>OFRF01000014.1_pt1 | contig 52552 bp, 78 predicted proteins | sample 1543081 | NCBI WGS metagenome assembly OFRF01 (sample SAMN07774232, study PRJEB24372) | wastewater metagenome
AACTGGCAGTACTTCCGCCACTTGAGCACGCTGCTGATCAGCGAAGTGATCTTGTTCAGGAGCGCGACGCCATGACCTTCGACGACGCATTCGAGCGCCTGATCGGCCACGAGGGCGGCTACATCAACTCGCGCGCCGACCCGGGCGGCGAGACCAAGTACGGCATCAGCAAGCGCAGCTACCCCGGCGAAGACATCCCCGGCATGACGCTGGCGCGCGCGAAGGAGATCTACCGCCGCGACTTCTGGGGTGCGGCCGGGATTGACGCGCTGCCCGACGGCATCAAGTTCGACGTCTTCGACATGGCGGTGAACAGCGGCGTCACGGCGTCGATCCGCATCGTCCAGCGCGTGGCCGGCACCACGCCGGACGGGATCATGGGGCCGCAGACGCTGCTCGCCTTGAACTCGATCCCGCCGCTTCGGCTGCTCGCACGCTTCAACGGCGCGCGCCTGGCGTTCATGGCCGAGCTGCCGACGTGGCCGAGCTTCGGGCGTGGGTGGGCCATGCGCATTGCGTCGAACCTGATGGCGGTATGAGCGACATCCGCGGCCTCTTCAACGTCGTCAAGCGCGACGGCGGCGAGCAATTGCTCTTCTGGTGCCCTGGCTGCAAGAGCGTGCACGGTCCGGTCGTTGGCCCCGGCGAGGGGCCACGCTGGACGTTCAACGGCGATCACGACAAGCCGGTCTTCAATCCGTCGCTGTTGGTCACCTGGACCGAACCGGCACACCTGCACGATCCCGAGCAGATGAAACGCGACATCGCCGACGCGCAGGCACGCAGGGACGCCGGCGAGGTCGACGCGAGAGTGCCACTGGCCAACAAGGTCTGCCACTCGTTCATCGGGTGCAACGGCGCAGCGCCTGGCCAGATCGTCTTTCTCAACGACTGCACGCACGCGCTCGCCGGCCAGGTTGCCGAGATCCCGCCGTTCAGCTGGAGCGACTGAGCGTGACCCACTGGCTCATCCTCGCGGCCGCGCTGGTGTCGTTCTTCGGCGGCTGGCAGGTTCGCGCGCTACGCCGCGCCCTTTATCGTCCCTCCCCATTTCAGGCTTACGGGGCTCAATATGCGCTCGGCTGGCTCACCTCGTCGCCGACGCAATCTGATCGTCTCGCGTCGGATGCCCAACTCCTCAGCCCACTCATCGAGAGTCAGATTCTTCCCGTCGTGCTCGATTCGCACAGTATCGCGTTTGTTGCTCTGTTGCTGCGTGGATGTCGCCCAAGTGCAATTCCAATGGGCGTATGGGCCATCATTCTCTTTTCTTTCAAGAGTGGTATTAATTGGCCTCGGACCCATGTCGCGCAAGAATGTTTCAAAGGAATTAACCCATTCATCGCAGACAGTAATTCCGCGCGCACCATAGTATTTATAATCCTTGTTCGTCGGAACAAGACATCGAGTTTTCATGTTTTGCCAACTTGAAAACTCGCGGCTCTTCGACAGCCCGTGCGTCGTTGCTTTCTCTCGCTTGTGGCATCCGCACGATACGGTTCTACCGAGCCTCATGCACTTGCCTTCAATCACGCGCTCCTGTCCGCAATCGCATAGGCAATGCCAACGCGCTGAACTCCCGGCCAGCGATTCTGCGCGGCGCACAACCGTGAGTCGTCCGTACCGAAGGCCTGACATATCAAAAAGCTTCGTGCCCATACGATTGTCGCCTCTCTGTTTGTGGGGTGGCAGATGAGTATTGTACCGGTGCTGATCGCGGTTTCGATAGCCGCCGCATCCTTCGCGGCCGGTTTTCAAGTCCGCGCATGGAAGGCCGGCGCCGACGACCGCGACCGTGCCCAGCTCGAGGCCCGCGACGCGCACCGCCGGTCCGATCAAGCCATCACCGCCGCAGCCGGCTACGAGGCCGCCAAGGCCGCGCTGCGGCCACGCACCATCACCATCACCCGGGAGATCGAACGTGCTGTACAAGCCGACCCTGATTGCAGCAGCAAGCCTCTGCCTGCAAGCCTGCGCGACGCTCTCACCAGCGCCGCAAGAGGTAGCGATCAGCCCCTCGCTACTGGCTCGATGCCCGCCGCATCTGCAGCGGGAGCTTTTGACCTGGGGCGACTTGGCGCTCGACTACGCGGAAATGCTGGCGGAGCTGCAGGACTGCGCAGCCCGGCAGAAGGCCCTAGCCGAAGCGGTCACCTCGACTAGTGGGCGCTAGGGTCGCAGATCAAGCGTTGGATCGCTGAACGCATCGAGCACCACATAGCACCGCGTGCCACGCTGCATCCCCCACAACTGCGCATTCCCGTCAGCATCGCCCGCGATTGCAAAACTCTCGTAGTTTTGTGCTGCGGCCTGACGCCACGGTTCGTCTGTGAAGCGACCTTCAATGAAGCGCCACACGGGAGGCCACGGGTGAAGCGGTCCAGATATGAATTGCTGTTTCATCGTTTGACTAAGCCCTAGGCTGGCATGGCGCCATCGTAGCGCCTCACCCCTTCCACAACAGTCTGCGCTTCCATCCGGCGCGTGATCTCATTCTCAAGTTCGTGGTCGCGTGTATCAAGCCAAATTCCAAATCTGAAATAGCCTTCGCCAACGACCTTCGCTCCCGGCCGGATTGGTCGCGGCCCCCAGTCTTTGATCACCTGATCCCTGACGCGATCCCGGCGTTCTTCGTACTCCCTCATCCGCCGGCTGGCGGCTTCCCCGGGCCAATGACCGCCGCTGGAAGATGCGACCGGCACGTAGAAGAAAATAGGGATGATCATCGCGCACTCCTCCGCCCCATCCAGAGGTAGATCAGAGCAGCGACCCCAGCAACGGCAATGATGCCGGCCCACTTCCAATCGTCGGCGCTCATGGGAACAGCCCCGAGTCGTCGTGCGGGTCGTTCTCGTGCTTCTTGGCGTAGCGATAGCCCAGCCATCCAATGAGCGCGGCCAGGGCCAGCAGGCCGGCGGCAATGAGGTAGTCCATCATGGCCGCCCCAAGTCGGGGAAGACTTTGCCCAACAGGGGGCAAAACAGGCGCTCGGCGCGGTCAGCGCGGAGCCTGACGCCCGGGTGCGGGGCTCGCGCGCTGTGCGCATACCCGATTGCAAATCCGGTCAGTCCGGTTCGACTCCGGATCGCGCCTCCACCTATGACAGCAGCCCCCACGCGGGGCTGCTTTTCTTGGTGGGTGTCGGGGAAGAATTTGGACATCATGCCGCCTTTCCGATTTGACCGATAGCTGCACGCAATGACTGCGTGGCGTGGTGAGAATACCGCTTCATGCTGGCCGTGCTCTTGTGCCCGAGCACCGCACCCACCGTGTAGAGGGGGACGCCTCCCGCCAGCATTGCAGTCGCGCTAGAGTGCCGCAGGGTGTGGAAGGTCACGCCGGCCGGCAGGTCGGGGATTGCAGCCCCTGCAATGGCGTCGCGGAACCAGTAGGCCACCATGCTCCGCCTCGGGCATTCGTAGTCGCTGTAGGGCCTGCAACGGGGGTGCCTGGGCACGATTCGGGGTTCCCCGTTCTTCGTGTCGGCCAGCACCCAGCAGTCATCGACCACCCGAGCCCGGCCGATCTCGCTCAGGCGCATGCCGCTGTAGAAGCTGATCCGGATCATCGCCCGCACCTCCCAGCTTCGGCAGGCCCTGGCGATCATCAGCATCTGCCGGCGGTCGATGTAGACCTGCTTCTCGTTCGACACGGCCGGCATGACGACTCGAGCGGCGGGGTCGTGCTCGCCCATGCCGTGGTGCTTCCAGGCGTACCGACAGGCCCCGGTCAGGTAGCGCAGGCGGTTGCGGATCGTGGCCGGCGCCAGTGTGGCCCGGCTGTCAGCGAGGTACTTCGCGCACACGGCCGGCAGTTCGGACATGGGCCGCCCCTCATAGCGCGGCAGCAGCAGCGCCAGTTCCTTCGCGATGCCCTTGCCGTCTTTCAAGGCTGGGACTCGCTCGTCGAGGTAATGAGCGACAGCCTCGTCGATGGTGTGCTCGCGTCGCTCCGTGCCGGTTTCTTCGGCGTAGAGGCGGGCTGACTCTTTGCGGTCGAAGGCGTCGGCTTGAGCACGATTCCAAGACGCCGGAAGGCGCTTGCGCACGCGGACTCGCCGGCCGCTGATGCGACGGCTGAACTCAAACTCGAAGCGAGGGCGACCCTTTGAGTCCTTGACGCGGCTGATCGGCATTTTGCTAGGTGCTCCTGCACGTCTGATTCGGCGAAGCGTACCGCACGGCCACCGGCGCTCGTCCGGAGCCCCTTGAGCAGCCCGGCGCGGTCGAGTTCGTACACAGCCCGGGGGCTGATGCCGAGCATGACTGCGACTTGAGCGGCGGTGAGCACGGGGTGTCTTCCTTCAGTGCTTCAGGCAGGGGGAGCGGGGCGAGGGCGCATCCAGTAGGATTCTTCGGTGTAGTCGAAGCGCTCCCACCCGTCGCGTCCGGCGTGGATATTGCGCACCCAGCCATCGCCCTCTGGCGGCACGTCTGAGTCGTACCAAGCCTTGCGCTGCCCCTCTGTCGTTGCGTACTCAAAGTCTGGGTGCAGGCGCAGTTCGTGGAGCTTCTCGATTGGCATTGCCGCCAACTTCGCGCGGTACTCGACGCGAGCCATCTCAGCCAGCGCTTCACGCACTCGCCTGCGAGCATCGGGCTGGCTCGCAAACCACTCGCTAAGCGCCTTGCAGTCATCCTGCAACAGCCCAGGCGGCCAGCCGGTCTTCGGGGGTCGGCTCATGCTTGCTTCTCCATAGCTATGGCCGCATCAATGGCGGCGTCGAGAGATTCTTCGCTTCCGTTCCAGTTGAGATAGAAGACATGCGTTCCGAGGTGGCGGATGTAGCCTGGGCGCTCGCGAATCCATCGGTAGCGCTCCGCACCAATGGCCGTTGCTCGCCATGCCTCGACCCCGCCGGCTGCCTCGACCTGTTCGTTCAGTAGTCGCTGGAATCGCCGAGCGCTTGCAAATGCACCGGGCGGGTCGAACACGATGTGGTCGGTGTCGGCCACGTCGCGACGGCGCATCATTGCCACACGGTTGTCCGGGAGAAGAACAGGCAGGCTGTAGTCGTCGTCTTCTTCGTCCGGGGCATCGGACGCTCTGGTGTCTCGACCGTTATCAACCGCGGCAGGGCGCGTGCCGGAGCGCTCGACAGGATGAACAGAAGGCTGTTCGGGCTGTTCTGGGGTTCGGGGTGATGGAGAAGTGGCGAGGGGCGCGCAAACGAAGTCGATCAGGTCGTCGATCGATTCCTGGCCCATGAAGTCGTCGAGCGCGAGCTGGTCGCCGCTGCGGTTCATCTGCCGCTGGCGCCACGTCAGCAAGCGCTGCTCAACCTCATCGGCCCACCCGCTCGGCGGCACTACTGGTGTGGCTGCTTTCCACAGTGCGCGCTCTTGCTTCTCGCCCGCAACGTAGCAAGCCTTTCCCCAGTCCCCCAACAGCAGGCGGGCGGTGTCATCCCAGTCTTGGCCGATGTATGGGTAACTCGGCATTTCAGGCAGCTTCATTGGATGTCCCTGTGAACGTAGACTTTGGCCCCGGTGGCGGGGTCAACCCACTTAACCGTGGGCTCGCACCAGCAATCCGCGCTGGACGAGTGCTCAGGCTTCGTGATGGCGGTGCTGAGTAGTTGGAAGCACTTCGCGCACGTCACGCGGTAGTGGTCGCGGGTTGTCTGGTTGATGACCAGATACCGCTTGCCGTGACGGTCTTTCTGGCCGCACAGTGGCGGCTGTTCAAGCGTGTGGAAGGCGTGCAGTTTCATGGCCTGCCAAGCCCCACAGGACACGGGGACACCTTGCATGTCTCGCAGTACCTGAACGGCGCCGCGTGGGGGCAGTCCTTCGGCTCGGTCGGGCTGGCTACTGGTGTGGCTGCTGCAAGACGAGAGCGGGCGAGCCACATATCAAACGCAAGCTGCACCGCGATGTCGCAGTAGTTGCCGGGCCATGCGTAGCGCGTCTCGTCAGCAGGCCAGCGGTCGATGTCGTATTCGTAGGGCGGTTGTGAAACGGCGCGCTCGAACGCAGCCCGCTCATCTGCCGGGCCTTCGGCCCTCTCGGATGCAATCTCGGTGTCTTTAGGGTTCATTGCGAGCCTCGTTCTGGTCTATACGGTTGCAGTGCTCAGGCTTCTCTTTTGAGCATCACGTCGAGCGCTGCTCATGGCCGCCTGCCGGCTCAGGTTCCGCCTTCGGCGGGGTGTCGGTGATCTGCGCCGCAACCCAATCGCGCATGTACTTCCAGCGGCGCGCTCCGGCGTCTCGGACGTGTACTCGGGCAGTCGGCTGATGCCGGCCATAGAACCGCTGCGGCGGCCCTTCCACCTCGACCCACTCGTACTCGTCTACATGCTCGTCGTTCATGTAGACAATCTCCTGCACCAGGGGAGCCGCCACTCCGAACGCCCGAGCCACTGCGTCATAGTCCTCGGGGTCAAGGTCGGCGATTGGAAGCCCGCGCTTCTGGCCGAGCACGCCGAGGGCGCAGAACTCGCCATCCGCGGTGACCAGCGACTCGGCCGCGAGGTGCTTCTCTGGCATCGCATCCAACGCTGCCAGCAACTCGCGCAGCATCGCCTGGCCGCGCTTGCCCTTCGTCGCGGATCGAACGGCGCCGCGCCAGCGACCGAGTGCCAGGGGGTCTTCGTCGGCGTAGTCGTCGGTGTATCCGCTGCGGCTCATGGCTGATCCTTGATAGCTGCACGCTGAAGGCCGGCGCTGGTCGGCGAGTTTGGGTGTAGCCGCAACTCGTCCAGTTCCTGCTGAACCTCGCCGAGCCGCTTGTTGACGCGCGCCAGTTCGTCGGTCTGCGGGCCTTTGGCGGTCTTGAGTTCGCGAGTCAGCCGAGCGATTTCCTTGCGCTGCGTCTCGCTGCCCTTCTCGTTGATGTAGGCGTTCTCGGTGTTCACCAGATCGGTCAACACGCCCTTGATCACGTCGAGTAGTTGATCGTCGGTCGAGCGCCGCGCGAAGCCGGCCCGGCCGTACTCGTCGCGCTGTTCGTAGTGGTCGGCGATCAACTCGATGGCGTGCCGAGCGCGCGACTTCGCGGCTGTTGCTTGTGGGTTCGATGTGGCACAAGCGGCAGCGACGACATCGGAGGCGGAAACCGAATGAGATTGGTCTTTGGTCATGGCGAGTCTCTCAGGTCTGATGATCAGAAGTGTGTTTCGGGGGTTGGGGTGCTTCCGGCTTCGCCGGGGTGTTGGCGAACAGATCTGCTGTGTGCTCGCACCGCGCGGTTGCTGCCGTTCCCTTCGGCACGAACTGCGTGCAGCAGGGTTGCCCATCAGCGCCATACGTCCACTCGGGCAGCGGTTCATCACTGCGAAACGAGCGGTTCAGAATCTCGCAGTACAGGTCCGGGTCGTGGTCGGCTTCGTCAATCGTGGCCGAGCCGTTCATCACCTTGTCGCGCTCGCATTCCTCGCACCACATGGCTTGGAAGTACTCGCCCTCGGAGCCGTTGCAAGGCTGATACGACTCGCCGGGCTTGTTCGGGTAGAACTTGACGCGCGGCAACTTCGGTTGAATGAAAGTTCTCATGATGGCGCTCCGGTGTCTCCCCCTTGAGGGGCTGCGCCATACGACCCACCACACTTCGGGCAGACCCACCAGCCGTTGCGAGCTACAAGTTGCGTGTTCCGCGATCGGCTTTCACCGGGCACGAAGTACGGGCACTGGAAGCAGCCGTCTGACAGCTTCGTGAGGGCTTGGTCTTCGCAGTCGTCATCGATCACAGGCCGCCTCCGTTGCCTTGCTTGCTCCGCCGACATGGCACGTCGTCAAACGGCTTCTGGCAGGTGGGCTCTGAGCTTCCGCAGTACCAGCACCAGGGATTGGCCGCGTCAGATAGCGTGACTGGTGCGCCTACCTGATGATCCAGATGGGGCTGGATTGCTCCCGCTGGGGCAGCCAAGGCAGCGCGGTACAGGCCATGCCAGCCTTCTTTGTGGTCGCTGTGGACGTATGGCACGTCAGCAAGGATCAGCGCCTGAAACATGCGGGTCAGCGCTTCCAGCCGATCGTGCTGGCGGGCTTCCGCTGGGGGAGGTGCTTCAGGGGCGGGGCCGGGTGAGCGGGGCATCGGCATCCAGTGCGTGATGTAGCTGGCGTCCAATTCCTTCTCGGCGAAGTTGTGCGAATGAAACCACCGGCCATCGCGTTGCCAAGACTCCGGCACCCGGAAGTCATCGGCCAAGCCCATTGACCGCGGAGAGGCGTGCACAGCCATCCACACATCGACGCGCTCGTTCGGTTCCGGCAGTCGATCAGTCACGCTGATCCACGGGGTCGGTGCCGGTCCTTCGGGTGCAGCAAGAGCAGTACGGAGGGCGCGAGCCTCATCGATCATGTCCACCCAAAGAGTGGACGAGTAGTACCGGTCGATCAGCGCTTGCGCCGCTTCTCGCACTGGGTCAGCGCCCTGGGGTGGGGTGAGGGTCATGAAATACCTTCCTTGTTTACTCTGTCGAGTGCTTGGTCACGCCGCTGCCGCTATTTCCGCCTTCGGCGGGGCGTTGTGCTCGTTGCCGGCCCCAGTCCCAGCCGTTCGACCACGAGTTGTAGTCGCGCGCCAGAACAAAGTTGTTCGGGTCGTAGCGGTCAAGCCAAGGGTTCGCCGAGAACGGCTCGCCGCGCCAGAACGCATCGTTCCCAAGTTGCCAAGCGCTTTCGGTGTACGCGCTCACGGTTCTGTGCCCCCAAGGGCCTTATTGATGGCTGCGCGGGATTCGAGCCGTTCGCGCAATGTCCGGCACATCGTGATCGTGGCGAACGCTGAAAGCATCTTCGGCGGTGCGCCGCGATCACCAAACGTTCGCTCGACCATCGCCAGCGTGGCAGTCACTTCGTCGATTAATTCGTCGTCAACCGGGCTTGTTGTATCCATTGCTTATCCTTGGTCTTAGGGGAGAGAGAAACTAGACCTCTGTTCCATCACGTCGCGCCTTCGATGGAGCCGCTGCCGCTAGTAGCTCGCTCCGCTCGCGCGTTGTGCTATGCCATCGCCAGTGCCTCTTGTTCAGCCGCGACCCGCGTGATCTCGTCTTTACTCCACGAGTCGCCGTCCTCGCTGTTGACCCACTCGCCGTTGTCGGCTGTGCGCCAGTCGAAGTCACACATTGCGCTGACCATCACGAGTTGCGGCTTGCCGTAGCGCTCATAGCGTTCTAGCGCGGCGACCTGCTTGTCCTTTCCGGCGAGCCAGAGCCACGAGCGGAAGTGATCGATGGAGCGCCCAGCCGACAGCCCGCGGCAGTTGTTCGCCTTCTCCCACGCAAAGGGCAGGTATTCCTTCGCCGCGGACATCGGGTCTTGATCGGTTACTGTCCATTCCTCCGCCTTGGCGGCGGGCTTGAGCATCGGCTTCGCCAAGTCGAACGGCAGGCGAACGATCAGATCGTTGATCTGCGTGCCCATCCAATCTGAGTCCTTGACTTGCTCGATGCGGGCGAGGATTTCTTCGTGAGTGCGAAGCATTGGGGTTCTCCTGTGGGTTGAAGTAGCAAAAGCGGCAGCGACTGGAACGAAGGCACTACCGAATGGAAGAAAAAGGGTGGGCTAGGGGATCAGGCAGCAGCGGCCATGTGGGTCAGTACGTGCTGAAAGTGTTCGTCCGCAGCGCCCTCGGTGGTGTCGGATAGATGACGTGCCGCGTCTTGTCGGTCTTGACCGGGTCACCCGGCAGGTACGCCGGCCCGCGCTTCGGTGGGCTTGCCTCGATCCGAACCGATGACCCTGCCTGCCGCAGCGCCGGCGCCTTTGCCGACACGGGGATCGACCGAAGTGCCTTGTGCGGCTTCGTCAGCCTGGCTCGTGTCGTCTCCTTCGGCATCGAGCGCGCAATGACGTTGCACTTGATCCCCATCCTGATAGCCTTTGCCCAGACAGCCGACTGGCAGCGACCGGTGAGATTCGAGATGTACGCGGCCCCCTTGTTCGCGTAGTGGGCGGTCATCAAAGCGGTGTGCTCGGGCGTCCAGAAGTGCGAACTCAGAGGTTTTGGGAACCCCGCGCGCTCGGCCCTGGCCTGTTTCCTGGCGAGCACGGCGGCACGCTTGCGCTCCATGATCGCGGCAACACTGAACTCGGCGTGCCACGCATCGGCCCATTCCTTCGTGACGAAGTAGTGCCTCTCGCGATGGTGGCCGGCGCCGAACAGCTGCCCGCTTGCCGACATCCGGCTCAACGTGGTGGCCGGGGTCTTGGGGGCGCGGCCTGGCATCAGAGTCATGGCCTGAGCAGAGGTGATGCCGGATGCGCCGTTCGCTGTTGCGGCGGCCTTGATGAGGTCGGTCAGGTTCATGCTGCGACGGCCTCCCCGCTACGAACTTTCCCGGTAAGCACCATCAGCCGATCGCAGATCACCCGGAACTGCGCCTCGGTGAACAGCTTCTCCGCCTTGTCGGTGGTCGCAGGGGTTATGCCGAGTTCCTGCTCGATGAATGCAGCGGTCATCGTCAGGCCGTTGCCGAAGCGCTTGCAGATCGCGCCGACGTTCAGGGTGCCGACGGCAGGCGGAAGCGCTGCGGCCGGCGCGGCTGCCGGGATGCTGATCGGCGTGCTCTTGACCTCCGGGAGCGGGGCAACGATGGTCAGCGCGGCGGCGGGTGCTGTCGTTTCGGCCTGTGCCGGCGCCGGCGCGGCCGCGGCCTGCTTGGCCAGCCACTCGGCCTTTTCCTTCGCCAGCTGCGCGCGGTCGGCCTCGATCTTCTCCGCCGCTTCGCGTTCGGCTTTCGCGATCATCGCGCGCGCTTGGTCGAGCCGGGCGGCTTCGGCGCGCTGTTCCTCGGCGACGCGGGCCTGCTCGACGCGCTGCGCTTCCTGTGCGGCTGCGGCTTCCTCGGCGGCCTTGGTGGTCGCGAAGAGCGCGCGCATCGTGGCGAGCGTCTCGGCCTTGGCGTCAGCGGCTTCCCGGGCGAACTCCTGATACGTGGCTTCGTCCGTCACCAGCGCCTCGACGGCGGCGATGCCGTTCGCGATGCGCGCCGACGGCAGGCCCTGCGCCTTGGTTGCGCACTGGTAGATCGCGGTGATGCGGTTCCTGTGGGCGAGCACGCGGTCGGACTCGATGCGGGCGCGCTCCTGGCGCTCGGCTTCGCGGCGTTCCTCGTCAGCGCGGATCTGGGCGTCGATCGGCTTCTCGAGCGCCTCGATCTCCGCAGTGATGCGCGCGGCCTCGGCGTCGATCTTCTTGCCAAACTCGAGCGCCGGGGCCTTGAACTCCTTGCGGCGCTTTTCCAGGCCGGTGCGCAGGGTGACGAGCTCGAGGCGGGCGGCGCGCGCGGCCTTGTCTCCGGCCACGGTGGCGACCTCGAACTTGGCGCCGGCGTATCGGGTGCGCAGATCGGCGAGCGCGGCCTCGGTGCGGGTGTATTCGACCAGCACCTTGCCGGCGCTGATCTCGGCGCGGTCGATCAATTCGGGTTCGAGAACTTCGGGCATGCTGTCTCCTAGAAATCGATGGAAGCGGGTTCCGCCAGCGCGGCCGCGAGGACCGGGGCGGCGTGTTCGGCGAGTGCGGCTGCATCCTTCGGCGCGCCGCTCATCTTCGAAGGCGCGCGCAGGATCGCGAGGAATCCGTCGACCATGCGCATGAACTTCACGAGATCGGCTTCGAGCGACTCGATCGCTTCCTCGTTGCGGTAGATGCGCTTGACGAACAGGTCCTTCTTGACCGGCGCGAGCCACGGGCAGTACACGACCAGGTCGCAATACTTGCGGCCGGTGATCCAGAGCCCGCCGTTGATCTGGTCGATGTATTCGAGGTGTGCCTCATCCGGGTTCGCCCAGACGTTGCCCAGCTTGTCGCAGGCCATCGGGCACTTGATTTCGATCAGGCCGTCGTCGTCGCGGAAGCCGTCGGCCGAGTAGCCGAAGCGCTCGTCGTCGGTCAGGATCAGCGACACCTCCTCGATCCAGGCGCCGGTACGGGCTTCGTACGTGGCGCGCGCCCGGGGCTCGAGTTCGCGGCCGCGGTTCATCGCGTAGGTCACGTAGGTGTCGTCGAGCGGCTCGCGGGCGATCGTCTCCATGGCGATCAGCCAGGCGTACTTGATGGCGTCGCCGTTCGGATCGCCGGCGTTGCCGTTCTTGCTCTTGACCTTGAGCACACCGCGGGCGTCGGAGAAGCGCGAGGCAGTGCAGGCGCCGATCCGCGCGCGCAGCCAGTCCTCGGAACCTTGGGGGTGGTTGAGAACGATCATTGCTGCGCTCCGTCGGCCTTCTTGGCGGCAGCCTTCAGACCGGCGGAGTGCTTGCCCCACCACTCGTCGGCCGGCTGCACCTTCTCGTAGTGCTTGCGCAGCGCGGCGGTGCCTTCGAGCGATGCGTCGCGGAAGCCTGTCAACAAGGCGTCCTCGCCACCGGCGCCGTCGTCGTCCTCGTCCTGCTCTGCGAGGCCGAGCGCAAGTTCCATCGTGATCCGGTTCAGGTAGCTGACCGTGCTCTTGCGAGCCTGGATGGCGTTGCGCCCCGGGCCGTTGTCGACAGGGCCACCGAAGGCCACCGACTCGGAGTGCCCGGCGACGTGCTTGATGCGGCAGGCGATCTTGATCCAGTCCTTGTCGTCCTGCAGCGTTTCCCACGTCGCCGACAGGCCGTGCTTGGACATCGCGTCGGTGGCTGCGTCGACCACGCTGAAAACGTCGGCGTGCTTCTTGCCCTTGAGCGGGCCATCCGTGATGAGCTTCGATCGCACGACCTTGACGCCTTCGGCCTTGAACGCGGCCATGGCTTCGGCGTAGGCGTTGCGCGCGCTCTCGGCGCGCAGTTCGCGCTCGCGCTCGTCGTCGAGTCGGCGCATGTCGCGCTTGTGGCTGTCCATCTGGATCTGCAATTCGACCAGCGCCTTGACTTCCGAAGCGGTGGCGCCGTTCTGCATGGCGTACTCGACGACGGACAGTTGCCGCCCGGTCTGCGCGACGACTGGCTGCGGCTGCTGCACCAGTGGCAGAGCGGCGGGGCGCTCGTCGAGCGGCGGCTCGATCATTTCGATTCGGTCAGTGACTGCGTTCATGGTGTTCCTCAGAAAGGCATTTCGTGGGTGAGACGAGTGCGGCGCACCGCATTCACTTCGATGCGCTCGATGGCTTGGAGCACGTAGAACTGGCGGCCGTGGTGCGCTTGGGCCAGCCGGCCGGCCTCGGTGATCGCCTTGCTCTCGGAGCCGTGCGCCACGGTCGGCGCGCCGCCTTGCGGGCTCCAGACCATCCAGAAGACTTCGTCGGTGACGTCCATAGTTGTCCTCGTGTTCAGTTGAAAAGGATTCGGAGCCAGCGCAGCCACCAGGGCGGCGCCGCGCGGATCACGACCGGGCCTTCGACTCCGATCGCGTTCTCGGTCCAGTCGCGGAAGGCTTCGCGCCGGGAGCGGGCAAAGGTGCGGGTGGTCTCGGGCACGGGGTCGGTGTGGACGAGCCTCATTCAAAATCCTCCGCAGTGGAAATGCGCAAGCGCCGTCAACGCGACGATCAGCGCGAACTCGATGGCGACGAACAGAAGGGCGCGGTTCACAGCACACCCGCCGACAAAGCAGAGACGATCCCGACGAACAGCAGGGCGAGCACAAGGTCGCTGGCGCGCCACGACGAGCGGCTGGGCTGCGAGGGGCGCGCGGGGCACATCCGACCTTGCACGCAGGCTTCGCTGTCCTTGCATGGGTTGCAGTTGGGGGCGTTCACGCGGGCTCCTTCGAGTGCTCGGTTGCGATCAGGTGCGCCTCTTCGGCGATCAGCCAATCGATCGCCTCTTGCTCGGTTTCGCCGTGGCCGATGGAGTCGCCGGGCTCATACCCTTCGAACACTGCTGACCAGTCAAAGGCGCGTGACGGGACTGGCGGGCGCGGGTTGCTCGTCACGACAGGGCGGGTGAGGCGTGCGTTCATGGTCACAGCACCCCGAAAGCCGAAGGCGCCGCAACCTCTGCGCTGTACTTCCGCACATCCGCCCTGAGGTTCACCGAGTCCAGCACTCGAGCCATGTCCTCGCTCAAGCCCGGATCGCTGGCCAGCATCTTGAGAATGCTCAGCGGGCGGGTGTTCGTTGCTCGGTAGTGGGCGTCGTCGATTCGGCGCTGGGCTGCAGCGTCTTGCTGGCGGAGGGCTTCGTCGGGGTTCACAGCGCCACCCCGAACCAGCGCATGATCTTGGTGTTGCCGCGGTCGATCAGCGCGACGCGCTCCGGGCGGTCCATGCGCTTGGCGACGGCGCTCTTCGGCTTCTCGCGCTTGTTGGCGTCGCGCTCGCGGTTCGGGTTCAGGTCGTGGACCGGCTCGCCGGCACGCCACTTGCGGATGCCGGTCCAATCACCGTCGCTGTCGGCCGCGATTTCGTAGTAGCGGGGATCGCGCGGCATGCCGCCGATGAACTCAACCGCCTTGCCGACCAGCGTGAAAGCGCCGAGCGCATCGCGGCGCGTGTGCTTGGCCGGCTTGTGCTTGCGCACCGGCAGGGGCTTCGGGCCAGCGGCCATGGGCTTCGCGGCTGCGACCTTCGCGCGGTGCTTGTCGCGCTTGCTGTTCGCGCTCTTGCCGATGGGCTCGGCGAAGTGCGGCGGGTTCGTCGGCTTGAGCGCCTGGGCTACCACGGCGTTGCTGTGAGCGCGGCGTGCGCGGTACTGCTCGATCGATTCGTTCGGCGCGCGCTCGGGGCTGTGCAGGTTCATCTCGACTCCCATCACCCCGGAAGCGAGGTGGCAGGAGCCAATGTAGCAAACTACTTTGCAGAACGCAAGATAGTTTGCGTCACCGGCACGAAAATGTTGTGCAGGCGGTCAGTTCTGGATCGAGGTGAGGATCCCGTCCTTGAAGTACAGGTAGTTGCGCCCGCCATAGACCCACTGCTCGTGAACGCCGAACGAGTAGGTCGACGTGTTGATCTCCTGGGGTTTGCCCCAACTGCTCGCCAGCACGTCGGCCTTGGTCATGCCGACGTGGACACCCTGCGAACGCTTCCGCTTCTTGTCGGCGGCATCCTGGCGCGCTGCGGCCACCGCTAAATCCTTTGCAGCTTGGGCCTCGAGCTTGACGCGAGTCGCTTCGAGCGGAGCGGCATCGGCTGCGCTCAGCCCGGCGATGGCGGTCAGCCGGGCATCCGCCTGCGCCTTCGGATCGTTTGCTGTTTCAAGCCGCGAGAGCCGGCGCGCTCCGTTCTGCATGTCGATCAGGGCCTGATCCTTCATCCGCTCGGGGCAATCACCCAAAGCCGACCCAGCCTCCCAGTACTTTTTCGCGTCGAGCAGCCGAACGTACTCGCTCTTTTTGGCATCAATCGTCGCCCGACAAGCCGATGCGGCCGTCTCTAGCGCCGGGGCTGCTGCGGACGCCTTGAGCGCTGCTACGGCTGCCGGCGCCAAGGGCTCAGAGGCCTTGTCGGGCCATGCCAGTTTCATGACCAGCAAGATGGCGAAGGCCGCGAGGATCAACGGGCCAATCGAGCGCGGCTTTGGTGCTGGCGCGCCGCACTTTGGGCAGGCGTTGGCCTTGGTGCTGACATCCGCGCCGCACTCCTTGCACTTCATCAGGGCCATGGCGAACTACCCTCCCTTGGCTGAGGCTTCGGTTGTCCGAACCAGTCGCGGCCCGTCGACGCTGAACGTCACTCGGTAGTAGTAGTGCTGCTTGGCGACGGCATTGATGACGGCTGAATCGCTCGCGATCAGCGATGGCGTCGGGTGCTGGACTTCGACGATCACCTCGCCAGGCGCAACCGGGAATGTGACGCGCTCAGCCCAAGCTAGGTGCGCGACCTTCGTGCCGTTCGCGAAGATGCGGAGATCGACGGCGGACCCCATGAATTCCCGGCTACGCATCAGCGTGACAAAGGCCGAATCCGGCTGCGCGGCAGACGAGAAGATGCGCTCCGGTGGGGTAGGGCGTAACTCAGCGATCGGTGCCGACACGCACCCTGCGAGCAGGGCCGCAATGACCACGGCTGCACACGCGCGGGTCAAACCTTGCCCCGCCTCGGCTTGGCGGCCTCGATGGCCCGCTTTCCGATTTCGCGCGCCTTGTCGGCCTGGCGGCGCAGTTCCGAGATCCACGCCGCCTTGTCGTCCGGATGCAGCGCGTCGAGATCGTGCTCGACCTGGGTCATGAGGTCGTCCGGGTCCTTGTAGTTCGTGGCTGGATTGGGCGGCGGAGCGCCCGGCGGACGCGGCGCCGCTGGCACCTTACGGCCGAGCAGGTCGTCCACCGACGTTCCCATCACTTCGGCCAGCTTTGCGATGTACCGCGGCTGACCGAACCCCTTGGCCTCCAGGTTCTCGATGTTCTGCCTGAAGGTGCCAACCTTCTTCGCCAGGTCGCTGGCTTTCATGGGTGGCTTCTGCGCCTCGCGCCATTCCCGCACCCGCTCGCCAAGAGATTTCATGGCAAAGGATTTTGCGGGGCTTGCGCGCAACATTGTTTGCATGCCACAATGCAAACTACTTTGCGACAACCCGAGGTCAACGCGTTCCATGCTGCACGACAAAGTCATCGCTGAAGTCCTCGCCAAGGCAGGCGGTGCCACTGCGATTGCTGCCGCAGTTGGCGGCGAGGTCAAGCGGCAGAACGTCGAATACTGGCTGAAGCGCCAGGAGTTCCCATCGGAGCACTGCCCGGCGCTCGAGCGAGCGTACGGCATTCCATGCGAGCGCCTGCGCGGCGACGTGAAGTGGGTGAGGGTGCCCGCAGTTGGCTGGCCCAAGGGCAAGCCGCTGATCGACGTGCTGCCGGCACGCCCCGCAGCAAAGGCGGCCTAACGCATGGCTCACACCCGCCGCCCGAACGCGACGAACGCGGCCTCATCGCCGATGCGCTGCACCACGCGCAACAACATGGCTCTGACGGCCGCTGCAGCCCACAAGTCGAGTGCTTTTGCATCCATGCCGCAAGTCTGCGCAGCGCGCCCCGCCTGAGCCATAGCCAGATTCAACCCGAGCGACTATGAACCACACCGATTCCCTGAAGCTGATGGTGTACGAATTCCCCGGCGGCATCGACGTTGTCGCGCTGCGGATCGGCAAGCCGGCGTCGACGCTGTCGAAGGAACTGCGTGGAGCCCCGGGTTACAAGCTCGGCGCCAACACCGCGTATGCGATCTCGCGGCTGTGCATCGAGTCGGACAGCCCGAACTGCCGCGCCTACATCAACGCGGTCATCGGCGACTGCGGCGGGTTCGTCGAGCTGCCGGTGCGCGACGACATGACGCGCCAGGACCTTCGCGTCGATGCGGCGCTGATGATGAAAGAGGGCAGTGACGCGCTGTCGGTGCTGACGGACGCGTTGAGCGATGGGCGGCTCTCGGACAACGAACTGCGGGCGATTCAGCGCGAGATTTCCGAGTTGGTGTCGGCTGCGCAATCGGTCGATCGCGGCGCGCGGTCGGTGCACGAAGCCAGCAAGCCGGCAGCGCTGAGGAGTGCGGCGTGATCCGCAACACCGAGTTCGCCCGCTCTCTGTTTGCATCCGAGCCGGATTCACTCCATTCGGTCGCGCGCTGATCGCCACACGCTGCCGCTCAAACAACTTTCACGCACGAGCAGGAACCGCAATGCAACAACTCGCGTTTGATCTCGATGAGCCGCGCGCTCGCGTCCGTGACCCGTCGACCAGCAAACTCGCCGCAGCCGCCGCGCGCCAGCTGCAGGCCGCTCACTGCGACGCGATCCTCGAAGCCCTGCGCAAGTACGGCGCCCTCGGAAAAGACGGAATTGCAGCCCGCACCAAGCTCGACGGCGTGCAGGTCTGCCGGCGCCTGGTCGAGATGGAGCGCGCGGCGTTGGTGAAGCAGACGGGCGAGACGGTCATGAGCACGTCCGGGCGCCAGGAACGCGAATGGTGCCTCGCGTGACCGACTACGAATCCTTCGTGCGCGAGAAGTTCGTCGCGCATCGTCCGAGCGGCATCGCCAACGGCTTCAAGCTGCCGGCTGCGATGTTCGGCCATCAGAGCGCGCTCGCGTCGTGGGCGCTGCGGCGCGGGCGCGCGGCGGTGTTCGCCGACACGGGCCTCGGCAAGATGCTGATCGAGCTTGCCTGGGCCGATGTGGTCAACAAGCACACCGCGCAGCCGGTGATGATCCACACGCCGCTCGCGGTCGCGGCGCAGATTGCGGCCGAGGGTCGCAAGTTCGGGATCGAGGCGACGGTCGTGCGCGAGGCATCCGAGGTCACGCCCGGCATCAACATCGCGAACTACGAGCGCCTGCACAAGTTCGACACGTCGATCTTCGGCGGCATCGTGCTCGATGAGTCGGGCTGCATTAAGCACCACGACGCCAAGACCTTCCGGGCGCTGACCGACGCGTATCTCAATACCCCGTTCAAGCTGCCCGCGACCGCCACGCCGGCGCCGAATGACTGGACTGAACTGGGTACGCACGCCGAGTTTCTCGGTATCTGCACCCGCGCCGAAATGCTCGCCGAGTTCTTCACCCACGACGGTGGCGATACCAGCGTCTGGCGATTGAAGGGGCACGCCCGCGCGATCTTCTGGCGCTGGGTCGCCAGCTGGGGCGCGATGATCCGCAAGCCCTCCGACCTGGGCTTCGACGATGGCGCGTACAACCTGCCGCCTCTGCAACTGCACGAGCACGTCGTCGAGTCGAACGCGCCGCTGAACGGGATGCTGTTCGCGATGGAGGCGCAGACCCTGAGCGAGCGCCGCGACGCGCGCCGCGCCTCGATGGCCCAGCGCGTCGCCGCTTGCGCCGCGGTGGTCAACGAACAGGCCGGCGAGCCCTGGGTCGTCTGGTGCGATCTGAACGACGAAGGCGACGCGCTGACCGCGGCGATCGACGGCGCCGTGCAGATCGCCGGCAAGGATTCGACCGAGGTCAAGGAGCAACGCCTGCAGGACTTCGCCGAAGGCCGCACGCGCGTGCTGGTCAGCAAGCCGTCGATCTGCGGATGGGGCCTGAACTGGCAGCACTCGGCGCGAATGGCGTTCGTTGGCGTGACCGACTCATTCGAGAGCTATTACCAGGCCGTGCGCCGGTGCTGGCGCTTCGGGCAGAGCAGGGCGGTCGACGTACACCTGTTCAGCAGCAGCCAAGAGGGTGCGGTCGCCTCGAACCTGCGGCGCAAAGAGCGCGACGCCAAGGAAATGGCCGAGAGCCTGAGCGCCGAGACCGCCGACGCCGTGTTCGCCGAAGTCGTCGGCGAGGCCACGCGCGAGACGAACAGCCACGACGCCGACAAGCGCGTCCGCGTCCCCTCATTCCTCCTGGAAACCGCATGAACTGCATCGATCAAGTCGTGACCGACACCTACACCGCCATGCACGGCGATTGCGTAGAGGCTCTCAAGGGGCTGCCCGATCAGTGCATCGGGTACAGCATCTTCTCGCCCCCGTTCTCGAGCCTATACACCTACAGCAACAGCCCGCGCGACATGGGCAACTGCCGCAGCGAGGTCGAGTTCTTCGAGCACTTCGGTTTCCTCGTCGCCGAACTGCTGCGAGTGATGAAGCCCGGTCGCAACGTGTCGTTCCACTGCATGCAGCTGCCGAGCAGCAAGGAGCGCGACGGCTATATCGGCTTGAAGGACTTCCGCGGCGATCTGATCCGCGCGTTCGAGGCACATGGGTTCATCTTCGCCAGCGAGGTCACGATCTGGAAAGACCCGGTCACTGCGATGCAGCGCACCAAGGCCCTCGGGCTGCTGCACAAGACCGTGCGCGGCAACGCTGCAATGAGCCGCCAAGGCATCGCCGACTACTTGGTGACGATGAGGGCGCCCGGCGAGTCGGAGCGTGTCACTCACGGTGCCGAGTACCCCGTCGACCTGTGGCAGAAGGTCGCCAGCCCAGTCTGGATGGACATCAATCCGTCCGACACCCTGCAGTACCGATCGGCGCGTGAGCACGACGACGAGCGCCACATTGCGCCGCTGCAGCTTGAAGTGATTCGCCGCGGGATCATGCTCTGGACGAATCCGGGCGACATCGTGCTGACGCCATTTCTCGGGATCGGCAGCGAGGCCTACGTGGCGCTGCAGATGGGACGGCGCGCGGTCGGCGTGGAACTGAAGAAATCTTACTTCGACCAAGCCGTGCGCAACCTGGCCGCGGCGCAGGCGCACACCTCGGGCGATATGTTCGCGGAGCCGGCGGCTGCATGACAGAGCCCTTGACCCCGCCGTACCCAGCCGAGGGGAGCGCGCGTTGAATTTCTACAAGCGCTACCCGGCCGACTACGGGCGCAAGACTGCGCGCCTGACGCTTGCCCAGCACGGGGCATATGCGCTGCTGCTCGACGAGCTCTACACGACCGAGCTCCCGCTTCCGGCCGAGCTCGACGAACTCTTTCGCATCTGCCGCGCCATGAGCAAGTCCGAGCAGGACGCCGTGCGCGTTGTCGCCGAGAAGCACTTCCCGATAGCCGAGGACGGCCTGCGCCACAACCGCCGCGCGACGGTCGAACTCATCGACGCGGAGCCGGCGCTGGCCGCCGCGCGCGCGAACGGCAAGAAGGGCGGGAGGCCGAAGAAGGAAACCCAGCAGAAACCCAGTGGGTTATCGGATGTGAACCCAACAGAAACCCACGACAAACCCAGCACGAAACCTCCTCAGAGCTCAGATCCCTCTACCTCACTACGTTCGGCAGAGGTGCGCGCTTCGCGCTTGCCCAAGCCGTTCGAACTTCCCGAGGAATGGGCACTTTGGGCTGGTGAGGAGCGGCCCGAGCTCGACCTTGCGCGAACCGCGGCGAAGTTCGCCGACTACTGGCACGGCAAGGGCGGCAAGGAGGGTCGAAAGCTCGACTGGTTCGCGACCTGGCGCAACTGGGTGCGTGACGAGCGCGCGCCGCAGGCTGTCGGCGGGATGACGTTCAAGGAGCGCGACGCCGCGAACGCCGCGGCCCGCGTCCACGAAATGACTGGCGGGCTCGTCTCTGCCAAGCCAGTCCCGATCACCCGGCGCAATGACGCCCTTCAGGAGGTTTTCGATGCAGCAACTCCCCGACTCGTGGGTTGATTCCCTGTTCGCGCGCCTGCAGGTCCGCTACGGCGACGCCTGGACGCGGAAGTGGGAAGGCGTGGACATCGCTGCAGTGAAGGTCGACTGGGCCGAGGAACTTGGCGGCTTCGCGAGCGCGCCCGACGCGATCAAGTACGGCCTCGCACATCTTCCGCGCGACTGGCCGCCGACCGCCGGGCAGTTCGCCGCGCTGTGCCTGCGCCGGCCCGATCCGATGGTCCCCGCGCTGCCGGCGCCGACCGCATCGGCCGAGGTCGTGAAAGCTGCGGTCGCGAAGGCACTCGGACCCAAGTCGGACACCGACCCGAAAGCGTGGGCCTGGGCGCTTCGCAAGCGCGAACTTTTGCTCGAGCGTCTGTCGATCACGCAGCGCGCGATGTGGCGCGAGGCGCTGAAGACCGAACTCGCCGCGGAGAAGGTGGCCGCGTGACCGAAGCCGTCGACATCATCGCTGCGAATCCCGTGCTCGCTCACGCCGCGATCCAGCGCGCGTGGGATCTCAGCAAGGCGCTGACCATCGCCGGCCGCAAGGTGCGCATCACCGCCGCCGAAGCGGAAGACGATCGGTCGATTCAGCAGAACAAGTTCTACTGGGGACCGTGCCTCAAGGAGATCAGTGAGCAGGCGGTGCTCGACGGCAGCAAGTGGACCCCTGACGCGTGGCACGAAGCCTTCAAGCGCGTGTTCCTCGGCTACGAGATCGTCAAGGTCAAGGTCGCCGGCCGCAAGCGCGCCACGGTGATTCGCCGGCTGCGCAGCACCACGGGCCTGTCGGTGCGGAGCATGAGCCAGTACCTCGACGAGATCCAGGCTCACGCCGCCAGCGAGCACGGCGTGCGCTTCAGCGTGCGCGACTGGTACGAGCACGCAGGCATCGCACGGCCGGCACCAGCGAAGAAGAAGTCTCAGCGCCAGGTAGAGGAGGCGACAGCATGACGCGCCGCGGCTCCCATGTCGAACGCTGGGCCGACGCCGTGAGTCTTCTCGTCAAGGCCCCGCGGACTCGCTCTGAACTGAGCGAGCTCACCGGGATGGGCGAGATGGCGATGTTCCGTGTGCTGCACGCCTTGAAGGGGGAGGGCTTGGTATTGCAGCTGCGCGATCAGAAGGCTGGCCGGCCGAGAGGCGGCGTCGGCGCGGACATCTGGAGTTGGGCTCCATGACACCAGCCGCCACGCTCGCTAAGGAAGTCGCACGCGCGAAGCGCGAAGCGCTCGAGATGGCGCTCGCCCATCAACTCCGCGCGCTGGGCCTGACCGTCGGCCTGCACCAGCAATGGAAGTTCCACCCGAAGCGCGCGTGGCGGTTCGACTTCGCGTACCCAGCGCCCGAGGCCAAGCTGGCGATCGAGGTTGATGGCGGAACGTGGATCAACGGCGGGCACGCGCGCGGGTCAGGCATCGAGAAGGACTGCGAGAAGTTGGCCGCGGCCGTGATCCTCGGCTGGCGCGTGATGCGCGCGACGACGAACCAGGTCAAGGACGGAACCGCGGCGTTCTGGGTCGAGCAGGCGCTCGGCGATCACGTTCGGATCATGCGATGACCTGGGGTCGCCCACCGCCGCGCGTCAAGCAGTACCTCGGATCGAGCCCGGGAGTGCCGGCGCTGCCGTTCCCGCGCGCGGCGCTGGTTGAGCGCGAGCTCAAGCCCATCCCGAAGCGCCAGTACCTCCGCAGCCCCACGTACCGCCGCTGGGTCGCGAGCCTGCCCTGCGCGCACTGCAAGCGCGCCGGCCCGACGCAGGCTGCGCACAGCGACACCGCGGCGGACGGCAAGGGCTTGCAGATCAAGGCGACGGACGCCGCGCTCTGGCCGGGATGCGCTGACGCACCTGGCCGGCGCGGCTGCCACACCATCATCGGCAGCACTGGGACATTCAAGCGCGAGCACGCGCAGACCCTGGCTGCCGGGTACATCGCTGAGACGCAGGCTCTGGCCAAGGCGACGGGGAACTGGCCGAAGGGATGGCCATGACCCGCCGTTGCGTCGACTGCAAGCACCTCACCAGTGCCGAGCACATCGCCAAGGGCTTCGCCAAACTCGGCCTCGGCAAGTGTGCTGTGACCGTCATGGCCCCGGCCACGTTCCTGACCGCGGCATCTGCTCGCGAGTGCGCGAAGTTCGAGCAAGGGGATCCGGAGGTCGTGGCAAAGCGAGTTGCATACATCGGGACAACGCCATGAGCACCACCTACCCCACGGATGAAGAACTGTTCTTCAAGCAGTACGAGATCGTCTGCAAGAAGTGCGGCGGCAAGGGCGTGACGATGTGCGTCGAGCCGATTGAACACTACGGCGAAGAGACCGGCGCAAGTGGCGGCTACATCACGTTCGGGTGCCCCGATTGCAAGAAGAACGACTTCCACCTGAGCGTGTGATGAGAAAGATCATCGCCTTGATCCTCGCCAGCCTCGCTTTCGCCTGCGGTGGGTCAGACGACCCCGAGCCCGACCAGAACGCCACACCTGTTCACGCGCCCGCCTGCCAGGCTAGCGCTACCTGCCTGTAGTTCACGAGGAGAGACGAATGTCCGAGACCATTGCCGCGCTCATGAGCCCCGATCAGTACCGGGAATCGCGTTCGCACCTGTTCCCTTCGCGCCTGTCATTCGACTGGTACATCAGGCAGCACCGCGTCGAGCTGCTCGAGGCCGGAGCGCTGTTCATCATCGCGGGCAAGACCCGCGTCGATGGCCCGCGTTGCGACGCGGTCGTTATGGACGTCGGACGCGCGGCTGCGATGGCCGCGGGGAAACGAGCCAACAACGCGTAGGCAACCCCATGGTCACCGTATCCATCAAGGACAACTTCCCTCAGGTGCAGGCCCAGCTCGACCAGATGATGGCGGGCATCCGGGAGAAGGCCGTCGCCAGCACCATCAACAAGGTGCTCGACCAGGGCCGCACACAGATGGCCCGGTCCATCGCCAAGGAATACGCCGTCACGGTCTCATACGCCCGCGAGCGCCTACGCATCAAGCGCGCCTTCTCCAAGGGCAAGATCACCGTGGAGGGCAGCCTCAGCGGAATCGGCAAGCGCTCCACCAACGTGATCCGCTTCATGGAGCGCAGCACCACTCTGGCCGAGGGCCGGCGCAGGGCGAAGGCCGGCACGCAGAGCAGTGTCTTCGTCAAGGTCAAGCGCTCCGGCGGCAAGAAGGAGATCAAAGGCGCCTTCATCGGCAACAAGGGCCGCACGGTGTTCATCCGCGAGGGCAAGGGCAGGACGCCGATCAAGCCCGTGAACGTGATCGACGTGCCGCAGATGTTCAACGCCAAGCGCATCAACAGCGTGGTGCTGGCGCTGATGCTGGAGCGCTTCCCGACCGTGTTCGCGCGTGAGGCGCGGTACTTCACGCAGAGGCTGAGGTGATGATGGAAGGACTATCGATGCACCCGGGCGCAATTCGGAGCCGCGCCAAGCGAGAGGCCAAGCGCAATGCGCAGGGCAAGGAGCGCAGGGCGTGGGCGCCGATGTCTGCCGAGGCTAGGGCTGTGCCGCGCCATGTGCTCGAACGCGAGCAGCGCATCGCCTACAAGCGGGCCAAGCGCAACGAGAAAGCCGCAACAACTAGGCCGCACGACGCCCATGTGGCTGTGTGGAGGAGGCGGCAACCCAAGCCTACCGAAGCGGTTGGCCTCTGTGATGCCCATGTGAAGCGGTGGCGCGGCGCGTGTCGCGGCGCAGCGTTCAAGCACCGCTACCGCACAGACCCCGAGTTCAGTACTAAGCAGAAGGTGCGCGCACGCCTGCGCAAGACGGCAACGCTAGATGGTGAGGTCGCCGCCTACTTGGCTGCTCGGGTCAAGAGCGGGCACGCAATGGCGCAGGCATGGGCCGACCTGCTCGGGTACACAGTGGGGCAACTGACGGCGCATCTCAAGCGCACCGTGCCTGCTGGCTACACCTGGCATCAGTTCCTTGACGGGACATTGGAGATCGACCACATCCTGCCTCGCTCATCCTTCGACCTGACGCGCGTTGATGAGGTGCGTGCGTGCTGGTGCCTTGGCAACCTGCGCCTGCTGCCTGCTGAGATCAACAGAGCCAAGCGGGCGCGCATTGAGGTGCTGTTGTGAAAAAACAGCGGGTCCCTGTTGGGGCGCCCCCAACGCGGTGGCGAAGCGAGCACGAGATGGCGCCAGTCCATGCCCGACAAATTTCCTGACATTGACCCTGACGATCGCACGACATGCCTGACATTTCTGTAGCCGCCTGGGGAAAAACTGTCGGGATCAGCCGGCAGTCTGCCCATGACGCGGTGAAGCGCTGCGGCATCCCGCTGTCGTCAGGCAAGGTTGACGCCGACGTGGCGACGACGCTGTACCGAAAGCGAACGCGTGCACGCGCGAACGACAAGCAGGCTCCTGTTGCGCCAACTCCTCCGTTGCTAGCGCCCCCGTCAGACGATCGTCATGGCCCGGAGTCCGCGCCGGACTATCAGGTGTCCCGCGCTTGGCGCGAGGCGGCCGAGGCCGAGCTCGCGCAGATCAAGGTCCGCCGGGAGATGAAGGAACTGATCGAGCAGGAGCCGGCGCGCGCCGAGTTCGCCAAGCAGACGGCCGCAGTGCGCGAGGGACTGCTCGCGATCCCCGCCCGGCTGGCGCCAGTGCTGGCGGCCGAATCGAGCCTCACCGTCGTGCAATCGCTGCTCGACGCCGAGCTGCGCGCCGTGCTGGCGCAGTTTGTGGGGGTGGCCGCCTGATGGAAATCACCACCTGGCATGAGGTTGAAGACTTTCGCCAAGCGGCCTGGGCGATTGTCGGGGCGGTTTTGGACCGAGATCATCCGGCGTTCAAGACGGACTACGCCGCGCGACGACACGTCATCGGCACCACCGTTGAACGCATGGTGCGCGATAAGTTCGGTGCGCGATTGGACGAAATGCGCCGTGCGGAAAAGGAGCGTGAGCGGACGCGGGAGGCCCATGAGTACGCGCAATTCAAAGCGCGCCGCAGTGCGCTTCGGCAATGCAGCGGAGGAATAGGCGAGTGCAGGCTGCTGACCGTGTGTCTTGATGAAGTCTTCGAAGACTACGACGCGCCGGAATGGACGCTGAGGGTGGGGCGGCCATCATGGTTGGCAAGGACGGGAGCATGACCGAGCTAGCCTCTTTCGTGAGTGGCCGAAGCCGCTGCCAGTTTCTGAGCAACGCGGTTCCGGAGATCGGCATCGGGGATCTTCCGGCGCTTGCCGTCCTTGTAGCTACGCAGCTCGCCGGAGGCGATCAGGTCGTATACGGCGCGAACGGAAATCCCCAGGCGTTTGGCCGCGTCGTCGGGCGAATGAACCAGCGGCTCTATTTTCACGGTGTCCATCGAATGCCTTTGCAGTTTGGGTGGTTGCATGGTGCCGCAGCTGCAGGCGATGTGCGTGTACCCGAGTTGAGAGGTGGGCAGGCGCCTTGGCGGAAATGCGCAAGGCGTGGGTCAGAAGTTCGGAGATTTCAGTGATGGGCGCTCGCGACGGCTTTGCCGACCCCGCCGAGTTCGTTGCGGAGATCCTGCGCAAGCACCTGGCCGTGCCGCCGGTGATGCGCTGTTCGGACTGGGCCGACAAGTACCGTCGCATCGCAAAGGGGCCCGAAAAGGGCCCCTGGCGTACCAGCCGCACGCCATACCTGCTCGAGCCGCTGAACTGCATGGACCCGGAGCACCCGGCCCAGAAGATCGTCATGCAGTTCGCGACGCAGCTCGGGAAAAGCGAGGTTCTCTACAACGCCATCTTCAAGCGGATCCACCTGTCGCCGATGGACATGATGATGGTGCAGCCGACGCTGCAGGACGCGAAGGACCACTCTAGCCAGCGCTTCACGCAGACCGCGAAGGCGATGCCGCAGGTGATCTCGCGCATCGCGGAGACGCGCTCGCGCGACGAGACGAACACGCTGCTCACGAAGGAACTGGCCGACGGCTCGGCGACGCTGTTCTTTGCCGGCGCCAACTCGGCGCGATCGCTCGCGTCGAAGCCACTGGGGTTCGCGGCGTGCGACGAGATCGACGGGTATCCGCTCGACGTGGACGGCGAGGGCGACCCGCTCGGACTGATCTGGGAGCGCATGTCGAACTTCCCGAACCGGAAGATGCTGCTGTGCTCCACGCCGACGACCAAGGATTTCAGCCGGATCGAAGCCGAGTACCTGAGCAGCGACCGGCGGCGGTACTGGGTGCCGTGCCCGCACTGCGGCGAGACGCAGGTGCTGGTCTGGGGCGCGGACAAAGAGTACGGCATCAAGTGGCTCAAGACCGAGGCCGGCGTGGCGCGGCCGGAGACGACGGTCTACGTGTGCAAGCACTGCGGTGCCGGCATCGACGAGCACCACAAGACCGCGATGCTCGCGGCCGGCGCGTGGATTCCCGAGGCCCCGGGCGCGCAGCGCGGACTTGTTGTCGGGTTCCACCTGCCGAAAATCTACAGCCCGCTCGGCTGGAAGTCGTGGGCGATGCTGGTCGAGGACTGGACGAAGGCGCAGGACGCCGCGCGCTCCGGCGACGTGACCCGGCTCAAGACATTCGTGAACACGTCGCTGGCCGAGACCTGGGAAGAGCAGGGCGACAAGGCCGACCAGCACGCGCTGCGCAAGCGCGCGCCCGACATCGAACTGCGGGTCGTCCAGCGCGGCTTCGTCGTGATGAGCCTCGGCGTCGACGTTCAGGGCGACCGCCTGCATGCTGGGCTCTGGGCATGGGGTCGCGGTATGACGCGGCAGTTGGTCGACCGGATCGTGATCTACGGCGACCCGTCGGTCCCCGAGGACCAGAAAGAATCGCCGTGGGCTGAGCTGACCGCGTACCGGCAGGCGGCAGTCGCGAACACCGAGGGCATCGAGGTCGACCTGCTCTGCACGCTGATCGACTCCGGCGGCCATTCGACGCAGGCGGTCTACGCATACTGCCGCGCGCACCAGGCCGAGCGTGTGCTCGCGATTAAGGGCCAGAGCCAGGCGGGCAAGCCGGTGATCGGCAAGCCGACGCAGGTCGACATCAACTACCGAGGCGTCAAGCTGAAGCGCGGGGTGAAGCTCTGGCCGATCGGAGCCGACACGGCGAAGGCCGAGATCTACGGTCGACTCCGCGTCGAGCAGCCCGGCCCGGGGTTCGTGCTGCTGTCGAGCAAGCTGCCGGCTGACGCTTTCGAGCAGTTGACCTCAGAGCGACTCGTCACGCGCTACGTCAAGGGGCGGCCGAAACTGGAATGGGTGCTGCCCGGTGGTCGGCGCAATGAGGATCTCGACTGCGCGGTCTACGCGCTGGCCGGCGCGATGTGGGCCGGTGTCGATCGCTGGCGCGAGCCGGACTGGGCGCGGCTCGAGAAGCGCCTCGGCCCGAAAGAGACGACGCCACCGCCGAAGGCCGACGGCGACGAAGAACAAGTCAAGGTCCTGCCGCCGCGCCGGCGCAGGCGCGGGACGATCGGACTTTTCAAAGGCGGAATGTGATGCAGGGCACGAACTTCTTGCTGGCGGCCCTGCACCTGGCGTTGCGTCGGGTCGAGTCATCGACCGTCGACGAGTTGCGCGCCGAGCTCCCCGCCGAGTTCGACTCGGTCCTGCGCGAGCAGTTCGGCGGGCAGACGTTGCGCTTCTACGTGAGGAAAACGCAGCGGACCGAGCGTGTTGACCGTGACCAGCGCATCGAGGCGGCATTGTCGCAAGGCGAGGCGCCAATCGTCATCTCCGAGCGTGAAAACGTCAGCAAGCGGCACATTCGGCGCGTAAGGGCGCGGTTCATCTGATGCCGGCGGAGCGGACACGATAGGCCCTTATCGTGTCCGCTGACCAGCGGAATCATCCGGGTTGTCTGAACCGGAGCCCTCGCCAAATGCTGCTCAAGCGCCAACACGATTCAGCCGGTTCGTGCACCGGTGTGCTCGTCAAGCACACGGGCCTCACGGCAGAGCAGAACTTCAGTCGCCGTCTCGTCTCGCAGGCGGTGGCCGCTGGCTGGATGGAAATCGACGGCGACCTGCTGACGATCGACGCGAAGCCCGAGCCGCTGCGCTATCAGTTGCTGCGGACGCCTGGCTACTACTGCCTGAGCAGCGGAGACCGCATCCCCATCGGCGAGAACGCATGGGTCGAGCTGCTCGCCGGCGAGGCCGCCCTCGCATCGCGCGAGCGCGCGGCCTGGCTCGCTTCCCACGGCATGCAGGCCGACGACTACACGCTGACACTTGCCTACGAGTGCGTGCTCAGCGCCGAGCAGCACGTCAAGTTCAAGGCTGTGCGCGCGCCGTCTGGCAACGTCGTCGCAGCTCACACCTTGGAGGGCTGACCGTGGCCGACTTCGTCTTCAACATCGCCAAGGGCCGCGTCGCCGAGCTCTACAACCGTGTCGACTCCAACGATCCGGCCAACAGCGCGCTCGTCGTCGTGGCGCTCGACGCCAACGGCGACACCGACGCGACGATGAAGGATCGCGACGACCTGTCGGTGCTGCTCGGCGGCACTGCCAACGAGGTCACCAACTCGGGATATGCACGCAAGGTGCTGACTGATGCCGACCTGGTCGCGTTCGGCCCCGACGACACGAACGACCGCGTCGACCTCGACATCCCAGATCAGACGTGGACCGCCGTAGCCGCGGGCACCGCGTGGACCGACCTGCTGATCTGCTATGACAACGACACGACCGGCGGCACCGATTCGAACATCGTTCCGCTGACCTGCCACGACTTCGCCGTCACGCCGAGCGGCACCGACATCGTCGCCGTCATCAACTCGGCCGGCTTCTTCCGCGCGAGCTGATCTCGTGCTGCTCGAAGCCGGCACCGGCAACATCCTCCAGTTCGACTGCGGGAGCGCGGGCTCGATCCGCGGAGAGTGCTCGTTCATTCTGGTCGACACGTCCACTCCGCCGGTCGTCCAGAGCATGGGCAATGCCGTCATCGCGCCGGTCACCGGCGCGACGGCCAATACTGCACTGAAAGCAGGAACGGCCAGCCGCAAGACCCGCATCCTGAGCGCGAGCCTGTTCAACGATCACACCTCCGTCTCAAACACAGTCACCGTCGAGAAGACGGACGGCACGAACACGAGCCAGCTGGTGCAGGCCATGTTGCTGCCAGGCGAGTCGCTCTACTACACCGGGTCGGTGTGGATCCACTACGACGCGAACGGCGTGCCGACGCTCGCCTCGGAGAAGCTGGACGCCAAGCTGCGAGTCACGTCGGACGTCGTCAACGCGACGACCAGCTTTGCCGACGTGACGGGGTTGACCGTCGCGCTCAAGTCTGGAAAGGCCTACGTCTTCGAGGCGATGCTTTTTCACCAGACCAACGCGACGACGACAGGCGCGCAGTTCGGCGTGAACATCGGAGCAACCCCGACGGTGCTGAACCTGTGGGGCAATCAGCAGATCACGGCCAGCGTGACGGCCGCCGCCTTCGGAAGCAGTGCGATGGTGACGGCGGTCGATACCGCGGCCGTTGTCGAAACGACCGGCCCGGGAGCGGTCAACATGGTGGCATACATCACCGGGTATGTCGTCCCCAGCGCAGATGGGACATTCGCGATCCGCTGCAAATCAGAGGTGGCGGTCGCTTCCGGCCTCACGATCAAGGCAGGGTCTTGGTTGCGCATCTGGGAATGCGATAGCTAAGGCGCGCCATGAGCGCGCTTGACTTCGGAGGCGGGTCAGCCACCAACACCACGCGAAGCGGCGCAAGTTCCAGCGCCGCGCCGCTTCTCGCGGCCGGTTGGGGCGTCGGGCTGTGGCTGCGCCACGGCACCTTCACCGGCACCGGATGCCTGATCGGTGCCGGCGTCGACCAGGCCGCGAGTTCGCTCCAGCTCCGCACCTTCAGTGGGGTCGAGTACGGCATCGACGTGCGGGACGCCTCTGGCGCCAACGTCACCTGCCGAGCTGCCTACCCCTCCGCCGGCGACTATCTGCTCTACGCGCAGTACAGCACCGTGATCGGCGCTGTGCAGCTGTTCCTGGTTGCTGCGGGTGCAACGGTCACCATCCAGTCCGATTCGACGACGGCAACCCTTGCAGACATCACGCCGACGTCGAACTGGTACGTCGGTGGTGATGGAACGAACTTCGTCAAGACGCCGATTGGCGAAGCGTTCCTCATCAACCGGGCGCTGTCGTTCGCCGAGATCACCTTGCTGGCCAGTGGCAAGCCGATCACCGCGCTCGAGCCCAAGCCTCAGCTCTACTACCCACTGCGCAGCGGCGCGGTCGGCACCGAAGCGAACCGGGGCGTCGCGGCCGGCGGCGACCTGGTGCTGGCGGGCACTGGTTACACGAACGTCGCCGAGTTCTTCCCGGTCGACGTGCGCGCGACCGGTGTCTCCTCGCTCGCGCAGGCTTTGCGTGCCGAGGAGCCGCTTCCGAGCAGCGCGCTGGTGGACGCGCAAAGCTGGTGGGGGCCGTCGCTCGCGATCGAGAAATGGGCGGCTGACGAGCTCGCGGTCATCACATCGCAGAGCGCCAGCGTCGCCCAGGTGGTGGAGACCGACGCCGCACAGCCCATCGCGGGGCAGCAGTCATCGGCGCTGGGGCAAGCATCCGAGGCCGACTCCGCGCAAGGTATCACTGCTGCACTCTCACAGGCGCGCAGTGTTGGCCAGGTCGCCGAGGCCGACACGGCCAACTCGATCGGTGCTCTGCAGAGCCGAACCGTAGCGCAGGCGACCGAGACGGATTTCGCGCAAGCGATCACCGCGCGCCAGGCGCGCGCCGTCGGTCTGGTCACCGAGACCGATGCCGCACAGGCGATCGCGCCATCGCAGCGCCGCACGCTCGGCCAGATCGCCGAGGCCGACACCGCGCAGGCGATCGGCGCGAGGCAGCAACGTGCGCTCGGCCAGCCGTCCGAGGCCGACTCGTCGCAGCCCATCGGAAGCCAGCAATCGCGGGCTATCGGGCAGGTGTCCGAGACCGATGCAGCGCAGGCTGTAGCGCGTACGTTGCGCACCGCGGTCGGACAGGTCAGCGAAGCAGACGCCGCTCAGGCGATTGGCGCGCGGCAGGCGCGCACGCTGGGCGAGCCGAGCGAGGCCGACAGCGCTCAGCCGGCATCCGTCAGTGGCGCGATGTTCGTTGGCCAGGCGGCCGAGAGCGACACGTCGCAGCCGGTCAATCGTCAGCTGGTGCGTGGCGTCGCGCAAGTTTCCGAGTCTGATTCAGCTCGACCTGTGCTCGCGCTTTCCTCGCTGGGCCTGATCGCCGAGATCGAGATTGCGCACCCGTTCCTGTTCGTAGTTGGCACGACGTACACCCACGATTCCAGGCTGCGCATCGGCGATGCGAGTGAGCGAGTTGATCGAGGGCGCGTCGGTGCCGCGATGGTCAATGCCGAGTCGCAGCGGGTCGGCCGTGAAGATGAGGTCGCACCGGTTTCGCGGGTCGGCTTCGACGCTGCAGCACCAGTGCCGGCCAGAATCGGCGCCGTCTCCGCGCGGCCGCCGCGATCTCGCATCGGCGCCTGGCGGCAGTAGACCGTGCGGACACGATAGGCCCTTATCGTGTCCGCCCCTTCTGCAGACCATCACGGTCCATGCAGTCGAGCATCATCCTCGGTGACACACTGAACTTTGCCACGTCGGTTCCGGACTATCCGCCGACGGCAGGGTGGGCGCTCAAGTTTCGGTTGATTCCGCGCGCCGGCGGTTCGCCGATCGACATCGCCACCACGCAAGACAGCGCCGATTCGTCGCAGCACCGCGCCAGCGTGACCGCGACGACGACCGCCGCCTGGACGGCCGGCGAGTACAGCTGGGCGTCCTGGGTCGAGAAGGTCGCCGAGAAGTACAGCGTCTCCAGCGGGTCGATCACGCTCAAGCCTGATCCGCGCGTCGCGACGACGCTCGACTCGCGCAGCACCGCGCGCACCGCGCTCGACAACGTCCGCCTGCTGCTGGCCGGCAAGGCATCGAGCGGCACGCTCTCTTACCGCATCGGCGAGCGCCAGCTGCAGAGCTACAGCATGCCCGAGCTGCTGCAGCTCGAATCGAAGCTCGTCGCCGACGTGAAGCGCGAGGAACAGGCGGACGCGCTGGCGGCAGGGATGCCGAGCCGGCGCCGAGTGTTCGCGAGGGCCGGCCGTGCTTGACGCGTTCCGCAGCCACCTGTCGCGCCTAATCGCGCCGGCGCGGCGCGCACCTGCGCGGGTGTCGACGCGCGCCTACGCATCGGCACGCCAGACTCGCAATACCGGGGGCTTCGGATCGTCTGGCAACAGCAGCGCCGATGCTGAGCTGAGCACGAGTTTGACCATGCTGCGCGCACGCGCACGCCAAATGGTTCGCGATTCGTCCTATGCGAAGCGCGCCAAGGTCATCGTCACGAACAACGTGATCGGTTCCGGCGTCGGGATGCAGGCGCAGGTGATGACCACGCGCGACTCCCTCGCCGAGGCTGTCAACAACGCGATCGAAACCGAATGGTCTGAGTGGGCCGCGGCTGAGAACTGCCACACCGGCGGCGCGATGCACTTCCATGACCTCGAACGCGCGGCCATGGGTCAAGTGTTCGAAGCCGGCGAAGTCTTCATCCGCAAGCACTACACGACCTTCGGGCGCAGCCGCGTGCCGCTGGCGCTCGAGCTGATCGAGGCCGAACGAATCGGTGATGTGGTCGGCCACCCGGGCGCCACCGAGCCGGGCAATGAGATCCGCATGGGCATCGAGGTCGATGGCCGATTCGGGCGCGCCGTCGCGTACTGGATTCGCCAGAAGCACCCGGGCGACATCCGCGCGCAAACCGGCCAGACGGACCGCTACGAGCGCGTGCCGGCCGCAGACATCTACCACCTCCGCATCGTCGACCGCTGGCCGCAGACCCGCGGCGAGCCGTGGCTGCACACCGCCGCCCGAAAGCTCGACGACATGAACGAGTACAGCCAGGCCGAAGTCACGGCCGCGCGCACCTCGGCCATGGTGTTCGGCACGATCAGGACGCCGGCCGATGACAGCTCGCTGCCCTCAGGCGCCGAGGACGACGGCTCGAAGGTGATGGACATCGAGCCCGGAATGATCCAGGAGCTCAACCCGGGCGAGGAACTCGACTTCCACAACCCGAACCGGCCGAACGTCAACCTCGACCCGTTCATGCGCTACATGCTGCGCGAGGTCGCGTCCGGCACCGGCGTGAGCTACGAGAGCCTGTCGCGCGACTACAGCCAGTCGAACTACAGCAGCTCGCGCCTCGCGCTGCTCGAGGATCGCGACCTCTGGAAGGTGCTGCAGCTCTGGTGGAGCCGCAACTTCCGCCAGGCGCTGCACAAGACCTGGCTCCATCAGGCCGTGCTGTCGGGCGCCATCGGTGCCATTTCGCCGATCGCCTACGGATCGGACATGCGCCGCTACGAAGCCGTGCTGTTCAAGCCGCGCGGCTGGTCGTGGATCGACCCGACGAAGGAGGTCACGGCCTACAAGGACGCGATCACCGCGGGGCTGACCACGCTCACCGATGTGATCGCGCAGACCGCTGACGGCCGTGACATCGAGGACGTGGTGAAGACCCGCAAGCGCGAGCTCGAAATGCTCGCCGCCGCCGGCATCGCGACCGACACGGACGTTGCCGCCGAACGCCTTGCGAAAGCCGCGCCGGCTCCGAAACCGCAAGACACGCCGGCAGATCAGCCGTCGCGCGTGTTCGCAATCAAGAGGGACGCAGGATGAGCGACGAGATCAAGGTCGGCCGACTGGCGCGCGATCTGTTTGGCGCCGAAGTGACCATCACGCGCGAGGCCGACAAGCCAACGCGCCTGACGTTCCCGGCCAGCAGCGAGACGCCGGTCGAGCGTTGGTTCGGCACCGAGGTGCTGCGTCACGACGACAAGTCGATCCGCATGGATCGGCTGAAGGGCGGCGCCGCGCCGCTGCTGTTCAACCACGACTGGAACGACCCGGTCGGAATGATCGACGGCGCGCGCGTCAAGGACGGCCGCCTCTACGTTGACGCGCACTTTTTCGACACCGACCGCGCGAAGGAAGTCGCCGCGATGGTCGATGGCGGCATGCGCAACGTCTCGATCGGCTACGAGCTGTACGAGATCACCGAAGACAAGAAGACCAATCGCTTCACGGCGACCGACTGGGGTGTGCTCGAGGTGAGCTTCGCCACCGTGCCAGCCGACCCGTCCGTCGGTGTTGGCCGCGATGCCGGCACCGATGCCAAGCCTGTGCGCGTGACGCGCGAGGCCGAGCCCCAAGTCACCAATCCCGCCGCAGCCGCGGCATTCACCAGGAGTGCCGTCATGGCCGATCCCGTCATCACCACCGCGGCCCCGAGCGCGGAAGAACTGGCTGCTCGCGCAGCCGCCAACCCGGATGCGAAGCTGACCGCTGTCGCGATGGAGCAGCAACGTCGAAAGGCGATCCAGGAGTTGGTCAAGGCCAACCGCCTGGACTCGCGCATCGAAGAGCGCTGGATCATGGACGGCATCCCGCTGACGGATGTCGCGACGCAGATTCTCGAAGTGCTGGAGGCTCGCGGCAAGAAGAACCCGAGCGCATCGGCGGCCGACCTCGGCCTGTCGAACCTCGATCAGAAGCGCTACAGCCTGTTCCGCGTCATGCGGATGCTGTCGGGTGGCAACAGCCACGACGCAGCGCGCTTTCGCGAAGAGGCGGCGTTCGAACTCGAGTGCTCGCGCGCGGTGGCGAAGCAACTGGGCCGCGAGCCGGACGGCATCTTCCTGCCGGCCGACGTGCTGCGCCGCCCGCTGGACAGCGATGTCGTGAAGCGCACGATGACCGCGCAGCCCGGCTCGGCTGGCGGCTATCTCGTCGAGACCGACAACATGGGCTTCGTGGACATCCTGCGCAATCGCAGCGTCCTGAACCGCATGGGCGCTCGGAACCTGTCGGGCCTGGTCGGCAATGTCACGGTGCCGCGCCAGACTGGCGCCGGCACCCTGGTCTGGCAGGCCGGTGAGACGACCACGGCCACGGCCGCGGACCAGACGCTCGGTCAGCTGTCGATGACGCCGAAGACGGCCATCGCCGTGACCGACGTGGGCCGCCAGTTGATGCTGCAATCCTCGCCGTCGGCCGAGTCGATGATCATGGCCGACCTCGCGCAGGTCGTGGCTCTGGGTGTCGACCTGGCCGGCATCGCCGGCACCGGCGGCGCGCAGCCGATCGGCATCATCAACACCACCGGCATCACGACCGGCCAGGACGCGGGCACCGCGACCTACGCGAAGATGCTCGGCTTCCAGTCGGCAGCTGCCGCGGTCAACGCGATCCTGGGCAACCCGGGTTACGTGACGACCCCGACCGTCGCCGCGCTGCTGATGAGCCGTTCGCGGTTCGCCAACACCGACACGCCGCTGTGGGACGGGAACATCCTGGACGGCAAGATGGCCGGCTTCGGCGCCATGTCGTCGGTGCAGATGCCCGCGTCCAACGTGCTGTTTGGCTCGTGGGAGCAAGTGGTCATCGGCGAATGGGGCGTGCTCGAGCTGACGGTCAACCCGTACCAGTCGTTCAACGCCGGCGTCGTCGGCATCCGCGCGATGTACACGGTCGACGTGCTGGTGCGCTACCCGCAGGCGTTCGTCCTGTCGACCAACGCGAGCTGATCGGTCATGCGCGCGATCGCACTTCGCGGGTTCTGTCTCTCGGTCGGCAAGCACGCCGTGCCGGGGGATGAGGTCGACGTCTCGGAATCGACCTTCCAGTTCCTGCGCTCCATCGGGGCCGTCGAGGCGGCCCCGGAAGCGCCGCCGGTCGAGACCCCCGCGTCACCCGAGTCCGAACCAGAACCCGCCACCAGCGCGGAATCCACCAAGCCAGGAAAGCGCGCCGCAGGGCGCTGAAAGGAAGAATCATGCTCCACAGTCAAGCGTCGGCGGCCTCCACCGACAACCTCCTGCCGGCAGTTTCTGCGGCGAACACCGCGGCTGCGACGACCTCAACGTCCGGCGGCTACATCGACGTGCGCCAGTACCAGGGCGAGATCCTGGTGACGATCAACACCGGCGCGATCACGGGCTCGGTCACCGGCAAGCTGCAGTCGGCGTCCGATGCCAACGGCACCGGCGCAGCGGACATCACCGGCGCGACGTTCACTGCCATCAGCACCGCCAGCCAGACGCGGAAGTACGCCCTCGACCCGAAGAAGGTTGTCGGTGGCTTCCTCGGCTTCCTGGGCACGGTCGTGACCGGGCCGGTCCTGATCAGCGTCACGATCGCCGGCAAGAAGCAGGTCGTCTGACGTGGCCTTCGTCGAGGACCTGTCTGTGTTCTTTGCCGACTTCGCAGTCGACGCGACGCTGAATGCGTCCGCGTTGCGCGCGATCGTCGACAAGGAAACGCAGCTGGAACTCGACGGCGTGCTGACGTTGCAGCCGACGGCGCTGGTCAAGACCTCGGATGCCGCTGCCGCGGCAGCCGGCCAAGCCTTCGTCGCCGGCTCGGTGACCTACTCGGTGCGCCAGGTGCTGAAGGAGCCGCCTGACGGCGCCCTGACGCGCCTGGTGCTCGCGAGGGCCTGACGATGCCGCTCGCCAGCGCCCAGATCGTCGACGGCGTCGTCACGCTGCTCAAGACCGTGCCCGCGAGTGGCGCGCGCGTGTTTGCGGCGCGTGGATGGCCGCTGGCAGATACCGAGTTGCCGGCGTGGGTCGTCATCGCACAGGGCGAGTCGCTCGAGGTGCAGACGATTCACTTCCCATCATTGCAGCGCCACACGCTCAGCGTCGACGCGGTCGTCAAGGTGCGCGCCGTCTCGGATCTCGATGACGCGATGCACGACCTTGCGCTCGCCGCGATGACGGCGCTGCAGGGCACTGCCGCCGCCGCTTCGCTGGGCAGCCTTCCCAACGTCGATTGCAACGTCGCCGGTATCGATCGCGAACTGATCGGCGACGGCGAGGCAGCGCTCGGCCAGCTGACGCTGCACCTGTCCATCACCTTCCAAACGATGCAGAACGCCCCCGGCGTGCTCGTCTGATCACCAGCCCCCACAGGAGAAACCACCATGGCTCAAGTCAACGTCTGGAGCAAGGTCGCCGTCGCGGTGCAGACCGTGCTCGCCACCGCTCTCGCCGTCTCGGCCATCACCAAGGCCAGTCCGGCGGTGGCGACCACGGCGACAAACACCTACGCGCCGGGCGACATCGTCCTGGTGATCGCCAACGGCATGACGGAGATGAACAACCGGGTGTGCCGGTTGTCCGCGGCATCGAGCACGACGGCCACGCTCGAAGGCATCGACTCCACGCTGTTCGGCACGTTCACCAGCGGCACGATCCAGAAAATCACCTTCGGCGCGAGCGCGGCGACGTTCCAGGACATCAACGGCTCCGGTGGTGATGCGACGGCGATCGACATCACCACGATCCACGACGACACCACGAAGGAGATTCCGGGTGTCAAGAGCGCGCTGACCTACAGCTTCACCAGCCTGTGGGACCCGAGCGACGCCGCACTGATCGAGCTGAAGAAGGCCGACGACGTCAAGGGGACCCGCTGCGTGCAGCTGGTCTTCGCGAGCGGTGCGCGGATCTTCTTCAACTGCTACCCGACCTGCCCGCTGTTCCCGACGGGCAGCGCCGGCGCGCCGGTCACCAGCCCGGTCACCTTCAAGCTCAACGGTCCGTTCCAGGCTTACGCGACCTGATCATGACGGTCCTCAGCCGCTCGAGCGTGGCCAAGCCCACGCTCCCGAAGGAGACCGTCACCGTCGAATCGCTCGGTGGCGATGTTGTCGTGCGCGGCCTGCTGCTCACGCAGCGGCTGACGTTCGTCCGCGAGCTGACCAAGACCGGGGACCGCAACGAGGACGTGATCGCCGCGCTGCCGACGCTGCTGGCCCAGGCCGTCGTCGACGACAAGGGCGAGCAGTTCTGGACCGCAGACGAGTGGCAGGTCTTCGGTGCGACCCATCAGAGCGAAGCCCTCGAACTTTTCAACACCGCTATGCGGCTATCGGGGTTCGCAGGTGAGGACACCGCAAAAAACTGACCAGCCAGCCGGAGCTGCGATTCGCGCTCCGGCTGGCGCAGACCATGGGCTGCACGCTCGAGGAACTCGGGCAGCGCATGTCGGCGCAGGAGTTCGGCCTGCACCTCGCGCTGGACGAGCGCGAGCCTCTCACGCCTGGCATGCAGGTCGTGCTCAGCACCACCCTGGCGGCGATCGCCAACGGCGCGCTCAAGACCCCGCCCGGTCGCCTCTACAACGCGGGCGACTTCATGCGCGACCCGTGGGAACCGCCGGCGCCACCGGCACCGCCTCCCGACGACCCGAAGACGGTCGACGAGATCATGCTGCGCGTGCGCGCAATCGGGGGCTGACCCATGGCTGACGCAGTCGCCCGCATCGTCCTCACCGCGAAGGACGACACCGCCGCCGCCTTTGCCAAGGCCAAGGCCAACCTCAAGTCCGTGCAGGACACAGCCGGCAAGGTCGGAGGCACGTTCGGCACGCTCGGCCTGCTCATCGGCTCCGCGTTCGCTGGCGTCAGCGTCGCCGGCGCGCTCGAGGTGCTGGACAAGCTCGACGACCTGGCCGAGAAGTCGGGCGTCGCCACCGAGCAGCTGAGCGCGCTGCGCTTCGCCGGCGAGACGGCGGGCACGTCCTTCGAAAGCCTGGCCACGGGCCTGCGCAAGCTCGCCAGCAACATGGCCGACGCCGCCGGCGGCGGAAAGGAGACCGCCGCCGCTTTCGATGCCATCGGTGTCAACGTCAAGACGGCCGAGGGCGGCCTGAAGAGCAGCAGCGATGTGCTGCTCGAGGTGGCCGACCGATTCCGCAGCTACCAGGATGGCGCCGCCAAGAGCGCGCTCGCTGTCGCCCTGTTCGGCAAGGCCGGCGCCGAGATGATCCCGCTGCTCAACCAGGGCAGCGCCGGCATCGAGGCGAACGCCAAGCTCGCCCGCGAGCTCGGGGCGGTGTACAGCGGCGAGCTGGCCAAGGGTGCGGCAGACTTCAACGACAACCTCAAGCGCCTGAACCTGGCGGCCGAGGGCGGCAAGGTCGCGATCCTCGAGAAGCTGCTGCCCGGCTTGAACCAGCTGGCCGGCCAGTTCATCGAGAACGCCAAGAACGCCAGCCTGTTCACGGCTGCGCTGGTCACTCTCAAGAACGCGCTCGCATTCGACTTCGGGCTCGACAAGCTTGGGGCCCTGCAGCGCGAGGCGGCATCGACATCCGGCGAGATCGCCCGCGTCACGAACGTGCTCATGGGCCTGGACAACGTGCTCCAGCGCGAGCCCGGCAACGAGATGGCGCAGCGCCGGGCGGCCTCGCTGCGCGCCAAGTTGAAGGAGTTGCAGGACCAGGCTGTCAAGACCGGCGAGGCCATCAAGTCCGAGCTCGCGATCGTGGATCCGCGCGAGAGCAACGCCGAGACGCAGCGCCTGCTCAACCGCTCCAAGGCCGCGAACCAGAAGCAGGCGCCCATCGTCGACAAGACCACGAACAAGGACGAAGGCCTCTCCCAGTTCAACGCGCTGCTCGACAAGATCAAGGAGCGCGTCAAGGTCGACGAGCAGCAGCTGAAGGTGGGCCGCCAGCTTACCGAGTCCGAGAAGTTCGCCACCGACATCGAGGTCGCACTGACCGGCGCCAAGTCCAAGCTCAGCGAGAAGCAGAAGGACGTCGTACGCGCGCGCCTGGCCGAGGTCAAGGCCCTCGACCTGCAGCTCGAGTCCCGCGGTCTTCTGCGCGCCGCTGCCGACGCCGACGCCAAGGCCGAGCAGGACGCGCTCGAGCTCCTCGCGCAGCAGACCGACGCGCGCATGCAGGAGAACCGCGGCCTGCTCGACTTGATCGCCACCTACGGCAAGACCTCGCGCGAGATCGAGATCCTCCGCACCGCGCGGCTGCAGGACGCGCTCGCCGTCGAAGAGCAGGAGATCGCCACCGCACGCGCCAACGGCGCCGGCGCCGGCGAGCTCATCGCCATGCAGCAGAAGGCCGACCTGCTCAAGCGCCAGATCGGCCTGCGCCAGGAGCTCAACGACAAGATCGACCGCGCCGAGGACGAGCCCTTCCAGGGCTTCATCCGCGGCCTCAAGACCTACGCCGAGGAGGCGGCCAAGGCCGGCAACAACACCGAGCGCTTCGTCAACAGCACGATGAGCACGCTCGAGAACGGCCTGACCGATCTGCTCACCGGCAAGGCAGTCGACGCCAAGCAGATCGTCGACAGCATCATCAGCGAGTTCGTGCGCCTGCGGTTCATCAAGCCGCTGCTCGTCGACATCTTCGGTGATGGCAAGGACAACTCCGGCCTGCTCGGATCCGTCTTCTCGACGCTGTTCGCGAGCTTTGGCGGCGCCAAGGCCGGCGGCGGCCCGGTCACCGCCGGCACGCCGTACCTGGTCGGCGAGCGCGGCCGCGAGATGTTCGTGCCGCAGCAGAACGGCAGCATCGTGCCCGCAAGCCAGCTGGCGCAAGGCGGTGGCGGCATCGCCATCAACTACAGCATCGGCAGCATCGGCTCCGGCGTCAGCCACGCTGAGCTGGCCAATGCGATGACTGCCGTCAACGCGCAGCTCAAGGCTGACCTGAACCGCCAGCGCTCGCGCGGCACCGGGGTATTCCGGTGAGCGACTTCGCCTGGCCCACCACGCCCGCCTTCGGCGTCGAGAGCTGCAGCGTTTACCTGCAGCCGAACACGCGCGAGTTCACGAGCCAATACACCGGCAGCTTCCAGGCTGTCGACCTGCTCGGCGAGCGGTTCCGCATGGCTCTGCGCCTGGTCGCGTGCTTCGCGAACGACGCGGCCGCGCGCGAGGCCTACTTCAATCGCCTGCTCGGCGTGCACCGGATCATCGCGCCGCACTTGGTGCGGCCGCAGCCCCTTGGCACGCAGCGCGGCACACCAGCGCTCAGCGCAAACGTGCTGCAGGGCGCGAGCGCGCTCCCGATGAACGGCGGCACCAACGGCAAGACCTTCGAGCCGGGCGACATGCTCGGTGTCGGCGGCGAGTGGTTCCAGGTGGCCGAGACGGCCACATTCAACGGCTCCGGCCTGGCCACGGTGCAGATGGTCAATCGCGTGCGCTCGCCAGGCGGGCTCTCGTCGGCGTCCGCCGTGACGTGGGATCGCCCGACGACCACCTGGCGCCTCGCATCGAGCGTCTCCTCCAGGTATCTGCAGGCACACCTCTGCGACGCCATGGACCTCGAGCTGATCCAGGCCTGGTGATGCGCACGCTGTCCTCGCCCTCGCTGCTCGCGCTCGCCGACCCCAACACGGCGATCGCGCAGCTCGTCGAGCTCGATCTCGATCCCGTCTGGAACGTCAACACCACGGGCTGGGATCTGATCTACGGCGGCACGACCTACCTCGGCACCTACGGCGCCGGCAAGATCGACACCATCGAGGACACGCCCGGCGACATCAAGGGCCTCACCTTCGAGCTGCCAGCGGTCATCGATGCCGATCTCGCTACCGCGCTGATCGGCATGCCCATGGGGCGTGAGGCGCGGCTCTACACCGCGATCTTCAGCACCACCACCTACCAGATCATCGAGACCGTGCTCGAGTGGGCGGGCCGGCTCGACGTGCCGCAGATCGGCGAGAGCGTCGACGGTGAGGGCAAGGGCAGCTCGGTGATCCGTGTGTCGGCCGAGCACATCGCGATCGACCTGCTGCGCCCCGGCAACCTGCTCTACAGCAACGCCGACCAACAGCGTATGTACCCCGGCGACCGGTCCTTCGAGTATGTCGTCGACCAGTCCGAAGCCAAGATCATCTGGCCGGCTGCGTCCTACTTCCGCAGGTGATCGAGCGATGGACGCCACCCCCGATCACAGCCACCCGCAGGTCGTCGCCGATCGCGCGTTCGCCGCGCTGATCCGCGATGCTCGCCGCAAGCCTTTCGAATGGGGCACGCACGACTGCGTGCTCTTCGCCGCGGCTGCCATCCGCGCGCGCACCGGCCGCGAGGCGCTCGCCGAGCTCGGCATCGAGCCCACCTGGTCGACGGCCCTGCAGGCCACCTCGGCGATCGTTGCCGCCGGCGGCCTGCGCGCTGCGTTCACGCAGCTCTTCGGCGAGCCCGTTTCCGCGCTGCAGGCCTGCCCCGGCGACATTGCCCTGATCGCTGATCCCGAGCACCCGCTCAGCCGCGAGCTGCTCGCCGTCGTGCATTCCGGCATGGTGCTCGCGCCGTCGGCCGCCGGCCTGGCCGCGGTGCCGCTCAGCGCCGTGCGCGCCGCGTGGAGGGTGGCATGAACGCGCTGCGCGCCATCGTCCTCGCGTTCGCCCTGGTGCTCAGCGCTGCACCTGCCAGCGCCGAGCCCGTCACGCTGCTGTCGTACCTCGCCTCGGCGCTGTACACCGCCGGCTACTACTACGCCGCGGCAGCCGTCGTCGCCGTTGCGATCGCCGTCTCCGTCAACCAGCAGAACCGCGCCAAGCGTTCGGCGAACGACGCCTACAACGCCTCGCTCAAGGACCGCATGGTCACCGTTCGCGGCGCCACCGAACCCCGCCGCATGGTCCTCGGCCGCCAGCGCGTCGGTGGCGTCGTCGCCTTCGTCGCGTCCACCGGTGCGAACAAAGAGAAGTTCGTGATGGTCGTCGCGCTCGCCGCGCATGAGTGCGACGCGATCGAGGACATCTACTTCGACGGCGTCAAGGTCGACTTCGAAGGCGAGTTCGTCACCACCGAGCCCTTCCAGCGCACAGACCTGCTCAGCGTCAACGACGCCCACGTCGGCAACGGCGCGACCGTCTCCTTCACCGCGAGCGAAACCCCCATCCCCGGCACCGTGCATGCCGTGCAGCCCGGGGGCACCGGCGATAGCGCGCAGGGCGACACCGTCTTCGGAGTGGACTCGGTGGTCGGCACCACCGTCACGCTGGCCGGCCCGCCGACGGGCGACTTCAGTATCACCTACCAGACCGGCAAGATCACCCGCTACGCCCGCGTGCGCAAGTTCCTCGGCGGCCCTGGCCAGACGGTCGACGCAGCCGTGCAGGCTCTCTTCCCCCTCGAGTGGAATGCCGTGCACCCGATGAGCGGCTGCGCCGGCCTGGCGATCTTCTTCGACTACAACGAAGACGCCTTTCAGTCCCCCGTCGACGTCAGCGCCATCGTGCGCGGCGCCAAGTGCTACGACCCGCGCAAGGACACGACCGCCGGCGGCTCCGGCGCGCACCGCGTCGACGACCCCACCACCTGGGAGTGGACCGAGAACCCCTCGCTCGAGCTCGCCTACGCCGCCATGAGCCCGCTCTGCGGCCGCCAGCCGGCATCGGCCATCAACTGGCTCGACGTGGCCGCCGCCGCCAACGTCTGCGACACCCCCGTCGACTACGCCACCTGGGGCGTCATGGCCGACGAGGACGGCACCTTCCTCGCAGACGAAGACGGCGGGCTGCTGCTCATCTGAAGAAACCGGAACACGACCATGCCTGCTGATCCCCGAAAAATCCCACTGCTGGATCTGAGCGCGATCGCCGAAGGCGACGACGCGGTGCTGCTGGTGCGCGACGGCGTGGTGCAGCTGGTGCGGCTCCAGAAGCTGCCCCTGTCCGACCTTCAGAGCCAAGCCGTTGCCGACGCGACCGCCCAGCTCGTCCGGCAGACCGAGATGGCCAACGCGATCGCCGCGGCCAAGCAGGCGGCGCAAGACCTCACGCAAGCCACCGGCCTGCTCGAGACCACCAAGGTCAAGAACCCCGCCGGTGACACGCTGGAGGCCCGCCTGCAGCGCCTGGAAGCCGGTCAGGCGCCCGCCAGCAGCTCCGACCCTGCCGTGACCGCCGACCCGGTGCTCAGCGGCACCGTGGGCGCCGGCAATGACCTCACGCTCACCGCCGGCCCCGTGGTCGCAGGCTCCGGCGGCGCGTCGTCGCTGGACTTCGGATCCGGCAACACGACCCGCCGCCTCACCACCACCTCGCTCGAGCCGTTGACCGACTCCACCGGCTGGTCTGTCGGCGTTTGGTGGCGCCTGTCCGGCACGCCTGCCAACGAGGTCATGCTCGGCTTCGGCACCGGCGGCGCCGCGAGCTCGTTCCAGATCCGCACGTTCAGCAGCACCGAGATCGGCGCGCAGGTGCGCGATGCGAGCGGCGCCAACGTCGACGCGCGCATCGCCTACCCTGCCGCCGGCGACTACCTGGTCGTGGCCCAGTACAGCGATGCCGACGGCGCGCTGCGCGTCTACATCATCCCCAAGGGCGGCACGGTCAGCGGCCCGTCCGACAGCACCGTCGTCGCGCTCGCCACCGTCACTCCCGCTGCCGGCTGGTACATCGGCAGCGACGGCACGAACTGGACCACCCGGCCGATCGGCGAGGCCTTCAAGGTCAATCGCCTGCTCACCAACGGCGAGCTGACCAGCCTGGCCGCAGGCAACCCGATCACCTCCGTCCTGACGCCTCGCCTCTACTGGCCGCTGCGCAACGGCCCACAGGCGACCGAGGCGAACCAGGGCGCGGCGACCGGTGCCGACGCCACGCTGGTCGGCAGCAGCTACGCCACGGCGCCTGTGTTCTTCGGGGCCAACCCCCACAAGAACAACCTTGTCCTTCGCAAGACCGATGCGAACGGCGTCGTCAGCGTGCTCGCGCAGGTCGTGCAGTCCGGCACCACGCTGGTCTACAAGCAGCAGGGCACTGACGTTGGAGCGACGATCACCGGCACGCACACGCCGATCGACAGCGTCACGACCCGGCCGGGCAACACCAAGACCAGCAACACGGTCGGCCCCGTCACCGGCACGAAGCCGGCGGGCGGCACGGTGACGGCGAGCCCATCCGGCAGCCAGGCAGCTGGAGGGGCCTTTACCGCGAACTTCGGCACCGGCTGGTCGACGCCGAGCGGCTCGAACACCTACCGCGGCCGCTGGTATCTCGACGGTGTCGCCATCACCAGCTACTCGTCGGCCAGCCCGGCCTACACCAGCAACACGCAGCAGGCGGGCGGCAAACTGAAGTTCGGGTCGATCGCCACGTCGGGCGTCGGTGTCGACAGCGACGAGGTCTTCTCGAACGAGATCACGCTCACCGGCACTGCATCGGCCGCGGTCACGACGCCGATCACGCTGCCGGCGCACCTGTACCTCGGCGTGCAGATCGCGTTCCCGGCCGTGGTGTGGAACGTCTCGTCCTACACCGTGCTCGGCTACAACATCCGCCGCAATGGCGTGACGACCCGCTCGCTGCAGCGTGACCGCCTTTTCACCGCCACGTTCGCCGCCGACGGCGCGGTGGTCGGCAACGTCTTCGACTTCTCCGAGGTCATCAGCTACAACGGCGAGCAGTTCTTCTCCGCGCCGGTCTCGATCACCCTCGAGGACACGCCGGCCACCTTCGCCGCGGCAACGCTGCAGCCCACGGTGCAGATCACCTCGGGCGCGGCCGTCAGCTTCAAGCCCACGACCGCGACGGGTGGCGGTGGCCCGCTGGAGGCGATCGGTGTCTCGCCGACGCTGCCCGGTTCGCTCACGCTGGCCACGGACGGCACGATCTCCGGCTCCTACGGTGGCGCACCCGGTGAAGACGTCTTCACCGTCACCTGGCGCGACAACAGCACCGGCACCACCGACACCGCCGACTTCACGCTCGTCATCGTCTCCGCTGGCGTCACCCCGCTGCCGAGCATCGGCTACCCCGTGATCGCGGACTTCGCGCCCTACGGCAGCCAGAGCTACAACGGCTCGTCCACGGTTTCGCTGGGCAGTGGCTCGCCGGCCGTGGTGCTGCAGCTCGAGCCCGACCCGAGCGGCTCCGGCGTGCAGACCTGGTTCCGCCGCATCCGCCGCGTCGACTGGAACGTCGGCCCGCGCAACGTGCGCAACGAGAAACTCGGCATCGACCACAGCCCGTCGCGCTACATGCTGCCGGGCAACGACTACTGGATGGCCGGCGCCTTCCGCCCGCGAGCCGGCGAGTGGCCTGTCACCGTGGGGGCCATCAGCGACGAGATGATGCTCGTCTGGCAGACGCACAGCGAGTCGTCCGGCGACACGCAGCCCGACATCGCGCTGTACCACGACCAGAACACGGGCCTCTTCTCGTGGCGCCGCTCGTGGTCCACCCAGGTGCCGCTGCCGGCCAGCGGCGGCAACGGCCCCGGCCACAACCAGACGAAGGACGACCAGGTCACCGAGCACACCTTCAGCCTCGCGCCGGGGCAGTGGGTCAAGTTCGTCATGCGCTACCGGCCGGGCTGGCTCACCTCGCACGCGCCGCGTTGGGAGGTATGGCAGTCGGTCAACGGCGGTGCGTGGACGAAGGTCATCAACCGCGTCGCGACGACCGACTTCAACACCTACAACTCGATCGGCGCGTCGGGCGCTCGTCTCTTCAACGGCACCTACCCGCGCGACGGCTTCTACAAGTGGAGCGGCACCGGCTGGAACGCGAACTACGCGACCATCGCCGGCAACTACTCCGACCTGTACTGGGCGGTCGGCACCGACCTGCTCGAGAACGGCAAGGCCGCGGTGGCGGGAATCTGACCATGGCTGTCGGACCTCTCTACACCGCCGGCCTCGTCGCGCGCACCGACCAGCGCCCTATGGACGTGCTCAACGACCTGGCCACGGCCATGGGCGGGCGCGTGGCCATCGTGGGCAACCAGGTCCGCTTCAAGGCCGGCGCGTACGAGGCGTCGGTGATGGCGCTGGGTGACGACGACTTCGCTGGCGGCCAGTCGAGCCTGCAGGTGCGCCAGCCGCGCGAGAACACGTTCAACGTGGTCACCGGCAAGCTCATCGATTCCGATCAGGGCTGGAAGCCCGACGTCGACTTCCCGCGCGTCGTCGCGGATGCCTACGTCGAGGCCGACGGCGGCATCGAGCTGCCGATCGCCGTGCAGTTCAACGCTGTCAACCGATCCAGCCAGGCGCAGCAGCTCTCCGCGGTGATGCTGCGGTACGAGCGCCAGGCGCTCACCTTCGTCGCCTCGTTCAAGCTGACCGCGTTCGCGGCCGAGCTGTTCGACACCATCGCGCTCACCTGCTCACGGTACGGCTGGGTCGACAAGGAATTCGTGGTGATGGGCCGCAAGTGGTCGCTCGACGGCCTGATCGAGCTCACGCTGCGCGAGACCGACCCGACCATCTATTCCTTCGGCGACACCTTCGACGCCAGCGACGTCGCGCCCAACACCAACCTGCCGCTGCCGTTCACCGTGCAGCAGCTGGTCGACCTCACCGTGTCCAGCGGCACCGCCGAGCTGACCGACGGGTCCATCGTCACCCGCGTCCGCGTCAGCTGGCCGCAGGCGACCGACCAGGCCGTGCTGCAGAACGGCAAGGTCGAGATCCAGTGGCTCCCCGCGAACACCGCCTTCCCGCCGGCCGACTGGCCCGGCACCACCGAGCAGGGCGGCGCCACCGAGACCACCATCACTGGCCTGATCGGCGGCTGGGCGTATCACGTCCGTGGGCGCTACATCGGCGCCAGCGGCCGCATCCGGGGTGCGTGGAGCCAGCAGGTGCTGCACGTCGTCGCAGCGCCGCCGCGCGTGGGCAACGGCGGCGCCAACCTGTTCATCAACGGCAGCTTCGAGGTCGACACGTCCAACCTGGCCGACCGCTGGACGCAGTACACGAACGGCACCACCGGCACCGTGTCGAACAGCGATGCCACGGGCATATTCGGTGCGCGCGCGCAGCGCATCGACGCCAGCAACCTCGGCACCGCCAGCACCGACCGAGCGGCCTATGTGCAGGGGGTCAACCTCATCGGCCTGGCCGAGACCGACCTGACCGCCAGCATCTACGCCTTCGGCACGCCAGGTGTCACGCTGAGGATTCAGGCCAATTGGTACAGCGCCAGCGGTGGCACGCTGATCGACAGCAGCATCATCACCTTCGGGCTCACCGCGGACGTGCAGCGCTACGCGCTCACCGACGAGGTTCCGGCCGGCTGCACCTACGGTGACTTCTATTTCATGATGGAGGCGCGGCCATCCTCACCAGGTGCCGCGTACATGGTCATCGATGCGGCGCAGCTCGAGCAGGGCACCGTCGCAACCGCGTTCAGCCAGTCGGCAGACGAGGCGCTTGCCGCGGCGTCGGTGGCCCTGACGGCGGCGAATACCGCAGCAGCGGATGCTGCCGTCGCGATCGCCAGCGTGAACGCGATGTCCAACGACAACCTGCTCACGTCGGGCGAGAAGTCGGACGCGGTGCTGCGCTACGCCGCCATCATTAACGAGCAGGCCGGCATCGACGCGCAGGCCACGACCTTCGGCGTCACCACGGAAAAATCGACGTACGACTCGGCAGTGGCTGCGCTGACGTCGTACCTCGGAACGCTGAGCGGGTGGAACGTCATCCCGGGATCGAGCGTCATCATCTCCGGATCGACGTGGCGCGCCAACTGGAACACGGTCTACACCACCCGCCAGGCCCTGCTCAACAAGATCGCCGACGAAGCCGGCAAGCGCGCGGCTTGGGCGCAGGTCACCGGTGCCGGCAAGCCGGCGGACAACGCCAGCGCCGACCTGGTCATCCTCACCCGCGGCAGCTGCGTGGCTACGGGCAACAGCGTGCGCAAGGTGGGCGGCGCGAGCGCGTTCGACAGCGACGCTTTCAGCAAGAACGGCATCCCTGGCGGCAGCTTCGTGGCTGCGCAGGTCACCAACACCGATGCCGTGATGTTCGGCCTCAACAGCGACCCGACGACCGACCAGAACTACACCAGCCTCGACTATGCATGGTACGTCGCCGGCGCCACGCTGCAGCTTTTCGAGAACGGCAGCTCGGTGGCCACCGGCTTCTCGTACTCGATCGGCGACGTGCTCGCGATCTTCTATGACGGCGCACGCGTGTTCTACATGCAGAACAATTCGCTGCGCCGCGTGGTGGACGCGCCGGCGGACCTGACTCTCTTCTTCGATTCGAGCTTCAGCACGCCAGGCGCTCGGCTCGACCAGATCCGCTTCGGTCCAATGTCTGCGGTCACCGACATCGCCACCATCCAGCTCCAGCCCAACGCCGCCACCGACATCGTGCAGGACACGTACGACTTCGCTGGCGCTGTCGCTGGCTCCGGCCTGGTCACTCAGCGCACGGTCAGCTACACCCCGCCGGTCGACTGTGTCATCGAATTCTCGGCGTCGATCGTCGCGGCCAATGTGCTGCCCGACTCCGGCAACTTCTGCTACTGGACCATGGCCGCCGGCGGCGGGTCCGACGTGCCGATCGCCGCGTGCGACTCCAACAGCGGCAGCCGTCAGACCTTCGCGGCCATCACCTCGCTCGCGGCCGTCGGCGGCGTGGCGCTGGTGTTCAAGCTGATCACGCAGCGCAACATCGTCAACCCGCAGATCACGCTCGGCGCATCGAGCATCCGCGTCGGGGCCATCAAGCGATGAAGGCCTGGCGCTTCTACCACCGCGTCACCGGCGTGATCAGCCCGGCCTGCATGTTGCTGCCCAACCAGGCGCACGTCGACGCCAACACGCCGGCCGATCACGCGGCGATCTACGCCGAGCTCGACCACCGCACTCAACGCATCGACGTCGACTCCGGCCTGCCCGTGCCGTTCGACGCACCGACCAACCCCGCAACCCTGGCCGCCCGCGCCCGCGAGCGCCGTGACCAACTGCTCGCCGCCTGCGACTGGGTCGTGCTGCGCGCGGGAGAGCGTGGCGAACCCGTGCCGCTCACCTGGATCACCTACCGCGAGGCGCTGCGCGCCGTGCCCTCGCAGACCGCTTTCCCGATCGACATCCAGTGGCCCGAGCCACCCAACCCCTGAAGGACCGTCATGCTCAAACGCATCCTCTGCTCCTCACTGCTCGCCGCGGCCGCGTTCGCCGCGCACGCGCAATGCGTCGTCGGTCCTGACGCCGGCACCTACCCCTGCACGGTCAACGTGCCGGCGCAGACCATCACCGTCCCCGCACAGTCGATCGCCGTGCCGGGGCAGACGATTCAGCTGCAGGTCACCGTCAAGGCGCCTGTGGTGGTCACCCCGCCGGTCGTCGACGTGCCGCCTGTGGTCACGCCGCCCGCGACGCCGGCCGTCACCCCACTTGCGCCGATCACCGGCAGCACGACGCGCATCCTGAGCTCGGGCGGATCGATCACGTCGGTGGCCGACCCTGGCGGCAGTGGCACGCAGGTCAACCTGCACACGATCACCAAGGCCGGCTCCAGCATCGTCGGCGGCGTGCGCGCCGAACTCGCGTGGACCGGCACGCAGCTCAAGCCCGGCACCGACTACTGGATGGCCTTCGCCGTGCAGGTCAAGGCCGGCATCACGTCGACCTCGAGCTACGACGACCTGCTGGTGATGCAGACGCACAGCCCCGCGCAGGGCGACACGCAACCCGACATCAGCCTGCACGTCAGCGGGCAGACCGGCACGCGCTGGTACGTCGCCTACAACACCAAGGCCTCGAACACCTGGGCCTATGTCGGCGGCTCGAACAAGGACACCGAGGGTGTCTCGCCGTACGGAAAGGAAGCGAACCTGCCGGCCGGCAAGTGGGTGCGCTACGTCGTCCACTACCGCCCCGGGTTCCAGACCAGCCACGCGCCGCGCTCGCGCGTGTGGCGCGCCTTCGCCGGTGGCGACTTCGTGCAGTTGTTCGACGCGGCGGGCTTCAACACCTACAACTCGCTCGTCGGCCCGAGCTACCCGCGCATCGGTCTCTACAAGTGGACCGACAGCGTGTGGACGGCCACGACCGTGTCGGCGTACCTGACGTCGCTGTATCTCGGGCAGGGCGCTGATCTGCTCGAGGCCGGCAAGGCGGCGGTGGCCGCGTTCAAGTAGGAGCTGTTCGATGGAGCCGACCGAAACCACACCGGCCGAGCTGACGGCCATCCACGACCGCCTCGACGCCGGCGAGGTGCGCATGGCGCGCATCGAGGGCCAGGTCGCCGAGAACACCGCGCTGACGCGCGAGAACACCGAGATCACGAAGGACATCGCGGAGCTGCTCTACGCGGCGCGCCTGGGCCTCAAGGTGATCGGCGGCATCGGCTCGATCGCGAAGTGGGCCGGCACGGTCGCGGCGGCGCTCGTCGCGATCTGGGGACTCGTCGTCGCTCTGAAGAGCGGCACTTTGCCAAAGTAAAGGAGCAACCATGAAGCTGATCGACAACTGGCGTTCCGCCTGGAAGATGTTTTCGGTGCAGGCGCTCGCGCTGATCGCGTTCGCGCAGACGGTGCTCGCGGTCGTGCCGCCCCAGTACCTGAACGAGAAGGTTGCGTTCACCGACACCACATATGGCGGCGTGCTGGTCGCGCTAACGATCGCGGCCGCGGTGATCGGCGGCATCGGCCGCCTGGTCGATCAGGGCTCGAGCACGCAGGGCTGAGCCATGACAACGCTGATTCAGCAGCGCAGCCCGAACGACTGCGTGCTCGCCGCGATCGCCATGGCCGCCGGCTGCGCGACCTGGTCGGACGTGTGGACCGACGACGACCTGCAGAAGGTCATCGAATCGAAGGGGATCGCCAACGAGGCGCCTTGGCTCGAGCGGGCCGGCTTCTCGAAGACGGACTGGCGGCAGGTCCATGTCTATGGTGACCAGCGGCTCGCGCACTGCCTGCTGTGGGGCCGTCGTGCGCTGATCTGCTGCAGCTCGTTGAACAACGACGGCGGCAGCCACATGGTCTATTGGGACGGCGAGCGGATCTGGGACCCGCACGAGGGCCACTGGGACCAGAACTGGCAGTACTTCCGCCACTTGAGCACGCTGCTGATCAGCGAAGTGATCTTGTTCAGGAGCGCGACGCCATGACC
>OFRF01000015.1_pt1 | contig 52353 bp, 78 predicted proteins | sample 1543081 | NCBI WGS metagenome assembly OFRF01 (sample SAMN07774232, study PRJEB24372) | wastewater metagenome
GACTGACAGGGCCAAGTCCGCGGCGAATCTCGATCAGGCGGCGTTCCGAATGCATAACGCAGACTATCCGCAATAACACAGAATGTCAACTTTACGACAACGAATGTCTATAGTTAGCTGAACGTCACGGAAAGTTGGCTGGTCGCGAATTGCAGCGAGTCACCGACCGCGATCGTGCGGGACGCCGTCAGCGCGAGGTAAATCAGGCCGTTGCCGGTCGTGCTGGCGTCGCAGTAAAGCGCATGGGTGATCGTTCCCCAGCCGGACGTGACGCATGGGCCGAAGGTAATAACCGACGTATTGACGGCGGTTCCGGTCGTGGCGTTGGCCGCACCGAATGCGGTCGATGCATCCTGGCGGGTGTACCCGTTGCCGGACGGTTCGTTCGACTGCGAGCCGGTTTCGGTCGGGTCTGCCGTGGACAATGCGATATAGGTCGTCGTCGGCTTCGTGTACGACGTTTTTCCCATCGCATGGTCGCACAGGTTCGATTCAAGATAGTTGGTCGCCGCGGTCATTGGCGTGTGCCCCTTTCAGAATTGCGGATGAATTAGGCGGTCGCGGCGAGAATGGACTCGCCCCACCATGCCATGTCGCTGCGACCGTCCTTCGTCTTGAACAACAGGCCGTATTGCGGCTCGAGCCGGTCAGGCGACAGACCGAGGCGTTCGACGATCTTGCCGGACTGCCCCTTGTCGCCGTTTCCATCGACGACCGTCACGGCGTCGCCGATGTCGAAGGCGAACACGTCAGCCTTGCCGGCGACGACGTCGCTCGCGGCAATGCGGGCAAGGCGGTTCTGGTTCGTCTCGATGATCTTGAACCGGATGGAATAGCCGGCCGGGCGATCGTCGTCCGCCTCGTGCCGCTCGACCACGAACCCGGTGCGCGTGTTGCGTCCGTCCCGAAACTGGACCCGGTCATCGACCTTGAACGCGAAAGACGTTTTAGCCATTGTCAGTTCTCCTAAGCGGCCTTTTGGCCTGTTCCGTATGAGTTCGGCTTGCGGGACTGCTGACGCGCGGCGGCACCGTCCTGCGACTGTTTCTGCGCAAGGCCGTCGACGCCGGCGCGGACGTGATTGCCAGAGCCCCACACAGCCTGTTCGATCTTCGACAGCCGACCGGCCACCGTACTGAGAAGCGCCACCACGGCGGCGCTGTTGTTGTCGTTGCCAGCCGCAAGCAGCGAGCGCGTTTCGCCGGCCGGGGTAATCCGCGCGCCGCGCGGCACCTGCATCAGTTCCGGACCTTGCTCGCCGACCAGCGACAGTCCGCCGCGTGCGTAGCTGGTGCCGCTCGCATAGGCAGGCTGGAACGGTGCGACCTTGTTCTGGCGCGCGTAGAAGTCGATCAGGCTTTGCGGGATGGACCGCTCGATTTCGGCGATGATGTCGGTCACGGACTGCGACTGCGACGCGCGCCAGGCTCCAAATTCGCCATCGCCGAAATTGCCGTTGTAACTGACGCCGCGTGCCTGCAACCCGTCGACCAGCATGCGGTTGATTTCGGGACGCGCGCCCCAATTTCGCGCGTTGTTCAAATTCGCCATGGCCGCGGCGACATTCTGCTGCGCCAGCGTCAGATTGTTAATCGCCGCCTCAACCGACATGACGGACGAATTGATGGTGATAAGGCCGACGACCTGCTGGTTCAAAACGGCGAGTTGCTGCTGCGCGTCCGACTGGATCCGCGACAGCGCGTCATCCATCGACGCGAGATCGGCCTGCGTCTCTTGAAAATCGCGGTAGTAGTCTTCGGTCGACGCATTGTAGCTGCGCGACTGGTCGAGATACGCCTGCAAGTCATTTTGCAGCCGCTCGAGCGCGGTTTCGTCTCCGGTCGCGGCAAGCGCGCGCGTCGCGCGATATTGGCGCTGCGCCTCAAGATACTGGTCCTGTGCGCTCAACGGCGAATAGGACGGGTTCAGGAGCAGCGAATCCTTGAGTCGCTTGAACGTATCGCGGAACTGCGTCATCCGCGAAATCACGTCGTCAAGCGGCTGTTTCGCTGCCTGATATGCGGAATTCAGATCGCCCTGTGCGCTGGCCAGTTCGCTACGCGCGGCGGAAAGCGCCTCTTGCGCGGCGCGCAAGCGTTCTTCCTGCATTTCCTTGGCGCGCTGGCGCTCGGTCTCGATCGCCTCGTCGGCAAAGTCTTGAATGATCTTCGCGCGCTCGAACGCGAGTGCCCGCTCCAGCATCGCGATATTCTCATTCGAGTCGCGCTTGGCGTCCTCGACTTCCCGGAACGCATTGCGATCGAAGTCGGCAAGCGAGCCGGACAGTGTGCTGGTGTCGTTGGTTGCCGCGAAAATGCGGTCCTCGTATTCGAGGCGCTGTTTTAACGACTTCTCCGCCCAATCGCGCTCAAATTTCAGGCGTTCGGCATTCTGCGCCTTGATAAGTTCGGCCATACCCTGACCGCCCTTAATCATTTCCTGAATACGCTCGTTCTCGAACTTGCGCTCGAGCAGGATCATTTCGTCGTTGCGCGAACCGCTGTCGTGCGTGGCGGCATAGGTGCGGTCGACGACGCTGACGTCGCGATTGTATTGGTCAATGACCGCTTGCCGCCGCTTGTCACCGGAGCCGCCGAATAGAGTCATGCCGATGCCGGCGATCACAGCACCCAAAGCTGCGATCGGTCCCCAGAGTGCGGTGCCGGCCGCCGTGCCGCCGGCCGCGAGCGCAGCGCCAGCCGTTACACCGCCGGCCGCGGTCATTCCGCCGGCCGCCGTGCCGCCCGTGACTTGCGCCGCGGCGCCGGTCGTACTGCCGACAGTGATTGCCGAGCCCGCTACGGTGCCGCCCGTCGCCAGTGCCGCGCCTGCGCTCGCGCCGGCCGCCGTCAACTGTGCCGCGGCCGTCGTCGATGCTGCAATGAGCGACGCGCCGAAACCGGCGCCTTTGAGCATCCCGGAAAGCGCGTCAAAGCCAGCCTCGAACAGTTTCGTCGAGCCGATTTCGACCAGCTTTTTACCAAGGCTGTTCAGCGCGTCGCGCATCGACGCCGTGAGCGATTTGCCTTGTTGCAAGCCCGAAATGAATTCGCTGAAGGCGTTCCCCGCGACGCTCTTGATTGTGCGCAACGTGTCGGCGAAGCGCATCATGTCGGCCAACGCCGAATTCATGTTCGCTTTCCACTGGTCGCCGAAGATGTTCTGCATTTCCTGCGCAATGCGCAGTTCCTCGGGCGACAGGAACGCCGTGTCGACGTCGAACTGCGCGCGCTTGTTCGCGGAGAGTTGCGCGTTTTGCTGCACGACCTTCGCCAGTGCCGCCGCTTCGGCTTCGATCTGCTTGATTTGCGCGGCGTTCAGCGGCGCGCGCCGGCGGATCGCGTCGGCGATGGCGTTTTGCACCATCACATACGCGGCCGCGTCGCCGATCGCCCGGCCCATCGCACCATTTTGAATCGTGTATGCGTCGGTCTGTTGCTTGATCGCGGTGATCCCGAGCGCCTGTTCGCGCGCGAGCTGTTGCAGCGCCGCGGCCTCGCGGTCGGAAATCTGAATGCCGGCGAGACGCGCGGCCTGCACCTGCAATTGAACGGCGAGCACTTGCTGTTCGACCGTGGCCATTTGACCAAGTAGGCCGATGCGCTGCTGCATCTTCGCGATGTTCGCCGCCAGGACCGCCGGGTCGACGGTGGCTCCGCCTTTGCCGCCGATCGGATCGAGTGGTTGTCGCTCGACAACACCCGCTGGAACAGCAGGGCCGTTCGTGCGGCCCATTTGACCCCAGGCGGCACCCAGGTCGGTAATGAACGACTTGATTCCGGACGCTGCGATTACGAATGCGTTGCGAGCCTTCTCGCCAGCCTGGGTCCAGAACGTATTCCAGGCTCGTTCAAGTTCGCGCTGCTTCTGCAAAAGGACGTCATTCTCCGACGTGACCCCTTGGAATTGATCTTTCGCCGCCTTGATGCCGGCCGCGCCTTGCGACCAGAACCGGACCCATTGCATGGTCGCCGGCAAGCCCATCTGTTGCAGGAGCGCGATACGTTCGACGTCAGAACCGGCGTTCCGAATTTTGTCCGCAACGATGTCGAATGCACCGCTGAAATCCTTGGCATAGAGGCCGTTGGCACGCATGAACACGGCAAGGTCGCCCATACCGTTCTTGGCCTGATAGACCTGCGTCGAGAACTTCGCCATGGCATCGGCGAACACGTCATCGGCAATTCCTTCAATGCCGGCAGCGCCTTGCAACTTTGCCATTTCGCGTGTCGTCACACCGGCGATACGCGACGTGTCGTCGAGTTGAAGCGCGAAACCTTTCCAGTTCTGCCATGCTAGATAGGCAGCGGTGCCGACAATACCCAGGCCCAAACCCAGCGCGCGGGTCGGGGTAATCATCCCGAGCACCTGCTGACCGAAGCCGCGCAGCGACCCCTTGCTACTGGCAAAGATGTCGCCGATCTGCGTGCCTTGTTGCATCAACACCATAAGCGGCGACTGACCGGAGCCAAGCGAGACGCCAACGTCCTGAATCTGGCGCGACAGGTTAATCAGCTCATGTCGCGCGAGGCCGGCGGACTTTGCCAGTCCTTCGGCACCCTTGGCCGCTGCGCCTGCGCCCTTGCTGAACTTCTCGGCACCTTTCGCCGCGGCGTCCCCGGTCTTTCCGAGGCTGTCGTTCGTGCTGTTCGTCGTGCGCTGATACTTCGCCATCGCGCGTTCGGCTTCGGCGAGAACACGCGCGAGCTTTTCGTGATTGGTAAGCGCGCGGCCGGTCGATGCGCCCGCGTCATCGGACGCCTTGACGAAGCGCCCGTATGCGTCGCGCGCGCGCTGTGCCGACTTCGCCAGGTTGTCCGTGTTCCGCTGAACCGGCGCAGCCGCAGCCGCAAGCCCATTGAGCGCGCGGGTTGCCGCGCTGACTTCGGTCGCATCGACCTTGATTCCGAGGGTCGCGATTTCAGACATTGCCGCTCCCCTCGATCATCCGAACAGCGCGTCGAACAATTCCGTCGACATTGGTCGAGCTGACTCGACCTGCTTTGGCGTTGCCGGCTGACCATCCCCGTCGCCGAATACGGCCTTCAGGATGTTGACGATCAGCCGATTGCGGCCCCGAAGGGCTGCAACAATTCCCTGCAATGTCGTGTCGAGCGTCTGTTCTTCGGTCCACCCGAGGACGCCCATCGCGTCCTCATAGAGCCATTGCAGAAACTCGACCTGCGTCAGTCGTTTCCCGAGTCGGCTTCGCCAGCCTCACCATCTGCCGTCACGTCCGGATCTTCGCCGCCGTTGGAGAGGATGCTGACGAAGCGCGCGACGGGGTCGACCAGATTGCGAATTCCGGTGCGGTAGACGTCGTCTTCGATGTCGGCCGACTTCTTGCCGGTCCCGGCGGCGATGATCGTCACGAAGGCGTCGAATTCGAACCGGCCGATCGACTGGAACGCGCCGGCGAAACCGCCCTGCATGGTGCTGACCGTCCGCGCGGCCTTGAGAGTCGGGCGGAGAGTGAAATCCTTGTCGTTGAGTTTCAGCGTTACGTCGGTCATTCTGCGAATCTCTCGCGTTAAGAGACGGCGTCCCGCCGGCTCATGGGGTGGGGAAGGGTGGGAGGCGCGACGCTTAGAGCGTCACGCCGGTATTGTGCGGCCGAACGGCGATCTGCGTCGCGGAAATGGCGTGACCGATCAGATTGACCTCGTCGCCCGAGCCAAGATCGGCGCTCGGCTTGATGCCGCCGGCCGTGTCGCTGACGTAGTAGGCCGTACCGGCGACGACGGTCGCGCCGATCGTGACATTGCCGCCCTTGTGAACCTTGAGCGGCTGGCCGGCGGCGGCGGCATGCAGGGCGATGCCATAGAAGGCGCGCACTTCGGCGGTCGCATGATCGGCGTCGGCGAGCTTGAACTGGCCGGTCGACGCTTCCTTGTAGACCACCTGACCGGCGGTTACGCTCGCGCCGGCAACGCCGGTTTCGGTATCCGCCGAGCCGGTCGAAAGGACACTAGCAGCGGTGATTACAATATCGGTCATGGTTCAGATCCTCATGTCAGAATTGTTCGAGCGGAAGGCGAGTCGGCCGCGCGTTACGCGACGGCCGCGACCTTCACGATGTTCGAGTTGATGGAGACGGTGCCGTTCATCTTCTGAATGGTGTTCGCCTCGCCGCCGGCCTCTGCGGCCGACATGACCAGGCCGATGAACAGGCGCTTGGACTTGATCGAAACGCCGTCCTCGTTGCCTTCGATCTTGAAAGCGTAGTTGTTCTTGTTCGCCGGGCGCGCTGCGTTGATGAGCGCCGCCTGACCAGCATCGCCGGGAACCACGACGAACACATTCTGCATGCTCGGCGCCTGCGCGGTGCCTTTCTGCTTGACGTCACGGCCGCGGTTGATGAGCGACTCCGTGATTTCCTGCGCGGAATCGTCGAGCGACCCCATCTGTTGCCAGCCATCGATTTCGGTCCACACCTGACCGGCGAAATCCGACTCGATGAAGTCGGTCGCCTTGTCGGCGAGAACGCCGCCGATATAGATTTTCATTCCGGCCACAGGATAAAGTGCCATCGGTATCCCCTCGTTATGATGTGAAAGCGCGATACCGGATTGACACCGGCAGTTTGACATGCGGGCTGTCGTCGATCGGCGATGCGACCGCCGGCGTCCAGTCGATGCGAACCGGGATGCTCCCGATCACGCTGCCCCGTCGAAAATGTGCAGCGATTGCGTCGGCGATTTCCGTCGCCGCACTCAATCCGTCCTCGCGCGAGTAACAGACGTCGACTTGCAAGACGCCTTGCCGCTCGACCCATTTCGAAATGCCGACGTCGTCCGGCGTCGCGCGCAAGTGATGCACCCGCAAATAAATCGCAGGCAGCGTCTCACCGGCGGCTGGAAATTTGGTGTTGGGTCCCGCAATCGCAAGCGGCGGCGACAGGGTCAGCGCGGCGAGATGGGTGTGCAGGGCTTCCCAGACGCGGGATTCAACACCGACAGCAGGCATAGATACTGCTCCCGGCGACGCGCAATTTTGGAATCTGCCAAAAGATAGCAGAGTGCCTACGACTTGTCAACAATAACGCAGAATGTCAACTTTCGCGGGTTTCTTGTGCCGCTTTGCGCACGACTTGCGGGAATTCGGCGACCGTGATGCGGACCATACCTTTCGGCGCCTGTTTCGAATGGCCGTATTCCAGCGCCCGCGCATATTCTAGATTGTTTACCAGATAGATGACTTCGCCCGCTTTGAGCTTCAGCGTTTCCGCGGTCACGCGCGCAATCGTCGCCGTGCCGGCCTTGTCGTCGAGCTTGAGCGTGCCGCGCGGGATGGCGCCGATTTGGACTTGCCAGTTACCCTTGAACCGACCCGTGTCCACCGGGCTTTTCATGACGACGCGCCGGAACAGGTCCAGCGAGATTTTGCGGATCACAAGGTCAATCTTGCCATTCGCGGCGTCGACGTACCGCTGAATATCGAATTCAAAATTACTGGCCATCGGGTCGGCAATGGCAGTCGAACATCACGACGACGTCAGCCGGCCGCAATGTTTCCACGGCCTCGATTTTGAGCGGCGTCGAGCCGAGCATGATGACGTCGCCCGGCAGAATGTTTGCGCGACCGCCGGCCGCGAGCGGCCCGGCCGCTACAAGCCATCGCTGATCGCCGTCGAGTATCTTGCCGCCCTGATACTGTTTCCAGGTGAACGCGACCCGCGCGGCGTAGGTGGCCGCGTCGGACGGCGTCAGAACCGGCTTGAACGGGTCGCCGTTAGATGACACGCGGCGCACCTGCACGGCCGATCCGAATTCCTGAATGAGTTCGTCGGCGTCGGCGCGCGATTCGACGTAGTCGAAAGGGGTCATATCGCAAGCTCCGCAGCGATTCGCTTGCCGGTCTCGCTACCCGCACACGACCCGCATAGATTTCCGGGGTCGCGTTGTTCGCAGCGCAATGTCATCTTTCGATAACCACGTGCGAGCCATCCGATTCCGGGCTCAGTCTTGCCGCAACGGTCGCAGGTATCGTTTTCCGGGGCGTCGCTCATGCCCGCACCAGCCGAATGTTGCCGCTTGTCGCGCCCGGCGAACCTGTCACCAGTCCGCGCAACATGCCCTCGATCGCCACAAAGCGGTCGACCGCCGGCGCGCCGTCCATGTAAGTGACGTCCTTTCGCAGCGGTCCGACACCTTTGCCGATCGACTTGATCTGACCACCGCGTTCAAGGCGGGTCGGTTCGAGCGTCACACCCTGCAAGTGCAGGAGCGCCGCGGCGATGTTCGCGTCGCGGATCTGCGCGGGGATGGCGTCGGTCGCAATGTCAAACCCATCCGAATCCGTCAGCGGACAGCCGTAACCGCGCGTCCCGTCGAGCCGCGGCCACGGCATCGACTGCGTTTCAGTCGCGCGCCGGCCGACCCACTTGTCCCGATATTGATTCGCGAGGTACTGCGCGCCGACACGCAGCGCCGCCTCTTTCGCCGCGACCATGAAATCGTTTGTCACGCCGCGCGCGGTGCAGTATGCGTCAAACGCATCGACGTCGGCCATGGCGTCGGCATTCGCAGCACCAGGCGTAACGATCAGGCTCATTTGCTGCCCTCCTGCGGCACGGCCGCCATCCAGTCGTCAAGCTCCGGCTCGTCCCATTCGCGTCGAATGAGCCGACGAAAGCGGACGCGCGGAAATTTGGGACCGCGCACCCGCATGTCTCACGCTCCTAGCTGGCGCGCTTCGCCAGTTCTTCGGTGATGACCTCGATCGCCTGCTTGCGGTTTTCGACCGCGCGGCCGGTGGCGGCGACGGCGACGCCCTTGAGTTGGTCGGCCGAGAGCTTTGTCGACCAGTCGGCCGGCAAGTCTGCAAGCGGGTCCACCGGCGGAGGCGGTGCGGGCGGAACGAATGGCGGCGGAGGCGGTGCGGGCGACTCGTCGAACCGCTCGTGAACCTTGGGGTCGAAATCGGATTCGTTGATGATGCGATAACCCTTCGGTCGATCGCTTTTGATTTTCACGGTGGGGATCGTCTGAGACATGCGAAGCTCCTGCGCTGGGTGGACACCATGAAGGGCACCGCCGAAGCGATGCCCTCTAGTGCTATCCGCCTTCGGCTGTTAGCCGTGCAGGACCGCAATGTGCTCCTGCTTGATGGCCTTGAAGCCCCACGCGAGTCGCACATGCACGACGGTCTGCAAGAACTGGCGATAGATCGCGAGTTCGAACGACAGACCCGAAATCGGGTCGGTGACGGTCGTGATGTCGTCGGCCATGTCACCGCCCTTCGGCATCGCCGGCGCGCGGGTCGCGAGAACCACAGCCGAGCGAGCGAACGCCGTGTTCGGCACATGACTGCCGAGCAAGGTGATTTCGGTCGCATCCGCCGCCGCGACCAGCAAGCCGGGCTTTGCGATGACCAGTTCGCCGCCGACCGCCGTCATTGTCGTCGTGACGGTGTACTTGTTCGTATCGCCCGCGAGGGTCACCAGGTCGCCGGCCTTGTAGCCGGTCGAGTTCACGGTGATGCCGTCGACGGTGAGGGACGTCTGTCCGACCGCCTCGCCAGCGCCGTTGTTGATGTCCGCGCCAACGCCGGCACCGGCGGTATGCGTCACCACGGCCGCCGACTGACGAAGCGCGAATTTCATGACGCGGTCGGTCATGCCGTTGCGCAGCATATCCGATGTGCCGGCCTCATTCACCTTGAACAAGACCGACTGCTTGCCGCGCAGATTACCCATCGCGGCGGTGCCGAGAACCATTTGCAGGTCGTTGGTCGGCGCACCGTTCGTTTCGAGGATGCCGAGCGTCTGCGCGAAGTCAGACAGATCGCCGGCCGAACCGAACGGCGCCGTGCCGATCGTGCTGCCGTAAGCGCGCGAGGCGTTCTTGTAGACCTCGGCGTGAACGTCCTGTTCGATTTCATTGCACAGCGCGCGCATCGCCTGATAGATGCGGTCGGCCATGATCGTCGAGAACGTGCCGGCGTTCTCCAGGCCCTTGGTTTCCTCGCCGTTCCAACGGATCGGAACATGCTTGGACTTGGAGATGGTCACAGGCACGTTCTCGATGGCACCGTCGCCGGTGTCGGGCGCGTTCACGGCGGGCGTATTGGTCGCCGTCGACGCGGCTCCGGTGACGGGCACGAGGACCTGCTGATTCAGCGCCGCGCGCGCGATGCTGGACGAACGAGTGACGGCGCCGATATAGCCCGTCTGTTCCCGCGAAATGACGTCGAGAGCTTCATAGGCGTCGGGGATCAGGTCGGTGAGCGTATTTGCCACGATGGTAGTTCCTCATTTCGTTGCGGCGGGCCGCCGCGATGGTTGAAATTGACGCAGCGGCTCGTGCGTGCGTGTCAGTCGACGATGGTGTGCGTTTTGACCGTCGCAATTCGCTCCGACGGAGCGAGCTTTTCGAAGTCAGCGCGCGTGATGGTCTTTCCGGTTCCCCCGGCGCTCTTTGGCGGCTTCCCGCCGCCGCCCGCCCCCGTTCCTTCGAACAGCGACGGGTAATTTTTCATTGCCTCTTTAACGAGGTCGTCGAACGTCGCGACGCCGTTCGCACCGCTGCCGATCATCGGCGTCTCGCCGTCGGCCTGCATGATGTGAACCTGACGTTTACCGTCGACGGTTTCGAACTTGATACGCCGACCGAGTCGTTCGGTCAGCAGATCAACGCCTTCCGGCGTCGCCTTGAATTTGGTCAGCGCACCCATTACCGACGTTTCGATGATCGCGCCGCGCTCAGAGCCGCGGGCAGCGGCCAGTTCGGTTTCGAGGCTCGCTTTCTCGGCGTTCCATTTGTCCTGATGTTGTTTCAGGATCGCGTCGAAATTGCCGGCCTTTTTGGCGGCTTCCTCGGCTTCCCGTTCCTTCGCGGCCGTCAGTTCGGCGATTTCATCGGGCGTTTTGCCGAGCTTTTTCCACGCGGCAACGTCCTTTTCGAGCGCCTTGCGCGCATCGCGCTCCTTTTGCAACGTCAGCTTCAGGGCGCCGGTATCTTCCAGCCCTTCGACGTTCAGGTGAAACTTGCCATCTTTTTCGGTGTACTCGCTGCGGAAGGCTTCCGGAACGGAGTCGATGGATTCAACGATTGCAGCCAAAGGCATAACAGAATCTCTCTGTTTAGAACCGGCGTCCCGCCGGCGGGGTTACTTCCGCGCCTTGCGACGCAGTTGTTCGGTCGTCAGCGGCCTGCCGTTCTGGTCGAGCAAGTCGCGGAATTTGATCTTGTCGGCGCGCCACAACTCGGCCTTCTCCTTGCCGAGCACGGTGTCTTGGCGCTCATGGCTCTGCTTGCGCAGCCATTCCTCGAAATTCATCTGTGCGGGGACTTGTCCGTCCATCGACGCGCGGGTCGTTTCGGGGACCTCGTCCTCGTCGATGCCAAGCTCGCGCCAGGTCTTGAGCACTGGGACCGACGTCGATCGGCATCCCCAATGCAATTTGCCAGGGCCTTCGAGCCATGGGACCGTATGACCCATTGGCCGATGCTCTTTCGGCGTGTACTTCAAGCCATCGCGAACAATGCAGTAGTGCGATGTGCGTGTGTCGAGCGTGGACGACCATTGCAACGCGGAAATCAGGTCGTCGTTGTCATCGTACATCGCTTCGCGAGCGGTGTTCGCTGCGGCCTGGACAGAGGCGCGCACAAGCCGCGTCGCGGACGCTTCCGAGATTTCCATAACGCCGCGCTGCGTCGTCGTGCCGCGAATGCGTTCGACGATCTTGCCGTTCGGCTCGCCGAGCGCAACGCCCTTACGGACCTCGTCCTTGAACTTGTCGCGCAGGCCGGCCGCTTGGCGTCCCCACCATTCTTTTGACGACGCGCCGTCGATCATCACGTCGGACGTCAGCGCGTCGAGTTGCGGCTTGCTCAACCCGAAGTCGACGAAATCAACGCGCGCCGCGGTGTTGAAAGCCTCCGCGGTCCATGCCGCTTCCAGTTCGACAATTTCGCGAATTTCCTGCGCCATCACGGTCGCAATATCGCGATAGGTCGCGCGGATCGTGCTTTCGACGAGGTCGAACAATTTCGCCATGCGCCGGCGTTCGGCCGCGGCTTGCGCCGTCCCGGTCGGGTCGACCTTGGCAATCAATCCCGCCAGCTCGCCCGAAAGCTCCCACAGGAATTCGAGAATCTTGTCGCGCGTGCCGGCTTCAAGACGCAACAGGTCGAGCGCCCGTTCCATGTACAAGTCGACCAGCAGTTCGTTGGTCGTCAGTCCTTGGCGCGCTTTGTCGAGATCACTGGCCGGCAAGGTTCATTCCTTTGCCTTGACCGGCGTCGAGTTCAGGTCGTCCCTCGGCGATGCGCGACGCGGCGACTTCCGGGTCGAACGAATCCGACAGAATTCCGCGACGCTGCCATTCGTGCCAGAACGTCTCTTTGTCGAGCTGACCGGCATTCACCGCGTCCAGTAGCATTTGCGCGTCCGCAGCGTTGCCGGACTGCACGCCGAAATCGGTGTTGACGACGATCGAACCGCCGTCCGGATTGCGCTGGAACGTCTCGCTAGTGAATTCCGCCATAAAGACGAATGCCTGCTCAAGCGCGTCTTGCAGGCTGCGTGCCATCATCGCCAGCGGCGAATTGATTTTCGCGTCGTCGCGGATTTCGCCTGTAGCCGTCTTGCCGCCAGGGGTCGGGACAAGCAGTTGCAAGCCCATCGCCTGCATTTGAAATTCGAGATCTTTTAGATCGTCGCGACCGGCATTGATGGCGGCGCCGCTGTGTTCGACGTAAGTCAGTTTTGCTTCAGAACTGGACGACTGCACCATTTCGGATGCGCCGATTTTAATCGTCTCGTCCTTCTGAAAGCCTGCGCCGTAAAGAATAGGCACGCGCGCGACGTGCAGAATGTTGCGCTGATCGCTGGACGATTGCCAATGTGCGACGTTCAGCTCCGCCAGCTTCGCGAAAGGCGGCTTGCCTTGCATGAAGCCCGAGCGGTTGACGTAGACCGGCACGATCGGAATGCCCGAGAGCGGTGCGCCCTTTGCCGTCCTGATCGTGCCTTCCTCGTGAGCGACCCATTTGTCGCCTTTGTCGTCCTTGCGATAAGTCGTCCACTTTCCGGACTCGACGACGCGGATTTGCTCGATTTCCTTTTCGCCGAATTCGCCATCGTCCTCGACGACGCATTCCTTAATGCGAACCTGAGTGAGCGTTTCAACGCCCGCGACGATGGCTGATTTCCAGCCGATCAACTGTTCGAGAGGAACGAACGTCAGATACGGACGAATGCCGGCGGCGGCTTCGTCAGCCATCGTCGCGGGCTTCCCGTCCGGCCGCTCGACCTTCGGCGGCATGTCAACGTAGATATACCCGATGCCAGTCTGCAAGCTGTCAAAAAACACGTCTTTTGCGAACACGTTCAGATGGCGTCCAGCAAAGTCGATGTTCTCGGCGTAGTCGCGCAAGACTTGCGGAACGTCCTTTTCCAACGTCACCGGCTTGGCGAATACCTTCCCGGTCATGTCCTCGATGGTCTTGCCGGTCGCATTGAACAGAACGGATCGCGCCCTACGGGCCGCGTAACTCTCATTGCTTTCCGCTTCGCTTTTCGGCAAATAGAGCTTGTCCGCCTTGCGCATCGCAGCGGTGCCGGCGACCAGATCGCGGATGATCGTCGCGCCCGCCGCCATCGCCGATTGCGCTTTGTTCGGCGTGGAAACGTCAGCGGTCGCGGTCATATGCGAAGTTCCTCGCGCGTCACTGTCATTGCCCGGCGCACGTTCTCGACCGCGTAGCGAGCGGAATCGATCGTGTGGTTTTTCTTGTCGTCCAGGACGTTCGTTATTTCGTCCGTGTGCGGATCGATTTTGAACGAGTAGTTCGCGAATTCCTGCGCCGTGTGGACGCAATCCGGATGGATGACGATGTCATATTGCCGAAGGAATTCGACGCCTTCCTCGATCGATCCTGCGCCCTTGAGCGCGCCTTGCATGCGGCTGTAACCGTGCCGCTGCATGTACGAGATTGTTTCCGGCCGCGCGCTGTCCGTGATGAACGGAACGCGCTGTCCAAGAGATTGCCAGGACGGTTCGCGCTTGCGGCGATCGGCGGTCCAGTTCGGGTCCAGCTTGTCGAACAGCGCCGGCGTGCGGTCGATTTCGCATCCGATCGCCCAAACCTCACGCCAGAAATACAGCGTCCGACCGACGATGAAGCAAATTAGGCCGACAGTCGGATCCTTGGAGAAACCCCAATCGGCGCCACCGTACAGGATCGTTCCGGCCGGCGGTGGTTCGAAGTGCTCGACACGCCAGTTCTTGAAAACGCGCGCCTGTGAATTCTTTTCGTACTCGCCGCCCCAAACGTGCGCGTACATATCGCGGTCACGTTTGAAGTCATAATCCTTGTCTGCCGGCAACTCGGTTTCATGGAACCAAGGATTATGCTGCCAATTCGCCTCGACGACGACCGTGCTCGGCGGCGGCTCCCATTTTTCACCCTCTTTGAGCGGACCATTGCCGCGCAGGAAGTGGTCGACCGGGTCCTCTTTCTTGCGAGGATTCCATGAGAACCACAGTTCCGAACTTGCTTTGCGCATTGTCGGACGGAGGATGCGCAGCGACGTCGCAGAAAGCGTCTGCGCTTCCTCAACCCACGCGACGTCGTATCCTTCAAGCGACTTGATGGAGTCCGCGGTATGGTTCTGCATACCTTGGAAAATGATAAGCCCGCCACCGGGAGTCTTAATTTCGGATTTCTGGACGTCGAACAGGTGTCCAACGCCGAGCGCGGCGATCTTTCCCTCGATCGTTCGCTTTGCCGACTGCGCGAGCGACTTTTGCACTTCACGAATGCAGACCGCATGCGTGCCGGGTTCGGTGACGCATTTTTCCACGAGTAGTTCGGCAAAAAAGTGCGACTTGCCGGACCCGCGACCGCCGTGCGCACCTTTATGACGGGCGCGCGCGAGTAGGGGTTTGAACGCGCGCGGCGTCAGGATTCGCACGGCTCGCTCGCTTCCGACTCTTTCGGGTCAATGATGACCCGTTCAATTCTCGCAATCGGCTCTTTGTCCGCAGCCGGATCCGCGACCTTGCCGCCTGGACCGCGCGGCGCGTAAGAGTCCGCCATTTCGCGAGCAATCTGTTCCAGGTAGCCGGTGAAACTCGCGTTTCGCGCGCGGGCCGAAAAGACCAGTTCGTTCAAGAGCGCAACGCGGACGTCGCGGTGCTTGGTCGGCGAATCCAGATAAGCCGCACGCTCGGCGTCGAAAAATGCGCGCCAGTCCGCCGGGAGCCGGTTCGGATGCATCGGCGCGAGGTCGTCGGCCGTGCAGCGCGTGTCCTTCCACCTGATGTTAAATTCGGCGACGATCGTCTCGGGTTGCACGTACTGCGCCAGCTTGCGAACGATGAATTCCCACTGCTCCCGGCTGAATACTGTCGCCATCGGCCGTCACTTTCCGGCACAACGACCGCATGCGCACCGTTCCGCCGCGCCACCCCACTCGCGTCAGTCGAAGCGCACGCAGCCGTTGTTCAGATTGGATAGACGCAGCGGCGCAGGCACCATACGGAAGCCCTCGCACCATCATGTGCCGCACGAACCTTAACCGGAGTGCGACTCCGACCTTCGGAATTACCAGCAAGACGCCGCTGCGTTGCTCGAAACGCGCCATCATCGAGTGAATGGCGACACATGGGCCTATCCGCGGTGCCCGCGCTTCGAATTGGAAAGCCCTTTCGTCTGTCGTCCAACGATGCGAACGCTGCGCCCTAATTCTGACTTGGCGGCGAGGTCGTCGGGTCGAACGACAGGCGGGAAGGCTTAAAGTGTCAGATTGTGGTCTGCGATCTGCCGACACATTTGAACGAACGTGTCGACTGGAAGGTCGTTTTTCATAATGTTGACGATCTGCAACACGAGATGGACATTTCCGAGTACGTAGTTCCCGTTACTATCGATGCGGTCGATGCTCGGTGCTTTATAACCGCGCGCTTTCCAGTCCATCAGCATTCCGGAAATCGCACACACACCTTGCTGGCTGAGGAACAGCCCGAGTGCATCGTCCTTATCTATACCGACGAGAATTCCGCGCTTCTTTGCGCCCGATCGAGTGCCGTGCAGCAGTTCAGTAAAGAACGTGTCTAAGCCGGGCGAATAGAGCGGATGCGCCGCATGTCGACCTGCCTGCTGCCTGCGGCATTTCGAGCAATGCGGGTGAAGGATTGCAACGCGCCGGAATCGCGTAATTCGCTGGCTGATATTGCTTGATATGCCAATTCGAACGAAGGCGTCGCCCGGCAAACTACGCTCGCACCTGTCGCACACATAAAGCGGTAAAGGTTCGTCCGGAGCCGGATCGACCGCCAAATGGACCTTTTCGCCGCCAAAATCGTGAGTTCTGCGAAGCATAATTCGGCACCGTGCCTTTTTATAGCAGAGTGCCTACTGTCTGTCAACAATAACGCAGATTGTCAGCAATCAAGCACGAGGGTCGTTCAATTTCCAGTCATGGGCACCGCGCGGCGTATTTTTACGGAGCGCGGCGTAATGGCGAATTCCCCGAACAAATAGTTCTTTCGCCTTTCCGGATCCCCAACGCATTCGGCGGTCGATATCCTGCAAAGCGGTTTCGGAAAACAGCACCAGCATTGTGACGTTGCCCGCGGGTGTCTCGGTCAAGTCGGATTTCCACTGCTGGAAAGCGCGCAGCATATCGGATTGCCGCGCAAGAGCACTTTCCACGCTGTCAACGCGCGACTTCTGGACCGGAACGTCGAGGTCAGGATCGCGCGCCGCCGGTCGTCCGATTGCGTACGAATAGCACGCAAGCATCTCGTCCGCCGCGGTCAGCTCGTACACGTCAAGCGTCCCTGCGCGCTTAATTCTGATGAGAGGCGATTCGAGTGATCTGGTCTTCTCTCGATCGGACTGCTTTCCCTCACGCCGAATGCGCGCGAAATGCTTCTGCCATTCGACCTTTTTGCGCTTTTCCGCTTTCTCGGCGGCGCGCTGCTTGGCGGATTTCTTAACGACCACGCCAGGCGTCCCGAATGTCCTCGCCGAAATCCCGTTCTAGGTTATCGCGGATCGCAGCATGAACCCACACCGGCAACAGGATCAGCACCGTGCCGGCGACCGTCAACACGACGACGGTTTTGCGGAGTAGGGGATTGCGGATGTTGCGGATCATACGGGCCGCTCCGCAATCTCGCCGGCACGGCTGCGGTAGTAGTGATTCGGCGGCAGTCCATTCTTGAGGTTCGAACGAACGACCTGAAAGCCGTCGACGATCTCAACCGTGATCTTCACAGTCGTAAAGCCGAGGTCGTGCCAGTGCTTTTTGATCGCGTCGGCGAGGCGATGGGCCGGAATATCCATCACAGCGCCCCGATGGCTTGCCGAGCGCGCGCAGCAGCGTCGGCAAGGTCGTTCAGCGCCTTGGTTGCCTCTTTGACCTGCGTCGAGTCGACAACAATGTCGAGCGTGGAAATCGATGCGACCGGCGTCGTGCGCGTGATAAATTCGACGTCAAGACCACGAAGACTTGCCGGCGGAGGTGGGCCAAACCGCCAGAGACGGTTGAGAAACGCCGACATGCTCGACGTATCGACTTTCTGCGGCCCTTCGATGATAACCTTGATGTCTGACATGCGCGCTCCTATTCGCGCGCAGAGTGTCACCAATAACGCAGACTGTCAACGAAAAAGTGCGAGGCGTGCGGCTTGCTTCTGCCGGCGCACATGCTTTCGCCAGCCGCGCGAGGGGCGGCGACGCCACGTTACAAGGTGCGTGCTTGATCGGCCCCATGTCACCAGGCGAGCCGGCTTGGCGCCCGCGTCGACCATACTCATTTCGCCGCCTCCGCCAGTATCCGATAGACGTAAGCCTCGCTGCATGCACACAGTACAGCAATGCGCGCCGGCGCCAAGCCGCGACTGCGCAGGCCGACAATCATCGGCACTTTGTCCGACGTCCTGGTGCGCGGCGCGCGCTTGCGTTCCGGCCGATGCTCGCGCAACACCGTGTAGACATAGGCGCTCGACAGCCCCGTGGCGGCGATGACGGCGACGGGATGCGCGCCGCCGTCTATCATGTCGAGTATCTGCTGGACGCGGGGAGAGGTCATGCAGCTTTCGTACGCGCTTCGTTATAGACCGTCTCCGCAAGGCGCATCGCCTCCTGCTTTGAGTCGCAGAGATTATCGTACGTGTCACGGCCATAGCGCGAGATGGTGAATTTGCCGTCCCAAATGGAAACGCTTGCACGCCATTTAGTCCCGCGAACCGGCTTGCCGAACTTGATCCGGTCCGGCGACACGCCGAGAGTAATGTTGCCGATATGGGCAACAAAACCCGGCTTGCTATATGCGTCCTGTGTCCATTCGATATTCATCACGCGGCCTCCCGATCTTCCGCCGCGACATTGCGTGCTGCATTGGCGAGGTATTCGCCCAAGGCGTGATTGCGGAACGTGGCCTCGGCGACCAGGGCACGCGGCGCCATGCCGACCTTGCTCGCAGCGTTCTCGAACAGCGCCGGCAGGACATACGCCTCCTTGGCGGAAACATTGAAGCGAGCGGCGAAAACGGCGAGGTCGTGAAGCATGGGAGAAAACTCCGAAAAGGCGGGATTGCCTGTCTGCTGATAATGTAAACATATGCCTAATAACGCAGACAGTCAACAATAAAATGCACTATTCAGCAATTATTTTCGCTCCCGGCATTGGCACGGGCATTTTCGTGCCGTCCGGCATGACCTGGATAGCAATCGAGCGCGCCGCGCCGTTCGGCTTCAGCACCGCCTCGACGACACCGTTCGCACCGCGCAGCCAGCGCGCATCGATCGCGTGATGCGCAAGCGCGCCGAGCAATGGCCACCGCTCGCCGTTGACGTCGTCGACAAAATGCGCGCCATCCTGCTCAAACGCTCGCCGGATAGGTATCCAGCCGCCAAGGCGTTCTGACATGGGTCGAAACGACGCGATCAGCGCCGCGCCGCTCGGCGTCTGTAGGAGCTTCGGTCCTGACGACTCCGCACGGTCGCCGGCACGCATGTCATGGGCGCAATGCGGGCAGTCGAGCAAACCTTTCTGGATCGCCGTCAAGCACGCCGGGCATAGCTTGGTCATCGGTTCGTCACACGACCAGCACCGCATTGCAGCCGCAGCGTTCCGCTTGCCGCACTCGTCGCAGGATACCAGCTTCGCGCGCGTCTCTTTCGGTCTGATGAAATCAAGCGGACCGTGCTGGTCAATGTTGCCGGCGAAGTCGAGCACCAGGCCATCGGCCTTGCCGGCCGCGATGCTCTTGTCGATCGTCCCGCCGATCGTGCGCAGGAGTCGACCCGTCATCTGAATGTACAGGCCGACTGACATGGTCTTGCGCCGCATCACCAGCATGTCGACTTCCTGCACGTCGAACCCGGTCGTCAGCGCCGCGACGTTAACAAGCGCCTTTAACCGACCTTGCCGAAACGCTGCGATCGTCTGCGCGCGCTCGCCGGCGGGCGTCGTCCCGAGCACCAACCCGGTCGGAATGTTCCATTCGTTCATGCGCGCGCACATGGCCTTTGCGGCCTTGGTCGTCGCTTCGAACACCAGCCACGCACGTCGGTCGCGACCGTGCGAAACCATCTGCGCAATATGATTGTCCATCAGCGCGATCATTTGCGCGTCTTGACTGTCGCCGGAATATTCGCCCTGCTTTTTGCGCAGCTTGCTCGGGTCGATCTTGTCGTCGGCCGCGGCGCTGAATGCCGGTACGAGATAGCCGTCGCGGATCCCGTCGAGAATGCCGTAACGGTAGACGACCGCCTCGAACGGCGCCGCTTCACCCTCGACCAGCGACCCGCCTTGCAGGCGAAATATCGTCCCTGAAAATCCCGGCTGACGCGGCGCACCGAGGTCGCGGTGTAACTGGCGATACATGCCCGCTTCGGAATGCGGAATCAGGTGACACTCGTCGACCAGCATGTTCGCCACGGGGCCGAAACTGCGGCCGGACGAATAGACCGACTGAATGGCGGCGCTGATGACCGGCGCGCGCCAGGTGCGTTCGCCGAGCGCCGCCGCGTTAATGCCGACCTGCAACCCGAGCGCACGGCAGGCCGCCGCGTTCTGCTCAACCAACTCGCGCGTATGCGCGCAGATAACCGTTCGCTCGCCGTGTTCCCATCGGCGGCGCGCAATCTCCGCCATCGTGAGCGACTTGCCGGACCCGACGCAGGAGTCGACAAGCGGCCGATTGATGCCGCGCGCAAAGGCGCTTTCCACGGCGTCGGCCGCCGCGATCTGATTCGGACGGAGCTGGATCATGCCGCGGACTTATCTGCCATTTCACGCGCGATCTGCGCCGCTTCCTTTTCAGGAACGCCGGCCATGACAAGCAACATCAGGATGTTCGCATAAGTGCGGGGAGGGCGAATGTGTTTCATGCCCTCACTGTATGCAATCAGCGCAGACAGTCAACAATAAAGTGAACAATCAGACAATAAAAGTGGGAAGGCCGGACGCGAAAGGAAGGCGCTCCGGTTCGTCCGGCACGATCGACGGCGCCACGACGCGCGGGCAGGGCGGAGCCTCGTCGTCACGGTCCCATGCCAGGCGACACGCAACGCAGCGGTGCGAGCCGTCCGATTGCGCGCGGGCTTGGCAATCAGGCATCGTCGCGTCCCGCGTCATAAGATTGAGCGGAAATATCCTCAATCAAATCGCGGAGTTCGATGTGCAGTTTCGGGGTCAGTCGTTCGCCGAAACGTTCGCGTAGAATAGTCGAAACGTCATGCGGCCATCGCAGGGACTTCGACTTCGACTTTGGCTTGCTGGTCACTTCAGCGCCTCGGCGATCCATTTCGTCAACCAGGGATTGTCGCGAAAGAGCGTCATCTGAGCGGTGCCGAAGGTGCTCACGATGCGTTCTTCTTTGTCGTCGTCCTCAAGGCCGTACGCCCAAAAGATCGCGTGATTGACCTCGTGCAGAAACGTGCTGACCGCTTGAAACCGCGACGGCATTTCGCATTGCAGACGGATCATCTGTTCGATGCTGGAAAACTCGCCATAACGCTGCATGCCGGCGGCCATATGCGTCGACATTAGTTCGATGCGAATGTCGTAACCGGCGACGCGGACGACCTTGGGGATCTTGGTGAGGATGTTTTTAATCATGCGCGCCACCTTCAAACCATTTCGAATCGATAGCGGTCGCGCTTGCGCGAAACTGCGACGCCGTCCAGGCGCTTGCCGTCCGAAACACGAACCACACACCATTTGTCGGCATCGCTCTCGACGAGGCGGATTTGCGTGCCGCAATAAAAATCCTCAATCAGAGTTCGGACTCCGACAATCGTCGCGGATGACGCAAGCAGTCTAGCCATTTGCCACCAGTCCTCTATTGCCCGCGATAATTCGCAAAGCCGCGTTCGCCGCGCGCGTCTGCCCGATCGCATCGTTCAGCGCGATATGAGGCGGCGGAACAGCGTAATCTTTCACGTTGACGCCGGCGAGGTCGTACAGCGTGCGCGTGTCCCGCACGTTCCAGAATTGCCAGGGCGGCACAGTGCCAAGCAAGCGATACAGCTCGGCCAGGAGCGGAACGTCGAATGTCGCGCCGTGACACCAGATAAGCGGTTCGTCGGCCGGCGATGCCCATGCGATCCAATCGCGCAGGAAGCCGAGCGCGTCGGCCGGCGGAATCGCGTTGCACGTCGCAGCGGCCCATGCTTCCGGCGATTGCGTCGACCACCACTGTTCGGTTGCCGGGTCACTGTGCATTCCGAGGGCGCGCTGCGGCTCGATTGCAAGATTGACCTGCACACAAGCCTCGTCGGAAAAGCGCACCAGCGCCGCCGACAGGATGATCGCGCCGGGCCGCGTGCCAAGCGTTTCGAGATCGAGCATGATGTGGGTCATGGATTTAACGCCCTTTCGACATTCGCGAGGATTCGCCGCGGCGACGTCACTGGCTTGCCGTAAAACAGGCCATCGTGGAGCCAATATTTGATTTCGACCAAAGCGGCCTCGAGGCGTTCGATCGTTTCGTTCGCCTCGTCCAGAGCGTCGTTCGTCGTTTCAAGTTCGACTTTCAACTTCACGGCCTTCGCGTCGGACGTCTTGCTCATTTGCGCGCCCTCGCGTCTCGTTCCTGCATGGTCAAACCGGACACATAGACCTGTTCGCCGAGGCGCAATTCGACGTTCGGCAGTTTGTCGCGCGTCGTCCACCACTCGCGAATCGTTTTGTGGCGCATATCCACGTCGAACATTTTCACTTCGCCGTTCGAATACAGGCGCGCGTAGGTCGTCGCGATATTGTCCTCGGCGAAGCGCGTCGACTGATAAATGACGTTCACAATGCGCCCCGCTGATGCCGCAGCTTGCCCTTGGCGGCGAGGTCGACCGATACCTCGCGCATGATGCGTTCGACTTCCGCCTTCGCTTCGGCGTGCGTCGGTTCGCGACCGAGTTTCAAGGCGAGACGATTCCAGATCGTGTTCGGATTATCGTTGCGCCAGGTGGTTGTAACGGTGATCGCCATAACCGCAGCAAATCACCAATAACGCCAACTGTCAACGTTAAACTGCGACAGTATCCGCAACTATTTCCGGAACGATGCTCGGCGACTCAATGTGACCGAAGCGGCGCAGAATGTCGCCGACATATTCCGCCTCACGTTCGCACAGCACCACGTTGAAGCCCTTGGCACGCGCGGCAATCCCATTCGTTCCGGACCCTGCGAACGGGTCGAGCACCGTCCCGCCCGGCGGCGTGACGATCGCGCACGCCATGCGGTGATAGCCGCGCGAGGCGCCGAACGCGACCAGGTGCGCGCCGGGTTTCAGGACGCGCAGGACTTCCGCCCAAAATCCGGGGTCCATCGCGCATTCGCCCGTGTCCCACTGCTTACCCATGAAGCCGGCCGACGCGCGCATATAGGCGTCGTTGCCCTTGGCTGGCGCAGCGTTCGGCGACCCGAACCGCTTCACGATCGAAACGAGTGCATAAGGAGGGTCCATGACCCCACTGTCGATGCAGTTATCTGGTAATGCGCGCAACGCATCGCGGCAGTCAGCATGGAAAAGCGTAGCACCGGCATCAAGGATATAAGTGCGGTTCATGCTGCAATTCCGGAAATTGCGATCGAAAATCCAAACTGACAGAATTGCTTCCCTCCGGTGGTGCCGGGCGGACGAATGTGGATCGTCTGCTTTGCGTGCTCAGGAGGAAGGTATGCAATTTGCCGAATGTCGAGTGCAACCAGCGCCAGCAAATCGAAGTCACCCGAATCATATACTCGAGCGCCACCTTTTCCTGCACGGCGTACATGCCACATATATGCAGCTATATCGTTTGAGTTTGCGCGCCAGGGAATTCGACGAGGGGAGCGAGTCGCCTTAACTTGAATTCGGACCAACCGTCCATCGACGTCAACCGCAACGTCATAAGGACAGTTTTGGTCCGTAAGAAATGCGCGCCAGCCGCCGAGCAATAGATCAGCGCACACCATGTGTTCCGCAGCCGTACCTGCCGCGAGATCAGTGATATTCATGCGAGCCGCCGGCGCAGCAATTCCGCGCGCAACCGTGTCCGCATATCGCAATTTGGATTGCGCGCGATGCAGTTGAGCAGGGCGTGAATGGAGGTCAAAGCAAGGCGCTCCCGTGGAAATATCAGGCGGTTAGGCGGTGGCTTTGAACCTGCCAACAATAACGCAGATTGTCAACACTAATTTCTGCTAGTACTTGCCACCGAAGCGACGAAACGCGAGCGTGAATTGCGCTTCGGCGTCGTCAGGCGACCAGAACTGCAAGCGCACGCCGAGCGGCTTTTCCGGCAAACACCAGTCCTGCGGCGGGGTCGCCATCGCCTGGTCGCGTTCGTCGGCAAGTATCGCATTATCGAGGCGCTTCACTTCTGCCGGGAGCGGGTACGGCAGGTCGAACCGCTCGGCGATCGCGGCCTCAAGCCGGCGTTCGATTTCGGCATAGCCGGTCAGAAACGGCTTGATCGGCCGAATGACGTCGGACAGGTAAGCCTCGCTGGCGTCGTGCATCAGCGCGGCAAGCGCCAGCTCGCGCGGCGCCGCATTGGCCATGTGGACGCAATGCTCGGCGACCGAATAGAATTTCAGACAGTGACCGCCATAGCGGCACATTTTGGACAGCGCGCCCGCAATGTCCTCAAAATGGATTTCCTGGGGTCGCGGGTCCAGCGGGTAAAAGGCGCGACCAGTGATGGTTTGCATCCAGTCGCCGCGCGGGCCGGCGCTATGACCCTGCCAGGTGCGCGGCGCTGGTAGGTCAGCGCCGAGACAACGATCGCACTTTCCGCAAGCCGTACCGAGCGACCAATCGCCCTTGCAAACGATCATATCGCGTCCCCATCTTCATTGATTTCCGCGCCGGCAAGGCGGTTCGGTACGGAATTGGCGAGGCGCATCATAAGACCACCGTGGATCGCACGGCGGAGCGGGGCCGGGCGCTCCTGATGCTCTTTCGCCTTTTCGCGCATTGCGACTTCCCGAGTCGGCCAGCCCATTACCGTTTCCTCATGTAAGCTTTACCGACGCCCCATTCGAACAGCCCGCGATCGACGAGGTCTTGCGCGTCCGCCGCGCTGATCGTCGCCGTCCGACCGCGGTCCGTGTAAGCGCGAAACTGCGCGCTTTGCATGAACCATTGATATTTGACGACCAGGCGATTGCGGTGCAGCTCGACGAACTGTTCCTGATCGGCCGAGAGCGGAGCGAGCGGCGGCGCAAGGTCGATTGTGTCGGCGAGAGTGTCGTCGATCATAGCACCAGCGCCCAAATGAGCCATGCGGCAAGCGAGACAATGACGGAGAGCATCATGCAGATTGCACCGATAACCGCCGCGCCGAAGTCGGGGAAATAGCTGGACGGTTTCGCCGCCGGCGTCAGCGCGTATCCCGTGGCAAAAGCGGCGAACGTGATAGCGAGCGGGAGAATCCAAGAACCGACTGTGAAGATCATCCCCAGGCCCTCGACAACGCGGTGCCGATCGCCACCCATGAGACGAGCGAAAGGACCGCTGCGAAAAAAAGAATTGCGGAGCGGGAGAGCATGGCTAATTCGCTCCCGGTGCGACAGGCTCAGGGACGAATGGCGCTGGGGCATCCATGTCGGATTGCTGCTGCTGTTCGACCTTACCTGCGTATCCCATCGCAATGAGCGCACGCGCGACTAGGTGCCAAACGTGAATGGAAAGGCGCGGATAATTGCGAACCTCGCCATTTCGTTGAACGACGCAGCGGTCGAGTGCTTCCTTATCGCGACCGCGCAACGTTGCGACGCTATAATCGCCGCGCGTATTCGTGCCGCCGATGTTGGCAATATGAGCGCGAGCCAATTCGGTGACTCGGCCGGTGACGGCGCTATGCAGTTCGACGCGGACGATAATCATGCGAGCACCGATCGCACTGCGTCCATCCTGCGTTGATAGGCGCTCATGTAGACCCAGCGCCGATCGCGCGCATCTCCCTCGGCGAGACGAATGTCGCGCTGATGCTCGACGTCAAGCGTTCCGCGGCGCATTGCGCGCATCAGTTTGCGCAAGCCGGATTGCTTGCGGTTGAAGCGGCACTTGCCGGGGATGTGACGGCCGTGTTCGTCGAACTGCCGATGCTTGGAAACCGGCCGTGCGGCGTGAATCAGTTGCATTTCGAGGGGCGCGAACATTACAGCGCCTCCGCCGGCAGATTCCATCCGCGAATCTTCGCGAGCGCGACCATATGATCGACAAGAGCGAGCGATTCCGCGCCAAGCTGCGTTCCGCCGCGCGTCTCGGCCCAGTGCTTACGCGCATCGGCTGGTGAAAACCGGCGACAACCGGCGATAACGAACAAGCCATCCTGCTTGAAATTGGTCAGCATGAAACGATAGCCGTCTGACCGAATTCCACCGTCGATAATCGGTTGGCCCTTGAGGTCCGCGCCGCGCAGGTCCGCTTCGCGCAGGTTCGCTTCGCGCAGGTCCGCGCCGCGCAGGTCCGCGCCGCGCAGGTTCGCGCCGTACAGGTTCGCGCCGCACAGGTTCGCTTCGTACAGGTTCGCTTCGCGCAGGTTCGCTTCGCGCAGGTCCGCGCCGCACAGGTCCACGCCGTACAGGTTCGCGCCGTGCAGGTTCGCGCCGTGCAGGTCCGCAGACTCTTTCACGGCCCATCGAACTGCCAATCCCATTTTGACAGAAGGAAGCGCATTAGCGTCGCACTCGATTTCGGCCGTGAACTGAATCCCGCCGGACCAGCGATTAAGAACGTCGAATTTCATGATGTGTGCTCCTATTCGTCGAACGCAGACAATCACCGATAACGCAGATTGTCAACATCAATCGAAATTGACAACGGAGCACCGGACATTGCCGCGCCGGACCCAATAAAGAATGCGCCGCGGGTCGTCATCGAATACATAGTTGTAACCGTCGTCGTCCTCGTCGATGATCGTCACCGGGCGCCCGTCGACGCAATTCCTGCGACCTTGGTGCGCGGTGGGAATAGGCGGCAGCGGGACAGGTCGCCAGGCGGTCATTTTAGATACTCCGCAGCGGGGATTTCAGAACGAGTTTGAAGTTCGCTCCGCCAATTTGCCAGCTGTACATTCGCGAAGCGTATTCGGCTCCCTTGCGGGCGATAATGGCGCGCTCTTTAATCGACTGACCCGACAACTTTTGAATGTACGGGCCGACCTTCTGTTTTTCAGCGGCACGCGCCAGACAGTCCGAACCAAACACGCCGCCGAAATTTGCCAGCTTGACGCCGACTTTCAACGGGCGACCGCAATGTGAACACTCGCACTCGGTTTCAGCACCAACGATCAGAACTTCCTCACAGGCGTTGAAAGCGATCGCGGTCATGTGCGTATCTCCCGTTTCGATAACGCGAACATGCCGTAAATAATGCAGACTGTCAACGATTAAATGCACAAATCGTCACGGAACAGTTAGAACGGTTCCCTTTTGCGTTTCTGTTCCAGAAAAATGCGAAATTCTGTATATTTTCCAAGGCTGTGTACAGCTAGAACAGTAATCTACCTATTCTCTATAGGGAGTTTTTAGGGAAATAGAGTCCAATGTAAATACCATTAACATTGGAACCAAAACTATATATAGGAAAAACGCTGTTCCAACTGTTCTAGCTGTTCCAGACTGTAATTCGCAATCATTTAAGTCATTGATAATACGACGGAAACAGATAGAAACGCTTTGGAACACATTTATACGTTGAATTGCGCAGTTAAGCGTTAGATCGCCGAAAATCGCGCGCGAATTGCCGTTCTTTCGAGAACTTTCGCGCGACGGTCCGCGTGCAGCCGATGTCGGTTGATGTTTTTCAGCTTTCGGCCGCCCTTGAATTCATCGAATATCCGCTGCTTTTCTGCCGTCAACGTTAGCGGTTTTGCTGGTTTCAACGGATAAATGTGCCCGCTCGGGAGGTTGCTGCCTGCCGTAGCATTTGCGTTGACGATGTATTGTCGGCGAGTAAACGCGATCCACTGACGCTCAACGATGCTCCAATCTTCGCCATCTGGAACGGTAGTGATTTTAACAATGCGAATATGTCGTCCGCACATGCGAACCCAAGCGCAGACGGGTCGAGTCTTGTTCGCTCGCGCGTCTGCGCGATGACCAGCGAGACGTGCCTCTAAGGTGTTAACAGTCTTGCCGCAGTAAAACGGAAAGCCGTTCGGCCATCCATTTGCGAGAGTTTCTGGACGAACGTCCACAAGCCAGTATATCGTCGTTTCCATAACGCAGGCAATTCTACATTATTTTCCGTAGGTTGCAACGACGGAACGTGCTCGGCTATGGTGCGTCAATGCGCGTAGCTCTAGCAATAATCACTCTCTGCATCATCGGAATTGTGGTCTGGTTCGGGACCACGATGAACGCTGTCGAATTGGAAAAGGCCGCATGCCGTGCCGCGCGTGACGGTGACATGACGCTGTATGCAGCCAGGACCAAGGCCGGACATATTCTCGATTGTGCTGACTGGAAATGGTGACATGCGCAAACAGATCGCCATATTGCTGACCGCTGCGACCCTTTCGGGGTGTGCCGGAACATCGTTCAATTGGGAACAAGCGCGCGCGGTGCGCGTAGGGATGACCACACAGGAAGTCGAGGCGGTGCTCGGCAAGCCCTACATGGTGCAGTCGCTCGCCAACGGGACGCAGGTGTGGGTGTGGTCACATGGAAACGGTGTCACCGGCGAAACGCGCGCTGTGTCGTTCCCGGTTCGCGACGGTCGTGTGATCGGCACGCCTGAGATTCCCTTTAGCGGCTAAGGCCGGCAGTCGAGATACGCTTTCAGGAACGCTGCCGCTTGCGGCCTGACGATCTGGTTGCCATAGGCGCGCAGGCGTCCCACTCGGGCGGGTTCCCCATGAGCCAACGGGAATGTCCCGGCCTCAACTGGCCGCCACTTTCCATCCCGGCAGAACAGCCAATCAGGATTTGACCAGAAGCCGTCAGTCGGATTGGCTGCGAGGGGAGGTCCGCCATTGTGGCCAAGGCCGCTTGACGCGGGAGCATGTCGATCCGCTCCCGCGTCGTTCCGTCTGGATTGATTCCTGTCGTCGCCATGCCCGGCGAGTCCTTCCAATCGCGGGCGCTCGGCGTCACCCACGACGCGAGATTGGCCACGTCCTTGAGCGTCACCTGCACCTTGCGACCATCCGGCGTCCGTCCTGTCGCGCTCGTGCCCTCGGGCGGTGTCTGCCCGCCGCTCGGGGTCGTCGGCGAGGGCCAGTGTGCCATGTTCGCGGCTCCCAGCAAGCGGTCGATCCCTTGCGAAGGTCCGCCCTTCGGGCCGTCCTGACTGCATGGCGTCGGCCACGACGCGAGAAACACTGCGTCCTCTATCCGCGACTTGTGATTGAACGCGCGTTCCGGGTTGCCAGTCGAGTGCCCCGCTTCCACGCTCCGCGGCGTCGGCCACCCAATACAATCGCTGTCGGATATGCGGCGCACCGAAGCCCGCAGCGCAGGTATCGACCGCCCCGAAGGCGTAGCCCGCGCCTTCCATGTCAGATTGAACAAGGTCGAGCCAAGCGAGTCCGTCCTTGCTCGCAACCTGTTCGCCAGCGATTCGGACAGGTCGACACTGTTCGACAAGGTGGAATGTCGCTGGCCATAGGTGCCGCTCGTCAGCAAACCCATTTCCTTTGCCTGCCGCGCTGAAAGGCTGGCAAGGGCAGGATGCGGTCCAGAATGGTTCGTCGTCCCGTATGCCGACGTCGCGGAGTGACGCGGACCAAATTCCGATGCCCGCGAATAGATGGACCTGCGCATATTTTCGAAGATCGTTCGGCGTGAGATCCACGATTGAACATTCGAGCACGTCGCCAGGTGCGATAAGCTGCCTTTGAATAAGATTGCGGAGCCACTGCGCAGCGTAACTATCGTGTTCATTGTATGCAGCTTTCATCGCATCGGCACCGGAGGCGGCGGGACAGACGCGACCGCGATCGGCCGTTCGAGGCTCATAACCATTTCGACCGGGTTCGCCGGCGAGGTCTGCCGCGGTCGCATGCGCGCGAACGTCTCGTCGATGCGGTGCGCGTTGCCGCGATACCAGACGCGGGCTTTTTTACCCTCACTGGCGACGAATTCCGGCCGCGATCGATAGCCGAGTTTTTCCATGAACCGACCATAATGGGCCGATTGTCCTGCGAGCTTCAATGCGTGCAGAAGATCCCCACTGGTGATGAACACATTCGCGGTCGCGGGCAGGTCGAACCACTGGTAAATCAGTTCTTCGACGGCGGACTTCGTGCGCGCGGCCTCTTGATGGCGGGCGGCTTCCTCCCAAACGCTGCGCGGAATGGCGAATTGTTCGCCCGCGGCGTAACGCACTGCGGCCTCGCCGATCAACTGTTCGACGTTCGCGCGCAGCCATTCGAGATTGATTTCCCCTTGCACCTGCACCGGCAAGAAGCGCCTGTTTCCGGTAGCGTCGCGCAGCGGGCGCCGGTCGTTGCTGGTGCCGATGAACACGCAGCGGCGTTTCTGCTCGGTCGAGAATGCCTCATATTTTCGGACGTAATTGTCGGTCTTGCCGGAAAGGAAGTGCTTGACATCTTCGACTTCGGTCTGGTTCATGCCGGCGAGTTCACCAAGCTCGACGATCCATTTGCCGGCAAGCTGCGGAATGGTGTTCTGTTGCGAGCCGCCGAACTTGAATGAGTCGGTGAACCACTCGGGTTGAAGCGCGAGAATTTCGCACAGCGTCGACTTTCCGGTGCCTTGCTGCGGCGAGATGAAAATGACTGTCTCGTCCTGCTTGCATCCCGGTTCGCGTGCGCGCCGGATCATGCCGCCGATCAGATTGCGACCGACTGCCTGATGATAGATGTCGCACGGCACGCCGCACGCGATCGTGAGCCATGTTGCCAGCCGCGGCTTTCCATCCCAGCGCGAAGCGGCGCGGTCGATGCGCTCGAGCAGCGGGTCGTGCATCGTCTTGCGCGCGTTGCTGACCAGGCCGCGCCGGAACAGCCCTTCGGCGGGGTGATAATTGAACTGGCTGTTTTTGGCGTCCATCAGCAGATCGCCGAATATGTGGTCCGTCATCGGGACGAAATCGGATTCGCCGTCTTTCACTTCCGGCTGGTCGGTCCAGATATTGTAACGAAGCTGCACGCCGCGCTGGCGCACGAACACATGCACGTTATCGGAATTGTCCGACGCGGGCATGCCTTTCGAGTCGGTGATGAAGCCGGCGGCGGTGGCCATCTCGACGCGGACGCGACCCTCGAAATTCTTGATTGCGGAGTCCAGCCGTCCGGGCGACATGACGCCGCCGAGCGCGGTGACTCGCTGGCAAAGGCTCACACACGTTTGCGGGTGCATCGCGTGCAGAACAGCGAGGGTCGAAAGTACGCGGTCCTGCCGGAACGTCTTGCTGCCACCCTCTGCCATTGCGACGACGCGGCCAATTGCGTCCTGCATCGGCTCGAATAGCGGATGCGCGCCCATGACGTCGGGCAGCGTCGCATGCGACGGGTCGGCTGCGCGCAGCGGTCCCGAGACGGTGCCGGCGAGGAAATTATCGAGCACCGTTTGCCCGAGCGCGGCGACGACGCGCTGTGTATCGAGTAGCGGCACTGCACCTGAAGCAAGCGATGCACCGGCGTTCGCGGCGAGCTGCGCCACGGTGTCGCCGAACATGCTCGCCATCGACTTGCGCACGGTCTGGTGCCAGCCCATCGAATGCGCGCGCGCAAGGAAGGTGTTGAGCGTGACGGCGTGCGCGCTCGGCTCGGTCGAGAACGATCGCCATTTCGACGCGATGACGTCGTCGGTCACGGTCTCGTCGTGCGTCAATGCCCATAGGTCGAGCCCGGCGTCGCCGAATTCGAGCTTGAGTGCCATGCCGACGTTCAGCCAATCCTCGTAAGCGGAGAACGCGCCGCGGTCGTTCAGCCAGCGGAGCAGATTCGCGACGTCAGCCGGGTCGTATGAATTGATGGCCGGCGCGGTCGACGGCGAGGGCGCGCGGCGCGTGCAATGCTCGATCAGCGCGGCCGGCGCGGGGTAGGGCGCGACGTCGTTGAGCAGGGTGTAGGGACGGCCTTCGAACGTGCTGCCCGCGCAAACGGTGAAGCCGTTCGCGGCGCGAATGTTGACGTGCTTTTTGATTGCGTCCGGCTGGCGCAGCGCGGTCGCGTCAACGTCGGCGGGGACTGAGAAATAGACGTGCCAGCCGCCACTTGGAGTCTCGACGTGCGGCGAGGCGACCGGGATATTCCAGGCGGTGCAGAGTTCGCACCACATGGCCCAGGCCGCGTCCCGCCCGGCTTTCGTGTCGATGTCCACGATAACGAGACGCGACGGGCCGGCGACGATTCCGAAGTTGCAATGATGCTCGGCGAACCATTGCGACCAGCGCGCGGGGTCGGTCGAGTGATCGCGGGCGAATGATTCGACGATGCCGATCGGCGATTTTTGGCCGGCCGGAATCGGAAACAGCGCCGCGCCATGGGCTGCGTAATAGGCGAGCGCGGAGTCGGTGGCGGTGAGGGTCATGCCGCGCGCCCCATAATCAAGGCATCAGGTGTCAGCGCACGCATCCCGAGACGTTCCGCAGCGATTCGCGCATATTCCGGATTGAGTTCGATTCCCATGCAGTTGCGACCGAGTTCTGCCGCGACAAGTCCAGTTGTACCAGCGCCGAAGAACGGATCGAGGACCGTGCCGCCAACGGGACAGCCCGCCTTGATGCACGGTCGAACGAGGTCCGGCGGGAACGTGGCGAAGTGCGCGCCGTGGAAAGGCTTTGGCGCAATAGTCCAAACGGAACGCGGCTGTCGAAGGGGCGCAACACCGCAGTTAGCCGTTGCACTGCGATATCGTTCGTTGAATCCGGTGTACTGTCGATTGCCTGTGGCGTCTTGTTTGTTGGCGCTGGCGATGCGCCCTTGATCCTCGACACTTACGCCGTTAGCGCGACGGCGCGGTTGTACGTCGCTTTTCGACGGCTCTTTAACCGCCTCCATATCGTAGTGATAACGGGCGGATTTGCTGAACATATAGAGCATTTCGTGCGCGGGCGTCGTGCGATCGGTGACGCTGACCGGCATCGGGTTAGGCTTGTGCCAAATGATTTCGTCACGAAGCCACCAGCCATCCGCTTGCAGCGCCAGCGCGACGCGAGCGGGAATCATAAGACGTTGCTTTGCTGCAAGGCCCATATCAAAACGACGCGGATCCATTTTCTGGAACCCGATGTTCTGAAGGTCTTTATTCGGCCCAAGCGTGCTTTTTCCGGTCCCTCCGCTTCCTTTGCTAGTGCTGCTATAACTATCGCCGAGATTGAGCCAAAGCGTTCCGTCCGATCGCAGCGCGCGGCGGGCCTCACGAAATACGGCGACAAGTTCGGCGATGTATGCGTCTGGTGTTGCTTCAAGCCCGATCTGTCCATCGCAGCCGTAGTCGCGCAAGCCGAAGTAGGGCGGCGACGTTACGATGCACGATATGGATTCGCTGGCGATTTGCGCAACGCGCGTCCGCACGTCACCGACGAGGATCGTGGTACGGCTCATTCCGCGAACCCCGGAGGCGGCGGCAGCACAGCGGGCGCAGGCAAAAGAAACAGGCCCATGATTGCTTCGCGCGGGGTCGCGCCGTAGCTTATGCGCCAGCCGCCGCCCGATTGCTCTTGCAGACTCGCTTGATAGCCGTTCTGCGTTTTCCAGCAGGTCAGCCCGTGGAACATTGTGTTTGCTGGGATCGGCATGGGACGCCGACTAAAACACCCGAACTATGATTTGTCAACAATAACGCAAACAATCCGCATTAGCGTCTAGAACTAGTGCGCCAGCCTGCGCACTGCTCTACGCCTAGTCAAGTTTTCTTGCGACCCGGCGGACGCCAGTTCTTGCCCTGCTTCAGAACTTCGGCGATCCGCTCGCGCTCGACGTCGGCCAGCGGGTCAATGCCGAGCACCCCAAGCTGACGTAGTGTGCGAGCGAGGAACCGGGCTTCCGGAATGGCTTCAAGATTCGCAGGTGTGAAGGTGTCTTTCACGTCGCCGACGCGCGTCCGCATCCGTCGACCTTTTTCGTTGAAAATGACTGTCACGCCTTGCTCCTGTTTTTTTACACTGTACACAACGCAAACTGTCGGACTTAATTTCGTGTTGACAATCTGCGTTAATGTAAATTACAGATGGATGGTTAGCAATTGCAACCGGAAACATACCATGACGTTCAGATGGAAGATTAGCCACGCACCGCTTGAGTGCGAATTCGAAACAGGATCGATCGGCGAAGCGATTGAGATCCTGTCGAACGAAAGCTCACAACTCGCGCAGGTGTTCGGGTTCGGCGCTGCCGCGATCGGTGTCGGTGATACGCCGCTCGCGCAGGACACCGACCAGGCGGCGACGCCGGCGAGGCGCGGCCGCAAGCCGAAGAATCAGCCGGACCCGTCGACCGCTTCGGCACCGCCGCCTGCACCTGTCCCGGACGCGCCTGCCGCGCCGCCGCCGGCTCCGAACAGCGGGGACGGACTCAAGATTCCGACGTTCCTCGACCGCAGCAACCCCGGCAATGTTGCAACCGGCGATGGCTCGGCCGCTGCACCCGCCGCGCCGCCGGCTCCGCCCCCGATGCCGTCCGCACCGCCGATCGCACCGCCCGCACCCGCCGCGCCGCCGGTCGGGGTACTCGGAACGAAGATGATCGACGCGATCGCCAAGCAGAAGCAGGGCGACGGCGCTGAATGGGTGAAATGGCTGTCTGACAGCGGCCTTGTTGTGCCGGGCGTCACCTTCGACGAGGCGATGGATTGCTTGCGCTTCACGCCTGACGAAAAGCTGGCGACAGCGGCCGCAGCGTTGCAAATCAGTGCCATCGGCTAACAATCAGCGTTATTGCGAACAATTTGCGCGGGGACGTTCCGGAGGGGACGCCCCGCTGTAGAGAAAGGGCGAGAACATGACCGACCATCACGACACAGCAGGCGCCCGCGTAAAGCTCCTGGAAAAGACGTTACGCGATATCGTCGCGTTAGCGGACGGGCCGCGCGCAACTGTCAACGATGACAACATCTGGCAGCACTTTCACGACCTGAATAATCGCCTTATCGACGTGCGGGTTAATGCTCGTGCCGTTCTCGCCGCCTCTCGCTCCGCGACGCAGGTGGTCGATAGGGAGGTGGTGGCGCGAGCGATTTGCGAGTCCGGCAAGTTTGAGACGGGCGAAGGCACATGCTCCTTACTCTGCATGGACCAGCTTGGCAGTGTTCGCAAAAATGGATGCAGCCACCTTACGCGCGTTCATGGGAATCTGGCCGACACCATCCTCTCCCTTCTCCGCCCAGCCGAGCCTGCCGAAGCTGAAGGGGTTAGAGAGCCATGAACGTACATGTCAGCGGTCATAATGCGCATGCGGCCTACGCTCCGTCATCGGCGCATCGCTGGACGAATTGTTCGGCCAGCGCCGAGGCGATCGCATCGCTTGGCGACCAGGAGGAAGGCGAGGCGGCGGCCGAAGGCACCGCGGCGCACGAGGAAATCGAACGAGTCTTGGGGCCGTGGCAAGATGGTCCGCTCGCAACGAATCCGAACCGTATGCCCGAGACCGGCGAGTTCGACCCCGAACATCCCGCAGCATACGGCGTCGCGCTTGTCGTCGACTACGTGCGCAAGCTGCCGCCCGGTCGCTTGTGGGTCGAACAGCGCGTCCATCTGACTGAACACATTTGGGGTCGCTGCGACGTCGCGCATTGGGATGACGCGACCAGCACTTTGACCATCGTCGATTACAAAAACGGTCAGCGTGCGGTCGACGCCGATGAAAACGAACAGCTTCGAATCTACGGCGCCGGCTCGATCTATACGCACAAGCTGCCGGCAAAATGGGTGCGCTATGCTGTTGTCCAGCCGAACGACTGGCGACCGTTCGTCCCGCGCGTGAAGCAGTGGGTCGAGAGCGCGGAATCGCTGTACGCATGGGCGAACAAGATCGCTGCCATTCCGCTCGGTAAGCTCGAATTCACTGCCGGCGAGCATTGCCGCGACTGTCCACTGTTCGGCAAGTGTGGCGCCAGCCTCGACATGCTCGCGAACTTCGGCGCGGTCATTGCTGGCCTTGTGTCGCCCGAGCAAGTGCGGCCGGAACAGATCGCGCTTTTCATGGCACTGGAAAAGCCGATTACCGATCAAATCAAAAAGGCAAAAACGGTATGGGAGAAGTCCGCGCTTAAAGGCGCGGTTCCGCCGGGAATGAAGTTGGTCCGCACGACCAAGCATCGCACCTGGAAGGACGAGGACGTGGCGCGCGCGGCGATCCTTGAAGCGCACGGCCCCGACGCGCTCGCGTTGCCGACACCTGCACAGGTCGAAAAGCTCGGCGGTGTCGATATTGACGCGCTGTCCGAAAAGCCCGAGGGCGGGCCGGCGCTCGCATTCGAGTCGGACAAGCGCGCGACATGGGAGCCGCCGAGCGCCGAGAAGATGTTCGGCGCTGTCATCAGCAAGATAGGAGCGGCGTAAAGTGTCAGAACGAAATGCACTCCCGCAACGTCGGCAGTCCGCCACCTTCGAAATCGAGTTCGGCGGGTTCAACAAGTCGCACACAGTCACCGTCGGATATTACGACGATGGTCGCGTCGGTGAAGTGTTTATAACCGGCGGGAAGTCAGGTGAGCAGGTCGAATCCATTGCTCGCGACGGCGCGGTGTTACTCAGTCTCGCGTTACAGCATGGCGTTTCGATTGAAACGATTTCCCGCGCCATCACGCGCGATAATCAGGGTCAGCCGCAGACGATTGTTGGCGCTGTCATCGACCGGCTGAAATGATGCACACCTGTCCCCATTGCGGTCGACCGACCCCGTTGACGCGCGAACAGCGCGAGGAAATCCGCCAGGCGCCTGTCGGGCAGGTGCGGGCGCTCGCGCGAAAATTCGGCGTCGATCGGCGCACAGTGCAGAGAATCCGAGCTAAAGATATGTTGACAATCAGCGATAAGTCGGACAGTATGCGCTAGTTAACTCAACGCAACTCAACGAATCTCAACGAACTGGAGTGACGCAATTATGAATGCGCCTGTTGCAGCAAAAGTTAAATCCCAACGAAGTGAGTCGCGGAACAGCCCGTGCGAAGTGCGCATAGCCTATCCGTACTTTCACGAGAAGCGCACGAAGAACGCCGCCGGCACGCTATTCACCAAGAAAGACGGGACGCCAAACCCGCGTTTCGGCGCGACGTTTATGTTCCCGAAACTCGACGCCGACCCCACGCGATGTGCAAACTATGCGTTTCTTTGGGGCCTCGCTGTCGAAGCCGCAAAGAAGATGTGGCCACAGAGCGTCGACAACACGGGGAACTGGGTATGGCCGGACGGCGCACAGTACGCTGTTCAAGACGGAGACATTCCTTACAGCAGGAAGCCGAAACCAGGTACGCCAGTACTTTCGCCAGAAGAAAAGGCGAAGCGGAACTCTTGGCGCGCTGGATACTGGATCGTTGAGGCCGAACATTTTCTCGACCCAGGACCAAGCATCGGGCGTGTTGTCGACGGGCAAGTGTTGCCTGTCTTGGCGAAGACAATCAACGGTGTCGTGCAGTACAAGGGCGGCGATTGGGGCTTCGTCAATATTCACGCTTACGCTTACGAAAATGAAACGTTCGGTCTGAACTTCGGTTTCGACGGCTTCTGCTTTACCAGGGAAGGCGAGGCGATCGGATCTTCCGGTCCTCGTTCAGCCGAGCAAATGTTCGGCGACCTCGCGCCGGGCGGTGTTGTGGCCGCGCCCGTGGCGGCACCGCCACCGATGCCGGGCGCCCCTGTCGCTCCGCAAGCGGCAATGGCACCGGCCGCCGCTCCGCAGCCGCAAGCATACGCACCGCCGATGCCGGGCGCACCGCCGATGCCGGGCGCACCAACTGGCGCCCCTGTCGCTCCGCAAGCGGCACCGCCACCGATGCCGGGCGCCGCTGCGCCTCCGCTTCCGCCGATGCCCACACGGTAACACGAACCGTCACAAGAGGCGGGCGGGGTTGCTCCATGACGCTCGCCTCTTGGTCCAGCGGCCCGCCGGGAGCCGTGCGGAAATCCCGGCATATTTTTCCGAGGGGTGCGACTATGGGACACCGAGTCCTCGTCTGCGGTGGTCGTCGATATTATGACCGCGATCGGCTGTTCTCGGTGCTCGACTACTATCAGTCGCAGCAAGCGTTCGACGTGGTCATTCACGGTAATGCCACCGGCGCGGACTTGCTTGCCGGACAATGGGCAACGGCGCGCGGAGTCCCGGTTCAAGCATATCCGGCAGAATGGGACTTGTACGGTCGCGCCGCCGGTCACATTCGAAACGCGCAAATGATCGCAGAGGGAAAGCCGACGATCGTCGTTGCGTTTCCGGGCGGGCCTGGAACAACGAATATGAAGCGTCAAGCGCGCGAGGTTCGGATTCCAGTGCTGGAAATTGATCCATGAACCTGGACGCCGCGGTCGTTTATGACATTGAGACGCTGCCCAACTGCTTTTCGCTAAACGCACAGGGTCTTTTCACTGACCTGGACGTCGTGTTCGAAATCTCGCATTTCCGCGACGACCGCGCGCTGTTGTTTCAATGGTTCGAGTACTGGCACGCAAACGAAGTGCCGATGATTTCCTTTAACGGAATCGCGTTCGACTATCCCGTCATCCACTACATTTACGAAAATCCGCGCGTCACCGTCGAGCAAATCTATCAATTTGCGCAAGACATCATCACGCAGCAACACGGCCGGTTCGGTCGCATCGTTTGGGTCCAAGACCGCCTAGCGCCGCAAATCGATTTGCTCAAGGTCCATCACATGGACAACCGCGCGAAGATGACCAGCCTCAAGGCGCTGCAATTCGTGATGCGTGCCGATAACGTGCTCGAAATGCCGCTGCCGTTCGACCAGCCGTTGACCGCCGAACAGGTCGACCGCGTCCTGATCCCTTACAATCGTCATGACGTCGCCGAGACGAAGCGGTTCGCGCTGTTCAGCCTTGCGGCGATCAAGTTTCGCCTCGGCCTGCGTGAGACGCTGCACGGCGACGTGCTGAATTTTTCCGACACGAAGATCGGCGCGAAGATCCTCGAACAACGGCTCGGCGATGACCTTTGCTATGAGCGATCGGCCGAAGGCAAATTCCCGCGGCAGACGATTCGCAACAGCATCGCGTTGAACGACATCATTTTTCCATATGTCGAATTCCGTCACCCCGAGTTCAATCGCGTGTTGACGTGGATGCGGACGCAGACATTGCGCGCGGATGAATTCCAGGTGGACGGCGAGGGCGGCGGGAAGATCCGCACGAAGGGCGTTTTTAGCGGTGTGCATGCGAACGTCGGCGGCGTGGCGTTTGAATTCGGAACCGGCGGCATTCATGCGTCCGTCGAGTCGCAGCGGTTCGTCGCCGACGACGAATTCGCCATCGTCGACATTGACGTCGCCAGCCTTTATCCGAACATCGCGATCGTGAATCGGCTCTATCCTGAGCACTTGGGCGAGCGGTTCGTCGAAGAATACGCGCGCCTGCCGCAAGAGCGCAAGGAATGGCAGAAAAAGACCGGAAAGAAAGGCACCGAAGCCAACGCCATGAAGCTCGCCAGCAATGGCACCTACGGCAATTCGAACAATGCCTATTCGGTTTTCTATGACCCGAAATTTACGATGACGATCACCATCAACGGTCAGCTCTTGCTCTGCATGCTCGCCGAGTGGCTGTTGATGGTGGACACGCTGCAAATCATAATGGTGAACACGGACGGGATAACCTACCGCGTTCATCGGTCGCGCATGCGGCACGCAGAAATTGTTCGCAACATATGGATGCGCTTAACTCGACTTGAACTCGAGGAAGTGCGCTACACGCGCCTTTGGGTGAGAGACGTCAATTCGTATATAGCGGAGTACGAATGATGAAACGTTGCTCCAGGTGCGAAACGATTAAGCCGCTCGATGCCTTCGGAAAGGACAGGCACCGAAAGGACGGTTTGAACTGCTATTGCCGAGAGTGCTGCGCGGTGGCGCAAAAGGTCGTTCGAAAGCGATGTAACGCAAAGCGAACGGCGTATAACAAAAGCTACCGAGAACGTAACCGCGACAAGTACAACGCATGGGAACGTAATTATTTTCAGCGTAATCAGGACAAGTTGAACGCCAAAGGTCGGGAGTGGCGGAGACAGACGAAGGGGACATTTGTCATAATGCATCTATCCGCTAAGGACAGAGCAAGACGAAAAGGACTCGACTACGTTCTAACGCCCGCCATCATAGCGAACCTCTGCGCGACGCAAGACGACAAATGCGCTTTGACCGGCATTGCATTCGATTATAGCAGAACCAGCGAATATAGCATTCGACCGTTTGCGCCCTCCATTGATCGGAAGGATTCGACAAAGGGCTATACGCTCGACAACGTACAAATGACCTGCGCAATGGTGAACAAAGCGAAGAACGAATTTCGCCAGGAAGTGTTTGACGAAATGTGCTTGGCAAGGGTGAAACAGTTATGCCCGGCTTGAAGCTCAAAGGCGCATATTGGTATCCGGTCAGATTTCCGGAGGACATCGCCGAGGCGCAGCCGCCGGCGTGGCACAAGGATTTCTCCGCGCAAGTCGTCATCAAGGCTGCGGTCGACCATATGGTGACGGGTGCCGATATAGAGGCGTTCATTCGCAGCCACGGCGACCCGTTCGATTTCATGTGTCGCGCGAAGGTCGACCGTTCGTCGCGCCTGATGATCGATGACCGGGAAGTCCAGCGCATCACCCGCTACTATGTCGCGCGGGAAGGTGGTCACATGCGCAAGATTTCGCCACCAGCGAAGGGCGCGCGGGTTGGCGATTTCAAGCGCGCTCCGAAGGTCACGGACGCGCAGTGGTTCGCGGTGCGACAGGAGGTCGGCGACGCCTGGGACGCGCGCATCCACACGAAAAATAAGAGCCGATATGAAATCCGTGAAATGGCGATCGAGTCCGGCTATAAAGTGGCCGACTGTAACGTCGCGTCAGACTTCGACTTTAACAATGTCAATTACGACTGGTATGTCGAACAAGCAAAAAAGCTGGTGGTGCCGTGATGGTCAAGGTGCCTGACGAATTCGACTATCAGCGCGCGTTCGTGATCTGGTTGCGAGGCAACCCCGATCGCAACGGTGTGCCGCGCACGACGCCTGCGCTGCGTCCAGGCGTCGAATTCTGGCACACGCCGAACGGTGGCCAGCGGCGCGATGCGTTCGAGGGCAAGCGGCTTAAAGAGATGGGCGTCCTCGCCGGCGTGCACGACCTGTTGTTCTTGCGGCCGACGCGGTTCACCGAAGGCACGTTCGGCTTGCTCTTTGGTATGGAGTGGAAAAAGCCCGGCGGTCGATTGTCTGACGCGCAGCGCGACGTGCAACCGCGACTGATGGCGGCCGGCATGGCGGCGAGCTGCGTCGTGGATAACCTCGACGATGCGCGCGAATTTTGTCGTAAGCATTCGTTGACAATCTGAGTTAATGCGAACATTATGCGTTAATGAGAACAACGGAGCGCATGGCATGACCCGCGAAGGCCGAGAGTACACCACCGCAAGCCTGTCTGTCGCGTTCGCGCGACAAGGCGTTCCGATCGGCACCATCGCACGCGCTCTTGTCGTCGGCGAAACGCAGGTGCGTAATGCGTGCGAACGCGCCTTGGAGTCGGGCGAGTTGTTGCGGCTTCCGCCGGAAAGCGCCGACGACCAGCGGAGCGCCACCTATACCGAAATCACGCACCTGCGCGGCAAGGTCGCCGAACAGGCGGCGCTCCTGCGGGAGATTCGATTGTCGCCGATGACCATCGCGGAAGGTCTCGGATCCTGTTTCAAGCTGACCCGCAAAGAAGCGGCAATTGTCGCCACGCTGATGCAACACGGTCGCGTTTCAAAGGAGCGGCTTTACTTCGCGCTGTACGGCCAGAACGACGACCCGCCCGATGCAAAGATCATCGACGTGTTCGTTTGCAAGACCCGCAAAAAATTGCCCGAGGGTGTCGAGATCAAGACGATTTGGGGCGTCGGCTATGAGATGCACCTGGCGAGCATCGAAGTGTTGCGCTCGCTTACGAAGGCCGAATTGCCTTTCGTGGAAAGCCCGAGCCTCGCACCGGGCGAGACGGTGGCGGCGTGACCACCGACGCCGAACTGATTACGCTCGACGCGGCGGCCGAACTTATCCCCGGAGCCGACGCCGAGACGTTGAAACGGATGCATCGGAAAGGTAAGCTAACATGCTACCGACCCGGCAAGGCGTTTCTGACCACGCGGGCGGACGTGATGGAAGCCGTTCGGAAATGCCGCGTCGAGCCAAAGGCCCGCGATTGTGGTGGCGTCCCGCCCGCCGGGATGCGGCCGGCAACCTTACCCACGCCGGCGCTTGGTTTGTCCTCGACGGAACTGTCCAACGCGGCACTGGACTCGGCGCTGATGCGACTGCGGAACAGAGGGAAGCGGCGCTAACCGCCTATCTTGTCGAAAAGAATGCAGGTGGTCGCAATCTTGGTAAGCGCGACCCGTCGCAAATTCCGATCACCGACATTCTGACGCTATACGCGACCGACGTCGTCGAGACGGGGCACACTGACCCGTCGAAAACAGCGAGCCGTCTGGCGTTCCTGCGCGCTTACTGGAAGGGCAGGACGCTCGACCAGGTGACGGGCGCCGAATGCCGCGCATATGCCCGCCACCGCGGCAGCGACGCCGCCGCGCGCCGCGAGCTGGAAGATTTCCGGGCGGCAATCAACTATCACCGGAAAGAGGGCTTGCACGACCGGATTGTGTCCGTGGTGCTCCCCGATCGCAGCCCGCCGCGGGAACGCTGGCTGACGCGCGCCGAGGCCGCGCGCCTGATCGGCACGACATGGCGTCACGTCGGCGGCAATGGCGGGCAGGGCGCGTCCCGGCGCAATCGCCAGCACGTCGCCCGGTTCATGATTCTGGCGCGTTATATGGGGTCGCGAGCAACGGTGCTGGCGACGGCCTCGATCGAGCCGCGCTAACCGGCGCGCGCGCCACGGGGAAGCGGGAGCCCGTGTTCGGCTTCCAATTCCTCTTGCAACAGAGCGAGCGCGCGCCAGGCCAGCGACGCGCTTTCTCGCAATTCGCCATCGAACCCGCCGCGGCCGACCAGGTGTCGGATGATGCAATCGGCATGGTCCATCGACTTGCTACGGGCATGGTGCATCGGCTTGCCGGGATTGTGTTTCTGGTTGCCGAGGAACGATACCCGCGCGACCTCGGCCAGCGCATCCGGGAAGTAATCCAGGAGTCCGGCCGCCATCGGGAACGTCTTGCGGGTCGCGCTGTCGGCGTCGATGATGCGTGCTTTAGGCCGCTCGCCTGCAAGCTCGGGATGGCGCGCCACATAATCGCGCAGCGGCGCATACCCGGCCTCGACGGATGCGCGCTCAAAGGCCAGGTCGTTCGGCGCCGCACATGTGCCGGTCGCAATGCATTTCAGATTGTTGCAGTTCATGTCGCAGAGCATGGGGGATGACTCCTTGGAGGTTGCAGGCAAATGTCGGGAAACCAGCGTTCGGACACGGCGTCGCCCGTTTTCCATGCGACGAGCGAATAGCCACGCTCGCGGTCAATATCGACGACCAGCAATTCGGCCGGACCTTTGTTGACGTGGCGCACAATCGCGCCGATCGGGTGATGGGTGCGCGTCATGCTGCTGCATCCAATATGGCTGTTCGGACCCGGCCGATTTCGCCGAAGTCGCGATGATAGGTGATTGCCTGCAATGAGCGGCCGGACAGGAACCCCGCGCCGAAGTGCCATGCGTCTTGCGGAATCGGCGCTTGATGCGACTCGCAGATGACGCCGTTGCCTTCCGTGGCCACCTTGCTCGAATGATGAATATGGAATCCGTGGACGTACCGGAATTTCGTTGCGCCCCAATCTTCCGCGCGCCGGTGCGCCATGATCGAGGGCATTTGTGCCAGCTTGACAGTGTGCCCGTGCGTGGCGCCGAGCATGACCCGCCCGAACCGAAACCAGAAGAATAGCGACGGATCGACGTCGACCGTCACGCGCGTTTCATTGCGATACCAGGCGCGCAGGAAATAGGCGATTGCCACGGCGGAGTGTTCGTCGTGATTGCCGGGCAAAATACGCACCGTGACGTGCTCGTGTCGGCGCAGGGCGGCGTCGACGGTCTTGACCATCAACATCGCCGCCGCATCGACCACTTTCGGATAGCGGCCGTCGACTTGCAGGACATTGCCGCTCTTGGCTGTCTTGTTCTCGCTATTGTCGGCATGCAGGAGGTCGCCGCCGCCGAGCACGATGCATTCCGCGCTGCTTGGGCTGCGCGCAACCGTGTCCTCGACCGCCGCGCCGATCGTCGCCAGCGAAATCTTGAGGTCCCAATTTTCGCCGACTTCCTTTCGCCAGCCGAACATGCCGACGTGCCAGTCATTGCACGGCAGAAGCGTGAGCAGCTCGGCCGCGGGCGCGCTTGGCGTCGGCGCGGGCAGGGCGGCCGGCTTGTAATCGACGAAGGACGCTTTGAGTTGTTCGACGATCGCCAGCGGGTCAATCTGACCCTCTTTCGTCTTGATCCATTCCAGAAGAGTCGCGCCATCCGGACCGACGAGTGTCGACTTACCCTTGATGACGTGCCCGGCCGGCATTTCGAACGGGCCGCCGTGTTCGGGCTTTTGCTGGACTGTCTGCTTGCCGTCCGGATGTGTTGTGACCTGCGAAACGCGAAAGCCCGGCATCGCCGGCTTTTCGTCGAGCACGAGGCCCGCGCGCGCGGCCGACTTCAAACGGTAGTACAAGGCGCGATAGGTAATATCAAGCGCGTCGGCCGCCTGCTGCAACGTCGGGAATTGTTTGACGCGCTCGACAGTCTCGGCCAATTGTTCGCGCGTCAGTGCGTCAGGCATCTTTGGTCAGAATTTTGTCGAGCCGATCGCCGAGACGATTAATTGCTTGCGTCAATCGGTCCTCCACTTCGCGCATCGTCTCGCGATGGATGTATTCCTTGGCCACGTTTTCGCGATACAGGCTGAACGACGCGGCCAGAATCGCAACTTGGCCGCTTGCGTCCTTGGCCGCGATTTCGGCCGCCGCGGCGCGCGTGTCGGCTTTTGTGATGCGGTCGGAAAAATTCATCCAGAAGCCGATGACGGTCGCAGCCGCGACGACCAAGCTCGCGCCGGCGGCGATTTCCATAATCGTCATGCGGTGCGCCCGAAAAGTGTTTGGCGCAGTATCCGATAATCGCGCTCCTGCAACACCATGTAGCCGCACACATGACCGGGCGGGCCGACCGATACGACCCCCGAACCATCCGGCACGTCGGATAGTGCGACGAAACCGATCGCGCCGGCGTCGATCGGAGCCACGGCGGCGATGATTTCGGCCGCCTGTTTCAGTTGCGGGCCGACAAGGACCGTCGTCGGAATCTTGGCGCGCTCGGCATTGGCGAGCAACTGTTCAGAGGACATGCACGCATAGGCCGAACCCATGTGTGCAAGGAACAGGACGAGAGCAGCGAAAAGGCGCTTCATTGCGCGACTCCTTTGCGAAGGTCGTCGTAAAACTCGCCGGACTTCACCAGGCGCTTGTTTGCCTTGGTCAACGCCTGCTTGGTCGCGCCGAGCGCCGCGCGCGGCTGCTGGCCCCGCGTATATTGCGGCACCGGGACCGGAGCCATGAACCCCGGCCGGGGCGGTAGGTTCGTTCCGACGCGCGCGTCGCGCTGGTCAGTTGTTACGCAGCCAGCGCAAGTCAGCGTCAGTAAGACCGTCATCGCCTTTGCAGCGATCTTGAAGTGTCGCGACATAACGGTTCAGTTCCTCGATCGATTTGATGTCGGCGGCTCTTTCGTCGGCGATCTGCGCGCGCTCTTGCGCGGCGGCATGCGCGGCGATGATGCGCTCCTGCGCAGCCTTGGCGGCATCGGCCGCGACGCGCGCGGCGTCCCACTGTGCTTGTTTTGTGTCCAGGCCGAGCGCGTAGTAATGCGCGGACAGGCCGGCGAAGCCGAAGGCGCACACGGCGACAACGATCGCCCATTTGCGCAAGTCGGTGATCCAGTCGAGCGGCTTTGGCAGGAAAATGGCCACCGCGAGCGCCGCGAAGCCGACCAGCGTCGCGACCGAGAACCAACCGAACAGCAGGGCAGTCGCGATGGAGTACCAAGCGGAAAGGGTCGCCATCATGCGCGCCACCATAGAAATGTGGCGGCGATCGCCAGCCCTGCGAATGTGACCCAGAAAGGCGCGCCGAGGGTCATGGCAAGTCCCTCAAACAAAGCTCGCGCTCCGCCGCGCGCCGGCGCTGTAGTCCGTAAACGACACGGCCGCCGGCGCGATTGAATGCGAGGATGGCGTCGCATGCGCCGCGCACGTCGCCGGTCGTCGTTCGCCGGACGACGGTTGATCGGCAGAACGCGCCGGTGCCGATGTTGTAGGCCAGCGACAGGAACGCGACGTAGGTTCCGTCCGGCACGGTGTCGGCCGCCGCGCCGAGGCACTTGCGCATACCTTGCTCGAAATCGATGAGCGCGTCGCCGAGCATCGCAAGGCATTCGGCGTCGGTCTTGACGTCGCCCATTTCGACGCCGCGCGTTTCGCCGTAACAAATCGTCTTGACGCCGACGATGTCCCTATAGGCGCGGTTGCTTTTGCCTTCCCATCCGCCGACAAAAGTCGCGATGAAAATGCCCATCGCGGTCAGTACGACCGCGCCGCCTGCACCGATCGTTCGTAGTCGGGATTTCATAGGTCGGCCCCCGGCTGCTTGAGCACACGGGCGACGACGATCGTCGAATAGCCGACCACATTGAGAGCGAGAAAAAGGTAGGGGTTCAGGAGGTCGGTAAATGCGACCAGGCCGAGCAACGCGCCGTTAAACGCGCCCCAAAACAGGGCCGCCCGAACCGACCAGGCGCGCGCGACGATGTGCTTCCAGTCGGCGTGCAGAGTCATTCGCGCGCAACCTCCGTGAAGATTGCAAGCTATCAGCAATAACGCAGATTGTCAACGTTATCGCCGAAGCGCGAAGCCCAGCGCGCCGCCTATGCGCCAGCCGGCATAGATTTCCCAGCGTGCGCCGCGATAGGAGATGAAAGGCGCAAGCAGTCGGATGTAAATCTGTCTGCCCTCGTCGGCATACCATGTGCGTTGCTGCGCGCGGAACCACCAGCGCGATCCGGCCGCGTCGCGCGCGTACAGGATCAGCGCATTGTCGCCGCAGTCCCAGCGCAGGACCGTCCAGAATAAATTATGAAGCGGGTTTCTGATTTGCCACTTGAGGAAGCCCCATAACGAAATTTCGGGGACGCGCTCACCGTTGCTTTGCGTGATGTACGGATCGCGTTCTCCGAAGATACCTCCCTCGTCATTGCCGAGCAGAGCCCACGGAAGCCATGTCAGAAGCGTCACGTCCTCGCGGCGAGCGGGGATGATACGATAGAGCCAATGTGTGTTTGTCATAGCACTGTCTCGTAAGAGGCGTCTTCGCGCTCGAATGTGACGGCGAGAGCGGGGTTGAGTGCGACGGGCTGACCGGAGATGATTTGGGCGTAGGTCATTGCCGTATCTCCTATGGTGCGGTCATCACACGGTTGGTGCCGCTATACGCCACCGCAACAAACAGCCCGTTGCCGTAAGTGACCGCGGACCAAAGATTGGCCTGAGCAGCACTGCGTGCAGTCCAGGTTACGCCATCCGGAGAAGTCATCACACGGTTGGTGCCGTTATTCGCCACCGCAACAAACAGCCCGTTGCCGTAAGTGACCGCGTACCAAGTGTTGGCCTCAGCAGCACTGCGTGCAGTCCAGGGATACCCAGCCGCAGCAGCGCCCCCTCCCAAAAACGCCGGCACCATTCCGAGCCCCGGAATGATTGCTCTTGCAATATCATCGCGGGATGGCTTGACGACAGCGTCGGAAAGATACGCCTCAATCATCCATTTCGGCGGCAACACTGCGCGGCCGTCAGCAAGAGCGTTGCCAAAAGCCGATGGCGAGAGGCCGAGGATCAGCGCGACACGGAGAGCGAAATTCGAAAGACGCATTCTCACGATCCCTTGCTGAAGCGGGCGATCAGAAGATCGGCGTCAGCGTCATACATCGCCGTCACCAGATCGCTCTTGCTTGCGGCGGTGCTGAGCGTCGGCGTCGATGGAAACTCGAACGCCGCATTGAACGCGCCGGTATAGGGGCCACCTGACGCAGGCTGCTTGGCGTGCCAGGTGTAGACCTCACCATCCCGCATGTTGGTCGGCTTGGCGAAGGTCGCATTATGACCGAGCGTAACCTTGAAGTTGCGCCCGAGCGAACAGTCCGTGTTGATCGTCGAGCCGGACGTGAGGGAAACGCGCGCGGCGGCATCCGCGATCGTCTTCGCAGTCGCCGGTTTCGTGGCGTTCGTTCCGGCCCAAAAGTCGGACGCGCCCCCCGATGTGATGATCCCACCATCCGCGCGCTGATACGCAAGGCAACGCCAGTTGCCAGAGCCTTCAGAGATGAAAACAGCCGTATCGCCGGCCGCGGTCGTGATGTTCGCGCCGCCCGGCAAAATGAGCGACGTGCCGTTGTGGGTGAGCGTCAGCGCGCCGCCGAACTTGACCCAGCGCATCGCGCCGGCCGCGATCGTGCCGAGCCCGGTAATCGTCGTCGTGCCAGTGATGCTGACGAAGTTCGAAGCCGCCGCGCCGATGTCGGCCGTGGTCGCCGATGCCACGGTCGCAGCGGTCGCCCAATTGAGTGCGCCTGCAAGAGTGCCGCCGATGCGCGGCAGGACCGCTGCCGCCGGCACGACCATGAACAGGTCGACCGTGCCCGTGCCACCCGCGTAGAAATCGACCTTGGAGTCGGAGTTCGACGATTGTAGAATCTCGGTACGCTGAAGCGTCCCCGACGCCTTCGTGCCCTTTCCGACTTCCCATCCGCCGGACGATTGAACGGCGGCATACCAGCACGTGTCAGCATTCGCCATCACGTCGGAGAATGCTTCGAAATTCGTCACCGCGCCGTTCAGCGTGAGGTCACCTTGACCCGTGACGGTCGCAGTCTCGCGCACGCGGTCTGCAAGAATATGTGCCATTTCTGACTCCCTTAAAGCCGTTCATAGATTTCGAATGACGTGGAAAAAGCGCCGTGCTCGTCCACGAATGCGTTCGGTTGCGTAATGCCTGCGATTTGCTTGCGTCGGCCCCAAAGGGTGTCACGACCCAACTGCGCGCTGCTGGTGTCGCGGATAACGAGAAAGTCGTTGCGAATGCCGCACACGCGGTCGAGTTCATCCCACACGTCGAAAGCAAACGCCGCCGACATTAATGGAATGTTCATTGTCCAGCATCGGCGGCTATTGTTCTCGTCGATGTAGTCCTGCCCGCCGTCGCTTTCGGTTTCACCGCTGCGATCAATCCGGCGATAGTTAGGGCCGAACGAAATCCCGAATTCGAGCGCATGGCGAACGCTGACGAACAGGCGACCCGCTTCGATGTATTCCGCGCCCGGCTCATTCAGGTCGACGCGCAGATAGCGGCCGTTCACAGGCGAGGGCAGGAGGAACAGGAGCGTCCCATATACCGGGTCGACGCGGGCCGCAGCGGCTCCGCTGTCGTATTCGCTGCCGTCCTGCGCCGACGTGTCAGCGGCGGAAATGCGCAGCCGCGTAACGCCCGCCGCCGTGAGATTCAACCCGCGCAAAAGTACCGTATCAACTTGCTGCACGGAGCCAAGGTCAATCGTCAGATATTCCGATGCGCCGAGCCGGCCGCGCCATTTGCGCGCGACGTGCGGATCCTGCAAAATACTCGGCGGCGTTAGAACAAGTGAACTAGATGCGAGGATCGTGCCGGCGTCGGACCAATTGCGGAAAGCGATCGCGGTTTCCATCAGCCGAACCCCATTATCTCGACTTCATTCGTTTCAAGTCGTTCGGAAATCGAGACGATGCGCAGGAGTCGACCGTCGACCAGGTCCCACCGCGGGTATGTGACCAGCACCAGGTCGCCGATGCGATGAACGAACGGCTTCTGTTTCAACGTGATGCGGTACAGGCTGAACGACGACTTGCCGTAAAGGTCGAGAAGCCGTTGCGCTTCTGTCGCGGCGTCTGTCTCGTCGCGGAAATACCCTTCGATGACAGACGGGTCTTGCGCTTGCGGATAGTCGCTGACGATTTGCGCGGAGTCGGTGGCGAGCGAAGCAGCTAGGCGATATTGCTGCTCGAGGAACGCGCGTCGATCTTCGGAAACGTCACCCGCAACAGCCGCGCCAGTCTGCACGAGATAATTGCGACCCCACGCGACACGGTAGCGATATGGCGGCGGGCTGATTCCGTCCGGCAACTTTTCGCGCTTGATTTCGATGATGTCGATGTCGTCATAACGCGCAGTCGGCACGCCTGCCGGCGCGCGAAACAACTGGACTTCGAATTTGCCTTCCCGCTGGAATCCGCCGTAGCCGCCGATTTTACCCATGATGTCAGCGATGACGTCGGCGATCTTCGCGTCGCTTGCCTCGTCGAGATAGTAGCCGATCGGCGCTGGCTGCAACGTGTTGACGGTGTTGAAACTGAATACGTCGAGATCACCGGGGACAGCGATCACGCTCGAAAGGAGTCGACGAACAATGTCCGCCGACGTAGAAATGAATCCGTCCGCGTTGTCACCTTCGACGTCGGCGGTTATGTCACCCTCAAGGATGAAATTGACGCGGAACAACCCGGCCGCGATGCATGTGGCGTATCGACCGGCTGGCACGGTTGCGCTCATAAGCGCGGCTGCGTCGGCATAATCCTGGTCAAACGTGACCGCTTTTCCCATCGAGTAGACGGCGGAAATCGCTTGCACCGACCCGTCATGCACCTGAAACAGTTTCAAGGTCGGACTGACGAAAGCCGGTCTAACGTTGCGGCAATAGCCGAATGCGCGCGGCGCGCGCTTGCCGCGCAATTCTTCCGTGCCGTCCAGCCCGCCGGTGCCGCCGTACACGGTCGATTGCGCTGGCGTCTCGAGCTTGTACGTGCCGTCGCGCAGATAGACGCGAACGACACCCTTTTCGACATGCACGCCGCTCGCGACGCCATCGAACACGATGAAATAGTCGTCGTATGCCGCGCCTTCGATCCCCATTTTGAGGACGACGCGGCGGCCGGCGACATATCGGCGGATAACGAAATCATAGTAGCCGTCAGCGTTAATGAGGGTAATTTCGCCCCATCCGAGCGTGACGGCGTCGAACCCGTTCTGTCCGACGATCGAGTGATCGAACTGAATATTCCGTTCGAGCGTGCCGAGAATCGGCTGGTTCGCGACCTGGTCAGTGTTGCGCGAAATGAATTCGCGGTTTGCAGCGTACAGAACGAAGTTCGGCGTTCCGGCCGCGCTGATTTCGATGATCGCGTCGCCGGACGCGAGCACGATGACGCGCATCGTGCCGACCGCGCTCGCCGAGACGGTCGCCGCACCGGAGCTTACACGCACAAGCGACGGCGTTCCGGTTGCCAGTGCCGAGACGGTCGCGCGCCCGGCGAAGGGAAGTTCTTCGCTGTCGCGAACCGCGGCGATCGGCAGTTCGGAGATGGCACCGAAGGACAGCGACATTATGCGGCCATCCGGTCAGCCGGCGCCCAAAGGGTCAGTTCGATCGCGACGTTCAGGCGCGCACCGGGTCGCGTGACCATTTCCACATAGGGCGATGTCGGGACACCCTCGGCGACGACGGAAATAACGGACGCGCCCTGAGCGTGACGAATGCGATACGAGTCGCCGAAAGCTGCGGTCGCAATGACCGCATCACCCGAGCCGAATTGGATATTGTTCGGATCGCCGGTCGCACTAACCGAAATAGTCGCGGGACCGATCGGCCGGGCGATGATGTTCGGCGTGCCACCGGCCGCGATGGAAACAGTCGCGGGACCGATCGGCCGGGCGATGATGTTCGGCGTGCCGGTCGCGCTGGCGCTGACCACGGCGTCGCCCGGCACGCGCGCCACGATCGACGGCGTGCCGTCTGCGTCCGTTGAAATTGCGGCGTCACCGGCCGCGTCGCGGACACGAACCGAATCAGCTTCCGCGGTGATCGAAACCGAGGCGTCGCCGGCGGCCTGGACGATTTGCGATGGTGTCGCGAGCGCGCTGACGGAAACCGTCGCGTCGCCTTCCGCGCCGCGGACGCGGATCGCATCGGCGGCGGCGTCAACCGTGACCAGCGCCGCGCCCGAGCCGTCTTTGATGTTCGCAAATACGGGATCCGCGCCGGCTGAGATCGCCGATTGCGAGATCGCATGGGGCCAATCCGTCGACATACCTGTCGAAAGGATGCCAGCATTGCCGGTGGCGCTGGTGCTGACGGTTGCCGACCCGGAATCGGCGCGCGCGCGGATCGCATCGGCGGCGGCGGTAATCGAAACCGAGGCGTCACCACCGGCGTACTTGATCGACTCGTCAATGACCGGCGCGTCGGAAAGCGGCAGTTCCGAAATGGCCGCGAAACTGAGCATCGCAAAGCCTCGCTAGCTAGCCGAGCGCCGGACCGTAATTGTTGAGACGCTGCGAGACTTTGCGTCCGAGGACCGTGCGGTCAGCGAGGGCGGCAATCCCGACTGGTCCGTCGTCACGCGCACCGTGGCGCTTGACGATTTCTTGCAGTTGGTCGCGAAGATCGAGAGTGAAATCCGACTGCGTAACGACCGACCAGGAATTGCGCAGTCGGGCGATTTCTTCCGTTGCGGCGCATGCCTGCTCGAGCGTGTCGAACAGACACCAGTCGGGCGGCAATGACAGCCCGAGCGGCAGGATCGTAATCGTGAACCGTGATCGATCGTCGAGGAAACGATGCGCCGCCCAATCGCCAAAAACGACCGCTTCGACATGACTGACAGGGCCAAGTCCGCGGCGAATCTCGATCAGGCGGCGTTCCGAATGCATAACGCAGACTATCCGCAATAAC
>OFRF01000016.1_pt1 | contig 52143 bp, 75 predicted proteins | sample 1543081 | NCBI WGS metagenome assembly OFRF01 (sample SAMN07774232, study PRJEB24372) | wastewater metagenome
CGCAATCATACAGCGCCGCGACCTCGCGCACGAGCATGGTTCCAAGCTGTTCCTCTAGTTTCTTGTCGCCTTTGGGCGGCATCTTCGGGGGCTGTCCAGGCGACGGCCCGCCGCGCTCTTTCAGCGCCTTCATGCCAGCCCGCGTGCGAGCGCCGATCTGCTCCCTCTCGAATTGGGCGAACACGGCCATCATGCCAAACATGGCGTTACCCATAGGCGTGTCGGTATCAAAACCCTCAGTGAGACTGCGGAACTTGATGCCGCGCGCTTTGAGCTCGGCAACGCGGTTATAGAGTTGCAGGACAGAGCGCCCGAGCCGATCCAGCTTCCAAACGAGAAACGTGTCACCTTCCCGTGCGTCTGCCCATGCAAGCGCAAGCTGTGGGCGATGCTTCACAGCGGCAGACACGCTCTCAAAATAGAGGTTATCGTCTAGTACGCCAGCAGCTTTGAGGGCTCTGATTTGCATGTCTAAGTTCTGGTCCTCGGTGCTCACACGGGCGTAGCCGATTAGGCGAGTGCCGTCCGCTGGTGCGGTGTTCTGGTTGCGGTGCCGTTTCTTTTTCTTGTTCACGGGCAATTCCAACAGTGAAAATCAGCCCGAATAAAATGACAGATATGTTGACACTAGGCAAGCGGAATGTTAAGGCTGTGTGGACGGGCGGCGAGGTGACACTTATCCGCCCCTGTTACGACAGGGCGCCGCCCCGTCAACGAACAACGAAAGGCCCGAACATGAGCGACATTCACCCCGCCCCGTCTGAGTTCAACGCAGACGAGATTGCAACCGACAACGTGCTGCGGTTCTTTCACTACTCACATCTGCCAGCATCGTTGCAGGTTCGGTCAAAGCCATTCTGCGATCTAGCCCGGCAGATCGTTGACACGACGCCGCGCAACGCAGAGCGCACGGTTGCGCTTCGCAAGCTTCTGGAAGCCAAAGACGCTGCTGTCAGGGCAGGGCTGTGATGGGCGATTTCTCAAAGCGCTTCGACGGCTCGAAGGACAAGCCCTATCGCGACTGCATGGCCGAGATCATCGGCGTACTCAAGAAGTACGACATGGCCGGTGCGGTGACGGTCGTGTCGAGAGAGCGCTGCATGTTCAGGTACCATTTCCCAAAGTGGACGGCAGTTGAGCTTGGCGAACAGTCTGTGCGCTTGCGGCTCAAAAGCTCTGAGTTCCCCAGCAAGGAAGCGGCTCACGAGTGTGCGGAACTGACCGCGCACGCGATCATGCAGATCGGAGATTGCGCCAAGAACACCATTGGCCTCGTCAACCATTTGAGCAAGATTATGCGCGACAAGTGGGGTATGGAGCACGAGGGCGGAAAAGACTTCGACCCTGAACTGAGCAATTGAGCCAAGGAAAGGCCCGCCGGATGACTGTTTCAGCGAAAACAACTGAGAACTTGAAGCTGTGTCAGCGATACTTCGATGATATGCTGGAGCGAGCCAAGTCGGCGAACCAGGACCTTGAACATGCTGGCCGCAAGTTGTCTGAGGCTCAGACAGCATGGGAACGCGAATTCTTCGCTCCGGTCGATGTGACATCATCAAACTCTAACGAATAGGCCTAAACGATGACTGAAGCGCTGATGGACAACGACGTAAAGGCCGCCGAGCTTGTGGCTCGTTTTGAGAGCGCTGTTCTGGACTCTGCGCATGTGTTTGCAGCATACCGCTCAACGCAGTCGGTCGACGGTACAGAGGCAGAGCAAACGGCGTTGTTTGCAGCCGTGCAAGCGGCAAATATTAAGCGGGCAGAGTATCGTCTCGCCCTGCTTGAAGCACTGACTGGCGACCGCTCAAATCAGGAAGATCCCGGCAACGTCTGGAAGGGCGCCGAAACGCCTTTCGCCGACAACCACTAGAAAGGCCCCCGAGCAGCTAAGCGAGAACGGCGCGCTGCCAATCAACCCGATGGTGTGAAATGGACGATGAGAAGGCAGAAATGCTGTCAGTCATCAAGGCGCTGTACGAACGCTACTGTCACCATCCCAACTGGCAATGGGAAGTGCCTTGCGAATGCGATGTACGAGCGAAGGAAATTCTAGAACGCCATGGCGTCAAGTATGTCGCCGATTCTGAGGGCGAAGCCGATGGACAGTGAACTATTCCGCCACTGCACCCCGCCGCGCGCTGTCTGGCACAGCCGCTTTCCGGCGGCCTACTTCGCCACGAACCCCCGCCTTTTAACCGTGACCTTCTTTGATTTTTGCATCCGCAGCTTGGCCGATGCGTCGAGGCCGTGAAACGGCTTTTTCTCGATTGTGATCTTCCCCGTTCCGTCCTGCTTTATCGTGTAATTTTTCCCGAGCCTTGCCATTGGGTCCGGTCTCCAGTTTTCGCGCCCACTCCAAAGTCTCTGCATAGTCGTCAACCCCTTCTTTCATGCTTCTCACCCCCACGCCCAAGCGACCGAAACCACAGAACCCAAGCTAGTCTTGCGCCGTCCGGCGTGATCGGTGCCAACCCTTCCTCAAACCGAAGAAGGTCGTTTTCCGCGTCGGTCGTAATGGTTTCGCCTCGATCAACCCGTGGCGATATCAGTGCGGCTATTGCCATCAGATCCCCCCGGTCAATTCTTGGGCGAGCTCGTCATAGGTTTTGTGCTCGAGCGCGATTGCTTGCTCGCGCGTCATGATCGGGACGCGATACGTTTGCGCCAGACGGCCGACGACGCTCGCGAGCATCTGCTCTGTGCTCATGCGCCAAGACCGATGCACAAGCCCCCGGTCTTCGAGGGCCGCCAGCAAGGCCGTCTTGATCATTTCGGCCTTCCCCCGGCCCGATATGATCGTCTCGAAGCGGGTTACGACCTCGGCCGATCGATATTTGCGCATCGTCCGCATTTCTTCCGCGAAGGCATCGCGGGTCGATACGCCGATCTTGACGTGATCGGCACATGGGCCCGTGGCATCGCCTACGGCATAAAGCACGGTCAGCTCTAGCCGGCGGTCCATCAACAGCATGATTTGCTCGTGCCGGTTAGCGGCGAGCTTTTCCATACCTGAGAGCATCCGACCCAAGGGATCGGTTCGCGATCGTTGCAAGCGATCCCGCAATGGCGCGGCAGCGGCTTTCGGTTTGTTCCACATTCAATTTCCCCCCGTGAAGATTTGTCCCGATTGTCTTGAGGCTCGCGCCCCGTGCGTGCATGGCCACGATGCGTTGATCATCGACCCAAGCTTCGCGACGCTTCCCCCTTCGAAACATCGCGACGGCATGCTCAAATTCGGCGGCGTTTTCGGGCAAGAGTGCCAGTGCTGCGAACCAGGCGCCGGCGATCTCCGCATCCGCGATGGCGGCCCGCGTGAGCGGGGCGAGAGGCTTGCGCCGGTCGTCTTCGTCGTCTTCGTCGAAGTCGAGGTGCACGTCGGCAAAGTCTGGCGCCAGTAGCCGCTTGTAGGCCTTCGATTTTGAGGCCTCGCCAGCAAACACCGCCCATTTGATCGCTTCCGCGTGAAGCTCAAACTCTGCAGGCCAATTCGAGCGCACGCGGGCACGCATCGGCCCTGGTAGGCGATCCATAGTCCTGATCGCTGCAACGGTGCGGGCGTAGGCTTCTGCCTCGTCAATGATGACCGGCGGGCGGTAGCTGTAGACGCGCGATTTCATGAGCCGCCCCCGATGAAATTGAAGCTGGCGCGCTCGGGGGCGAACTGCATTTTGACAATTCCAGGGACGCCCATCAGCGACCAGTCTTTCGACTTGTCGATCTTCACGTATGTGATGGACTTGTCTTCCTTGTCGCGCGCGACGATGATCCCGTGATCGGCCTTGTTTTTCCAGGCTGCAGATCCGCTGACGTCGTACAAAGACGCCTCTTCGATCGTCTTTTGCTCGGCCCCCTTGCTGGGATGCGCGACGATGATCAGAGCGATCTGAAACCGGCGCGCGAGGCGCTTCAATTCCCGCAAGGCCGAATTCGTGTAGGTCGTCTCATTCTCGCGAATGTGCCAAACGTGCTCTACCTCGTTCCAGGGATCGATCAGAACCCACTTGCATCCGTGCCGCGTGGCCGCTTCCTCGATTGCTTTTTGCAGCCATGCGAGGTCGAAATTGACCGCGCCGTCCTCGTCTTCTTTCGGGGCGATGGCGTAAAACATCCGGCGCCCCCATGCCTCTGGGTCTTCACCGAAATTAGCCCGCGGATCGTTCGCCCATGACCGGCCATAGGCGAGAATGTCGCGCCGGTTGCGGTCGGGGTTGTCTTCGAATTGCAGGATCGCGCCTTTCAGCCCGTAAATGCGCGCCAAGTTCATGCACATGGCGAGCGTCCATTGTGATTTTCCGCTGCCCGGCGCACCTGTCACCACGACCAATTCGGGCGGGACGATGCGGATGTGATGATCAAGCCCCGACCATCCCGTCGAGTATTGAGCCCGCACGCCGCGCTCGGGGATATCCAGCAACGGCACGAGCTTGTTCGGCACGATCGGGCGTGCCTCGTCGACCATGTGCATCAGGATTTCGGCGCCCTTTTCGGGCCCGTGCCGTTGCAAAACGTCGTTGGCGTCTTTGCAGCCGGTCGGATATTCGACAACGTAGCAGCGCGACCGGCCAAGCCTGATCGCCAGCTCGTCACGAAGCACCATGCCGGCCTTGTCGCTATCGGTCGCAAGGATGATCCGCGAGAAGGCCTGCAGCTCGGGCAAGAGGGCATCGCCCTGCCAAAGATACGCGAATTGCTTGTCCTCGCTCGGGACGATATCGCCTTCGCCTGGCTTACCGGCCGCCCCGTTCGGGACGGATACGACGCGCGTCGCCCCCGCCACCACCCACGACGCCGCGTCGATCTCCCCCTCGCAGATGATCAGGGGCACTTCCGGCCCGCACGGTTCTTTCAGGCAATCGAGGTTGAACAGGATCAACGGTTGCCCGGCCGGCTCGATAAAGAACGTCTTCCCCTCGGAGGTCTCGCGCCGCACCTTGCGGAACCGCAACTCTCCGTTCTCCCTGAATTCGAACGCCAGATTGCTCCCCCGGCTCACGAACCCGATCTCGGCCGCGATCTCGCACGGGATCTTGCGCTTCTCTTCCAGCCATTCCGCGTGATCGGAACTCAATTCCAGCTTTGCGAGCATCTTTTTTCTCGTTTTCGTTGGTGAAACGGGCGTGTGACCACCCGCAATGGATGCAATGGAAGCCGACGCGATCGGTGTCGATCCAGACCGCGAGGCATGGCTTTTTCTGGTTGGCGCGCTTCCTCGTGTGCGAGCACTTGGGGCAAGTCGTCTGATGCTTGCCGTAATGCGTGCTCTTGAGGCTCACGCGCTCGCTGGCGAGGATTTCAGATACCGAGGTCATTGGTCCCCCGGAACGAATTCCCAGCCGTCAGCGGCCATCCTAGAGGCTTCTGTGCGTGCGGTTTTCGTCTCGTGCGCCTTGGCGGCCTTGCGGCGGGCGATCCGGTCGCAAACTTCGATGCACTCGGCCAAGGTCGGAAAGAACGGGTCTTTGCGCTTGACGAGGATCTCTCGCGCCGCGTCGGCAAGCGTTTCGGCATCATGCCGGCCGAGTTCCTCGAAATAGGCCTGCACCATCGCCTTGGTGTTGCTTTCGTCCGATGTTGGGGGGCGAAAACACGGCATCAGCTTGCCCATGAAAACGGAAACGAATTTGGATCTGTCGGTCATTGGGTTTCGCCCTCTCGTGCCCATTCCTCGATTGCTTGCCTGAATGCACCGTCTCGCGATTTCGCGGGCTGCTGTGGCGGCGTGGGCGGTGCCGTCGCCCACGGCACGGCGATCCGCCAGCGGTCATCGAGGGGCACGGCCCCGTTGCCGTAATTGCCGGCCATGATCTTGGCGAAGCTTTTCCGGTTGGACACGAAGTCGAGATCCGCCCGCCACCCGCGATCGTTCTCGCCACGGCAATGTCTCGACTTGGCGACGCATGCGAGCGCGATGCGCCAGACGCGCAACATGGCGTCTCGCGTTAGCTCGTCTGCGTTTTCCTGTAGGCGGGCCGCGATGTTTGGCGCGAATGCCTCGAATGAGGTGTTGCGAGGGACTGGCAGCCCGTGGATCTTCGCGAACTCTTGCCACTCCGCAAAGGCCTCTCGGGCTACATCGCGAATGCGAATAGTCGGCTTTTTCCCGGCATCGTCCCCGGAAGGGGACAAATCCGAAGGATTCTCTTCTTTTTCCTTTGTTCCCTTGTTCCTTTGTTCTTCCTTATATATGTCGCCCTCTGGTCGCCCTGTGGTTGCCCTCTGGTCGCCCTGTGGTTGCCCTTTTGATTGCCCTTCTGGTTCATAACCAGACTGATAAGCGTCGTAATTACAAACGGTTACGACGTTTGCTTGGCGGCCTATCTGGTTGCCCTTTTCTGACGCGGGATTTTTCAGAGAAATCATCCCGTCGTTTTCGAGCTGATCGAGGAACCGCCGCACGACTTTTGGCGTCCAGTTCCAACGGTGCGCGAGCCATGAAACGGCGCCCACCATCTCGCCCCGGCGAAGCTCCATTTTCTTGCCGCCGTTGCTTATGAAGCCGTCCGCGTACCGGCATTCCATGAGCATGTCTTCCCAGGCCTCGCCTTGGGTGTGACAGCGCTTGCGCTCGGGGTCCGCTGGCTTCACATGGATGCCGTGCCCAACGAGCCAATGATCGCGCACCGACCGATGCCGGGCGATCCATCCGTCAGAAAGCGGCCCACCATTGCCGCCGATGACGGCCCTGTCGTTTTGATCGGACACGTCACGCCTCCCGGACGCCGGCGGCGTCATTGGGCTTGCAATCCGATGCTAAATGCAGTATGGACATATTCGTTTTCTCTCCAGATGTGGCCATGCAGCGGCCCGTCTCATCGCTCCCGGTCCCTGCAAGGACTTCGAGCGCAACCCTTCAAAGAGCCCCGGCCCTGCAAGGCGCGGGGCTCTTCTCATTTCACGTCTTCCTTGCCTTCCAAGAATTTCACGCGCGGCAGGGTCGGCTTTGCCGATGAGATCGGCAGCCGGTCATGAACCACATCTCCGCGCGCAACCGCGTCGTGCAGGCGCTTGATCCCGCCGAACGTCCCGGTTGGAGCGCTCGGGGGCTTTATCGTCTTGATCCGCATGTCGTCACGTCCTCCAAATCTCTCTGCCTGCCTTGCGTCGTGTATGAGGTCGCAAACATCGCATTCCGCTCTACCCATGATCCGGGCGACCTCTTGCGTATCGAGGCCTTGGCGGAACAGCCGTAAGGCTTCGATGGCGCGGTCGATCATGGCGGCGGCGCCTCACACTCTGGAAAGATCACGATCGACAACCGGCGCCCGTTGGCGTCCCGCTTATGGGTGGCGCGCGTCGTGCACCCGTGATTGTCTCTCAGAAGCTGGGAGAGGCGCTTGTCGGAAACGGGCGGCCACCCATAGCGCCTGGCACCGGTGGCGTACCCACGCGCAACGTTGCGGAACGTCAACCATCCGCCGGCGGCCTCATACATGCAGTCGGCAAAGTAGATCGCGACCGCTTCGGCCTGCGTTATCTCTTGGAAATCGTCGGCGTCATCGGTGGCGGGCGGCTCCGCAACCGTTGGCGCGTGTGCCTTGCCATCGGTGGCAACCTCCTGTTTTTCCTCAATAACAACATTGGCAACGGTCGCGACAACGTTGCGGCGCGCCGGAGCGGCGCCGAACATCATTGCTATTGCACCCCATGACAGCGCCATCGTTGTTGACCGTTGAAAAGAGGCGGCGGCACCGATGACAAAGCCGCCTAGTTTTGGAGGAAACACCTCCGAACGGAGGCTTGGCTTCCATGCAAGGAAACCGGCAAGGGGGCGGCCATAGGACCACGGCGGGCAAGCCGAACGTCGGACCCATGGCTAAACGGGAGACCAAACGTTTTTGGCCGCCCCCTTACCGCTTTACTCGCTGGTCAGCCGGCGAACGCCAGCCTTGAGCACTCGTTGACACGCGAACGCATCCGGGCCTTTTCGTTTGCTGCGTACAGCACGCGCGGGCAAACGCCATCCAACGCCAAGAACAACGGCCAGTGATCCTCGGGGATGCCCGAGTATCGCCACTTGTGAACCGTCGAGACACAGATCGCCCGGCCCCGCGCGGCGGCGAGGTCAACGATCGCTTTCGGCCCCCCACGAAGCCGGATGAGGTCGGAAACTGTCATTTCGCTCATGTCTCCACAGTATGGAATTTAATTGCACTTTTCAAGGCCGATTTTTCCACCTAACTGCGGATCTGATCCGAGCGTCGGGGGTGAGTCGTGACCTGGTCTACAAATACATTGACGGGAAAGTCGATAATCCAAGGGGCGACGCGCTCGAGAAGATCGCTGCCGCTATCGGCATGTCGGTTGCCGAACTTCGTTTTGGAGCGACTGCGCCAATCAGTGCGCGTCGAATTCCCTTGCTGACCATGAATAAGATTGGAACAATATCCGAGCTATCGGGCGTTTCATCAGCATGGGACGGCGTTTCAACAGTGTTTGCAAGCGGTGTTAGCAAGGAAGCCTTCGCAGTCACGCTTGAAGATTCGGCGTGCGGGCCTGACTTCCCGGCGGGAAGCGTGGTCATTGTTGATCCAACATCTCCACCGGCACCCGGCCGATATGTGGTCGCGCTCGTGCCGAAGATCGGCGCCGTTATGCGTCGTTATCGACAAAGGGGATCAAGCAACGCCGAATATTGGCTAGTTGCCGATAACCCGGATTTTCCCGATATCCACGTCACATGCGCGCAAGATGCGATCATCTTGGGCCGCGCGGTGCAGCACATCCGCGAAATCTGAGGCCGCGCCCACGCGCAAGCGCTTGGCGTAAAAACGCATTTTTCGAATGTTGAAAATAATTCCACTTTTCCCTTGACGAGCGCAAGGGAGTGGAATTAACTTCCACACATCGGACGCGCCGAACCATTCCCTAGACGGGACCACGGCGCGGACGATCTGGGGGCGCCATCCAGCCCTCCGGTTTCCGGCGGGGCGCTCGGGGGTACATCCGGGGCAATTCGCGAGAGGGCAAAATTGCTGCCCCGCCGGTCTTTTCGGTGCGCGCGTTTCATAGGGGCGACCATGGCACATGACATTCGAGGATCAGCAGAGACTGGCCGGCTGGCACGCAGCGGAGGCCGGGGAAGTGTTCGATTTCCGAATGCCACCCCCATGGCAGCAGGGGCACATGCTCTGGACGCAGACGCACGTCGCAATGCCGTTCCTCTCAGTCCCGCCGCCGCCGTCGAACGTGTCATCGCCTCGGGGATCTTCGAGCGGATCGCCGCTGAAATGACCCGCACCGATCGCGAGATCAAAGCAACCGCAACGCCGACGCCTCCCTTCAATGAGGTCATGGCGAAGTGCAAGGGGCCGATCGTGGCCATGAGAGGTTGGGCGCTATGATGATGTTTGTCGAAATGGCCAGCAAGGATGTGGCCGCGATCCTTGAGCGGATTGCCCCGCTCATGACCGACGAAAACCAAAAGCATCTGCCGCACTGCGACCTCCTACGCACGGCCTGCAACTTCCGCGACGAGCTCATGAAGTTCGAAGCCCTCATTTCAGCAGAACAGACCAAGAGGGCTGCGTGATGCAAGTTGTCAGATTTGCACGGCCCGCCGATGCGCAGCCGAACCCGCACCCCGCAACCGTTCGCACGTCCCTTGATCCGCCGCCCGGTGAAGACCCGCACACTTTTTTCACCCGAATGATGCGGCTCTGGACGATCGGCGCGGAAAGAATGTGCGGCATCGGTTGGACGATCCGCGTTGCCGAAAATGCCGTCGCCCACCTGCACGCCCGGCGCCTCTACACCCCTCGCATTCTGGACAACCGCACATGCAAGTTGCTGCCGAAGTCATCAAAGCTGCGAAGCCTCGCAAAGCTGCGTCTGTCGCAAAGACCGGCCCCGCGCCGGCGGTGGCCGCTCCCGCCGCTGTGACCGATGACGATGTGTTTTTCGCTCGCATCGCGCAACTCCCAGCCGATACGCCGGCCGCTTCACTCGAACGTCTATACGACCTTCACGCCAAGACTAAGGCGGACAGAGCCCGGCGCGCGTTCGATCTGGCGATGATCGGCTTGCAGCCATCGTTGCCGGTCATCGCCGAGAAGGGCAAGAGCGGCAAAGGCTCTTATGCGCTCTTCGAGGATGTGATCGAGACCGTTCGCCCAATCCTCGCCGCGCACGGCTTCGCCCTCACGCATCGCGTCGAAAGCTCCGCAAAGATCGTACGTGTGACGGCGGTGCTTGCGCACATCGGCGGGCACCGTGAAGAGACAGCCCTCGCGCTTCCATTCGATACCAGCGACGGCAAGAGCGACATTCACGCCGAAGCGTCTGCCGTCTCCTACGGGCGGCGCATCACATCGGTGTCAATCCTCGGGATCGTGTCCCGCGGTGAAGATGACGACGCCAAGCGCGCGAGCGATGCGTCGCAAGCGGTTGAGACCATCACGCAAGCCCAAAAGCTCGAAGTGGCCCGGCTGATTGCCGAAACGCGCGTTGACCTCCCGGCCCTTCTCGAAATGTGGAAGCTCGCAAGCATCGATGACGTGCCTTCGTCGCAAGTCCCCAGGCTTCTCGCTGAAATCCGAAACGCCGCAAAACGCCAAGCCAAAATGAAAGAGGCCACGACATGAACTTGGTTGTCCTGCTGCACGAGAGTGCCCACGAGCAGTTGCGTCAAGCTGCTTTCGATAGGCGCCGCACCATGTGGAGCATCGCGCGCGAGGCCCTTGATATGTGGTTCACGGCCAACGGCTACGAACCGATCGCATCCCCCAAAGAAACCGAAGTCGAAGAGGCAGCCTGATGAACGCCGAAACACCCGTCGAACTGGTATCGCTCGAGCCGAAAGACGCGCTCGCCATCTTCACGACTGACGACCCTGAGACCGCGCTCGCCCCGACGCTCGCCAAGGTGCGGGCCTTCATTGACGGCTGGCAGCGCCCCGACGTGACGACCGACGCCGGGCGCAAAGAGATCGCCTCCATGGCTTACAAGGTCACGCGTTCAAAGGGCGTGCTCGAGAAGATCGGCAAGGAACTGGCGGCCGAAGCAAAGAAGGTGCCCGGCAAGATCGATGCGACCCGCCGGCATGTCGAGAGGGTCTTGGATGGCTGGCGCGACGAAGTTCGCGCACCGCTTGACGCTTGGGAGACGGCCGAGGAAGAGCGCAAGGCGAAGCACCAGGCCGTTCTTGTGCGCCTCGGATCGTTCGCGGGTTGGGGGCCGACGTGTTCGGCTGAGATCATCCGCAACGCAATTGCCGAAGTCGAAGCCGTATCGCCAGCCGAGCACGACGAGTTTGCTGGCGAGATTGAAGTTTCGCGCGATTGGGCATTGACCCAACTCAAAACTTTGCTGGCTGCCCGCGAGAAGGCCGACGCCGACGCGGCCGAACTCGAAGCCCTTCGCACAGAGAAGGCCGAGCGCGAGGCGAAGGAAGCCGAAGAAAAGCGCAAGCGCGACGAAGAGGCCGCGAAAGAGCGGCGCGATCAAGAGTTGAAGGAAGCCGCCGAAAAGGCTGCGACCGCCGCCGCTGCGAAGGCAAAGGCAGACCTCGAAGCCAAGCAAAAGGCCGAAGAGGAAGCCGAGCGCAAGCGGGCCGCGAACAAAGCGCACCAAAAGCGGATCAACAACGAGATCGTCGCTGATCTCCAGATCGCTGCGCTCAACATCAGCGAAGACGCCGCAAAAGCGCTCGTGACGCTGATCCTGCGAGGCCAAATCCGCCACCTCACGATCAACTACTGACCATCGCAAGCCGGGGGGCTTCAATGTTTCAAGACCGCATGAAAGCGCTGCGCATCATCGAATGCGTGCAGAACTCCGACGAATGGATCGCGGCCCGGTTGGGTAAGGCGACGGCCTCGCGGATCTCGGATGTGATGGCATCGGGCAAGGGTGGCGCACCATCCGCCAGCCGCGCACGATACCTTGCCGAACTTGTGCTCGAGCGCATCACGGGGGAGCGCGAAGAGGGGTTTACGTCCAAGGCGATGCAAGTCGGCCTAGAGCGCGAGCCCGAGGCCGTCGCCCGCTACAAGTTCGAAACCGGGATTGATGTTTGCGAGGTCGGCTTTGTGCTGCACCCGACGATCGAAGGATCGGGCGCATCACCCGATCGACTTGCCGGCCTTGATGGCATCGCGCAATTCAAATGCCCCGATGCTCACACGCATCTTGCCTATCTGAGAGGCGAGACATTGCCCCGGGCCTACGTGTGCCAAGTGCAATGGGAAATGGCGTGCACGAAGTCCCTTTGGTGCGATTTCGTGAGCTATCACCCGAAATTCCCGATCGGTAAGCGGCTGCACGTCCGGCGCATCAAGCGCGACTCCGCGATGATCGTGGAAGCTGAGAGCGCCGTGCGCGCGTTCCTTTCCGATGTTGAGCGCGCGGTCGCGGATCTTTTGGCTGATGAGGCGGGCGAGGTCGCGGCATGATCGACATCAAGCACGAAGTGCTGCGCTACGTCGCCATGTGCGAAGAGGTTGCCGTCATCAGTGGCCCCCGTGCGCTCGCAACGTTGAAGAGCACAGAGAAGGCGCTTGCCAACGTTGGCACGGCCTACGCGGTGAAGGAATTGCATCAGGGCAAGTTCATTGCCGTGTCGCTGCCTCGCAAGCCCAAGTCCGCCGTCCGTTTCATCCTCACGCAAAAGGGCCGGGACGTTCTCTCAGGCGCAAGGGTGGCGGCATGAACGAAGAGTTTCAATTCATCGGCTGGATGATCGTCAACGTGGTCATCTTCCTGCTCGGTGTCGTCGTTGGGTTTCTGTCGCGCAACGATGGCGACGGCAAGCCGAAAGGCCGGGGGCGCCGATGACCATCCACGACATGCCGGAAGACGAGCGGCCGATCAGCGAACAATTCCGCATCACATCCAAGCACTGGATCGCGGCGGATCACGAGTATCGCCATTTCGAGGAAATGAAGACGCCGGAACTTGAGAAGCGCAAGCACGCTCTGATCGAAGCCGCGACGCCCGACGACAAGATGACGGACGCGAAGGCCGAGCGGATCGTAAAGGCCTCTCAGGAATGGCGCGACTACATCCGCCAGCTTGTCGAGGCCAAGACCAAAGCGAACCGCTTCCAAATGCAGATGGAATACATCCGCATGAGGCAGTGGGAGATCAACGACGCGAACGCCAGCAAGCGCGCTGAAATGGGGCTTACCCGATGAGCATCGACGCCTATCGCCAACTGATCGCCTCCAAGGCGATCCAATTCCAGCCGCGCGGCCTTTCCAAAGTCCCGCCACTCAACTCGGCCATGTTTTCTTATCAAGAGGCGTGCACCGCGTTTGCTCTTGAGACCGGGTGCGCCGGCCTGTTCCTATCAACGGGCCTCGGAAAGTCCCTGTGCTCACTCGATTGGGGCCGGGTGATCGTTGAACACACGAACAAGCCCGTTCTGATGCTCGCACCCCTCGCGGTGTCAAAGCAGCACGAACGGGAAGCGGCAAAGTTCGGCATCGATGCAAAAGCCATCCGCGAGCCGGAAGAGATCAAGGGCGCTCGCGTCTACATCACGAACTATGAGCGGCTCGCGAAGTTTGCCGACCTCGATTGCGGCGCCGTTGTTCTGGATGAATCGGGCATTTTGAAAAGCTTCACGGGCTCAACATCCCGCGCGCTCCGCAAGCGCTTCGAGATGACGCCGCACCGCCTTGCCGCCAGCGCCACGCCCGCCCCGAATGACCATATGGAGATCGGGCAACAGTCCGAATTCTTGGGCGTCATGCGCTCGCCTGAAATGCTGTCGCGCTGGTTTATCGCTGACCAGTCGGAAATGGGGCGCTATCGCATCAAGGCCGCTGCCCGGCGCGCCTTTTGGGATTGGGTTGCGTCTTGGGCGCGGTGCGTCACGCTGCCGAGTGATCTCGGATACGACGACGCCTCGCATGTCCTGCCCGAGCTTGTCGAGACCATCCACACGGTTGCCGTCGATATGACGATCGGCGCGGGGGCGGACAAGTACGGCCAAACGATGCTGTTTCGCGCGCCGGATATGTCGGCAACGAGCGTGCACCGTGAGAAGCGCTTTACCTCCAAAGACCGCGCGAACAAGTGCGCCGAAATCATCGCCCAAAAGCGTGACGAGCCCTGGATCGTGTGGTGCGAGACCGACTACGACGCCGACGCGATCATGCCGCTCTTGCCTGATGCCGTGGAAGTGCGCGGCAACATGAAGCCCGAGGCCAAAGAGGAAGCGCTCGTCGCCTTCTCGGAAGGGCAAATCCGCCAGATCGTAACGAAGCCGAGCATCGCCGGTTTCGGCCTGAACTGGCAGCACTGCGCAAACATGGTGCACAACGGCCTTTCGTTCTCATTCGAGGCCTATCACCAGGCCGTGCGCCGATGCTGGCGGTTCGGCCAAAAGCGGCCCGTGCACTCCCACATCGTCATCGCGGAAACCGAAGCGCCGATCCTCGCGACGGTGCTCAAGAAGGCCGAGCGCAACGACGCCATGCGCGATGCGATGCGACTTGCAATGCGCCGGGCACACAAGGGCGCCCGCGTCCTCGACGACTACAATCCGACAACGAACGTGCAACTTCCAGATTGGCTGAGGGCCGCCTGACCATGAAAACGATACTCGACCAAAAGACCGGCAAGGACTGGACGGCCGTCCACGGCGATTGCATCGAAGCGATCCGCGACCTTCCCGACAACAGCGTCGACTTTAGCGTGTACTCCCCGCCCTACAGTTCGCTTTACATCTACTCGGAAAGCGAGCGGGACATGGGCAACGTCGAAGACGACGAGCAGTTCATGCAGTTCTATTCGATGCTCATCAAGGAAAAGCTTCGGGTGACGCGGCCCGGCCGGCTGTCGGCAATCCACGTCAAGGATCTGGTTTACTACCAGGGGTCAAGCGAGCGCGGCGACGCGGGCATTCGCCCGTTTTCGGATATGTGCGTTGCCGAACACATCGCGCAAGGCTGGTCCTATCATTGCCGGATAACGATCTGGCGCGATCCCGTCCTAGAGCGGGGTAAGACGAACGCGCACGGGCTTTTGCGCAAGACGCGCCGCGCGGATTCGACGTTCTGCCGTGTCGGCATGCCTGAATATCTTCTCGTGTTCCGCAAGTGGGCGTTGACCGACGAAGAGAAGGCGCTCGCGCGCGCCGTTTCAAATCCAGAATACCCAACCGAGCTTTGGCAGCAAGAGGCCTCGCCCGTTTGGGATGGCGAAACGATCTGGAATTACCGCCTCAACCAGTCCGGCAAGGGCGACTTTGACTTGCCCGCGACGGACGTTCTGAACGTCAAGGCAGCTCGGGACGAAGATGCGGAAAAGCATCTTTGCCCGATGCCGCTCAACATCAGCAAGCGCGCCATACATCTTTGGTCCGCCCCCGGTGACGTCGTGCTTTCCCCGTTCATGGGGATCGGATCGGAAGGGCATTCGGCGCTGACGACGGGACGCAAGTTCATCGGCTTTGAGTTGAACCCGAGCTACTTCGAATTTGCCGTCAAGAACCTCTCGGAGGCCGAGAGCAAAGCAAACGCGCCCACTCTTTTGGACGCCATCGCGTAGCGCGTTGCAGACGAAAACAAAACCAGGGGGTTTAAACCGTGAAGATCTTAGGGCAGGCCAATGAGATTGCATCGGCCATGTTGAAGGTGAAGGGCGTCGTGCCGGGGCGCACCACGATACCGATCATTGAGTGCGTGCTTATCGAGGCAACGAACCGTCTATCGGTCACGGCAACATCGTTGGACCTTTACGCGACCGCGACGTGCGACGCGCAAATCGTGACGCCCGGGACCATAGCCGTTCGGCCTGAGATCATCGCCACCATGAAAGCCATGGGCCGGCGCGAGGTCTCGCTTACGCTCGAAGGCAACCGGATGACGCTCGGGTGCGGCAAGTCCAGATACGACTTCGCAACCCTGCCTGCGGAAGATTTCCCAACGGCCCCGCAACCAGATGGCGCTGTAGAGTTTGATCTAGATGCGCAATGGATGCGGATCGCGCTCGACAAGACGCGCTTGACCGTTTCGACAGAAGAGACGCGAGCATACCTCAACGGCGTCCACTTTGACACGGAAGGCAGTCAACTGCTGTTCGTATCGACGGACGGGCATCGGCTTGTACGTGTCGGCACGGACTTGCCCGAGGGCCTTAGCGATACGTTTGGCGCCATCGTGCCCACGCCTGCCGTCAAAGAGATTTGCGCGATCCTCGACGGCAACGAGGAAACGGCATCGATTTGCCTGAGCCCCAAGATCATCAGGGTAACATCGGGCAACGCCACGATCACCGCCAAGCTGATCGAGGGCGTATATCCTGATTACCGGCGCGTGATCCCCCGAGACCGCGACACGAACTTTACGACGACGCCAGCGGCTATCAGCGAAGCATGGGGCCGCATGCAGTCGATCTATGACCCAAAGGCGCCCGCTACGCTATGCCGGACCAATGGCAGCGGCGTTGACTTCCTGAGCGCCAGATCGGGCACCAACGAGGGGGCGGAGTTCTTCGAAGCGAGCGTCGTTGAGCCGACTGAGTTCGGCATCAACGGCAGCTACTTGGCCGGCCTCGTAAGTATGTGGCCAAGCGATGCCGTGTTGAACGTGTCGTGTCCCGACGCGGGCTCGCCAATTCTCATCACATCCGACGACGTGCCCGGCCAGACGCAAGTCTGCATGCCGATGCGCTATTGATCAAAAAGGGGGATGCCCATGACAGCAGCAACTAAGGTGCAGCGGTTTGACGAAAGCACGCTCGAATTCGACACGCCCGTCGACCTCGACGATGCGCTCTTTCGGATCGAACTTCTGACGAAGGCGATTGAGATCGGGCTCGAAAAGATCGAAGAGCAGTCCGAGAAGATCGGCAGGCAAGAGGATCGCATCGCCGAACTTGAAGAGGAAGCCCGCGACGCGCAAGCCATCGCCGACGAACTGATCGAGATGGTGATCGAAGACCTCGAAAGGGTGCGCCAGTGGGTGCGCGCAGGGCGAACAGGCGAAGCGCTGCACGCCCTTGAAAAGGTGCTGCAGGAATTCGACGACCGGTGCACCCGCGCGACGGTTGTAGCACCGATGCTCCCAATCGCCGGGGGCTTTGGATCGTGAGCGGTGAAGCTAGACCATCGCTTGCCATGCAGGCGGCGCGCGTGCGGGACATGGCGGCGAGGGAACCCAACCCCGTATCGCGCGCCGAGGCCGAGGCAGCGGCGGTCACGCTTCAATTCTGCGCTGATAACCCCGCCGTTCTGAGGGCCGTCGCCTACTTCCTAAAGGCGGCGCCATGGGTGGCGGATTTCCTGACCGATAATCCAGACGTCAAGATCGCCGCCGTGCGCGGCCCAATGGGGGCAGTAGATGGCAAGTGAGGTGCCGCGCGAGCGCGCAATCGGAATATTCAAACCGTCGGCAACCGAGCGGATCAAGGCCAAGAGCCGGGAGAAGCGCGAGCGCCGGGAGGAACGGCCGGGCAACTCAGAAGAGCACCTTGCCGCCCTTCGCAAGTGCCCGTGCGTGGCAACGCTCAAGATGCCAGCCGGCGAAGTCCATCATTTGAAATGGAATACGGGCGAGCGGGGCATCGGCCGCCGGTCAAGCGATAAATGGGGCTTGCCGATCACGCGCGGGCCTCATGACGAGATCGAGCGGGCAGGCGCCCGAAACGAACACGCGAAGCTTGCGGAGTTCGGGATCGAGAACCCTCTCGATCTGGCGGCCGCGCTTTGGAGCGCATCCCCCGACGTCCGCCGTATGACGAAAATCATTCTGGAATGGAAGGGCCTCGGCCGGGCGGGTGCGAAATGAGCAAGAACCCAACCGCCGCCGAAGTCTTCGAATCGACAAAGAGCCGAGTTCTTGAGCGCGTCGTTGCCGCCCAACGCCAGCAAATCGCGGACCTCAAGAACCAAGTCTTGGAAAGCTTTCACCGCGAGCGCGCCGCGCGCCGTGCGCTGTATCAAGCCGAAGCTGCGAGGCTCGTGAAGCCCGAGGGGGTCGCATGAGGCGCATGCTTTTCAAAACCGCCGACTTTCTGATCGGCTTGGTGATCAGTGCGATCGTCCTTTTGATCGCCGCCCCCTTGCTTTTAGTCGAGGGCATTGGGTCGGCATGGCGGTCGCTCGTGATCAAGTACCACTACGACGGGGATCGCGACGCATACGATCGTGATCGCTGGCGCGACAACTGAGCAAGTAAACCCAAAAGAGGAAACACCACCATGCAGATCGTCTCCACAATACACCGTGCTCACCAGATTGCAGACTTGGAAGTAACGAACAGGATCGATGGCATCAGCCCTCGGCAAGCTATGGTCTTGCTGGCGATCTCTGAAAACCCGGGCGTGTCCCAAAAGAAGATCGTCGAACTGACGGGAGTTGATCGGTCAACGCTTGCCGAAGTCGTGCGCCGTCTTCTGATCCGTCGCCTAGTCGCCCGCAAGCGCACGAAGGAAGACGCCCGCGCCTACGCCGTCACCCTTACAGAAGCCGGCGAAGCAAAGGTTGGCGAGATCAAGCGCGCGACGCGGCACATAGAGGCGAAGATCAAGGCCGTCGTGCGCGGGATAGACCAGGTGCAGATCGTGCTTCCTGAAGCTGCAGAGTGAGACCCGGCCCGATGCGGTTTTTATCCGTAAGCTCTGGAATTGAAGCCGCATCGGTCGCATGGGCGCCGCTCGGCTGGAAAGCGGCTGCGTTCTCAGAGATCGCGCCGTTTCCGTCGGCAGTGCTCGCGCATCATTATCCCGACGTGCCCAACCACGGCGACATGACGAAATTCGAGGAATGGCCGAACCATGACGTTGATCTTCTCGTCGGCGGAACCCCCTGCCAAGATTTCAGCATCGCCGGGTTGCGATCTGGATTGGATGGCGAGCGTGGTCAACTCATGCTCACCTATGCTGCAATTGCTCGCAAGTATCGGCCCCGGTGGCTGGTTTGGGAAAACGTCCCCGGCGTCCTTTCGGACGATAGCGGACGCGGATTTGCAAGCCTTTTGGGATTACTCAGCGGGCAACGAATTGAAGTTCCCCCAGGGGGATGGAAGTCTGCGGGAATTGTCGAGGGCTACTGTCGCGCCTACGGCCTCGCATGGCGCGTGCTTGACGCTCAATATATCCGAGTGGACGGATACCCTCGCGCCGTCCCCCAGCGACGGCGCCGTGTGTTCGTTGTCGGATATCTTGGAGACTGGCGACGTGCCGCCGCGGTACTATTTGAGCGCGAAAGCCTGTCGCGGCATACTCCGCCGCGCCGCCAAGCGGGGCAAGGTGCTGCCCCCACCCTTAGCGCGCGCACTCGAAGCGGTGGCGGGCTCGGAACCGATTTCGACTGTGACGGCGGATTGATTGCGTTCGGCGGCAACAACACGAGCGGGCCTATCGACGTAGCGACCGCGCAAACCGCGCACGGCGGCACGGGGCGCCTGGACTTCGAAAGCGAAACGTTCGTGATGCAGGCCGGCGCCGTGCGGGAAAACCCGGCGAGCGGGCCCGATGGCATGGGCGTGCAGACCGGCATCGCCTACACGCTGGAAGCACGCGCCGAAGTGCAGATGGTCGCCCACGCCGCCCCGATCTGCTTTGACGAGACCCAGGTCACGAGCGCGCAAAGCAGAAGCAACCCGCAACCGGGCGGCCCTTCTCACGCACTCGCAAAGGGCGCGCGACCGCCGACGATCGCATTCAATTGGAACGCCCAACCCGACCAAATGAACTTTTCGCCCGAAACAACCCCCACGCTTTCGTGTTCGCAGGGGGCGGCGGCAATGGTGGGTTGGCGCGTGCGCCGCCTCACGCCGCGCGAATGCGAGCGCTTGCAAGGCTTCCCCGACGATTACACGGCAATAATCCATCGCAAGAAACCCGCCGCCGACGGCCCCCGATATAAGGCGCTCGGCAACTCTATGGCGGTAAACGTCATGCGATGGATAGGCATGCGCATTCAACAATGTGAGGGGGTGCCCGATGCAAAAGCTTGAAACCGTCGCCGCCGTGCTCGCATCCTTGCCGGTAAAGGTCAGCGAGCGCCGTTTCAGATCGGCGGCCTATCGAACCGGCCGGCATACGTTGACCGGCCGGCAAATGCTGATCGCCCCCGATGACGTGCCCGAAATCCTCGCCTCGCTCACAAAGACAAAGGCCCCATGCTCACGATCGAAAAGCGCAAGCTCAAAGGCAAAGACGGAAAAGTCACGTTCCGCTACTACATCCGCGGCATCTGCCCCTACACGGGCGAGCACGTTCGCGAAAGCCTCAAGACTGGCGATCGAAGCACGGCGGCCGACCTCTTCGCGATCGAGCTAGAGAAGCGCCGGGCGCGCGGGCTTCGCGGGGATGCCGGCACGGCGTCCTTTGCCGAGTGCGTCGTGTACTACCTCGAAAAAGGGGGGAGCGACCGCTTCCTCGATCCGATCCTCGATTATATGGGCAAGATGCCGGTTCGGGATATCACCGATAAGACGGTCTCGGATTTCATCGCCAAGCAATACCCCCATGCGAAGCCGTCAACGATCGTGCGCCAAGCCTATGCACCGATCGAGGCTGTGATCAACGCCGCGTGCGCTGCTGACCCGCCGATGGCAACCCCGAGGAAGTTTCACAAGCCCAAGGTGCGCCGGGCGCCGCCGCAGTACCTCAAGAGCGATGACAACCTCGAAGCCATCCTGAGGGCCATCCCCGACGTGCGCCGCCGGGCTGGCGTGCTGTTCATGTCATTCTCAGGCGCGCGATCTTCCGAGGTCGCCCGCGTCATGCCAGACGATCACGACCCCGAGGCCGGAACGATCATGCTCACGCATACCAAGAATGGCGACGCGCGCCTCGTGCCCCTGCCCGGCTTCGTGAATGAGATCGTGGCCGCCCTTGATCCAGCCGACCGTTCGGCGCCCCTCTTTGGGTTTCCGTCACGGTTTGCCGTGTACGATGAGATCAAGGCCGCATCGAAGCGGGCCGGGGTGCCGTTCCTGTCGCCGCACAAGCTCGGCCGTCACAGCTTCGCCGCGCGCCTCTTGCGATCGGGCATGTCGCTTGCCGGTCTGAAAGAGGCCGGCCGCTGGAAGAGCAACAACGCGGTCATGTTTTATGCGCATCTTGAGAAGAGCCAAGTTGATCAAGCAATGCGAGGCGTGAGCACAAGTCTAGCCGTGTCACAGTCAGTGCCCAAAGCTCCACAATCCCTGCTTTCCCTAAAACGCAAGTCATTGCGAATGTTAAAGAAACAGGATAAGTGATGGATACAGCATCGCCATTGGTAAGGGAGAGGTCGGTAGTTCAATCCTACTCGGCAGCACCATCAAACCCCCTTGTTTCCTTGGCTTTTGAGCCATTCGCGGGGCGTTCCCGTGTCGCGAACATGCTGGCAACGTGTCGGCAACGCTTTTCAAGTCGCGTCACAGTTTCGGCACAGCAACCTATGGGGGTGATCGATGAAAGTTAAATCGGACATTGCAGGCATCTTGACCGCCGTCGTCTTAGCGAAGTGTGCCGCCTTCGTGCTCGCATGGCTTACGATAACGGCGTTGCACCATTGGTTTGGCATCTTCCCGACGATTTTCGGGGCCTAGAACGCAAAAATGCCCCTAGGCCGCGCGAGGGGATCGCACACGGCCTAGGGGCGGGTTTACTTGGGAGCGGACCCAAGTATCGGCGGGAACGTCGGGGGCTGCGTCCCGCCAATCCAGATTTAGAGAACGATGATCGCGACGGCAGTCAGCACCGCGAACCCTCGCGCAAAGGGCCTCACGGATGCCCAAAGATCACGGCCGGATCGTATCCAAGCCATCGGGCGACCGCTGCCCCGATCACTGCGAGGAACGGCCACGCCTCTTTGACCATCGGCGCCAGCGTTTCGAGTAGGCTTTTCAGTGCGAGGATGCGCGACGGCCGGGGCGGCGGGCCTTGCGGGGGCGCGGTCTTGAGCGCTGAAAGCTCGCCCTTCACGTCCGCCAGATCGTCCTTGATTTCTTGAAACATCGTATCCCCGTGCTCCAATCGGGCTTCTATCCTCCCGTTTGAATGCGTGAGATCCGAGATCGCGGTCATCAAGTGCATGAGATACGGCGCATGCGCGTCGTGCGCTTGGGGGCGCTCGTCTGGCGGCGGGTGCGCCGCCCATGATCTTTGCAAGCTCATCGCCCACCCGCCCCAATGCTGCGTTCGTGTCTGTCATGGCAAAGCCCCTCACGACTTTGCCGATTTGGCCGCGTCAACGATGCGCTGGCGGGCCATGACCGCCTTCGCGAGACCCTTGTAGCGCTCGAAGATCTGATAGTAGGCCGCCCGCCAGCACTTGGCGTGAGCCTTAACCTCTTCCGGCGAATAGTCGGGTTGATTTGGCGGAAGTTCGCACTTTGGCACGTCTGGCGCCTCGATAAGCCGGGCCGGGATTGGCCGCGGCGCCACGACTTCCGCGACAACGTTGTTGTTACTCGCGCACCCTCCAAGCTGGAATGCGGCAAGAGCCGTCAGCAACGTTGCGGCTGGCATTTTCGAGACCTTGCTCGGCCACGGAAAGACGTTCATCGTAAACCCCCAATTCGGCAATGATTTCGTTGTCGAGGGCTTCCGCTGCTTTGTCACCTTGCGCGACGATCTTGCGAATGCCCGATACTTCGGACGCCAAACGCGCACGCCACTCTTTGTTGACCTCGGCCCGATGCCAAGGCTTTGAGGCCACGACGCCAACCCCGGCGCCGACGGCAAACACAACGATAAGTAGGGCCGTTGTGATCGTCGGCAACCGCTCGCGCGTGCGCTCGATCGCCCCCTCGATACGCTCAAAGGCCGATGGTGCGGCCTGCAATCCCTTCGCCATGTCGTCACCCTCCCCGGCGGGCCGCTGCGACCCGCCCCTGCTCTGCCTTGCTCAAGAAATGCCACAGCGCTGCACACACGATGCCGATTCCGAGCGCCAAGAGGATGCGTCCCGATGGCATCGGCACGCCAAGACCAGCAATGCGATCCGCGAGGCTCTTGACCTGCTCGCCCTTAGAGACCACGCCGTCGACGACCCCGAGGCCGAGTTGATCGTCGGCCCCCGCCGCGAGGCCGAGCCCCGATAGGCCTCCCAAGGTTGCTTTCACGGCACGAACCGCGCGGATCGTGCTTGATCCCGTAAGATCGGCGACCGTCAACTCGTTGTGCGGCCCCGGCGCCGGTTTCGTGACCGCGAGCACTTCGCGCGTGCGCGCACCCACGATGCCGTCAGTCTTGAGGTTGTGCTCGGCCTGCAAAGCGACCACGGCGCGCGTCGTGAGCACGCCGAAAACCCCGTCGGCCGGGCCGGGTGCGTATCCGAGCCCTACGAGCTTCACTTGCAGGGCTTTGACTTCCTCGCCCCGATCACCTTGCCGAAGCTCGCGAGGGCCGCCAGCGGCCACGGGCGGGGCAGGATCGCGCACCGGAGGGGAACCCGCCGCCATTCGATCGTCTATCGGCTTGGCGGCCCATTCGTCGGCGGGCCAAACCGCGAGCGCCTTCGCCGTGGCGCGCAACCGGCGATCGAGCCCGTGCGGCTTCACGCTGTCGTTGGGGTTGCCGGTGTTGAGCACGTCGGAAAGCGTAGCCCAATCTTGCCGTTGCGCATACTTCGAGAGGCCCTTCGTACGCCACTGCCCGAAGATGTTGCGCACGCCTAGTTCGGCATCGGTCGCCAGCAACTCGGGCTGATCAACGAGGTCGGGGCATTCGGTCCCGCCGGGCTGGCGGCGGATCTCATCACGCGCGGCGGCGTAGTTGTTCCGGTGCGTCTCCTGCAACGGGCCGCGCCCGATGTAGCGCGAGCCCTGCCAAGGCGGCGTGCCCTCGCGGCCGTTCGGCCCGCCGTAAACAACGTCGGCAAGCTCTTTCGGCTTTCCAGCGAGGGCGCGCGCCAGCGCCGCCTTCGAAGCAAAGACCCGGCCGCCAAGCGGCGGCACCTGAAGTCCGACGCAATCGCCAAGACGCTTGGAGTACACCTCGAGCATGCGCGATGCGGAGAAGTTCATGTTCTCCTGCATGCGCGCCAGTGCCAGCCCGTTGGTCTCGGCATCGATCTGCCCGCAGATGCCACACCAGTCCAAACGATTGAAGCCGTAGTGTGCGAGCAGAGAAGGTGCGAGCTGCTCGAGCGCGGCAATCCATTGCGGCAGCGCGCGCGGGAACATGCGCGCGAGAGCGTCGCGCGTGATTGTCGGTCTCATAAATCCCCCTGGCTTCCTTCCAATCTCAAAGCGGCGGATCGCCGATCGCCACGCCCTGAGAAATCAACTCGCGGTAATGCCTATTTCCCAAATCCACAGGCACGCAAAATTCGCGGCCGTCCGAGGTCGCGACAATGATCGAGGTTTGATCGTCACTAACCCAACGCGCCGTTGTGTACGTCATGGCTTAGATCTCCGCGTCGGCTGTTATTTTGGCGGCGGCATTGTTCGATGTGATGATCGACGCATTGCCCGCCACAAGGCCGCTTGACCCCGCGAGGCCGTTGAAAGTCGAAAGCGATTTGCGGCTTGGCTTATCAACGGTCCCGGTTGTGAAGGCCGCGCCACCCGACCCCGGCCGGAAGTGCCCAACCGCCGACAAGCCCGCCGTCGGTATCGCGCGCATTTCGACCGGAAGATCGAGGAATTTGCCCCAAACACCAGCGGTCGAAAATACGGCCATAAGGCAAACCGGATCGCCCGACGGAAAACCAACCTCGAAGTAGTAACGCTGACACAACGCCAACTCTTCGCCGTGCGGGCGATTGAGCCAAGGCGATGCAGCCCCGGCGGGCTCAAGCTTTGCCCGAAGATCGAAGGTTGCGGTTTGTGCGATTGCCGCCTCAGTCCAAAAGACTACGGCAAGGTTGTTGCAACTCCCTGAAATCGAGACGTTGGCGAGTGAGAAGTCGGTCAACGTCGCCGCCGTAAGTGTAAGCTGCCCCGCCCCCGCAACGACGACGTTTGAAGCAAGAAAGAAAGAGCCCGCCGTCGGGTTTGCGGCGTTGGTCCAATTCAAAACAACGTCGCTCGTGACCGCATCGGCGGTGCCCGTCCATTCGAGAACCGCGAACCGCACCGACCCCCCAACCGAAAGGCGGATCTTTCCCGAAAGGGAGACCACGCCCCCCCGGGCGATCTTGCTGTCGCGAGCTTCCAAAAATTGAACAGCGCCGACCCGTTGCGCTGTAGCCTGCGATTGAACAATGCGCGCGAGGTACGGAACGCCATTCGCCGCGTCCAACACGGTATTGACCGCGACGGCACCCGTTTGCGTTAGGACGTTCCAACGATCGAGGCCGTATGTGTCGTCAGATACCGACGCGGGCGCCCTTTGATTTATCGCGCCGTCGCCGTTGATCAACATGTTGTAATTTAAGCCCGCCGTGGCGAGCGCGCTATCGACGCCCGCTAGGTGTTGCTCGATCGACGGGCCGCCGGGCGTGTAGCGGGTGGGCGTCAGCGCGTCGATCTCGATCTGATCGGCCTTTAGAACAACATCGCCCGCCGCCCCGTTGACCGAATTAACCGCGCCCGACCCGTCAACGCCATCGCGCGAGACAAGCTGCCAATGCGTGTTGCTTTCGGTCGGCAACGTCGGCGGGGCCGTGCCAGCGCTCGCGGCTGCGTTAACGTAGACCCAAGACGCGCCGCCGTCGCGAGCGAGCTTGCCGAGGCTGTAGACCGTGACCGGGTTATAGTCGCCCGTTGATGTGATCGAGACGCCATTTGTGCCCGGCACGCCAAGCTCGCCAGCGATGGCAAAATTCCAGCTTGCGAGCGTGCCCGTGCCGGTGCCGACCGCATCAACGGCGATCGTGATGTTGCCCGCCGAATAGGTAATGCACTCGCCTTCCATCCAATGGGTAGAAGGGGCGGCCGTGTTGGCGACGCGCACGCGAGCGCCCGGCAAGTAGGCAGTATTTGTGCCGATCGCGAACGTCTTGTTTCCCGTGCCAATGGCGATCGAGGTTGTCGAAGTTGCGTTGTAGGACGGCCCGGCCGGGCCGGGTACGGTGCTTGCCGCACCCGTCGGCCCTGTCAACCCGCGCGATCCGATAATGCCGAACGTCCAAGCCGAAACCGATCCCGACCCGGCCGTGCTGGCGCCATCGTTGGCGACGTTGACCGTCATTGATCCGCCAGCGTAGGCGGTAATGATGCCTTCGACCCAACGCACGGTTGGGGCGGCTGTTTCGGCAAACCTCACGCGCTGCCCGACGATCAGATCGAGCCCGGCCGTGACGGCAAACGTGAGACTACCAACGCCAACCGTGACCGTGCTTGACGAAGCGCCCGTGCTCGGCGAACCCGGCAAGCCTTGCGATCCCTTATCGCCCGCAACAACGAGCGACCATGCAGCATGCGTGCCCGTGCCGCCGATCGCATCCGCTGTGATCGTGACGCTCGTTGCCGTCGCGGCCGTCACGATGCCTTCGAGAAAATTCGTAGGCGATGCCGTGACGGCGGCCCGCATGCGCGCGCCGAGATAAGACAAGCCGCCCGCCGCGATCGTGAAAGACTTGGCCCCGGTGCCGATCGCGTTCGAGGTCGTCGAAGTAACCGAGAAGCCCGCGCCCGCCGGGCCTTGGGGGCCGAGTAGCGAGATCGGCGAACCCCATGCGCCGCCGCTCTTGCTGTAATACTGCGGCACGTCTTGGCGGAAATAAACGCTTCCATCGCCCCCAAGCCCGGCGGAGGGCACCCCGTTGCCCGAATAGATTTGAACCGCGCTCGATAGGAAGCTCGCAACCCGCAAGGCAAGCTCGGCAGTAGGCCGCCAGCCGTCGGAAAAGCGCGCGATGGCGTAGGACTGCCCCGCGCCCGTCGTGCCCGCGTAGGCCGTTTGCAGCACGATCTGAGTGTTGTTGAGCGGATCGGCCGAGATCTCGCCAAACGTGCCGTTGGCGAAAACGATCAAGTCGCCTTGCTTGACGTTCGCGAGCCAAGCCGTGCTTGAGCCCGTTACGGCCGTCGATCCGTTCGTGACGGCGATCGTGCCCGACCGATACCAATTCGACATGGTGCGATTTTCCCCCTGGTCTTAGTAGTCGAACGTGCCGCAATAGGCCCAAAACCGAACCGTTGCGCCGTTGAAGGTGACGTCACTCCCCCCCGGGAAACGATAGAACACGCGGGCGCGAAGCTGCCCGCCGACGCACTCGTAGTGGTAATAAATCGCCGTCGTGAACTCGTAGTTCCCAGTTACCGAAACCTGATACGAATTCGGGTTGACATACTCGGCCGCGCATACGGCAAACGTCGTGCCGCCGATCGGCCGCATGAGCCCGCCGAGCAACTGAAAGCCGGTCACAAAATCCGCGTTTGGATGGCATGCGCCGAGGTTTTTCGTTTGCTCGAAAACGCGCGGGCCGGTGTTGAAGGCATCGACAGCCGAGAGCGTGAACGATCCCGCCTTGAACGTCGGCAGAAGCATATGTTTGTTGTCTGTGTCGAGCGTCGCAACGCCCTCGGCATTTAGCAGGCGCACCCGCGAGCCGGTCACGTCAACGCTCATGTCGCTTTTGCCCTCACAACGGAAGCGACAAAGCTCGAAGCCGTGTCAATCGCGACGCTGTAGCCGCCCGGGACCGCGTGCTTTATCGCTAGCGCGTTCCCCGTTTGCTGCACGAACATGGACGCGCCCCGATAGAACATGAGGGGACCGGCGGCGTCGGCCGCAAAGTGCATATCGTTGGTGTCGTAGCTGCCCGCCCGGAACCGCGTCGGCGTGATCTCGCAACCGGGGTATTCAGGCGGGAAGACCGGCGATCCGCCCGCCGTGAGGCCCATGTTGCAAACGTAAATCTCGAAGCGCCCATTAAGGGCCGCCGTCGAGATCGGGAGCGTCAAGCGCGTGTCCCAATCGAGCATGACGTGCGTCGTCGTCGTGTAGACAAAAAGCGACAAGTAAGTCGCTTGCACCTTGGCAAGGAAGTTGCCCATGATCGGCACGCGCTCGCCCCCGATCGTGACGGAACCGAACACGAGCGGCCGAAAACTCTTGCCGTGCGCAAAAAGCGCCTTTGGGTTGACGCCCTTGCCCGACCAATTGCGCGGATTAACGTCGGTCGTGACAACCCGCACGGGCTCGGCGCCCACATATGGGAAGTCCCCATGCCACTTGACGCGGGGCAGGTTGCCGAGCGGGTTTGTTAGTGGGGCATCGTCGTTGCCGGTATAGATCGCAAAGCGGTTGTTACCCGCGTCCAGATCAAGGAAAGCCACGGATCAACCCCCTATTTTTAGGCGCTTGTTTTTCAGGTCGATCAGCATGTCGCCGTCGTAGGTGCCGATCCGCCCGTTGGTTACGTCGAAATAATACTTGGATGCGGGGTCGCGCATGAGCCCGGCCGTGATCGTGCCTAGGCTCGCCGTGAGCGCCGAGAGCGTTGAAACGCTCAAGGCCCGCGCGGTGATCGTGCCGTCGGCGAGCATGTCGCCGCGAAGTGCCATTTTTGCCGCGCCGTCAACAGTCTGCACGGCAAAGACGGGCACCCCGTTGCCGGTCACGCCCGCCACGCGAAAAAAGTCGGCGGCGACGACAAACTCGGAACCGGCGGCCGACCCGTTCAATTGCGTATAGCCAACAACCCGCCCGTTGATATCGACCGTGACCGTATAGGCCGCCTCGATCCCGTTCACAGATTGAGCGAGCGCCGCGACTTGCGCCGTGTTCTCGTTGACGCGGGTCAAGGCCGTCGTGATATCGAGCGCGAGGGCGTCGTCGGCGGTCGTGCGCGCAAGCTGCTCTTGCTGGATTGCGGCGGCAACATCATTGTTGAGCGCCGACGAAATCGTTGTCACTTGTTGGGCAAGGGCAAGGTCGGCTTCGATCCGCTCGCGTTGCTCAACTCGGATCGAGACCTTTGCGTCGTTGGCATCCAAAAGGCTATTTAGGGTTGCCGCCGCGATGCGCTCGGCCTCATCACGCACGGCCGCGATCTGTTGCGCAACCGAGCCGAGCACGGCGTCGGCCTGCGTTACAAGCCCGATCTCGAAGCGCGCTTGCGCCGTGAGCATTGCCGGTGTGATCGTGTCGGGCGGCACGGCCGTTGCGGTGCTCGCAAGGGGGACTACCTGATTTCCAGTAGCAGCCCCAGCGGGAACCCACGACGACCAAATGGCGCCCCGGGCTGGTCTCGTGACGGGCCGAATGCGCGCTTCATAATCGACGCCCGATTGCACGCCCGAGACCCAAGTGTAAGTGCCGTCCGAGGGATCGGAAACGCGGGCCGTCTTTTGCGCAACCGTGTCGCCGACTTTCCGAAATTCGATCTCAAGCTCTATCACAGTTGGGTCGGTTATGGCCGTCCAACCCATTTGCAAGCCGGGGCGCGAGCTTGCCGCCGAAACGGCGATCGTGATCGCGACAAGCGTAACACCCGAGACCGCACTAAGGGGCGGCCCAGCCGACGCAAGGTCGATCACCTGATTGTCGTTGATTTCATCGATTGCGGGGTTGTAGTCGTCAACGCCCGCGTCAGTCTCGGCAAGATAGACGCTTGCCGTTAGATCCGGGTTGCCCTCGCCCGATTGCACGACGAAGACCTTGGACACGTACCCCCGGCGAGCCGAGTTGAACGCTACCCAATCGCCCGGCTCAAGCACCCAAAAAGCCGAGCGCAGCGTTAGCCCCGCCGTCGCCATGCGCCGCGCCCGCTTGCGCTCGATCTCAAGCACGCGCTGCCCCTGCGTGCGTGACGTGACGCCCGAGAGGTCGAACGTCTTCGAAAGTCTAATGCCGCCGTCGTCGGCTTCGTCGCTCGAAGACGTGCGCGAGGGCAATGGAACCGACGCATAAGCGCGGGCCGGATCTGTAAAGCTGCCGTGAATGGCATTTGTCAGGTCGTTACGCGAGCGCTTGGGGGCCGTAACGAAGGGCTCGGCCGTGATGATATCGGCGTCGGTGATCGTGGCGACGGGGGTTTGCGCAACCCCCGCGAACATGCGGTAAATCCCGCCGACCTCGATCAGGTCGCCCGCCATGGTGGCGAGGACCGTTTCGAGGATTTCGCGATTGCTCATTGTCGTGTTGAAAACCGCGCTGCACCGATAGCGGAACTCTGTCGGGCCTGCCTTCGTCGCCACGTCTTCGGCGCATGCGTTGGCGGCTGCTATCGCCTCGGCGGAGCGGATCGAGGCCGTCGGCACGTTCATTCCGAGAAGGGGCTCGCCCGAAACCGTAATTCCGCGCAATGCGTTGTAGAGCACGACCGCCGAAAGGTTATTGTAGGCCGTCGACCCCGTGCGCTGATCGTAAACCTTGGCGCCACGAATAACGAAAGCAAGTTCGGGGATGCCCTCGGGGAATTTCTCTTCGGTGTAGGTCGCCTCGACCACGACGTAGCAGACGCCCGTGCCCCGGTCGTTATTCGTCCAGCGCCCGCCCGATGCCGCCACAACAGCCGCGTCGGCGGTCTGCCCGGCCGCGCCGCTGTAGAACCGCACGACAAGGGCCGAGCCAAAGCCGTCAACCTGCCCGTTTCCACTGTTCCAATTGCGCGAGCGGCCGTTGACGATCACGAGATCGAGCCCGTCGCACTCATGATCTGCCAACGCAATGACCATGTGCAACGTGCCGTTGTTGGTGCCAGACAGCTGCCAATAAGCAAGCGAGCCGCCGGTCGCGATCCGGCCAACAACCCACTCGCGGGGCGCGTTGGCGTCGATCTTGAGCGAAAGACTAACACCCCGTTGTGCCTCGGGGCTCGCAGCCGTCTTGGCTTTCGGGCGAAGCTTGCGCGCGGCAAACGAAAGCCCGACCGCAAGACCGGCCGAAACCACGGCGGTACCGACGGCGCCAAGCCCAAAGGCGGCACCGATCAGCGGGGCAATGAATGGCATGTGTTAGACGGCCCACGCCCGGGCGATTTTGGTGCGCTCGATCATCACGACCCCCCGAGGATGCTTAGAAAAGGCAAGGTGCCCGTCGATTATTGCCGGGCTCATGAGCGGGTGCGGGATCTCGGCCGGATAGCCAATATCCCCACGCCCGGCGAGCCCCGGCGGTATTTCAGAGAACGCCGCTTGCACGATTTCGAGCACGATATCGAAGCCCGCCCGGCGAACAGCTCTAAGCGCGCCCGCTTCTGTCAGATAGCCGCGCATGTCGGCGATCGCGTCGAAACCCGTCATCGCCTCGATCACGTCGAAGACGAAAGAGCAATCAGATCCGCCCCACTCGAAAGGCTCGCGCATGTGCCGCTCGATCACGGCACGCATGCGCGCCGCCCAATCGGGCACGCGCGCCCGCCGGTCAACGCTTAATGACGGCGCCCCGGGGATACTGAGGGCCTTTTCGTCCCCAATTGATAGAAGCGTCGGCGGCGACGTTGGCCGTGTGCTTAAAAAATCCATCGGTTGCCGATCGGCGGCGCTGACTGGCATCGTTGCGCGTATCCCCATTTGACCGGCCTAGCTCGCGGCTGTTGCTTTCAACGCTAATCGTGACCGTGCTTAGATCGTCGGCGGCGTCGGATATTTCGACGTGATCGAGGAAGCCGGAAAACCGCGCTTCGACGTGCTGCACCTCGCCTGCGTCATTCAGGAACGCGACAAAGACCGTGCAAGGCCGTTGATGCCAAACCTCGTTGGCGATGATCGTCGAAACCGCGTTTTGCAAATTGGTGAAGTTGATCGTGACGCGATCTGTATCGAGATCCGAAGAGGCCCGGATCGTCGAAACCTGCATATTGCCAGCAAGGGGGTCGTAAGTGTTGCCACCATAGCTTAGCGTGTACGTGTCATTCCAAACGCCCGCGAGACCGCTCGCAAGGTCGAATAGCACCATGTAGCGGATCGAGAAGCGCCCGCTTTCGAGTAAGGCGATGATCGGGGCGGGTATGACGCGCATTAGAGCACCTGCAAGCCGGTGAAGCTGATCGAGCCGCCCCGGCCCTCGCGCGCCGCCATGAATGCCCCATCCTTTAAAACCATGTCGCAGAATGGCGTGTCGAAGCGCACGGCGATACCGGTCACAACCCCGGGCCTAATCGTGGGCTCGATATCAACCGTGATCGCGTTGCCCGCCGACGTGGCGCCGACTGTAACCTTGTGCAAATGCTGGCGCGTACCGACCGGGATCGAGAGCCAATCGCCCGGCTTGAGCACGAGGCCGTTTGCAATTTGATTGACGGTGATCGTGTCGCGACTGCCCCCGATCACTGAGAGGTTGCCGAGGCCCGACCATTGCGCGGCCGAATAGAGCATGCCCGCGAAGCCCTTGCGGTGCGCCAGCGGCCAACGTCGGCCCGGCGGGCGGCCCTTGAACAACCGAAGCCCGCCGCGCAACGAAGCCCCCCACGCTTGCCACTCTTCGAAATCCTCGGCGCGCAAGCACTTGGTCCGAAACTCGCAAGACCAGTAGGCCGGGCCGAGGTCCGCCGCGTTAACGGCGCCGCCCCCGGTGATGGCTTGGCTTTGCTGATAGACAAGCGCGAACGGGGCCGGATTGGTGAAAAGCCCCCCGAGGGGGAAGTCGCGGGGAAAGGTGATCGCCATTAGATGCCAGTCCTAGAAAAGCGCGACGACCGATCGAAGGCCTGGTTTAGCTCGTTGCGCACGACCTTTTGAATTGTCGGCACGAGGTCGGCTTTCAAGGCGGCAACCCCGTCGGATGTTGCGCCCCGGGCGTCGATCGTTAGTTGCATATTCATATTGTTAGAGACCGCCGACGGCGCGCTCGCCTTGGGGATCTCGGGCAAGCGAAGATTGACGGGGATCGAGCGGCCATCAGGAAGCGGCACGGCGGCCTCGGGTCCAGCCTCGCCGAATATCGCAGCCGAGTTAGAAACGCCGCCACGGGCGAACCTCGGCAATCTGGCGGGGCCTTTGCCGGGAACCATGACCCCACCGTCTTTGAAGCCGAAAATGGCACCGATGCCCGACACGAGCCCGCCGCTCGATCCCGATTGCGGGCCGCCCCGGCCGAGCAACCCACCGAGGGCCTGATCGACGAGATCGTTCACGGCCATGTCGATGAGTTTGTCGGCTATGCGGTTGAGCCCGTTCGCGAGCAATTCGGTCGCGCTCTCGCCATCCTTGAGACCTTTCGCGAAATCCGAGAAAAAGCTCTTTGTCTCGTCCGCCATCAATTGGTAGGCGGCGCGCATGTTTTCGGTCTGCACGATGGCCCCGGCCATGGCGGTACTGATGGCATCGATTTGCACCCGGTCGGCGTCCGTGAGCCTCACCCCGGCGGCGCGGGCTTGGTTCAGAAGTTCGGACTGCGTGCGCAGCCTTTCCGTTTCAAAGGCCGAGCGGCCGATGGATGCCTGCTCCAGTTGCATCATTTCGAGCCGGGCCTCGGCCTCGATCATGTCGCGCTCGAACCGCCTCCGCGCCTTGGCCGCATCGGCATCATCGCCCGCGCCGGGCAGAACGCCCCGCTTCAATTCCACGGGCGTGACCGGCGCCCACGATTTGGCAAGCCGGTCGGTCGCGATCTTGTCGGCTTCGCCCTGCACGCGATCGGCAAAGCCTTTCAGATCGAAGTTTTCGGCAATGCCAGCCGTGAGAGATTTAGAGAGTTCGGCGCCCCGGCGGTAAGCTTCGGACGTGTCGAACTCGCCAATGAGATCGGGTGTTTCCAGCTTATACTCGAAGCCTGGAAGCTGGTTCATCTTTTCAAGGATGCCATTCACGCCGTCGGTCCACGCCGTCGAGATGAAATTCAAGATCCGAATGATCTTGTTTGCCAGTTCCTTGAACGCGACCTCGCCCGCTAGTGGGATGGCCGTGAGAGAGGCCCCGACGAGATCCTTGATACTCTTTGCGCCGCCGACGATCGCGCCGACGGCCATAATCGCAGCGGTGCGCAGCTTGTCCCAATCGACAATCTGCCCGGTCAGTGCTTGCGATATAGTCGATATAGAGCCCAGTAGGTCGGATGCGATCACATTCGCGAGCCCGCGGAACTGATCCGAGACTGTTGTGGCGCCTGCGCCGCCTTCGCGCATGGCGACTTGCAACGCGGTCGCCATGTCGGCGCCCTGCTCAAGAGCTTGCGCAAGGCGGGAAACGTTGAGCGTTGCATCCGACCCGAACGAGACCGCGCCGGCCGCGCCCGCTGCGAACAGCGCGGGCAGGCTTGCGAGGCGGGAAGCGAGCCCTATAAGGGCCGTCATTGCGCCGCCGCCGAACGTCGCCAAGAGGGCCGCGCCAAGCACGAAGGCCCCGTTTGCAACGGTGTCGATATTGCGCCCGATCTCGCTGATCATGTTGACGAGGCCTTGGCTTGCCCCCGTCGCCTGATCGACTTCCCCGATATAGCGCACGACGTTATTGCGCAGAACCGTGAAGGCCTCATCCACCGTTGCGGGCAGGCCTGAGAAGATACGATCGATCTTGTCTTTGCCGTCGATCATGGCGCCCACGAGATCGCGCACCTGCAGCTTGCCCTCGGCCGCCATCTTGATGATCTCGCCTTTCGAGACCTTCAACCGCTCGGCCAAAAGTTCCTGCACGACGCCTGCGTTCTCCATGACGGTGCGGAATTCGTCGCCGTCCAGCTTGCCTTTCTGCAAGGCCTGCGAGAACTGCAGGATTGTGGATGCTTGTTCGGTTGCTGCCGCGCCGCCCAACTTGAGCGCCTTCGATAGCGTGCTGGTAACTTCCGCACCGGTGCCCGCCGCAAAGCCGTAATCCCTGATAGCAGCCTCGGCCCGCACATAGGTCTTTGCGAAGGCTTCAACGTCAACCCGGGCCTCATTGGCGAGATCGGTCAATTCCGAGCCAGATTTCAACGCGAGGCCGAACGTTTGCTCGCCACCTTCAACGGCCCGCTGCACGCGCGTCCAGGCGTTCGCATACTCGATTAGCTGCTGAGAGACGACGGCGCCGCCAAGTCCTGCGAACATGCCGCCCATGGATAGGGCCGCCGACGATGTGGTGGTTTTGAGTTGGGCAGCGAACGCCGCGTAGCGCTTTTCGATCGCTCCAAGCTTCGCGTTCGTGGTCGCCTGCGCCTGGTTGAGATCGCGCGTATACTTGTCGAGGCGAGCCTCTAGCGTGATGTAAAGCCGTTCGGCTTCCGTCGCCATTATGCCCCCGCGATTTGATCAAATAGGTCTGTTGGGAATTCGGGCGCTTTGTCTTCGCCGGCTGGCGTGTGCGCCTCGTTGAATGCAGTTATGACTGCCACCAGTTCCCAGAGTGAAATTCGTCCAAGCTCATCAGGGCCGATCCCGACAAGTCGTGCGTTTCCGACAATGGCGGCGGCGTTGAGGCGTTCATGTTCTCGGCCGCCTCCGTCGCCGCCTGAGGTTTTCCCGGCGGGGATGCCTCGAATCCGAACATCACGCCCAAGAGCACGAGCCGCGCGACCGGCGCGCTTTCCGCCATGGGCAAGAGATACCGATCAACGATCGTCTTCGCATCGACCGGCGATTTCCCCCCGCCGATTAGGCCAAGGCGCAAGGTCTCGGCCACGTCCGGCACGCTGTAGCCGCCAGCGTTGACCCGCGCGAAGATCATCGCGAACGGGCTTTTTGTCTTCTCTTCCAATTCGAGCAAGCCAGCGACGGAAAGCTTGAACGTGTGCTCCCCGTCGCCCCATGCCGTCGTCACTTCCCCCCGAAAGTTCATGGCGTGCCCCTTACGGCTTATTCGTCAGCGTCGGGGCGCGCGTGAACTCGATCGTGATCGTTCCCCGCACGCGCCCGCCCTTGTCGGCCTGATGGTCAAGCTGCGTGAGCACGGCCGGGCCTTGATAGAATTCGGGCTGCCCCGTGAGCGCTGCGAAGTAGCGAATGCGCACGTTGCGCGGCGTTGCCGACCGCCACCAATTGAACAGGATTGCGTGGTTTTGGGTTGCCCACATCCCCGATCCCGAGATGGTCGCGCCGATCGAAACGACGTCCTTTTCCTGCCAAGAGGGAAGATTTTCGTCGGTATCATCGGGGACTTCCGAGGTTTCGGTGCCCGTGGTGAAGTTGACGCCCTTGCTGGTCAGGCCTGCAATGAAGGCGAAGTTTTCCGTCGGGGTCGCGCCGTCGCCAAGTTCGATGCGAAAATCGCGAAAGGTTGAGGTTGTAACCGATGGCATGGGTCTGATCTCCTAAAGCTGAGTGCGGGGTTTTGGCGCCGGTTAGACCGAGGTGCCGACGATCACGATGTCGAGAGTGACGGGGGTGCCCGCGCCGGAATTGGCCACGCGCAAGAGGTCAGCCGTTGCCGCTGTGACAGTCCAGCCGGCGCCCGGGTGCGAGATGACGAATTGACCGCCCGGGGGAACCGCGACCGTATGCGTAGCCGCGCCGAACGGACCAACGAACCCGTTCGCGGCCGCGGCGCCGACGACGACGTTGTTGGTATTGGCCGCGCGCGCGTTGATCGCGATTGCCTTCACGCGAGCGAAGACGGCCGGGCCGCCAAGCGCGTCGACAAGCGCGCCGTTCAAGTCGAGATCTTGGTTTGCCGATGCGGCAAGCGTGATCGTTTGAGAGAACACCCGATTGGCCTGCCCGGTGCCGGTGCCGTCGGCAAGCTCACGCACGCCCCATCCCTGGTATTTGTGCACGTTGCTGCCAAGGGCGGGGGTGCCCGTATTCTCAAACTGCACTTGCGCGTCTACGATTGCCGAAAGCCCCATGGCTTTAGCCTCCTAAGTTTGCGAGTTGTCGGGGGTGTTAGTGCGTCGTCGTAATGGCTAGAAAACGCATGACGACCATTTGCAGCTTGGGGGACTGATCGTCCCTCATGGCCTTCGTGTCCCTGTAGTCGAGAGACACGAGATCGGCGTCGTCGAGAACAAGGGGAGATGCGAGAGCGGTGCGCACGCGGTCCGCGATCTGCTTTGCGACGATCGGGGCGCCTTCGCTCGTGTAGATGTTCACATACAGATCGTGCTCGCTGCCGTCCCCGCCTTCGTCCATTTCGAATTGGCGAACATCGGGGATCGACATGCGAATGACGGGATGTGAGATGTTCGACTGGTTGTCGTAGGTCGAAAACACCCGATCTGCGACACGGGTTGCAATCCAGCTATCGGCAAGGATCGCGGTTCGCACCGCCTTGAAGATGCTTGCCGTTGCGTCTTTCACTTCGAGCCCTTCCCGTGCTTCCTGATGGCTTGCGCTGCCGCGAGCACGATCATGTCCTTTATCCGCTCCCGGTTGTTGACGTAGGCCGGCCGCATGTAGGGGCGGGGCTCTATGTGCACGGTCGCCCCATTGGGGGCCGTGTGAGACCCGCCGTATTCAAGGCGGGTCGCGTAAGGGGTATTGGCTGCGGTCTGCACGACGATCGCGCTGTCATCGTTTTGGACAACGACCGTTGTGATCGACTGATGCAGCCGGCCACTATCGGCGGCGGGGTTTTCGCCCGGTGCTGATGCTTGGTGCATGCTGCCCTTACGGTGCTTGCTCTTGTAAATCCTGCCCGTCTTCGGGGGGTCTATGATGCTTTGCGCGGCCTCGTTTTCGAGAACCAAACCGGCTTGCCTCATGACGCGGGTAATCTGAGGCCGCACCGCACGAGCCATGCCCCCCAAGGCGATGTTGAGGCGATCGCGGTTTTGAAAGCCGTTATTGCTCATTCGGCGATGCGCGCCGCAAGCGCGAACAATTCGTCAATCTGTTGGCTCGTAAGGCCGAGGGATTGACCAAGGCTGTTGACGAATGGACTGTCCCGCTCCCATGCGAGCGCCCAATCCCAGGCGAGCCGCACGTCATCATCCTCCGGCGCCGCGTCCACCATGGCCTGCACCGTCGCCAGCATGTTGCTGGCCTTGAGCGCCTTGCGGGCCTGGAGCGGTGATACAGAGCGCAGCGCGCGGGCGGCGGCGGCATCCTTCTCAGCCTGGAGCGCATCGCGTTCCGTCCGCAAGGTGTCGCGTTCCGCCTGCAAGGCATCGCGCGCAGCGCCCAAGACCGCCACATCTGTCTGCAAAGCCTCGCGCTCCGCCTGTGACGATGCCTGTAGGGCGTCGCGGTCGGCCGTGACGGCCTGCACCTCGTCGCGCGCCGCTGCCGCAGCCTCGCCATTGGCTTGCGCCAATGCCTGCACCGCCGCGAGGTCCGCTTCAAGCTGCGGCACTCGCAAGATGAGCGCCGCATGATCTGGCAGGACCGTCGAGACGGTTTCAGCCGTCAACACATCCCGCTCCAAAGGGCGCGCGATCTCCTGATCGCCATCCTTCAGCACATACTGGCGTTCAACGTTGGAGGCCCGAAGGGAGCCATCGGGGTTGAGATCGAGCACGACAATCGAGCCGATCAAGGTCTTTGTGAGGGCCATAGCAAATCACCATGTTGCGAGTGTGGAGCGCTTCCACGTGTTCGTGGCGACGCAGATGTAAAGGAAGTCGGCGTCCCAACAGATGTCGCCAAAATTGCCCGCCGCCGACGACGATGCCGGAGTTCGAGTTGTGCGCTGGCGGTAGGTGTCCCCAGCGTTGTCGAGACGAGCCGTCGGCGCGTTGGTGCCTACGCCGACCCTTCCGGAGCCATCAATTCGCATCCTCTCGGCACCGTTTACACTGCATGCCAGAGCGTCGCCGTTGTGGATGTAATGGAGCGACCCACGGTCACCATCCGTGTCTCCGAAGTCAATAATCGACACGCCCACGTTGCCGCTGGTGATGCTGATGCGGCTGTTGGATGCGGGGGAGGCCGTGCTGCGGAATATGGCAGCGGTTCCTCCTGCGTATCCGCCTTGGCCGTAGCTCGTTCCACTGACCGAGATATCGAGAGGCCGCTGCGGGGCAGTGGTGCCTATGCCGACATTGCCTTGAACGATAAGTCCATTAGCTGGCGCAGCAACCCCCAAATACCCGGCACCGATGGTTTGATTGCCATCCACAGCAAACTTGCTAGCTGGTTGTGTGTTACATGACCCGACAGCGACCCGCCGGTTAGCCGTGTCGAAGTTTAGGAAATAATCGGCCCCATTACCAAGGAACCCAATATAACCTAGGTCCCTTTGTTCGGCCTTCCAGTAGGTTGAGCCATCTATACGCTGTTGGAATAAACCTCTCAAGTCTAGTTTTGCCTCGGGTGCACTCGTCCCGATCCCGACGTTGCCACTCGCATCCTCAAACAGCCCTGCCGTCTCACCCTGCGATCCGGTTGCATCCGTATAGCGCGCAAGGCGGCCGACTACCGTTGTATTGGGCAGCGCTATTGCCGCGCGTAGGGCGGCGGCAGATGCGAGACTTAGCAAAGAAAGCCCAAAAGGCGACCCGGCGATCTTGGTCACAAGATGCGCCCAAAGCGTCGCGACCGTGAAGGGCTCGGGTGTTTCGTCGGCCATTCCCCCGGCCGCGCCGAAAATCACGGTGTTGTCGTTGACCGTCGGGGCGGGCGTGCGCTTTTTGAGGTTGACCGAAAAGAGCGCCATCAATCCCCCCACGTCATGACGAGTTCACTTGTTGCGGGTGGCGTCGTGCCCGCGCTCGGCGGAGCGCCCGTCTCGAGCACGCACGCAACCGACCACGTAGCGCCAACCGGATCTTGCGAAAGATCGAGCACCCGAAAGCGATCGCCGAGGATTTCGATCAGGTCGCCCTTCTGGGGGTCGGGAATGCCGTTGCGAATAACCGTAATCTTGGCCGTGTTTTCGGGCCAACCCTTGGCGAGCATGGTTTCGCTCTTCCAAGATCCGCGCACCCCGTCGCCCGGGTAAGCGATTGCGGTGTCTGCCGTGACGCCGTAGTCGTCAACCGTTTGCGAGATCCGGTAAAGCGTGAGGGGGTGAAGGTTGCCGGTGAAGGTGTCGGCAACGATGGCGGCGATATCGACGCCGAAAATCTCGTTTGTCATACGACAAGCACCGCCGCGCTGCGAAGCCCGGCGCCGTTGCGGTTGGCAAGCTCTAGATAGCGCTCGCCGTAAACCGTGGCGCCAAAGCCCCGGCTCTGATCAACGGCGAATTCGGTTTCGACCTCACCCGCCTTGACCTTTTTGATCTGCACCCCGATGCCCGGGGCGGTCTTGGTCGGGGCCGCTGCCCCTTCCATGATCATGAGGTGCGCCGCGAGATACATGATCCCCGCGGGACCATCGGCATCCGACCAGCCCGTGACGCTGGCGCTTGCCTCGGAAAGATAGGCGTTGACCGTCCCGTCAGCGATAGCCGCAAACCGGGCGTGCCGCGCCTTGAATTCGGCTGCCGTCGGGACGGTATAGGCCATTATTCACCCCCTGCAGCGTCGGGGTTGTCGCCTTCGTCTTCGTCGTTATCGGCTTCACCGTCTGCCTTTTCCGCCTTGGGCTTGCGTCCCCGCTTCTTTGCGGGGGCCTTGGGCTCTTCGCCGGCATCCTCTTCGCCTTCGATCTCGAAGCTTGCCGCAAATGCGGGGTTCTTTTTCAGCTTCGCCAGATCGTCGGCCGAGACTTCTGCCGATTGGTCTTTGGCTAGTTCAACCAGTTCGTTATTGCTCGGCCTGAAAAATGCACGGGGCTGCTTACCCGTGTTCGTGATCTTCGCCATTGGTCTATCCCCTTGCTGAGTGCTCGGCCGATGCCGGCGCGAGGTAAAAGGGCCGAGATATCCCGGCCCCTTCGCGTCGCGTCGTATCTGCGTGGATCAGATACCGTCGAAATAACGGATTTCGCGGGGCAGGCGCACGTCGACGCCACCCAAGCGGAAGATGCCGGGCACCTCGTAGCGCATGCCGAACGGGCCCTGCGGCTGCAGGAAGCGAAGGCGCATCGGAATGTGCATCTTCACCACTTCCGGGGAACGGCGGTAAGCGACCATGCGGGCCGTGCCGCCGGCACCCGCCGTGGTCAGGAAGCGGTTTGCACGCACCGTGAGGGCCTGTCCCGTCGTGAGCGTGTAGATGTTGTTTTCGAGAATCCAATTGAGGATGGTGCGGTCCGTCGTGGGCGAGAGGCGGCGGGTCGCAATATCTGCATATTGCGCCATGGGCATCAGAAGCGTGTCAGCGATGGCCACACCCAAGGTCTGCGTCCACGTCCCACTGAGGGCCGTGTTCACGTCGCGAAGGATTTCGTCGGGGGTTTTCAGAACGAACGTCACACCGCCGACGCCTGCAACGACGTTCGTTGCCGTGACCGAAGACGTATTGAAAAGACCCTGCCAGCCCTTCGTGGCGTCGCCGACATAGGCAACGTCTTCGCAAAGCTCTTCGTAGGCCCGGCGGGCGATGCTCGCCTTGTCGCCGGTCAGGTTGATGCCGAGCATGCGGGCCTGCTCAAGTTCTTCGATCGTGTAGTCGTAGGCGATGCCCGCCATTTCGACGTTGGTCTCGAAGTGATCGCGAGTGAGGCCGACTACGGGGAAGTCGTTAGCCGATCCCGACATGAACTTGGCGCGGGCGGTGCCGTCCATGCTCATGTAAGTCACGGTCTTGATCCACTCGGGGGCCGAGAAGTCGAGAGGCACGAATTCCTGATAGGTGATCGCCGGATATCGGGTCTGCCAAACCTGGCTTTCGATGTGTGTCATCTGCGAAAGCAGGAAGCTGAACGCCTGCTGCGGGGCGTCGTTTGCGTAGCGAAGCATGTGCGGGTTTTCCCTGTGCTGGAATGTCTGAAATTTCGGGGGTGCTCTAGCGCCCTAAGGCGCTAGGCGATTAGACGCCAAGGCGAACCCGAGCGAGGGCGCCGCTTGCGGCCGTGCTTTCCCAGCGGGCGCCATCAACGAGCGTGTTACCCGTGAGTGTGCGGTTGAGAACGCCGGCCGCGGTGCGGTAGACGAGATCGCCGAAGCTCACGGCTTCGCCAGCCGTGACCCAGATAACCCCACGCGTCATGATCGACGCGTTGGAGTTCTGGACGTAGCGATCATTGGCCGTGGCATCGACGGCGGGGTCGCGCACCGTGATCCCGAGGAAGTTGCCGGCCGCGCCAACGGTGCACTGGTTTTCACCCGTGCCCTGGATGACGGGCACGCCGAAACCGATGCCGCCGACGGGCTGCACATCGCGCGAGATCACGTTGCTTTCGCCAAGGTCGGCGATCTGACCGACCTGCCCGTTAGACAGGCGAGAGTTGTAGTTAAGCTGGACTGTGGGCATGTCTGAAAATCCTTCTATTCGTGCCGTGACCGGCTCTGCTGTCGAGGGGGCTTAGTTGGCGCGGGGCTTCCAAGCGTTGGCCATGTGCTTTTCGTAATCGTTGGCGGCTGCGACTGCAGCGTCGGCAACGCCCGAGGATGCCTTTGCGATGGCGGCGGCGACCGGATCGGCCTTGTCGCCAACCTTCGAGGCGAGAAGATCGAAGGCGGCCGAGACATAGGCGGCATCCTTGCCCTTCGCGGCATCGCCAAGAGCGATTGCAACGACTTCTGCCTTGATCGCGTCCGCGCTCTTGCCCTTGGTGTCGAGCGTGGGGGCGATGACCTTCGCAGCGTCGCACACTGTGATCAGCTCGGCGGCCATCTTGGCGACGGCATCAGCGGTCGGTGTTGCGGCCTTCGCCTTTTCGAGATCGGCCTTGGTGTCAGCGAGCGCCTTTTCGGCGACGTCGGCGCGGGCCTTTTCCTTCGTGAGTTCCCCGAGTGCATCGGAAACGGCCTTATGGGCAGCGGTCAGCGCTTCGCCCAGCTTGCCGTCGGAAAGAAGCGCGGCCACGTTGTCCGCCACTTCGATTGCACGGCCGTCGATCGTGACGGATTTTGCCATGGTCTTACCCTCTTCTGAGTTGATACGCTTCGCACTGTCACCGATGCGGCATTGCGGGCCGGCGCGGCCGGCGGGCACAATCGCGCAATGGTTGATCCTGATGTTCTTTTGGTAAGCGTCGTATGCGCGGCCGTCCGGCGTTTTGCCGGGCTGCATGACGAGCTCGCACTCGTAGCCCATGCTGATTTCGCGCGTGCCGTCTTCGATCCGGTCAATTGCTGACTTGTCGGCGATCATCATCGGGACGCGCACGAATTCGCCATCGCGCACCACATCCCCGCCCAAGTGCCCGACGGCCTCTTGCCGCCAGTTCTCTGGCGTGACTTGCTTATCGGGGTGCTGCCATGTGACGGGCTTGTGGGCGAACGTTGCGAGACTGTCGGCGCGAAAGATTTCATCCTCGGGGCGCCAGACCTTGAAAAGCTGATTTGGCTCGCCTTCGCCGATCTCGTGGCCGTAATAGTCCTGAATGTTCCCGCCGCGCGCGACCCTCGCCTCAGTGACGAGATAGCCGTCAGTCGTGCGCCTTGTGCCGCTGATCTCGACACGATCCGCAAAGCTCAGAATTTTCATGGTTCGGAACCCTCGGGTTTATCGGGCGACGGCCCGTTATAAGTCACGAGCAACCGGAAGCCTGTTTGACGGCCGTCGCCCTCGCGCCACGCGGGACGCAGCGCTTGTGAAAAAGCAAAAGGCCCGCCGGATTGGGGCGAGCCTTGATGTGTGCAAACCTGCCCGGCCTGTTACGGCTTGGGCTCTCTTGCCTTGTTCGTGACGCGCGCTTGGATCAATGCGCGCTCGATAAACTGCAACCGCTCTTTTGCGGCCGCAACGAGGATCGACCGGCGCGATCTAAAGAGCTTTGAGATCGTGCCCGGCAACATGCCTGCCAAATCCGCGTCGTTGGGCAGGAAGTCGAAAAGTTCCACAACCAGCTTTTCGCCGGTCGTCTCTGGCATCGTCTTGCCTGCGATTGCGAGCTTCGATTGCAGATCGACCGATTGAGCGAGCTTCTCCGCAATCTCTTGGGCCGTAAGTGTCCCGAGATTTGTTCGTGGCACGGATGCAACCGACCGGATCGCCGGTAGGTTGGCGGTGAAAAAGTCGTCAAGCTCGCCTTCTGTACCCGGCGGCACTGCACCCTTCTCGATTTCGTCGGGGTCGTCTGTAATGATGGCCATAGCCCGGCATCGGCAATTTATCTGATGCCCTGGATGCCCGGTTTTTGCAGGCGGCTTTGACCACGGGAAAATCTTGCCGTTGTTTGATCGGTGCGAGGGGCGCTCCCGGCCGTCGAGGATCGTCGCCCACTTGTAGTGCGTCACCCCGGCTTGACCTTGCCTGAATTCGTTCATGGCCGAGTTGAGCTTTGAGGCCTGGTCTCTTGCGATCAGCCTTGCCCGTTGCCGGCCGATCCCGTCGATCTCGCGCAACGACTTCGCAACGCTTTCGTTAGACCGGCCCTCGAAGATTGCCCCGAGGGTTTCGCGCTCGATCCGGTCATGAATGTCTTGGGCCAAGTTGCGAATGAGGCGGTTTGCCTCTTCCGACCGGAGCGAAAGCACGTCAACAAGTTCGTCGTCACGAAGTAGGGCCGCGAGATCGACCTGCGTTTGGGCCCGAACCCCGGCAACGAACTGCCGTGTGTGCCGTTCCCCGTCCTTCTCGATCGCTGCTCTTGCCGTCAGATCGGCGCGCGCCGCTTGGCGTTCGGCCTCGATCCGCAGTGCATTCAGGATCGACCGGGCATTCGCGCCCGTGTCGTCGTGTGTCAGTGCGTCCCGTGGCTGGGCGTAGGCTTTGCGTTCTGCCTCAATAACCGGCACGACGTTCGCGCGGGCCCACGAGACGAGGTTGCGCGAAAGCTGTGTGAGGGCGACCATGAGCGAGGTTTCGAGCGTCACCGAGGGATCGATCGGCCTCAGGGTCGTCATCGTCTTCCGGGGCGTCTTCGCCTTGATCATCCCCGCTAGATCGTAGCGCTGCAATGGCGGCCTCCAAGCCGGGATAAACCCCGCCCTCGATCAGTTGGTTTTGTACGCCAAGCCGCAACGCCTCATCAGGCAAGAGGGCAAGCTCGGCATAGATCTTTGTCGTATCGGCGCGCGTCTTGGCGATATCGGCCTTTTCCTTCTCCGACATTTGCCACATCGGCGCCCATTCGGCCCATGCGTCACGGGGGATTGATCCCGTCGCATCGACCCATAGGATTTGGTCGAGATAGGCGAGTTGCGGCCAGATCGTTTGCTTACGAAGGCCCGCGAGCATGTCGTAGTAGTTTCTGAGATCGCCTTCGCCCGATGCGTTCAGGCCCTTTGCCTGCGTCCCCAAGAGGCGGGTTGCCGGGATATCGGACGCGGCGGAAAGGATCTGCAGATATTGGCTGATGAGATCGGGCAGGCCTGCGAAAGAGGTCTGCTTGCGCTCCCATTTTTCCTGATCGTCCAAGAGCAACATGCGGTTTATGCTCTTGATCACATTCGCATTCGAGAACCGCTCGGCTATGGTGCGGGTGCCTTCTGTCGTGCCGAGCTGCGCCCCGAGGTTGGGGATCGAGATCACGTCGACCTTGGCTTCGTGCACAAGTTCAGCGACGGCCGTTTGCGCGAGGGCTGCATTGTGAACGGCATCATAGGTCGAAAGCAGGATGCTATCGGACCAGCCGTCGACGAGTGACGTTTCGGGCTCGAGGCGATCCGACCCAAAGAACGGGATGACGCGCGAGGGGTGCAGTCTCACGCCTTCGCCCCGGTCGGTCCTGATTTCATAGTAGAGCGGCCGGCCGAACGTCGGGGAACGCGGGTCGCGGTCGATTTCGGGGATGTTGAAGGCGAAACGGGATAGCACGGTCAGATGCTTCAAGCCGCCCCGGCCCATATTCGCAGGGGTAAGGGGCCGCTCGGGATTGGCAACGTCCGCACCCACGACGATAGCACCGCCCCCAAAGAGACGGCCGAGACGTGCAGCGCGCGAAACCTTGGCCGCGACCTGGTGGAAGTCTTCCGCCGCTTCGATGGTTTCAATGAGCTCGGGTGCCGCCTGCCATGTGCGCCACTCGCGAAGCATATCAAAGACGGGCACATCGACGATTTTGCGGGCCATCCAGTCGCCGCGATACATATTGGAAAGCTCTAGCCGGTCGCGGTCCTGAAAAACGAAGGCATCGTTTGCCAGTTTGCTTTTACCGCTCGCCAGTTGGGCAGCGAGGTTGACGAGGCTATCGGTAAACCGGCGCATCATTTCACCCATGAATTGTAGTTGAGGCCGCCGGCTAGCAGCGCTTTGACCGCATCGACGGTCGGATCGACTTGGTCGTCATTCGCACCGCGGGGAAAAGACTGCATTTCCGCCAAGTACACATCCGCGAAGGGCGCCTTTTCTGCGATCATGATCGGATTGACCGCGAGGTATGGCGTCACGTCGTGGGCGCGCTGCACCTTGTCCTTGTCGCGCTCGATACCCTGGACGGGGATGCGCTCGCGGCGAAGCTTCTGAATGAGGCCCGTTCCCGAAACCTTGTCTTCGATGCCCATATAACGAAGCCCGCCCCACACGTTGGCGGGGCGCAAGTGGGCTTTGTCCCAAAATGCGCGGGCGACCGTTTCGAGTTCAGGGGCTTCCCACTTCCCCCGCACGAGGTCTAGCAGGTACGGCCTGCCATCCACTCCGAGGCCCCATTCCTCAAAGACGGAATAGTCGTTCTCTTCCTTCGCCTTCATGGCGGTGTCGCCGAAGATTGCCCGCCAGCGCATGGCCGGGGGAGCGCCTTCGTACCGCTTGAAGAACGTCGTCTTGAAGATCGCGCCGCCTCGAGGTGCGGGGCGCTGTTGGAACTGACCGGCGACGGCATATTCACCCAGGACGGCCTTATCACGGTCAACCACATGCCGGGGGAACCGGGCCGGGAACAGAAGCTCCCCGTCTTCCTTGCGGGGGTCGACGAAGCCGATTGAGGTCTTGCAGCGCCGCGCCGCCTCGAATTCCATCGGCAGCATGAGGTGATCATACCCGAGATCCTTCGAGACGATCACTCCAGAAACGTCTTGTTCGTGCAGGCGCTGCATGATGACGATGATCGCCGAATGCTCGGGGCTCGTCAGTCGCGTAGGTACCGCCTCAAGAAACGTCGTTATCGCGGTCTCGCGCTTTTGGTCCGAATTGGCGTCATCGACCGAATGAGGGTCGTCAATAAGCACCCGATCGCCGCGCGAGCCCGTCAACGAGTTGAAGGCCATCGCCTCTCGAAACCCGGTCTTGACGTTCTCGAATTTGGTCTTTGCGTTCTGGTCGCCCGTGAGCACGACCCGCTTGCCCCATAGGTCTTGGTACCATTGGGACGTGACGAGTCGGCGGGCTTTCAGGTTGTCGCGCACGGCAAGCGGTTCTTTATGGGCCGTGGCCACAAACCGATGGTGCGCCTTGTTCTTAGGCCCCCATTCCCACATCGGCCAAATGACCGACACAAGAAGGGATTTCATCGCCCCGGGCGGGACGTTGATCAAGAGGCGCTTGATCTGCCCGGATGTGACCGCCTCCAAGTGTTCGGCCATGGCGTCGATATGCCAGCCGTGCACGTAGGGTGCGCCCGGTTCAAGGATGTGCCAGGCGCACCGAATGAACCCCGTGAGGCTTTCCTCGCTATCGAGCCGGTCAAGTTCCCGAAGCGTCGTCTTCGGGTCGCTGACTAGCTGCGTGAGCGATTGCTCTAATTGCCGCGCGTTGGTCCCCACTCAGGCGCTCCAGTACGGATCGAGTGCCGGCGGCGTCGTCATCGCTGCCACCATCCCCGAGGTTGTAAGCTTGCCGCTCGAGCGTGATCAGCGTCTTGAGCGATTGCGTCAGGTTGTTGACCACGGCAGACCGGCTTGGAAGGGCGATAGCCGCGAGCATCCTTGCCCGGCGCTTTCCGCTTTCATCGTCTGCGGTCTCTTCATAAATCGCGTCTTCAATTTCTGCGAGGTTGTCTGTCGTGTCGTGAAGCTCTTCGAGGAACTTCGAGACCGCATCCATTGCGCGGCCGATCTTGTTGCGCTGTCCGGTTAGGATGTTGACGCCACGGGCCGCAAGCGTTTCGATGGTTACAGCTTCGCGCGGCCCCTGTAGCCCCTCTGTCACCATCCTTGTAGCTATCTCGCGTTTGACCTTCTCTGTGAGGTCGCGAGACCAGTTTTTCTTCTTGGCCCTTTTCAGGATCGTGACGTGCGAGACGCCGAACCGCCGGCCGATCTCTGCGATTGAGAGTTGTCCGCCGCGATATTCCCGCTCGATCCCTTCCCAATCGGTTGGGGCTTTCGTGGGCTTGGGTGTTTCGGGTTCGGGCGTGTCTGTCACTTGCCGACCTCAACCCGGCGCCACTTCCCCCCGCACCCGCACTTGCATTCGACCATCACCATTCCAGATCGCTCGCCATAGAAGGTGGCGAACTTCGAGAGGGCGCCGACCTGGTTGCAATGGGGGCACTCGGCAGAGAGCTTCCCGAGGGTTGCGATTTGGGATTTCGTCATGTCCCCCGTCCAATGAAAAACCCGCCGAAGCGGTTGCGCTTGGCGGGTTGGGCAATTCGTCCAGTGTGCCTTCCTGATATGCTAGGGCCTCACGGTTTTCTAGTGCTAAATGGCAACACTTTGGCGCAATTTCGGTAATAAATGGAAAGCTTCCGGCAAGCGAATTGTGATTTGTGTTATGGTTTCAGGTTTTTGTGTCGATCGGCTCAGATGGCTTGCGAGGTTGGCATATTCTGGCATTCTGCATGGCGATAATGCAGGCGGCCTTCGCACCGCCATCCCCCGTCCTAATGAACCCACGATGATAAATCCGCGCGATACTGACCCACTCGCAGCATGTGACGTTGACGGCGCCTTTTCTGAGCAGGTCATAGACCTTGCAAGCCTCGGTGAGTTCAATGCCCTGATAGTCCGCCATTCCTACTTGCCCTCTCTCTGCATCCACAAGCCCACCACATCCCGCAAAGCCTCGGTGAAGCTGTAGGGCTTCCCGTCCCGCTCGGATGTTTCACGGGCCTTTTGCTGCAACGCCTGCACTTGTTCGCCTGTAAGCAAAACCTCTTTGCGTACAAGCCTCTTGCTGTCTGGAATGTCGCTCTTAGGGCGCCCGCGACCGCGCTTTTCTGTGTGAAACATAACCGGAGAATACGGCCCTGAATAAAAATGTCAAGAGGTGGGTTGCTTTCTAATTACGGGCCGTATACATTTATGGAGTAGCGTACAAACAAAGCGGCCCGGTCACGGTGTTGGACGCACCGGCCGGGCCTTGATCCAACAACCGAACGAACCGGAGTTGAACCCATGAAGAACCGTATAGCCTACATGGTGAGGTGCGCAAGTCACCCCGCCTTTATCCTTGGGAGTATCCTGACAGCCGTCGGCGTTGCCTTCAACGTGTCGCACGGGGTTGCGTTGGGCGGATCTGATCCGCTTCGCGTCGTGGGCATGGGCGGGGTTTTCCTCGCTGCCATCGTTGCGAAAGACGCATTTCTCGGAAAGACCTTTGCCGCCATCAAGGCCCGCCGTTGGGGCCTTGCTGCGGTGTGTGCGGTCACGTTCGGCCTCGGGGCTGTCGCCTCCATGATCGCCGCCGTCGGTGCCGCCTCGGAAGGCCGCGAGGAAAAATCGGACCCCAAGGCCCAACAGATCATTGCATACAGAACAGCCGAGAAGACCGCTAACGATGCCGAATCCCGCCTTGCTGAACTTGGGCGGGTTGCCAACGTTGAAGAGGCCCGCGCCAACGTTGAGAATGCGGTCGCCAACGTTGATCCCGGAATTGCGAAGCGCACGAGCGGATGCGCCAACGTTGAGCCCCAGGGATCGGGGCGGCGGCAAATCGAGGTCAACCGGCAAGCCTGCCAGCCCGTGCAATCCGCGCGGGCTTTGCTGTCTCGCGCCGAAGAGGCGGCCACGCTTCGCGAAGACCTCAAAGCCGCACGCGCAACGCTTGCCAAGGGTGCGCCCAAGAGCGCCGATGCTACGGCCGAAACGTTTTCGGCGCTCGTATCGACGTTTTCCGACTTCGAGATCGATCCCGCCGCTTTGATCGTGTTGGCGATTGCCGTTTTTGTTGAGATCGGGGCGCCGTTCGCATGGGCCGCTTTCCAGCTTTCACGCTTGCCGACGTTTGCCGCCGACCGGGATCTCGAAGCTTTCCGCACGGCACTTTCAGAACGATTGCCGGAAAGGGAAGGGCCCACGGTTGCCGAAGTGATCGCCGCGACACGTTTGCCGGATAACGACCCCCAACCCCCTAAGCCCCGCAAACGTATGAAGCCGGCAAGCCATGGCGGCAACGTCGTGACGCTTGCCGATCATCCTGCGGTCAAAGCCTTGCGGGAAAACGGCGGATCGGTTGCCAGCAATCGCGCGCTTGCAAAGCTCATGGGAGTATCTGATGGCGAGGCCAGCAAGCGCCGGGGCGAGGTTGCCGGCCTGATCATCGAGGAAAAGGTCGGCAAAGAGACGCGCATCAGATTGCGCGGCTAGAGCGGTCAAGTGTTTCTTGACGACTTGAGCCCCCGGGGGATGCCTCGGGGGCTCCTTTTTGAATTAACGCCTGGGGTTTTTCCTCCCGCCCCAGGCTCCGGGCTGCAAACCGATAATGGATGCGAAGGAGCGCAGCCACTTACCGGCGGAACTCTCCTTCATTGACCGCGCAAATCTGTCATGAGGCGCGCCGCCAATAGCTGCGCAGGCGCCACAAGATCTCCGCTCCACCCATACCACGCCGTGTGGAACTCACGCCCACCTCCGACAGCCACGACAGCAACCGCGTCGATGTCGCCCGCGATTAGTCTCGCACGTATATCATCAAGCATGGCGAGCGCTTCATCTGAGGGCGGCGCCTTCTCCTTGGGCACCAATCGCACAATCTCACCGCTCATTTGCAACGGCTCGGTTGCCAGCAATCGAGATCTGGCGGCGCTCATGGGCGTGTCCGACGGCGAAGCAACCAAGCGGCGCGGCGAGGTTGCCCACCTGCTGATCGAAGAACAGCAGGGCAAGCAACGCCGCATCGCACTGCGCGGGTGAGGCCGAGGCAATCGGCATTCGGCATTAGGCATTCGGCATTGGCCCCGCGCCGCCACTATCAAGCCTCCGGAGGCAACTCCGGGGGCTTTTTTGTTTCAGGCCTCACGAATCGCAATCCGACTGCATGCCGCTTGCCTTTGTGGTTCTTGTTAGCGTGCGTCATCGGCTGAAACTGAAAGTCGATAGGAAGGCCCGTCTGCTGCCGCAGCCATTGCGAGATCGCCACCGTCAGCAGACACCAGCGGGGGTCGAACTCCCACGCGCCCGAATGCAACGTTGCCGTGGGGAACAGGCGGGCAAACGATGCATCGTCCATCATCATGCGCACATCGACGTCGCGCCAGTCTGGCCGCTCAAGAACCGAGCCGACAACGTAGATACCGATACGATCAGCCTCGTCCAATTCAGGGAACGCATCTTTGATCTGCTTGCAGGCCTGCTCCAGCGCGAAGCACGCGGGTGCGCCGATATGGCAAAACTTCGCGCGCGTGGCTGGCAGCTGCTTTGTTTCGGTCACGTTCACTCACCCCTCCATTCCTAGGCTGCTGATTTCTGCAAAGCTTCTCGTCGATCTTCGATTGCCATCGGATCAACCGCCGCCGCCCGGTAGCCTTCTGACCACATACGCTGAAACTGATCAGTCATGTGCGGGAAGCGGCTGCCAGTGAGATAGGGGTTGTCCATCGGCGTCTCGCCATCGGTGAACGCGATCCAACCCGCTTCCTCGATGGCGTCTTTCTTCCACGCCAGAAACTCACCCGCGTTGCAGTACGGGCAAGGGTCTTCCCCGCCAGATGTGAGCATCCCGTCATCGTACGCGTCCAGGTCCCACAGATACCCGTCAATGCAGCGCGCGTCTGGGTAGTGTGCACCGAACCACGGGAACTCCTCGCCGCAGCCAAGTTCTGGCTGCGCAACGTGCGTGATGGCATTCGCCGCGCTTATTGGGAGCGCCGGAAGCGCCAGCGCCGCTACCATGGTTCTAACGATGTCGCGCCGCGTCTGCATCGGACCCTCCTACGTTGAATTTCTTTTCCCAAACAGGCGATAGGCCCTGTCGGTCGTAAAGCCCTTCGGCAACTTCTCTCGCACTTCGGCCCACGTCTTAAGCTTTCGGCTCTCCCACACGCGCCGCGCCTGATCTATCTGCGCTTCCGAAAACTCGGCCCGTGGCCGCCCTGGTGACTTCGTGCCGTTCTCTGCACTCCGCCGGCCCTGGCCGCGCCGCGCCACATCCTCCAGCGCGTCCGCGATCATGGCAGTGCGCTGCTTCCGATCAGAGCTTACGCGGTTAGACGCGATTTCGTGCATGATCGCCTCGCGGCCTTCCTTCTCGAACCCTTCGACCGCCGCCAGCACAGCCGCCTTGCGCTTGCCGCGCTTGACCGTCTTCACGTCGATCAGAACCCAGAACCGAACGAACCCGACAACATCGCCAGGGCGTAACGCTCGGGCCACAGCTTCAAGCTCCAGACCGCGCCCCAACTCCCTGATAGGGGAGAACCCGTGAGCTTCAAGCGTCTTGCGTTGCTCGCTGGCGCGCAATCTGGGATGATCACGCACTATACCAGTTTTCAGATTAACCGCCACCGCAGAGCCCACTTGTCAACAATTTGCAAAATGA
>OFRF01000018.1_pt1 | contig 51455 bp, 84 predicted proteins | sample 1543081 | NCBI WGS metagenome assembly OFRF01 (sample SAMN07774232, study PRJEB24372) | wastewater metagenome
TTCTGTGGTCATGCTCATCCTTCCGTAGCGGGCCGCTGGTGCCCGCTTATGCTGTCGTTGGGCTTCATGAACACCAGCCAGTGCGTGCGAGCAGCCGCTCCCGAGCGGTGCCCGAACAGCGGCTTCTCCGGCGTCATCGCCAGCACCGTTGCCACCGGCACGCGGTGCTCGTTCCACTTGAAAACGAGCGTGCCGCTCGGCTTCAACACGCGGAAGCACTCGGCAAATCCACGCGTGATTTCCTCGCGCCATCCAGGCGCCAGCGTGCCGTACTTCTTGGCCATCGCGCTGTCGGTGCCGTTGAAGGTGTGCGGAGGGTCGAACACGACCAGCGAGAACGTGTTGTCCTCGAACGGCAGCGACTGGAAGTTCGCCACCATGTCCGGGTCCACCACGATCTCCGCGCCTCGCGGGTCGGTCGTAACCTCGCGGCGCTTGTCCAGGAACAGCGCCCGGCCATCGGTCTTGTCAAACCACATCATGCGGCTTCCGCAGCAAACGTCCAGAACCGGCTTGGCCGGCGCGATGAAGCCCAACTGGTCGGTCGAGGCGACATGCCCCGGCAGGGCTTGTTCGTCTTCATGTTTCAGTTCTTGGGGCATGCGCCTCACCTCCAGCGTTAGGGCGTACATCGCTACGTGCGAACTCCACAAGCGCCCTCGCAAACTCGTTCCATTCGCCAGGCGCGAAGTTCAGCTCAAGAAGCTGCTTATCTCCGTCCCACAAGCCGCAAGACTCCAGACTCTTTGAGTCCCACCATGCGCCGCGAATAGAAGTCCCCCATTCAAGCCGATCCGCAAAGAAAGGCATGTTGCACATCAAGAGGAACCACTTGTAGCCATCGGCGGAACCGATGTAATCGAATGTCTCACGCCTGGTTATGGCGTCGCATACTTCGATTGCCTTCTCTGCAAACAACACGCTCATCTCGCCGTCGTAAGTGGTGAAGTTGAAAATCTGCTCGCCGAGGAACTCCAAGCGGCTATCCGGAGGGCATTCGTCTCCGGCTGCCATCGCGTAGCTGTGTTCAAGCAATTTCAGGTAATCCATATCGCCTCCGTGTGGTCCCGCCCTAACAATTCGGTGCAGCCGAAACCGCTTCGCGGTTCGCGGTGAAATCACGCGCTCACGGCGGCGCGGGTTAGCTCAGGCGTTAGGCCCGTGAGCACGCGCACGATTTTGGACGCGGCTGGTTGTAGTAGTGGCAGTCGCCCTCGTGGCAATGCGTCTGGGGGCGCGTCCAGTGCTGCCACGCTTTCCATGCGCCAGAGGTTGCCGGGGATGAATAGCCACCGCCCCGGAACTCGAAGTCGGCAAAGCCGTTCTTTGCGGCCCAGGCTTCAAAGTCCCGCTGTTGCCCATCCATCGTCGGCCTCCATCGCTGCATCCACCGCCGCGCAGTAGTCGGCAAACGTGCCATCCGCCCGCGCCCAGATCGGCTCGTCCACCAACTCCAACACAGTCCGACCGTCAGGCGTCGAGCGCTCGCACAGTTTCTCGGTCAGCCAGCGCCCACGCGCGGCCCACAGGTCACGCTCGCGCCCGTCGTCGCTTCTCAGGTCTTGCACTGTCACGGTAATGTTTCCGTCTGCCATAGTTTCCTCGCTCCGGTTAAAACGGGCCTAACCCGTCATTCGAGCCGACCGCTTCGCGGCGGCTCAATTCCCACGTTAGGCCCCATGAATACATCGCATGGCACCTCATTGCCCCATGTATGCCAGCCGTGGCGTTCCCTGCGGGCGAACAACTCCAAGCGCGGGGCGTCGCTCGATCCTTCGACGACATCCTGAAACTTCTCAGGCTTTCGAGAATGCGTCTTCCACGCCCTCGGCCAATTCCACCATGTCGTATCCACGCGCGGCTTGGCTGGCATCTTGCCTTTCCTGCCCAGCAAGCAAAATTCGGTAGTCGGGCAGAATAGCCCGCCTTGCCCGGTGCCCATCGGTGCCTTGCACCATGTCAGCGTTTGGCAGTAGCGGAAGCCCCACGCCTTCAGCACTTCAAACGAGTCCGGCAGGTACTTTTGCGTTGTCCACAGGTAAAGGTCGCAGTTGTCGGCCGCCAGTGCCGCCACGGGCAGCGCCTTGATTTCATCAACCGTCATGGTCTGGTACGGCATTGGCTTTGCAGCGTTAAAGTCGGCCTTCGCATACCTGCTCTTTGCGCTGCCCCTGCCCCACGATCCATATTTCCAGGGCGGGTCTGCCACTATGGTGGCGTAGCGAATCGCCGTCGCATGGGGCCTAACAAGTCGCTCAAGCGGAGCCACAAGGGCAGCCGCCTTCAGTGCGTTTTCAACGGTCGTCATGTGCCCTTGTGCCCCGCTTAGCTTTATCGTTGGGCGTCTTGCGGCCCACCAAGGCATCCTGTCCTGCGTCGGTCACGCGGTACGCCGGATCGCCGCCAGACAGTGGGCCGCCGCTGCGCTTGGTCATCAGCCCGGCGGCCACCAGCGTCTCGCAGTCGGCGTAGTCGTCGCTGCCGGGGCCGGTGCAGAAGTGGTTCCGCCAGCCCGGGCTGCTGCCGCGGCCGAAGCCGAGCGCGTGCTTCATGATGTCGCGCTGTTTCGGCGTCATGTCGGCTGCTCCCACGGGCGCTGCAGGTTGCAGGCCGGCCCGGTCACGGGCTTGTCGGTCAGCAGCCCCTGGCGCTTGCACAACTCACGCAGGTAGGCAATCGCCTCCGGCCCCTTCACCACAAACACAGCCGCCTCGGTGTCGGCCACCGTGCAGCCGGCCATGAACACGCTCACCGCGTCGGTGTCCTTCTCGGCCGCCGCCAGCAGTTGCGTCACGGTGCGGCGGTCGCTCCGCAGCACGCTGGTGTTGCTCATCGTGTCAGTGCTCATGCATCGCTCCTTTCGTTTCTGAACCAGCCGCCCAACAAGTCGGTCGAGCGGACCTCAACCGGCCTGGCAACTGTCAAGCTTTCCTTGTCGGTTCGGCGCTGGCCGGTTGAGGCCGCTCACCTCCCACGTTCATGGCGCCAGCGGGCTTCTCGATGCTGCTGGCGGGCACGCGCGATTGACGGATTGTTTGGACGGTGGGCATGGCGCTTCCCTCAGGCGGCGGTCGTGGTCTGGCTGGCCGCCAGTCCCTCGGCGAGCGCCTTCTTCGTCGCGTCGCGTCCCCGCGCCGTGCGCCGGCCGGTCGAGGCCGATTCGCCGCTATCCGCGTCCACTCCTGCGCCGATCACCGACCGATTCCCGGCCTCGTCCTGCGCGCCCACGACACCCTCGGTCTCCATGCGCTCGACCAGTCGCGCGGCGCGGTTGTAGCCGATCTGGAACGTCCTCTGGATCAGCGAGATCGACGCCCGCTTCTGGGCCCGCACCAGCACCACGGCGTCGGCATAGAACGGGTCTTCGTCGGGGATGTTGCTGTCGGGCTTCGCCGCATCGCCGCCGCTGCTCGTCTGCGCGAACAGGTCCGTCGCCGATCCCTCGCCCGCATCCGGGTGGTCCGCGTTGAAGGCTTCGACGCTGCCGTCGATCGCGTCGACGGGCGCCTCCGGGGCCTTGAGCGTGATCCACATCGAGTGCCCGTGAAGCATGCCGAGCTTGCCCAGGCGCTCGGCGTCGAGATCGCTGGTGCCGATGCGGAATCGCAGCACGACGGTGCCGCCCTGCTTGCACTCGATCTGCAGGCGGTCGACCTTGCAGCCGCCGAAGGTCATGGGGGTGGTGTTGTCGATCCCGTCGTCGACGCAGAGCGTCCAGCCTTCGTGTGCGGCCGTGAGCGTGTGCTTCTCGAAGCTATTGCAGCGCAGGACGGGCGTGGCCGGCTCGACGCCTGGCAACTGGTCCTGATCGTCGACCGGCTTGTAGAGCGCGTGTCGGATCGTCGGGTCGATGCTGTCGAGCAGCGTATTCGCGCCGGTGAGCTCGACGGTGATGCTCACCGCCGGAACCTTCTCGTCGCCGTGCGTCTCCTCGCGCTTGGTGAAGGTCGCGAGGTGGACTTCGGTCATCTCGTGGATCTGGAACATGGGGTCGCTCCTGGTGGGTAGTGGTCAGGCGGCCCGCGCGCTCATCACGCGGTCCTCGAAGACGCGCACACCGGGCAGCGCCGCGGCCAGGCCCAGGCCCTTGACGTAGGCGCGCAGCTTCACGTCGTCGGCGCGCAGCAGGGCGATCAGCTCGGGGTGCGCTGCGACGTGCTTCACCAGCGCGTGCAGGTCGACGACCTCGTAGTCGATCTTCTTGCTCGTGCTGATGCCGGATGCCTTCGGCTTCTCGATGGCCACCACGGGCGCGACGACCATCTGCGACGTCGCGGCGGCGGTCTGGGCCTCGGCCTGCGCGCGCTCGGCGGCGGCCTGGGCGAGCTGCGCGGCCTGCGCGTCGCCGGCGGCGGTCGCTGCGGCTGCGGCGGCGGCCTGGGCTTCAGCCTCGCGCTGGCGAGCCGCGGCTTCGTCGGCCAGGCGCTTGCGCTCCGCGGCGGCGGCGACCTCGGCGATGCGCCGCTTCTCGGCCGCGATGCGCTCCTGCTCCTGGTCCCAGGCCAGCATCTTTCCCTTGAGCGTGCGCTCGGCCTGCGAGAGCAGATCTGCGGGGCCGCGGAACAGGTCGTTGATCGCCTTCAGCGCCTTGTTGATCGGGCCGGTGATCCCGGTGCGCTGCTCCTCGATCGCCGCGGCGCGCGTCTTGATGGCGCGCAGCTCGTCGGCGGCCAGGCTGTAGGTCTCCTGGCTGTCGATCTCGAACGACTGGATGAACGTCAGGGCCTGCTGCGTGCGGCCGGTCAGGGCGGCGCTGTCGGGTAGGGTCAGCGAGGCGACGGGCGCCAGGATGGTGTCGGTGCTCATTGGTGCGATTCCTTGAAGCGGTGGAGGGTCAGGCAGGCCATGAAGCAGGCCCAGTCATCGGCGCCGGTCAGCGTGTCGAGCCGGTAGGTGCCATCGGGGCGCAGCCGCAGCGCGCCGCGGTGCGTGACGCTGGTGTCACCCAGCGCGCGGAGGTAGGCGGCGGTCTGCGGGCCGACGGCCAGAGGCGTGCTGATGCACGTCTTCAGGTCGATCAGCCACTTCGCGCCGTTGAGCGACATGAGGCGATCCAGCGTGCCGGCGTACAGCAGCGCCGGGTCGGCGACGCGCGCCTCGTTGAGGACCACCTCCGCGCCTGTGTCCTGGCGGAACTTGCGCCAGGCGGACAGGTAGGGCGCGACGTCATCCTCGACGCTGGCCTCGTCGAGGTCGTCCTCGTCGTCGAGCTGGCAGGCGAGGTGCACGCGCTGGCCGAGATCGCGCTTCGCGTCGAGGACTGCCTTCGGGATACCGGCGAAGTCGACCAGCGGGCGCAGGATCTGCGTGACGCTGGGCACCACGCCGCCGAGCAGGCGGTACTCGTGGCGCTCTTCGTCGAAGGTGAGCAGGTCGCGCGAGCCCATCACGCCATCGCCAGCAGTTCGGCCTTCACGGTGTCGAACTGCTCGACGCTGAGCAGCTCGATGCCTGTGACCTGGAAGCGGTCGCAGACCGATGCCTCGTCGACGCCCGCCGACTTGAGCTTGTTGCGCAGGTAGGCGACCTGGCCGCCGGCAATGCCGCCGGTCGTGGTCGTTGCGGCTGGCTTCGGCGGCGCAGCGGCGGGTTCGGCAGCCGCGGACACAGGCGAATGGACATGGCCGGTGCGCTCGGCGAGCGGCACCTCGTCGACGGGCGGAAGCGGCGCGGCTTCCGAGGTCGATGCGCTGCGCCGCTGCGGGCCGCGCGGCGCGGCGCGCTCGGCCGACGGGTCGGACGGCGCCAGTTCGTCGTCTGTGTAGACGCCGAGGATCGCGCCCGGGCAGTACAGGCGCGCCCAGTTCTTGACCTGCAGGTATCCGAGCTGCTGCTTCGGGTTGACCGCCCACAGCGGCGAGTTGCGGACCTTGACGTCGCCGTTGCGCAGCCACTCGCCCCACACGATCCCGGCCTCGCCGCGCGGGGTCGCGCCGACGCGGCACTCGAGATCCTGGCCGGTGCCGCGGAACTCGTAGCGGAAGGTGCCTTCGATAGCGCGCGATGAGGTGATCACCGCGTTCACCAGCTGCGCTTCGTAGCCGAGCCGGCCGCTGACGACGTGGGTCTTCTGCGCGACGGCGAACGGGTTCATCCCCCACTGCGCGGCCTGCATGGCGATCGCGAGGCAATCGGCCGGCTTGCCCTGCAGGTGCTGCGGGACGGTGATCGCGCTCTTCGACATCATGTCGGCGAAGGCGACCAGGGCGTTCATGCTGGTCGGGTTCATCATCACGGCGGCCGGGCTGGTCATCGCGTCGGCCGCTTCGAAGGTTGTCAGGTCGTTCATAGGTTCTCCAGTAGGTGACCGTCTCAGGTCGTTTCCAGCGTGATCTGCCTGATCGCCAGCTCGGCCTCTTTCGCGAAGCTGTTCCTCAGGTACTCGGCGCCCAGCGGCACGCCCGCGGCGATGTAGGCTTCGCGCTCCTCGCGCACGCACCGCTCCATCCACCGCAGCAGCGCGATGCACGCGCGGCGGTACATGCGCACCAGCAGCGGCCTGTCGGACAGCAGCACCAGGCGGCGCGTGACGGCCGGCGGCGTGCGATCTGTGTCGATCTCGGCGGCGTTGTCGTGATCGAACCAGTCTTGGCGCCGGCCGTCGGCGTGGATGCGTGTCATGCCCATGTCACACCTCCACAGCCTTACCGGCTTCGTCAAGCGTGTAGAACACGCGCGGCTTGATCCCGTTCTCGCCGACCTTGCTCGCGAAAACGTGTGTGATTTCGTAGGCCTCATTCCTGCGGACGAGAAAGATCGCGCATCCTTCTTCGCCCATCGCGCGAGATTCGTATCCAGCGCAAAGAGCGACAGACGCCTTGCCCGTGGCAGATGCTGCGCCCAGGTAGCCCGTGGCCGATGCTGCGCCATGGTCGCCCGTGGCCGATGCTGCGCCATGGTAGCCCGTGGCCGCAGAGCCTTCCGGCGTGCATCGATCCATCACCCACTTGACAGCACTCGCCACGAGGTCAGGAATGCCGACCTCTGCCTTGATGGTGATCGACCCCGCCGCGACCTTCGTATCTACGCCTTCCTCGCGCGAAAACACTCCTGAGAGTTCGACGACCGCGAAGCGCGACTCGTTCGGAGCGTAGTAGTCAAACACGTTCAGCGGATGCTCGCAGGCATGGAAACCTGCTTCGCACGCTTTGACATTGCCGTCGTGCGTATATGACTTGCCGACTTCATATTGGAAGCCACGGCATTGCATGTTCTTGTCGAAGCCCTTGTAGGCGATGACGGTTTCCTGAGATTGCTTTTTCTTCGCCATCACTTCTCCTTGCTCTGCGCGACAGCCGCGTCCCACTGACGCCATGCCTCGTCGCTGTTGCTCTCGATCACCACCGGCTGCGGGATCGGCTCGTACAGCGCAGCGTCGAGTGCGCGCTGCACTTCGGCGGCTTGCTGCGGTGTTTGAACGGTGCTCATGCCTCGTCGTCCATGTCGTCTTGGCTGAACAGCGACCCGACGCCGATCGCGATTACCATCGTCAGGAACGCGAACGCTGCAACCGCCAGCCCGAAGCGCCACCACGCCAGGCCGCACAGGGCCAGCACGAACACCAGCTTGGCGGCGCTCATCCGAACACCCCGAGCGCGAAGGCGACGCACGAGCCGGTGAAGATCAGCGCGACGCAAAGGTCTGCCAGGCGCCAGTTCATGCCAGCACCCGAGCGATCAGGTGCCAGCCGGCGACGATCACCAGCAGCGCGGACACGATGACGATCACCGCGCCGACGATCTGGCCGCCGCGCGTGGGCATCGGCAGGCCTTCTGCTTCGTCGGTGTCGAGGTCCGCGAAGTCCGTCGATTCGTCCTCGCTGCAAGCGAAGTCGGTCGCATCCAGAGGCCGGCTCGTGTGGATCGCCGGGAAGTTCAGGTTCGGCTTGCTCATGCGGCCTCCGCTTCGGCCTTGAGCGCGGCGTGCGCGTCGAGCTCGATCTGCTGGCACACGATGTCGGCCAGGAACGGCCCGACGTTGACGCCGCCCGCCCAGACCTCGGTGAGGTCGCCGTCGCTGTCGATGCCGGCGACGACCGCGCCGTTCAAGTCGGCGTTGAACACCTCGACGTAGGACAGCGCGAAGTTCAGCCCGTTGGCCGCGCCGACGTCGCGCCCGGCCATTTGCTTCAGGTAGCGGTCCTTGAGCGCCGACACCGCGAAGTAGCTCAGGCCGCTGCTCGGGTAGAGCATGGCCGCCACGAGCTGCGGCACCGTCATCGCCTCGACCAGCATCAGCTGCCCGGTCGCCGAGGTCGGCACGCGCTTGATCGCGGTCTGCGCCGGCGTGCAGCCGCAGCACTGCGATGCGAGCCAGGCGCTGAACCCGCTCATGTCGGCCAGCAGGTTGTCCTCGGTCAGCCGGCGCGCTTGGAGCGCGGGTGCGGTGCGGGTCTGGTCGATCAGGGGGAGGGTGATCACGATGCGGCCCCCTTTTTGCCGAGCCCAACGGCGCTGCTCATGTGGCCCTTGAAATCCGCCAGCCTTTCAATCGCGACGATGCAATAGCCGTCGAGATGCGCGACGAGCGGCCCACCACTCTGCTTGACGAACAAGGGTCCGTCGCTTTCGCGGCCGAACAGAAAACAGTTCTTTACGTAGCCCAGCGATCCGGTGCCAGGCTCGTCCGCCACGCCGATCGCCCACGACGCACCATGCGGCCCATCCATGACGCTGACGCCCAACTGGCTCAGCTCTGCCTCGGCCTGCTTCGCCTCTTGCAGCGCGCGACCACGCTGCACCACCAACTGCTCGATCCGGTCCATCGCTCGTCTCCTCGCGCTGGTGTCTTCAGCGCATGGAGAGACTTTACCGAACGCGGTAATGTGCTGTCAATCGAATTCGGTAAAAAAGTTTGTCCATCGCCCATCTGATGGATCGCGCAGACGAAGAAAAGCCCGCTCGAGGCGGGCTGTGTCGGAGGCGTCAGGCTCTACCGTGGAGGACTGCGGAACATCGTCCCGCGCGCCGTGTAGATGTACCAGCAGTTCCGCATGATCCCGGACTCCTTCACGACCGAGATTGCCGTGATGCCGTCAGCGCCCCGCGCGTATGCAGCGGCCTTCAGGTCGTCGAGCAGGATCTCGCGCGTCGGCTCGATGTCGCCCTGGTAGCGATGGCAGCGAGAGGCGTCTACCGGCCCGATCACGACCGCGCCGGCCGGAACATCGTCGGCCTCGCTGACTGAGCGCACCGCCTCGCGCTGCGCCTGCAGGCTCTGGTAAGACTGCTCGCTGCCGACCCGCATGTTCCCAGATGGTGACGCGCAGCCGGCCACCGCCAGCGCGGCTAGAACAGGCCCCAAGCATCGAAGATGCACCGCACTTCCGCGGGGCGCTGCTTTGCGGGGGATGCCGCGCGTTTCGGGGTGTTCTTCTGTCTTGGCCATCGGTAGAGTTTCGCGGGGCCGACTAAGCCGCCGCACGTTTGCTGGAATCGGACGATGCTGGGCCTTGAGACGCGCTCGGAGAAACCCCAGCGCTCGCCAGCGCGATCAGAAGCCCCGTCTCGACCTGAGCTGCCTGTGTCCCGACGAGCGCCGAAATGGTATCGCGGCTCACCTTCCTGAAGGGCCAGCGCGCCAGGCCCTCGTCAAGCCGCGGAATGCGCTCCGGGTCAAGGTTCGGGACCAGCAACTGCCACGGCTCTATGCCGAAGGCCTCCGCGATCTGGGCGATCACGTCAAGCCCGACGCTTGTCTCCGCACCGAGTGCACGCTGGGCGTTGCCATTGGAAAGGCCGAGCTTGATCAGGGCGGACACGCCCGACTTCCCGGGGGCGATGCGGAGAAGCGCGCGCAGGTTGTCGCGCAGTACGGATTTCAGATTCTCGGTCACGCAATGATGGTGCCGGGCAAGCGCAACCGAATGCGGTTGACTCATGATTACCGCATATGGTAATCTAGGGCTAATGGATATGACCCTCCCGAGCGCCGAGCAGGTACGAGCTGCCTTGTCGCCGTTGACCATGAAGCAGCTCGAACGGCTCGAGGAACTCTCCGGGGTGCCTGCGACGACGATCTACAAGATCAAGCGCGGCGAGACGGAGAACCCTGGGATCGAAACCCTGCGGCGGTTCCTCCCGCACATCTCGGAAGCCATCGGGTCGCCAGCCATCACGGCGAACGTGGCGCCCTGACATGCTGCGCATCGCTGTGATCCCCATCAGCCACGTGCGCCTGAGCGACACGCTGGACATCACCTCAGTGAGCATGGTTCGCCTTGGCGACGACGCTGGTGCTGCCGCACTTCGGGCACTTGAAGCGGCCATCGCTGACGCGGCGAAGGTCGTCGAGGTCCATGGACTTCAGCAGGACGGCATCGCAACCCGAGCACACGTAATCGGTCTTGCCGTTGCCCTTGAAGATCGGGGCGACGGTCGAGTCGAAGAGCGCTCCATCGGAGAAGACCGTGGCGGCTGAGAGCTTGACCTTGGCGTTCATGGGGGCCCTTCACGCTGACGGATCGACGCGCTTCCGGTGCGTTCGACCGACCCCGCTGATCGACTTCGACACGCCGTTCATCACTGGACCGTCGGAGGTGGCCCTGAGGGCTGATCGGCCAGCGCCGCGGCTTGCCTTTCCTCCGCAGAGAAGTGGCGATGAAGCGCTGACTGGATCGCCGTCGGGAGGTCCTGCGCCGAGCGAAGAGGCACCAGCAGTTCCGGCAGCGCTTCCAGCGTCTTGCCGCTCGGCCGGTGAACCTGGACCTTCAACGTGATGCCGAGCATCGACTCCATGCCGGCATCCGTGCCTACCTCGACGCGCCTGGCCGCCAGTTCGTCGAACACCCACGCGAAACGCTCATCTCCCATGCCGAAGCTCCCCCTCGTTGCTCACCACCGCCCCTCGGCGATGCGCCGCGCGATCCGGCGCAGCAGCTGCGACACCGCGCGCCGCGCCCATCGCATGTCCTCCCTGATCGTCCCCATGCAATCCAGCATCGGCGACGGCAGGCCCGCCAACAAGCAACCGGACCCCCTAGGGTCCGCCATTCATTCCGGGGGTGCCGCGTGAGCGTGACCACCAGACGCAAGCCGGCACCGATTCCGGCCGAGTGGTGCACCGGAAGCCACTTCTCCGCGCCCGTGCGCGCCTGGATGCCCTGGTTCGTGCCCTCGGAGTGGTCGAGCTTCGGCCACCGCGTCAGCCAGGGCGTGAGCGCCGCGCGAGATCGCGACCGGCAGTCGGATGACCCGTGGACCCGGGCCCGCGCGACCGGCGACCTGAACAAGCTGGGCGACCAGGCGAATTCCTATGCCGGGAGGCGGCCGTGAGCGGCGACATTGCCAGTTACGTCGCCGGTCGCGTTGTCGAGGATGGAGGCTGCCTGAGGTGGCTCGGCGCCTTGAGCAACCGCCACCCGCGCGGGACGTTCCAGGGGAAGAGGTTCCTCGTGCGCCGCGCGCTGTTCGAGCTCGAGCACGGCCCGATCCCGCCCGGGAAGGTCCTGCGTTGCAGCTGCGAGATCCGAGGGTGCGTGAACCTGCAGCACGCCACGCTGACGACTCGTCAGGCCGTTGCGCAGGAGTGCGGCGCGCTCGGGCTGATGGGTGGCGTCGTCCGCTCTGCACGCATCGCGGCGACGAAGCGCATGGGCCCTCAGGCGAAGGTCACGCAGGCCGACGTCGAGGAGATCCGGCGCAGCGATGAGATCGGCTCCGTGGTCGCGGCGCGCTTCGGCATCACGCAGTCGACGGTGAGCAAGTACCGGCTGCACAAGTCCCGCAGGGACATCGCCGGGAACCCGTGGGCAGCGCTGCAAGCCGGCGCGCAGTCCCGGGAGGCTGCCTGATGGCCGGCGGGATCGACTGGCTCCGCTGGCATCACGGCACCGTGACAGACCAGAAGTTCCCGCTGATCGCCAAGCGGTCAGGGGCGTCCGTCGCCGAAGTCATCGCGGTGTGGGCCTGCCTGCTGGAAGCGGCGTCGATGAACGAGAACGAGCGCGGCCAGCTCGGCAGCGAGCCGGATTTCGAGTCGATGGACTGCGCGCTCGGGATGGATGAAGGGAAGGCCAAGGCCATCTACGGCGCCATGACTGGCAAGGGGCTGATCGACAGCGATCGGCAGATCACCGCCTGGACGAGGCGCCAGCCAAAGCGCGAGCGCGAGGACACCACCGCGGCCGATCGAAAGCGCGCCGAACGTGAGCGGAAGGCCTCGGCTGGCGCGGCTGAAGGAGGCGCGCCAAGCGGAGCCACAGACAGCCGCGTCACGCAGCGTCACGCCACGTCACACCAAAAAACACCTAGAGGAGAGGAGAGTAGAGGAGAGAAGAACAAAGAACTCCCCGAACAGGCCGCGGAGAGTGTTCCTACGGTGACGCCCGCAGCCGAGATTTGCCGGGCGCTTCGCGTTGCTGGTGTCGCTGCGGTTCAGTCGCAGCACCCGATGCTTCTGGCGCTGGTCGATGCCGGCGCGACGCTCACGGAGTTCGTTGATGCCGTTCCGTCCGCTGTTGGGAAGCGGGATGCCTTCGCCTACCTGCTGTCGGTCGTGAAGGGGCGCCGTGATGACGCTGCGCGGGATGCGACGGCACTGGCCCGCGGGAACCTCGCGCAAGGCCCGCCGCATCACGCCGACCGCAAGCAGCGCCAACTCGCAACCGCCGCTGTCCTGACGGGCCAAACGCCTCAGAGCCAGCCGATCCGAACCCTTCACCCGGATGCCATCGATGTCGAATCCCGAGTCATCGCTCCCTGAGTCCTGGGTCCAGCGCATCTTCGCGACGATGCGCGCCACCTACGGCGCCGCCTTCGACCGGCAGTGGGAGTGCCCCGCCGGCGCCGATCCGGTGGCCTTCGCCGAGGGCCTGATGGCGCACTGGGGCCGCGAGCTGCGCGGCTTCCAGCAGAACCCGAACGCGATCGGCCACGCGCTCGACAACCTGCCCGAGCACCCGCCGAACCTGGTGCAGTTCCGCACGCTGTGCGCGCGCCGCCCCGAGGTCGCGCCGGCGCTGCCCGCGCCGAAGGCTGACCCGGAACGCGTCGCGCGGATCGTCGGCGGGATCGTCAGGCCCAGGGCGCGCGATCCGCGGCAGTGGGCCCGCGACATCCTCGACCGCCACGCGGCAGGCGAGCACGTCGCGATCGCGAGCCTGGACATGGCCCGCGCGGCGATGCGCCACCAGTCTGCGGGAGCCGAGCAATGAGCGGCACCGCCTTGTCCTGCATGGGTGGCTGGTGCAAGCAGCGCGATACATGCCCGCACCACTTGCCGAGTTCGATGCGCCGGCGCATCCGCGATCGGCTGTGCGAGCCTGGGCGGGATGGCGTGCTGCGCGTTGAGTTCGTGCGCAAGGCGCCGGCCGAAATGCCTGCCATCCAAGCGCCGGTGGCCAAGCCGTCGCCGTGGGATCCGCGGTGGGATCTCGTCGCATGACCCGCGCCCGAACCGACCTGGCCGAGACCGAGGCCGATCTCGCCGCATCGCTCAAGGTCGTCCGCGATGCGCTCAAGCCGGTCGACGGCAGCGCCGAGGACACGGCCATGGCGGGCGTGGAGACGTTCTGCGCGATCGCCCTGAGGGTGATGCGCAAGACCAACCCGAGCAAGGTGCGCAGCGAGGCGCGCACCGTCGAGATCAAGGCCCGGATGGACGGGGTGCCAGTGACGCGAGGTGCTGCATGAGCGCGAACTTGAACGCCAAGGTGATGCCGAGCATGCGCCGGCCGAACTCGAACCAGTCGGCCGTGCGCCGGCTGTTCGAGGAGAACCCCGGCGAGGAGTACCGCTACGTCGATCTGAAGGCGAAGTTCTCGCACCTGAGCGACATGCAGATGCGCGAGATCGTCAAGCAGCTGGCCGCGGAGGGAACGATCTGCTCGGTTCACGCCTACCGCAGCACGCTGCCAAGTCCTACCGATCAGGAGTTCGCCAGGCTGCGCAGGCGCATCGGCGAGCTGAAGGCCGAGCTCGCCGCCGTGCGCGAGCAACTGCAGGCGAAGGAGGTCGCATGACACACCGCACCCCGAAGACGCTACCGGTCGACCAGGCGCGGTGCAAGCCCAGCGGCCAGTGCGCCGCCCGCGACAAGTGCGCCCGGTTCCTGTCGCCGCTGCCGCAGTCCGGCGCCGTGCTGATGGACGGCTACGCGGAGGCGCAATCGATGATGCCGATCCGCGTCATCGCCTCGTGCAGGCACTTCCTGTCCCAGGCCATGCTCGACGCCCACCAGCCCGCGCCAGAACCGAAGGTGAAGCCGTGGATCGGAGCGTCCTGCGATTCCGGGGAGGAGGCATGACGTGCGAATCGACGAGCACCACCGCCACAGGTGCGAGGTGCGCATGCTGCTGCGCCTGCGCGAAACCGAAGGCCGCGATCGTGTTCACGAGTGGATCGATGGGCTCGCGAAGAAGCGCGGGCTCGAGCATGCCGAGACCGTGCGCGCGGACTGCGCCAAGCAGTGGGCAGCGGGCAACCGCGGGGGCTTCGGCGACTGGCGTTGACGTGGAGGCGCTGCGCGCCAGCATGCGCCGGCGCCGCATTCGCCTGCTGTGCACCCGCATGCTTCTGGCCGCGGGCTTCGTGCTGTCCGCCTGGATCGTCGGCACGATCCTTGGGGGACGCCTGTGATCCGGCTCGTGATCCTCGGCGAGCCGGCCAGCAAGGCGAACAGCCGAAAGATCGTGACCTTCGGCAAACGGGCCGCGAGCATCAAGGGCGACAAGGCCCGGAGTTTCGAGCGGTCCGCCCTGCAGCAGATCCCGCCGGCGGCCCGCCTCAGGCTCGAGGGCCCTGTCCGCGTGACCATGCGGATCTACTACGCCAGCGAGCGGCCCGACCTGGACGAGTCGATCGTGCTGGACGTGCTGCAGGACCGGTACAGCCCGGCGAAGAAGGACAAGGGCACAGGCGAGGTGATCAGGCCGCGCGAGCTGGTGCAGCGCGGCGTGTACCGCAACGATCGGCAGGTCCGGGAGAAGCATGTGTTCCACGGGATCGACAGGGCCAACCCGCGCGCCGAGGTGATCGTCGAGCCACTGGAGCCGCAGCAGCGGGCATTGATCGGAGAGGGCGTCTGATCGTGGACGCCCTGCCGACGGAGGACCAGCTCAGTCTCTTCGGCGAGGATGACGCCGACGTCGAGCTGATCCCGATCGTGCGGCGCTACGTGAGCGCGAAGGGGCAGCCGATGCCGAAGACGGAGGCGCCGCGGTCGATCTTCGACATGGCGGTAGCCGCGGGGAAGGCGCTGCGTGGGCATGGCCGGTTCGGTGACGCGGCCGGGTTCAAGGCCAACCCGCCACCGGTGCACGGCTCGAGGATGGTCGCCAAGGTGCAGGTGTCGAACGGGGTGACGCGATTCACCGGGGCTGCCTACCCGTCGCGGTGGACCGCGGAGGACGACGAGCGCGAGCGGCAGCGGAGGGCCAGGCAGAGGCCCCCGAAGCCGTCGAAGAAGGCCAGGACGCGCAGCAGGAAGCTGATGGACATGATCGGGAGCGATGACGATGGGGCGTAAGTCCAAGCTGACGCCTGAGCAGTGGACCGAGATCGGCCGCCGGCTGGTCGCTGGGGCGGTTCCGTCCGAGCTGGCGCGGGAGTTCGGAGTGCACCCCGCTCAGATCACTCGGCGCGGGCTTGCGCAAAAATCGCAACGTGTGCGAAATGTGGCCGAGCAACTTGCGCAAGCCCAGACGGCACTCGCCGAACTGCCGATCGCCGACCAGTACACCGCGATCACCCTGTCGGAGCGCCTGCGCAGCATCAGCGACAACCTGGCCGCGGCGGCAGAGTACGGGGCGAAGACGTCGCACCGCCTGCACGCGCTGGCCAACAGCGAGGTCTCCAAGGTCGACGACGCCGACCCGATCGCCTCGGTCGACAAGCTGCGCAACGTAGGTGTCCTGACGAAACTCGCGAACGACTCGGCGCACTGCGCGCTGAACCTGGTCGCCGCGAACAAGGAAACGGTCGCGAAGCTGAACGCACCGCGTGCCGAGGTGACGGCGCTCGACCCCGGCCGGCTGGCCGACTCCACGCTCGACGACCTGATGGCCGCCCGTGCGCCGCGTTGACCTGACGGACGCCGACTGGCTGGCGCTGGAACGCGAATACTGCCGGCGGCACCTCGGGAACTTCGTCAAGCGCGCCTGGCCGGTGCTCGAGCCTGGGCAGCCGTACATCCACGGTTGGCACATGGATGCGATCAGCGAGCACCTCGAGGCCGTGACCGCTGGCCAGATCACCCGGCTGCTGATCAACATCCCGCCCGGGACCATGAAGTCGATGAGCGTCGGCGTGTTCTGGCCGGCCTGGGAGTGGGGCCCGAAGGGGATGCCACACATCCGGTTCATTGGCGCGAGCCACGAGGAGGGCCTGGCCACCCGGGACAACCTGAAGATGCGCCGCCTGGTGCAGTCGGAGTGGTTCCAGAGCCTGTGGCCGACGCTGCTCACCGGCGACCAGAACGCCAAGACCTACTTCGAGAACGAGGCCACCGGCTGGCGCCAGTCCTGCCCGGTGCGATCGATGACCGGCCGGCGCGGCGACCGCGTGGCCTGGGACGACCCGCACAGCGTCGAGGATGCGTACAGCGACGCGCGGCTCGAGGAGGCGAACCGGGTGTTCCGCGAGACCCTGCCGACCCGCCTGAACAACCCCGACAGCAGCGCGATCATCATCGTCATGCAGCGCCTGAGCGCTCGCGACATCTCAGGCGAGATCCTGGCGGGTGAGTTTGGCTACGAGCATCTGTGCCTGCCGATGGAGTACGAAGGCCCGCGCAAGGCGACGGTGATCGGCTTCGTCGATCCTCGCAAGGAGCCCGGAGAACTGCTGTTCCCGTCCCGCTTCCCCCGCGAGGTGGTCGAGCGCGACAAGCGGATCATGGGCGAGTACGCGGTCGCCGGGCAGTTCCAGCAGCGCCCGGCGCCGAGCTCGGGCGGCATCTTCAAGCCCGACATGATCGGCGTCGAGGACGCGATCCCGGCCGGCGTGGTGCAGTGGTGCCGCGGGTGGGACCTGGGCGCCACCGTGGCGGGCGACTACACCGTAGGGGCGAAGATCGGCAGGCTTCAGGATGGCCGGTACGTGATCGCGGACGTCAAGCGGGACCGCCTCGAGTCGCACAAGCGCGACGCCCTGATCAAGAACACCTCGGACGGCGATGGCCGCGGGCTGGTGAAGCAGAGCATCCCGCAGGACCCAGGCCAGGCCGGGAAGGGGCAGGTCGCCGCCTTCGCGCGGCTGCTGGCCGGGCACGCGGTCCACTTCAGCCCAGAGACCGGCGACAAGGTGACGCGCGCGACGCCCTTCGCGAGCCAGGTCAACGCCGGGAATGTGGTGATGCTGCGCGCGGCATGGAACCGCGACTTCACCGACGAACTGAGGCTGTTCCCGAACGGGACCTATGACGATCAGGTCGACGCGGCAGCGCGTGGGTTCAACCAGCTGCTTTCGCCTGCGGTGGGCGTCTTCTCCTGACCCGCTCCGTAGCATCCCCCCGCATGGGATCTCTCACCGTCAACACCACCGACCTCGAGCTGCGCCGCGCCCGCGCGGAGCTTGCAGGCTTCTCCGGGTCGATCGACGGCAAGCGCCCCGACGCCTGGGCGCAGTACGGCTACCCGACCGCCGTCACCTTCTCGCAGCTGCTGACCGCCTACGAGCGCACCGGCCCGGGCCAGGGCGCCGTGCATCGCATCCTGGACAAGTGCTGGCAGTGCCCGCCGCGGATCAAGCAGCCGGCCGCGGACGAGGAGACGGCGTGGGAGCAGAAGGTCGCCAAGCTGCTGCGCGGCGTCAACGCGTGGCAGAAGCTGCGCGACTGGGACCGCCGCAACCTGGTCGGCCGGTACTCGGCGCTGATCTACCGCGTCGCCGACGGCAAGCCGCTGGATCAGCCGCTCGAACGCGCATCCCGGCTTGTCGACCTGGTGCCGCTCTACGAGGACCAGATCAGGGTCACGGCATGGCACTCGGACCAGACCGACCCGGACCGGTTCGGGACGCCCGCGATGTGGCAGTACCGCGCCCGCCGCCCCGTCGGCGAGGACACGCAGGGCAAGCCCGACCAGTGGGCCGACGTGCATCCGAGCCGCGTGCAGGTTCTGGCCGAGGGCAGCGTCGGCGACTTCTTCGACGGCGTGCCGCTGCTGAAAGCCGGGTTCAACCACCTGATCGACCTCGAGAAGATCAGCGGCGGCAGCGGTGAGAGCTTCCTGAAGAACAGCGCGCGCGCCCTGACGATCAACTTCGACGCGGCCGCATCGCCCCAGGTCATCACGACCAACCCTGACGGGTCGCCAAGCGGCAAGACAGTGCGCGAGGTGCTGACCGAGCAGGTCGACAACCTGAACCGGAACATCGACAGCGCGCTCGTGACCCAGGGCGCCACCGCCGGCACGCTGCAGACGCAGATCGCCGACCCGACCAAGGCGTTCGAGGTGGCCGCGAACCTGTTCGCCGCGTCGGTGCGGATCCCGTTCACGCTGCTGTTCGGGCAGCAGACCGGGCGCCTGGCCAGCGACGAGGACCAGGGCGACATGGTGGCGCGCTGCGAGTCGCGGCAGGAGACCGAACTCACGCCGGCGCTCGAACAGTTCGTGCGGCGCATGCAGGCCGCGGGCCTGATCGACGCGGGTGAGTTCGAGATCGAGTGGCCGCCGCTGGATGCGCCGAGTGACGACGCGAAGTACACCCAGCTCGGCAAGCTGACCGCGGCGATGAAGCAGGCGTTCGACGCCGGCCTCGCGCAGCCGCTGTTCGACGCCAACGAGCTGCGCGGCGTTGCCGGGTTCGAGGAGCGCGCGGACGATGGCATGCCGGATCCGATGGGCGATCCGGCGCCTGATCCGAACGACCCGGACAACGACCCGCAGGCCTGACCGTGCCGCAGCCGGTCAAGAACCCGGTCATCCCCGGCAACCCGAAGGACCGCACCGGCACCGCCGGGGTCCTGCGCCGCTACGCCGCCCAGATCCGCCGCCGGTTCGAAGGCCTCTCGCGCGACGTGCTTGCCATCTTCGAGCGGATCCCGGTGTACCAGGTCAACGACCTGCGCGGCCCGGAGGTGCGGTACGGCCTGACGCCCGAGCAGCTCGCCGGCATCGCCGAGGAACTGCAGGCGGCCGTCGCGCGCTGGATCGCCGCGGGCCGGGACCTGTCGCACGTCATGTGGTGGGAGCCGTACACCGAGGAAGCGATGCACCTCGGGACAGCGCAGAGCGCCTCCAACCTGGCCGGGCTGTCGGCCAGCTACGCCGCGGCGCGCAGCCTTGAGGCGATCGTCTACAGCGAGCCGTACCGCACCCGGGTGGCGATGGCCAAGTTCAAGTCATACGAGCACTGGACGGGCCTGGCCGCCGAGCAGCGCCAGGCGCTGGCGCAGCTGATCGGGCAGGCCGTGGCCGACGGCAAGTCCCCGCGCGCCGTGCGAACGCTGATCGCCGAGCAGATGGGTGTCGGCAAGGCGAAGGCGCTGCAGTACGCCCAGACCGACATCACCGACACCCTGCGGCAGGCGCGCTGGGCCGAGTCCGAAGCCGCGGAGGCCGAGCTCGGGATTCGCACCGGCCTCCTGTGGACCTCGGCGTTCAAGCCGACGACGCGCCCCTGGCACGCCAGCCGCAGCGGGCGGGTCTACACGCCGGCCGAGTGCCGCGCGTTCTACGCCGAGCGTGGCAACCGGTACAACTGCTACTGCGGGCAGACCGAGTGCCTGCTCGATGCGAACGGGAAGCCGATCCTCACGAAGACGCTGCAGTCGGCGATGGCCAACGAGCGCAAGGCCTGGCAGTCGGTGCACGCCAAGGGCTGAAAGCAGAAAGGACCGGCGCCTCGCTGCAGCTTGGCGTCCGGTCCCATCAGGCGCTGGCCGGCGTGATCCGGCGTGGTGCTGTTCCTATTCCTGCCTCAGTCCACGAGGCCTGCCCCCGGCACGTATCCGGGGCTTCAGCGCGGGGGCATTGTGCGCCTCCCTAGCATGCCGCAGCAAGTCCTCCAAGGGTTGCTGCCCATGAAATCCAAGCGCGTCCACATCCTCTCGACGGTCAACGCCGCGAACGTCAGCAAGTCCGGCGGCACGTACACGATCCGCGACGTCTGCGGGGCGGTCGACGAGATCGTGATGAACGGCATGCTCTACCCGGGCGAGCAGCTCGCGCCGGCGGTGGCCAGCCTGGAAGGCAAGCCCGCGCCTGCCGGCCACCCGAAGAACGCCGCCGGGCAGTTCATCAGCGCCCTGAACGGCGAGGCACTGGCCAGCACCTGGATCGGCAGCTACGCGAAGAACGCGCGCCACGAGGGCGGCCGCTCGCTGGTCGACATCGTGGTCAACGAGGCCCAGGCAAAGGCCCATCCGGACGGGCTGAAGCTGGTCGAGCGCCTGGACGCGGCGATCAGCGGCACGAACTCCGAGCCGATCCACGTCAGCACCGGCCTGGTGACGGAGCCGATCACCGCGAACGGCGAGAGCCGCGGCAAGAAGTACCAGCGCATCGCCACGAACATCAAGTACGACCACCTCGCCATCCTGCTCAACGAGAGGGGCGCCGGCACCCCGGACGATGGCGTCGGCATGTTCCTGAACAGCGCCGGCCAGCCCGAGGAGGTCGAGGCCGGGACCGTGAGCCTGGAGCCCGAGGATCGCCGCAGCGCGGGCCTGATGGCGTGGATCAAGCGCCTGGTCGGCAACGGCTCGAGCGTGGAGCTCTCCTTCGAGTCGATCCAGTCGGGCCTGTACGCGCTGATGCCGGATGGATCCTGGCTGCGCGACGTCTTCGACCGGTACGCGGTGTTCACCGACCGCGACGGGAAGCTCTGGCGCCAGGACTACACGGTGTCCTCGGGGGGCTCCGTAGCATTTGTCGGGACCGCAGTCGAAGTGCGACGCGAAGTCAAGTACGAACAGATCACCAACCGAGAGGAAGAAGACAGCATGAAGACCCAGATCGTCGCCGCCCTGAACGCGGCCGGCATCAAGACGGACGGCCTGGACGATGCCCAGCTGCTGTCCTCGTACAACTCGCTGGTCGCGAAGCCGCACACCGACGCGCTGACCGAGGCCAACTCCAAGATCGCCGGATTCGAGGCGAACGCCCGGGCCGCCGAGGAAGCCGAGCTGACCACGCTCGCGACCGAGCTGGCTGTGAACTCGGCGCTCAAGGTCGACGACCTGAAGAAGCTCGGCCTGCCGCGGCTGAAGGAGCTGAAGGGCAACGCCTCGGCCGCGCCGATCCTGCCCGCCGGTGGCGGCACCAAGGCCGCGGACGAGTTCGCCGGCTACTCCATCAACAGCCTGATCGACGCGAAGTAACGCGCGCCCACCCGGAGAACTGACATGGCAAACCGCATCTACACCGGCCCGGCCGACCGCCAGCCCAAGACCATCAGCGACCGGACCTGCGCCGCCTCGCTGCTGCCCGGCACCTTCGTGAGCGTGCTGGTCGGCACCGTCGCCCAGGCGACCGCCCCGACCGCCGTGCGCCTGGCGCTGCTCGGCGAGCGCGACTTCTACAGCACGGGCCAGCTCGACGCGAACGACCCGCTCAAGGTCGCCTACGCCTCGGGGGACACCGCCGTCTCCTACGTGCTCGAGCCGGGCCAGTCGTACCAGGTCGCGTGCGCTGCCGCGACGTACACCAACGGCCAAGAGCTCACCGTGGCGGCTTCCGGGCGCGCCGCGGCCGCTGCGAGCACGAACGTCGTCGTCGCCTACTACGACGGCCCGAACAGCGTCGCGCGCTCGGCGGGCGACCTGATCGACGTCGTGATCGCTCCGTTCTACACCAAGGCTTAAGGAGGCCGACACCATGCTGCGATTCACCCCCGAGCAGGACGCCGCCTACGCCGCGGCTCGCCATGCGTACAACGAGCGCGAGCGCGCATTCGCCGCGAACGCCGCGACCACCATGATGATCGGCAACGCCGCGCCGGTGCCGCTGGACGCCTGGCGCCGCATCGACTCGCGCGGCACGATGATCCAGCGCGACGTGCTGACGGTGTTCAACCGCCTGGCCGCGGCGAACCAGACGCCGGTCGGCATCGGCGATCTGGTCAGCTACTTCCCGAAGATCAGCGACTCGGGCGAGGTGCACGTCTCGCTCGATGGCCGCAGCGAGGCCCGCCAGGACCAGGCGCTGGTCAAGTACGAGGGCACCCCGGTGCCCGTGATCGACAGCTACGCCCGCTTCGGCTGGCGCCAGATGGAGGTCATCCGCAAGGGTGGCGGCGTGCTCGACATGGAGACGATCGCCAACCACCAGCGTCGCGTCGCCGAGAAGATGGAGGACATGGTGCTGAACGGCCTGTCCTCGGTCGTCGTGGGCGGCCAGACGATCTATGGCCTGCGCAACTTCCCGAATCGCAGCACCGGCACGCACGGCCTGACGCTGACGTCGGCCACCGGCGCGCAGTGGCTCACCGCGTTCACGCAGATGATCAACCTGCTGGTCGGCGACAACGCCTACGGCCGGATCACGGTGTTCCTGAACTACGGCGACTGGACGGCCGCGAGCCTGAACGAGTACGCCGCGGGCTACCCGAAGACGATCCTGCAGCGCCTGCGCGAGGTCGAGCAGATCGCCGACATCGTGCCGGCCTCGAAGATCCCGACCGGCAACATCATCGGCATCGCCGGCCTGGAGACGGGCGAGTGGGGCTCGATCCTGTCGGCCATGCCGATGGTCACGCGCCCGAAGGCCCGCCAGAACCCCGAGGACGACTACGTGTTCGGCGTGATGGCCGTCGCTGCACCGCAGTTCCGCAGCGACTTCGGCGACCGCTCGATGATCGCCCACACCACGACCGCCTGACGCCATGAAGGTGACGATCACCCACCTGAAGGCGCCCTGGCCCGCCGGCGCGAAGCCGGGCGATGTCGTCGAGCTCAACGGCGACGCCATCCCCGGCTGGGCGCTCGGCAAGTGCGTCCCGGCACCCGAGGACGCGAAGCCGACGGCGGGCGACCACAAGCCCGCCAAGGCCGAGAAGCCCGCCAAGGCCGAGAAGGACGCGGCGAAGTGATCTCGTCCACGCAGGCCCAGCAGTACCTCGACCAGATGGCGGGCATCAGCCTGCCGTCGTTCCTCATCGCCGCGGCGGTCGGGAAGGTCGAGGCTGCCGAGCCCGCGATGATCGCCGCCGGCTACAGCGAGGCCGACCAGGTGCTGATCCAGTGCATGGCCGTGACCCTGATCGCTGCCGCCGGCGACCCGCGCCGCATCTCGTCGCAAGGCGCCGCCTCGGGCGCCTCGCGCAGCTTCAAGTACGGCAGCGCCGACCTGACCGCGCTGCGCCGCTCGCTGGCCGCGCTGGACACCGCTGGGACCGTCTCGGCGCTCGTCGGCGCGGACCCAACGACCCAGACCATGTTCATGGTCGTCTGAGTGCGGCCGGCGCCGGGCGCTGGAACCACCCCGGACCAAGGAATACCGGATGACCTTCGAAACAGGACTCGGCGCGCGACTCGGCATTTCCGGGACGCTCGAATGCAAGGACAAGGACGGCAAGGTCCTGTCGGTGATCGAGCTGTCGGGTTCCATCCCCCTGTCTGAACTCGGCCTGAGCATCGACCAGGCCGCAACCCTCATCGCTTCGCAACCGCAACCGGAGACCACGAATGGCCCTGACCATCGCGAATGAATGCCGCAAGGCGGCTCTCGACGCCATCACTGCGCTGCTGAACACCGGGCAGTTCCGCCTGACCACGGCGGCCAACGGCGGCGGCACCGAGCTGGCGCTCCTGCCGCTGAGTGCGACCGCATTCGGCGCGGCGACCACGGCGAGCCCGTCCGTCGCGGTCTCGAACGCCATCACCGCGGACGCCTCCGTCACGGCCGGCACGATCCTCGGATTCGACCTGCGCACCAGCGGCGGCGTGAGCCGCATCAACGGCACGGTCGGCGTCGGCTCGGGCGACCTGCAGGTGTCGAACAACGTCATCCCGAGCGGCGCGACCGAAGTCTCGTGCACTGGCGGCCTGACCCTGAGCCTGCAACTGAGCTGACCAGAGGCCAGAGGTGTCGCGCTTCCGTCTCCAAGCGCCGCTGCGCCCATCTGCGATCGCGGCGGCACTTGGCGCAAGCGGGGACATCGCGAGTTCGACGGGTGGCGGTGGCAGCGCGACAACGTTCGACAGCCTCTACTCTGGCGGGTGGGCGCCAAATAGCGGCACCGATGCCAAGACGCTGCCAACAGAAACCGAGCCGGCGAAGTCCACGAACATCCTGACGGGTGGCTACCGCGATCAGCGGTACGACGCCGAGATACGAAAGACGACGGCGGTTGCCGATCAGGTCAACAGCACCGACGACTACATCCGGCACGAATACAGCCGGCGTCAGGCCTTCAACTGCGACAGTACGCGAAAGATCGTCCAGGGGTCTGGGGGCTGGTGGTTCCTTTACGACACCAGCACGAACGCCGTGATCCCGAGCGGTGTCACCTCCGGCACAGGGCAGAACGGAATCCAGGGCCTGGCCGGCGACTGCGAGCCGATATGGCATCCGACCGACCCAACCAAGTTTTGGCACACCGACCAGAACGGCGGGCGCGTGTGGTACGAGCGCACGCTCGGCAGCTCTGGCACCGCGCCTGCTTCGGCAACCCTGTTCGATTTGACGTCGCTCCTGTCGGCAATGGGTTCTCCGTGGAGCACGGGCGTCTATGTCTCCTTCAACGGGGAGGGTCGGCCGAGCAACGATGGCCGATGGTGGTGCCTGAACGTGATGACGAGCGGGTTCTCGTCCATCGGCGCCATCATGTACGACCGGCAGACCAACACGATCACCGGCTCGGTTGCCTTCGGTGGGAACAACCCGAACTGGGTCGGCACCAGCCCGCTCGGCAACTACATGGTTGCCTCGTGGTACGGAACGGCCCAGGCGAGCCTCGCCGCCGAGGCTGCGCTGACGCCATCGACTGCCAACGGGGTATGGGTGTGGAACCAGTCAGGCACCTTTGTGCGCGTGGTGTCGGTCATCGGCGAGCACAGCGACTTCGCGGTAGATCGCAGCGGCAATGAGGTGTATGTCGGCATCAGCTTCCACGGCAACACCGGAACACCCAACGTCGGCTGGGATGGCCTGGCGAGTGATGGCCTGTTCATGCGCCGGCTCGACACCGGCGCCGCCTACGTGTTCAGCGCCGTTGAGCCGTACACGGGCGGCGATGGGTTCCACATCAGCGGATGCAACTCGGCGCGCAACGGGTGGTGCGTCGTTTCCAAGTACGGTGCCTCATCGGGGGGAAGCTACGGCGGCACGGTGTTCGTGGTCGAACTCACCTCGACATCGCCGCGCATCTATCGCCTGGCGCACTCGCGGTGGGCGGTGTCGAGCACGGTGGCCAATCAGCCGGCGTACTGGTCCGAGCCGCACGTCAGCGTGAACAACGACATCACGCGAGTGGTCTACGCATCGTCATTCGGTGGCGGCGACGTGGAGGACTACGAGATCATTCTGCCGTCGTGGGCGATTCCTACTTGAAAGATGGAGGCGGCATGAACATAGGCGACGGCCAGGTGATCCGCTTCATCGGTGGCTGGCATGAAGGCACGACGACCGATGAGATGATCGACATCCTGCTCGACCGCCTGACGGTGCAGCAGGGCGTGCTGGCGGACGGATTCACGATGCAGCGCACCGAGAGCGCGATTCCGGCCGAGCGTCGGCGCGTGGCAGAGCGCGAGGCAGCGAAGGCGATGGGGGGATCATGAATCTGCGCAGACTTTACGCAGCACGTGTGCGCAAGAACGCCGGCGGTGGCGGCGGCTTCGGCCTTGGCGTCAGCGCCAAGGGAAACAGTGGTGGGGCCTCCGCGACCACCAATGCCGTGACCACGCAGGCCAGCGGCTCGACCTTCGTCGTCGACGTGGTGTTCGACAGCGGCACGACCGTCAGCAGCATCACCGACAGCAAGGGCAACACCTACACGCAGCAGGGCACGACGCAGACGAACTCGGCGGGCACGATGAAGTCGGCGCGCTACATCTGCGTCAACGGCACGGGCGGCAGCAGCCACACATGGACGGCGACATGCAGCGGCGCGGGGGCGGTGCCCTCGGTTTTCGGAACCGAGATCAAGGGCGGGCTCACGAGCGGCATCGTCGACGTGCATGTGCAGGGCAACGACGAGACCAGTCCGTTCGGCGTGGCCTCTGGCACGCTGGCCCAGGCCAACGAGTACGTGCTGAGCTTCTTCGCGAGCTACAGCACGGCGCCGCCGACGTGCGCGCACGCCGTCACCGGCAACGGGTTTGCGCTCATCCAGGAGACGACCGACTTCGGCACGTCGTGGGTCGGCGCGGTCGGTGGTGTGCTGGTCGCTGCAACGACCAGCGTCACGCCGCAATGGACCGAGACCAACACCTCGGCCGGTACGTCGGTGTTCGTCACTTCTTTCAAGGGGCCATGATGAACCTACTCAAGCAATCAACTGCGGTCGACATCGCGCTCGGCCCGTTCGTCGACGAAACCGACGCGCGCACCGCTGAAACTGCGCTCACCATCGCGCAGGCCGACGTCCGGCTGAAGAAGAACGGTGGTGCGTGGGCGCAGAAGAACCAGGCGAGCAGCGCGACACACGAGGAGAACGGGTGGTACGAGATCAACCTCGACGCGACCGACACGAACACGCTCGGGATACTCGTTGTCGCCGTCAACGAGGCCGGCGCGCTGCCGGTGTGGGAGCGTTACATGGTTGTCCCGGCGAACGTCTACGAGTCGCTGATCGCCGGCACCGAGTGGCTCGAGGCCACGACGCTGCGCAACGACGTGGCGATCAGCGGGACGACCATCACCGTGCGCAAGCCCGACGGCACGACCACGCAGTACACCAAGACGGGCACGTTCACGGCCGGCGCCGACGTCCTGACCGGCCTGGATTGAGGGGGAATCGAGCATGGCAGACAACAGCCTTCGAACGCCCGGCAGCGGCGAGTCCGTCGCCGCCGATGAACTCGCCTACAGCGGCGACACCGCGAAGGTCCAACTCGTGCGCGTCGTGCACGTCAGCGGCGCCGAGGGGTCGAAGACGCTGACCGAGGTACTCGACGCCACGAACGGCCACCTGGTCGGCGGCAACGCCGCGCACGATGCCGTCGACGCCGGTTCGCCGGTCAAGATCGGCATGCGCGCCATTGCCCATGGCACCAGCCCGACCGCGGTTGCAGCTGCTGACCGCACCGACTGGCTCGCCAACCGGCACGGCGTGCCCTGGGTGATCGGCGGGCATCCCAACGTCCTGACCTTCCGCAGCCAGTTCACCGCGGCCCAGACCGACGTCGCGCTGGTCACGGCCAGCGCCGGCCAGAAGATCGTGCTCACGGCCTTCCAGGTGACGCTCGACAACGCGTCGACCGTGTTCCCGAGCGTGCGCCTGGGCTTCGGCGGCACGACCACCCCGACCGGCGCCGGCGTTGTCGGCGCGCATGGTGGCGTCCCGGCCGGCGGCGGCTTCTCGCGCGGCGACGGCTCCGGGATCATCGGCATTGGCGCCGACGGCGAAGACCTGCGCATCACCACCGTCGGCACGGCCACCGCGAACGGCGTCGAAGTGGTCGGGTCCTACTACATCGTCGAGTCGTGACGCGATGCCGGTCATCACCTACGCAGCGGGGACGACGGCACTCGTCGCCAAGGCGCGGCATGCCCGCGTGCGCCTGTGGGGAGGTGGCGGCGCTGGTGGTGGCGCCACCGGCAACCCCGCGGCAGGCGGCGGCGGCGCTGGCGGCCAGTACGCCGAGTCGCGCGTCACGCTGACGCCTGGCACGAGCTACAACGTCGTCGTCGGCGCTGCCGCCACCGGCAGCACGACGGCCACGGTCAACGGCAACGACTCGACCTTCAACTCGACGACCGTCGTCGCCAAGGGCGGCGCCGGCGCGGCATCGACGACCGGCGCAGGCACCGGCGCCAGCGGTTCGACGGCGAGCGGCGTCGGGACGGTCGTGACGGCTGGCGGCAACGGTGCGACGGCTCCCGGTACAGGCACCTCAGGCGGCGGTGGCGGTGGCGGTGGCGGGGATGCCTCCGGTGCGACAGAGGGCACGGCGACTTCACCGGGCGGCAGCGGCGGCGCCGGGCGCACAACGGGCAACGTCGCTGGCAATAGCGGGGCGTCTTACGGTGGCGGCGGCAGCGGTGGCCGGGCGGGCACGACGACCGACCGCGCGGGCGGCAACGGTGCGGCCGGCGGCGCCATCGTCGACTGGCTTCCCCCCTCGATCCACCTGCTGAACCTCGTCTAGCCGCATGTCGCTGCTCCTGCTACTCGACGGCGGCGCGCCTCCTGCACCAGCTGGCGGGATGCGCTCGGCCGTGGCGCCGTGGCCATATGGCTTCGGTGCCGCGCCCGCGACGCTGAACCTGACCCAGACCGCGACGGTCGGAATCTCCGGCGCCGCTTCGGCGTCAGGCGCGCTCGAGGTCAAGCTCTCGATCGTCCAGACGGCGAACGTCGCCATGAGCGGCGCGCACACGCTGTCCGGGAACATCCAGATCGTCACGCCGACGCTCGACTTGGCGCAGACCTCGGCGATCGCGGCCAGTGGCGCACTCTCTGCAACCGGCGACCTGCAGACCAAGCTCACGATCGTTCAGACCGCCGCGCTGGCGGTGGCCGGAACTGCGAGCCTGACGGGCGACCCCGCCTACAAGCTGCCGCTGAACCTCGCCCAGACGGCGAACATCGCGCTGGCCGGGACAGTGGCCACGAGCGGCGACCTTCAGACGAAGCTGACCGTCGCCCAGACCGTCGCTACCGCGCTCGCCGGCGTGGCCGGCCTGTCCGGCGACATCGCGTACAAGCTCACGCTCGATCTCGCGGCGACCGCGGCGCTCGGCCTGTCCGGCACGGCCAGCCTGTCCGGGAACATCGGCATCACCGGCCCGGCCACGGTCCGCGGCTTCCGGTCTGCTGTCGCGCCATGGCCCTATGGCTTCGGCCTGATCGTCGGGGCGCCGTTCAGCCTGGTGGAGACCGCCGGGATCGGCCTGTCCGGCTCGATGACGACGGCCGGCGACGTGCGTGGCGACGTCGAGTGGGAGTTCGAGCCCCCGCTGCAGCTGGCCGCTGCCGGCGCGCTGTCACTCTCGGGAGACATCGCCTTCGGCCTGGCCGCACTGAACCTGTCGCCGACGGCGGCGATCGCGCTGGCCGGCGCAGCGTCGATCACCGGCGCGCTTCAGCAGAAGATCAACCTCGTGCAGTCCGGCGCGATCGCGCTGGCCGGCGCGCCGGCGCTGTCCGGGCAGATCGCCGCACGCGTCAACGTGGCCGCGACCGCCTCGATCGGCATCAGCGGCGCCGCTGCGGTGTCCGGCGAGATCGTCTCCGCGTTCGGCCGCGACGTCACGCCGACGGCGCCGCTGGGCATCAGCGGCAGCGTGACCACGACCGGTGCGATCCAGATCACCGGCCCGGTGACGCTAGACATCGCCCAGACCTCGCCCATCGGCATCGCCGCGGCGGTGGTGGCTTCCGGCGACATCTTCGTCCGGCTGCCGTTCAACCTGGTCACGTCCGGCGCGGTGTCGATGGCCGGCGCGCTCAGCTCGAGCGGCGACATCCTGGCCGACGAGGTGGACCCGTCGACCTTCTACCGGTACGACGTGCCCGGCGAGTCGCTGGCCTACGGAGTGCCCGGCCTGAGCCTTCGCCACGACCTGCAGGCGGCCTCGCTGCGCTTCGACGTGCCTAGCATCGGCCAGGGCGTCACCATCTCCTGAAAGAACGACCATGACCATCGGCGCTGCCTGGAACATCGACGACCCCGCGAAGCCCTGGTGCGACTGGGATCCGAACGCGAACATCCGCATCCCGATCGGCGTCGCCGACTGGCTGACGGAGCTGGGCACGACCTACGCCAGCCACGACGTGCTGACCGACGCGCCGCTCGAGTGCGCCGACGAGGGCACGCACTCGGCCGGCACGATACTGGTCCGCATGAAACTGGCCGCGGCGCCGATCTTCACCGAGGGCGTGAAGTACCCGTTCACGATCCGCGTCTTCGGCTCCGACGGCCTGACGCAGGACGACCGCACGCTCTGGCTGAGGGTCAAGAGCCGCTGATCGACGCTGGTCCAGCGTGGACCATCACGGCCCTCTGTGGCGCCTCCCTAGCATGCCTTGGCATGTCTTCCGCCGCATCCTGGAGCTACACGAGCAAGGCCACCTTCTGGCCTCTGCTCGGCCGTGACGACTGGAACCATGCGCCGACCTACGGGGCGCCGGTGGTGTTCGCCTGCGACTACAGCGCGACATCGGTCCGCATGACCGACGACCGCGGGCAGGAGTTCACCACGCGCCAGGTGCTGCACACCGAACGCGCCGACCTCAAGCAGGGCGACATGGTGCTGATCGGCGTCTCGGCCGTGTCGACGCCTCAGGCCGCCGGCGCCTTCGAGGTGCGCGCGGTGACGCGGTTCGCTGACACCTTCGAGCAGCGCGCGGACGATTACCGCATCGCAACATGACGACCCGGCCCCGCATCGTCAACAACCTGCCGCAGTTCGTCAGCGCGACGCAGCGGCGCGCTGCGCTCGGCATGAACCAGGCGCTGATCCTGGGCGCGTCCGAGGCCAGCGTGCTGACCCCGATCGACACCAGCACGCTCCTGAACTCGCAGTACCGCAACGTCGGCAAGGAAGGTGCGCGGGTCGTCGGCGTGGTCGGCTACAGCGCCGAGTACGCGCTGCCCGTGCACGACCCCGACAACCCGCAGGACTTCCGCCGGCCGACCGCTGAGAAGGAGTTCCTGAAGAAGGGATTCGAGCGCGCCGAACCGAACATCCGGGCTGTCCTCAAGGGAGCGATCAAGACGTGACCGCAGCCGACGCGATCCGCGACTTCATCACGCCGCTACTGCCGGGCTGGCGCATCCAGTTCGGCCGATGGACGGACGGCACGCGCACTGACCGCTACGCCGTGCTGCGCCCGGTCGGCGGGCTGCCGGCGTCGCTGGTGCGCGAGCCTCAGTTCTCGCTGCAGCTCATCGGCGCCTCCACAGACTCCAACGAGGTGCCCATGACGGCATCCGAAACCGTGATCCAGGCCATGCAGACCGACAGCGGCGCACTGGTCTTGATGCAGCCGGCCGAGCCGGTGTTCTGGGCGACCGACGACGGCCGCCCCGCTTCTGAAATCGCCATCTCGGCAATCACCACCTAAGAGGTATCCCATGAGTGCCTACACCGGCCGCGACGTACTGATCGAATTCGCCATCGCCGACGAGAACGCCTCGGTCGGCGGACTGACCTTCAAGACGCTGGGCATGATGCGCGGCAAGGGCATGAAGGTGAACTGGGACACCGCGGACGCCACCGCGGACAAGTCGCCGCAGTTCACGAAGCAGAGCCTCGTGACCTTCAAGGCCGTCGAGTTCTCTGGCGATGGCGTCAGCTACACCGACGCGATCCACAACCAGGCCGAGCTGAAGGCCCACATCTACAACCCGGGCAGCGCCACCGCGAACCAGCCGAAGGCCTGGATTCGCCAGACCGCCCCGGACGGCGTGACGGTGGGTCCGTTCATCTTCTCGGAGTGGTCGAGCGACGCCCCGCACGACGACGTGGCCACCTGGTCGACGACCGCCATGAGCAATGGCGCCGTGACCTTCACCCCGGCCTGACCCACCACCTGACCACCGGAGCACCTTCACATGGCTGCCATTTCCTCGATCGACGCCGCGCAGATCGGCGACTTCTCCGCCCCGATCACCACGCTGTCGGCGGACGACACCATCACCATAGCGCCCGGCAAGAAGCAGTTGCTCGTGCTGCGCAACACCACCGGCGGCTCGCTGACCTGCACCATCGACGGCAGCACCGGGACGACGGTCTACGCGCCCGGCGTGGGCAACGTCGACGTGTCGGCCGGGAAGGCGATCGTCGTCGCCGCGGGCCTGAGCCGCGCCGTCGTGCTGTCGACGATCAGCGCCTACTGCCAGGGTGTCGTGCACCTGACCGGTGCCGCGACCCTGACCGCCCAGTTGTTCGACCTCTGACCCTCGGGCCAGTGCTGATCGAATGCGGCTTCGTGCGAGCGATGGCCGGCGACGGCGCGGAGTTCACCTTCCGCCCGTCGCTCGGCCGCATCGCCGCGCTCGGTAGCCCGCAGGAGATCGTCGAGCTGTACGCCGGCCTGCACGGGCCGCGCGCCGACAGGGACGCCGCATACATCCTGGCGTCACTGTGCGATCAGGAGGACGCCACGCCGCTGATCGGGTGGACCGACGAAGCAGGGCACCACCAGGGCGAGATGCCCGCGGTCGAGCAGGTCATCATCGCGCAGCACCTGATGCGCCACGGGATCATCGGCAAGGCCCGGCCCGGCAAGGGCGACGGCGCCTTCTCCGACGCCTTCCACGCCGCCGAGTACATCGCCGCCGCGCGCGTGCACCTGGGACTGAACAGCGCCGATGCCGAAGCCCTGTCGATGACCGAGTTCCAGCAGATGTTCGAGATGAAGTTCCCGGACGCTGGCAAGAAGTCCAAGCGCGACGTGCCGACGCGCGAGGAATACGAGGCCCAGATCGCGGCGATCATGGAGAAGCGCCGTGGCTGAGAAGGTCGGCGGGATCTACTACGAGGTCGACCTTGACACGGCGAAGATGGTCGACGGCCAGCGGCGCGCAAGCCGCGAGCTCGACGGCCTGTCGACGCGCCTGACCGCCACCGGCGCCGCGGTCGCCGTCCTGGCTGCGAGCCTGGCCGCGCTGAAGATCGCGAAGCTGGCCGACGAGATCCGTCTCCTGAGTGCACGCGCAGAGGTCGCCGCCGGAAGCATCGAGGCCGGCGGCGAGGCGATGAACGAGCTGATCGCCATCAGCCGGCGCACCCAGACCAGCCTGACCGGCAACGTCGAGGTCTTCAACCGCCTGAACCAGTCCATCCTGCAGATGGGCGGCACGCAGCGCGACACGCTGGTTTTCACCGAACTGCTCGCCAAGGCGATCAAGGTAAGCGGCGCGAGCGCGGTCGAGTCGAAGGCCGCGATGCTGCAGTTCGGGCAGGCCCTGGGCTCGGGCAAGCTCGCCGGCGACGAACTGCGGTCTCTCATGGAGACCGCGCCCTACCTGATGCGCAAGCTCGCCGACGGCATCGGCGTGCCGGTGGGCGCGCTCAAGCAGCTGGGCGAGGAAGGCAAGCTCACCGCGGACGTGGTGACGAACGCGTTGTCGAAGGCGGCCGACCAGATCGACGCCGACTTCCAGAAGTTCCCGCAGACCGTCGAGTCGGCGATGATCGTCGCGCAGGACTCGGCGGCGCTGGCCGCGGCGAAGTTCGACGAGCTCAGCGGCAGCAGCGCGGCACTGACCGGCGTCGTGCAGGGCACGGGCCAGGTGCTCGACGAGTTGGCGAAGCAGTTCGACGCGGCCAGCGGCGAGGCCGACAAGCTCGGCCGCAACGATGCGGTCTCGTCCTGGGCCGACCAGACCCGCACCGCGCTGTCCTACGTGGCCGACGCCGCCGACGTGACGTGGCAGGCCGTGAGCGTGCTCGGCCGGAATGTCGGGTTCGTGTTCTCGACGCTCGGCTCGCAGATGGGCGGAATCGCCGCGATGGTGGCCGCGGCGGCGCGTGGCCAGTTCTCGCAGGCCGGCGCCATCTGGGACATGATGAAGCGCGACGACGCGCAGCGCCGCGCCGAGCTCGACGCGCGGGACAAGGAAACGCTGCGCGACCGGCTTCTGGCGGGCCAGCGCATGCGCCAGGCCTGGGCGGCGCAGGCCACGACACCCGAGCCCGACCGCCTTGACCGGGCCGCGCGCGGTGGCCGCGCCGGCACGTTGCGCCCGCCGACCGGCACGCCCACGAAGCCGACCGCCGGCGCGCGCTTCGACTCGGACGGCTACCTCGCCGGGCTGGAAGCGAAGACGCTCGAAGGCATCGCGCGAATCGACGCGCTCGAGCAAGAGGCGCTGCGCAAGAACGGCGAGCTCCTGAAGGCCGGGAAGATCACCCGGGCCGAGGCCGCGCAGGCGCAGACGCTCATCGAGGCGAACGCCTCGGCCGATCGGCGCGACATCATGCTGCGCGAGGGCGAAGAGCGCAGGCAGCTCATCGAGGAGCAGGGCAAGGCCGACGCCGAGGCGCGCGCCAAGGTCGCCGCCGACCAGGCGCGCGGGCAGGGCTTCGCGCAGGGCATCCTGACCGACGCCGACCCGGTGGCGAAACTGCAGGCCGAGCTCGAGGCGAAGACCGCTCTGCTGCTGCAGTACGCCGCGATCGACCAGGCGAACGCCTCGCTCTACGCCGCAGCGCGCGTGGCGCTCGAGGCCGAGACGAACGCGAAGATCGCCGAGATCGTTCAGCGTGGCCGCGACCAGCAGGCGGCGGCGAACTCGGCGACGCTGCAGAACTACGGCGCCTTGTTCGGCGGACTGGCCGACCTGACGAAGACCTTCGCCGGCGAGCAGTCTGGAGCCTACAAGGCAATCTTCGCGGTGTCGAAGGCCTTCGCCATCGCGGACGCCATCATCAAGATCCAGCAGGGCATCGCCGCGGCCAGCGCGCTGCCGTTCCCGACGAACATCCCGGCGATGGCCTCGGTCGCGGCGGCGACGGCCGGCATCGTGAGCACGATCCGAGGCACCACCTTCGGCGGTGGCCGGCGGTACGGTGGGCCGACATCGCCGGACTCGTTCTACAAGGTCAACGAGACCGGCCGGCCTGAGATGTTCCAGGCCGCGAACGGGGCGCAGTACATGCTCCCGACCGGTGGCGGGCGCGTGATCCCGGCCGATCAGGTCGGCGGCGGCAGCGGCCCGCAGTGGCAGATCATCGTGAACAACAACGCGCCGGGCGCCGTGGCGTCTGCCTCCGTCGACCAGCAGTCGCGCGTCGTGACCATCGCCATCGCCGAGATCGCCGCGCAGATCCGCGACAACACGGGCCCGGTCTACAGCGCGCTGCGCAGCTCCACCAACGTGACCGGGCGCATGTCATGACCGCAGCCTACCCGCTGACCATCCGCACGATCCTGCACGCCGGGAAGAGCCGCAGCCAGCCGGCCGCGTTCAAGATGAACGAGCCGCGCCGCGGCTACGGCTACGCGCAGCAGATCGGCACCGACGTGCCGGTGTTCTGGGACGTGGCCTTCCGCTTCACCGAGTCGGAGGCGGTCGCCTTCCAGCTCTGGTTCACCCAGATCATCAACCGCGGCGCCGACGAGTTCACCCTGCCGCTGCGCACCGAGTTCGGCATGCTCACGCACACATGCCGGTTCCTGCCCGATGGCCTGCTGCCGGCGCAAGAGGACGGCCCGCTGTTCGTCTACAAGGCGTCGATCATGGCGCGTGCCCAGGTGATCCCGGATGCCTACGTCGAGGCCGCGGCGCTGATCGTCGCGCTGCCCGACTGGCCGACCTGGGCGAGCCTGCTGGACCTGGCCGTGACATCCGAAATGCTCGAGGCGTGACGCCGTGGACAAGGCCACGTTCTGGGCCACCAAGAGCCCGCTCCCGGAGTTCCACGCGATCACGTTCGAACACCCGGCGATGTCGCAGCCCTTCCGGCTGGTGGCGAACCAGTTCTCCGAGGTGACGCTGGCCGGCGCGGTGCACACGCCCGCGCCGATGACGATCAAGCCTCCCGACCAGAGCGGCGACACCCAGCCGCGCCTGACGATGGCCTTCCCGCGCCAGGTGGTCGGCCGCGAGTTCAAGCGCCAGCTCGCGCGCATCGTCGAATCCGGCTCGCGCCAGCCGATCGACGTCACCTATGCGGTTTACCTTGGCGACACCGCCGCGCCGCAGCTGACGTGGGAGCTGTACGTGTCCGACGCCAGCGGGATCAGCTTCTCGGCGGACACGGTGCAGGTCGTGGCGACCGACTCCAACCCGATGCGCCAGGCGGTGGCGCTGATCTATGACCCGGCCGTGTTCACCGGGCTAGAACTGATCTAACCGGGGCGCCTCCCTAGCATCCAGCCGGGTGCAAAGGCTCCTTACACCCGACGAATTCGCCGCGCGCGCCGTTGGCGTGCCCTGGGTCCGGTGGCGCTCCGACTGGGACGCCTGCGACTGCTTCGGCCTGATCGTCCTGTACTTCCGCGAGGTGCTCGGCGTCGACCTCGGGCCGGTCCCGCAGGTCGACATCGCGGCGGGCTTCGAAGGCGCGCAGGGCTGGGTCGAGGCGGGCCCGGAGGCCAACGCAACCGCGTGGATGGCCTGGCTCGGTGGCCGGCCGCGCCACTGCGGCATCGTCATGCCAAGCGGGCTGCTGCTGCATTGCGAGGGCGACGAGGAACGGCCCGGCAGCGTGCGCCTGACCCGGCTGGCGGCCGTGGCCCGGGTGTACGGCCAGATCCGCTTCTACCGGTACGCGCCCGCATGCTGACCATCTTCAACGACCCGGCCGGCGTCACCGGGCGCCGCACTGTCGCGCTCGACTACGGCGCCACGCTGCAGGCGAACATCGAGCGGCACCTGAGCGGCGGCGCCGACGCCGAACTGCGCATCAACGGCGTCGTCACCGACCCGCTGGCCGATCCGCGCCTGGATGCGCCGCCGGCGCGCGGCGACCTGGTGACGATCACGCTACGCCCGCGCGGCCTGGACCCGATCACCTGGGCCTACATCGCGATCGGCGCGCTCGCGGTCTACACCGTCACGGCGCTGCGCAACATCCCGGCCCTGGACGGGGCCGCCGGCAAGGACTCGCCGAACAACAAGCTCACCGCGCAGACCAACCTCGCGCGCGCCTACCAGGCGACGCCCGACGTGTACGGCTACCGGCGCGTCTGGCCTGACCTGATCCAGCCCTCGACGGTCGAGTACATCGATCACCTGAAGTACGTCACCGAGTGGCTGTGCGTGTCGCGAGGGAAGGGCACGATCACGAGCGTGCAGTACGCCGAGACCCCGATCGGCGACATCGACGGCTCGAGCTACGAGGTGTTCGAGCCGGTGCCGGTCGATGGCTACCCGGAGCGCGGCACGACGACGCTGAACGACGTCTACGAGGCGTTCGAGAGCGACGAGGTGAACGGCCAGGAACTGCCGTACTCGGTGGCCTTCGTCGAGCTGATCCGCTTCGGGTCCTTCACGACCGTGCTGGGCGACTCGTTCTTCACCGTGACCATCGCGGATGGCACCTCGCTGGCCAAGCTCAAGAGCCTGGCGCCCACCGGCACGGCCAACGTCTCGTTCACCTACTCCAGCGGCTCGTTCTCAAGCACCTGCACGGTGCTGGGCTACTCGGTGTCCGGCGGCGACGCGACCTTCACCTTCAGCAGCGGATCGTGGGGCGCGTCGATCACCGAGTCGGTGACCTTCACCATCCTGCCGAACGGTGCCGACACCACGGTCTCGGGCCCGTACACGCTGCCGATCGAGTGCACGCAGATCTGGTGGAACACGGTGTTCCTGCGCGGCCTCGTCGGGATCGTCAACATCCGCGCCGAGTGGTGGCAGATCGACGGCACCGGCGCCGAGATCAGCGGCACCCGGCAGAGCCAGGACGACACCTACGCCGACAACACCTACGACCAGCGCTTCTACACGAAGAAAGTTCAGCCGCTGGCCGGCTCGGGCCGGTATCGGGTCCAGTTCACGCGCCTGAACCCGAAGAACGACGACACCGGCGCGGACGTAGCGAAGCTCGAGGAGGTCTACGCCGCGCGCCATTTCCCGACCAAGCAACTGCCGGGCGTGACGGTGCTGCGGGTGACGACGAAGGCCACGCTCTCGGCGACGGGCTTCAGCGATCGCAAGTTCAATCTGCGCTGGCAGCGGCATGTGCGCACGCTGACCACCGACACCCTGAGCGCCTCGCGCAACTTCGCGCGCGCGCTGGCGCACATCTGGACCTTGGCCGGGAACGACATCGCCGGCCTAGACACCGACGCGCTCGCGCAGATCAACGCCGAGCACGGCGAGGACTCCGAGCTGCTGCGCTTCGACGGCAGCCTCGACGACGCCGACATGAGCCTGGGCGAGCGCCTGCAGTTCGTGGCGAACACCGCGCGGTGCACGATCTGGCGCGACGGCACGCAGTGGACCGCCACGCGCGATCAGGCGCGCGCCGCGCCCGAGATGCAGTTCGACTATCGCAACCTCGCGGCCGGTGGCGAGTCGGTGATCGGCTACGCGGCGCACCTGCCGGCGTCGAACGATGGTGTCGAAGTCGAGTACGTCGACCAGACCACCCAGGCGAAGAAGGCCTACATCCGGCTGAACATCAGCAGCGGCGGGCCGCTCGTGGGCGCGTGCGTCAACCCGAAGAAGGTCAAGCTCCCGGGCTGCGCCACCATGACGCAGGCCGAGAACCGCGCGCAGCTCGAGGCGCGCCGGCTGCTGTACCAGCGCGTCACGGTGCGCGACACGGCGCTGGCCGACGCCTCGTCGCTGGGCCTGGGCGCGCTGGTGCGCTGGATCGACCCGAACGACTTCGGCGGCGATGACCTGCAGGCCGGCGAGGTGCGCGGCATCTCGGGCCTGATCATCCAGACCAGCGAGCCGATCGACTGGCACGGCGCGACCACTGGCCGGATCCTGTTCACCGGCGCCGACGGCAAGCACCTCGGGCCGCCGAACGTGTGCTTCCCGGACGCCGCTGGCGTGCGCCTGCTGACCCTGCCGGCCGGGCTGTACCTCGCCGACGCCGAGCGGCAACTCGGCAGCCGCTACGCCTTCGCCGTAGGCCTGAGTTCCGACGAACTCGAGGCCGCGGGCCTGTACGTGGCCAGCGAGATCCGCCCGGCGGCGAACGGGACCGTCTCCATAGCATTGGCCCAGTACGACGCCCGCATGTACGGGGGCGACTCTGCCGAGGTGGCAGACGGCGGCGGGGCCGGCGACCTCAGCCTCGACGGCGCGGGCTGGCTCGTGATCGCTGACGACTCACTTCTGGTGCTCACATGACCATCTCGATTCGAGAGACCGACGGCGGCACGCGCGCCGCCACCTCCGACGAACTCGCCCAGATCCGCACCGACATCAACGCGGCGGTCGACGCCGCCGACGTGTCCCAGGTCGAGGCCGAGGCGGGCACCGAGCCGAACCGGCGCCGCTGGTCGGTGGTGCGCGTGTGGCAGGCCGCGGCCGCCTACATCGCGACCATCAAGGGAGCGGTCAACGGCGTGGCCGGCCTGAACGGCGCCAGCGAGGTGCCTTCGGCGAACCTGCCGGGCATCCCGGGTACGGGCGGCGTGTTCGCGCTGCCGCTGATCAAGAACCAGGGCGCCAGCTCGGCCGTCGCGCTGGCGATGGAGACGTTCTCGGGGTCGATGACCAAGAACGGCAAGCTCACCTCGCCGACGAACCCGGAGCAGGGCGTGATCCAGTTCGGCGCCGGCGTCTGGACGATGGAGAAGACCTGCGCGATCAACCTGGCCGGCGCGGGCGTGTCGCGCTTCGGGCTGTGCATCCGCGGGCAGGGCGACGGCTCGACGATCCTTTACGCGCCGGCGAGCTCGTCGGTCGCCAACTTCCGCGGCGTGGACAACATCTGGCGGATGTTGAACCTGACGGCCGACGCCTCGGGCAAGTTCGAGCGCTTCCGCATGGAGGACATCGAGCTCGTCTGCTACTTCACCCAGGGCGGCGACGGCAGCACGCGCCTGTCGGACGCGCTTCGCATCATCGACACCGATTACCTGATCCGCTGCCAGATGCGCAACGTCCGCACCTACGCGCGCACGATCACGGCGCAGTCGACGAACCAGATTGGCATGTACCTGAAGCGGGCCTACTACGGCAACGTGAACGGGTTCAAGTTCAATTCGGCGGCGGTCCCGGCCGCAGGCGTCGCGCTGAACAATGCGTCGGCCGTCGGCTACGGCGGCGTCGGGATGGTCATCGACAACTGCAACAGCCTGCAGGTCGGCCAGCTCGAGGTGACCGGCGCGCACACCGCGGCGATCTTCAAGAACGAACTCGGCGCGGTGATCAACGGCTACCACGTCGAGCACGTCAACAGGGCATTCCACTTCGAGGACAACTCGCACTCGGTCAAGGTGCTGAACGGCTACATCGAGTTCCACTTCTCCGACAGCGCGGACATCATGCTGCCGCGCGACCAGATGGGGATCGCGACCTTCGGTGCGTCGACCTCGGACAACCTCGTCACCGTGGCCAATGGCCAGAGCCTGCCGCGCATCCAGCTGTGGCTCGACCGCTCGCGCGACCGTTCGAACAAGGTCGTCGTCGAAGGTCAGTATCTCGGTGACGCGTTCAGCGCGAAGCCCCTGACCGGTGGCCGCACGCTCTCGTCGGTCACTGTCACCGACTCGACCGACCGACCGGCCGACTTCTACGGCCAGGGCTCGCTCGAGGTGGCGTGGCCGGGCAACTACGGCCAGGGCCTGTACTGGACCTATGCCGTCGACCCGCGGGCCGGGCGCCTGCGCGTGATGACCAGCGTCAAGCGGATCAGCGGCGACGGCATGATGAAGCCGCTGGTCACCTCCGTGGGCCTGCTCGGCGCGAACACGATCTACGACGGCGACCTGCTCGACGTGCACCGGCGCCTGAGCCGGGCCGGCGTCGGCGGCACGCTCTCGGTCGCGGCCAGCGGCAACAGCTGGAGCTCGGCGAACAACGGCGAGGTGACGCTGACCTTCACCCGCCAGCACATGCTGCAGCCGGGCATCTCGCGCACGACCTCGGGCTCGATCGGCTCGGGCGGGACGCCGATCGCCACGGCGACGACGCTGTTCGTGCGCGCGGTGATCAGCGAGACCGTCGCGGTGTTCGGCCTGGCCACCGGCACGCTAGCCGACCCGGGCGCGATCACCAGCGGCACCCTGACCACGCCGAGCGATATGTACGAATGGCTCGGCCAGCCGGACGCGTCGCGAAACTGGCTGAACGTGGACCGGGCGGTCCCGATCAGTTTCAACGTCGTCGGCATGGCGCTCGACGGGTCGAACATCCTGACGGTCACCCTGGACCGCACCGTCGCATCCTGCGGCATCACGAACAACTCCAAGATGATGCTCTGGGGCTTCAACGACTCGCGGATCGACGGCGTGCCCTACACGGCGCTGACCGCCGACATCAGCGGCTCGACGCTGAAGCTGAACGCGCTGGGCGCGCTGGCCGGCCTGGACGTGACCACGGCGGCGGCCAACGGCCTGGACTCGTCGGTCAACGTGTACGGCAAGATCGGCTTTACCGAGGTGCTGGTCGCGCTGATCGGAAAGACCAACGGCACCGCGGCCTGCGTGTGGCGCATGACGCGCCCGGTCGTGACCTGCGGAGACAGCCTGGCCATGCCGGTGATCGAGGGCGGCGTGCTGCGGCCCGAGTCGCAGGCCGTGGCGGACGCGGCGACGATCAACGTCGACGCGGGCCTGGGCGATACCGTCGTGGTGGGCGCGCTGGCCGGAAACCGCACCATCGCGGCGCCGACGAACCTCACCGTCGGCCAGACCCTGACCTACTGCTTCACGCAGGACGGCACCGGCGGGCGCTCGCTCACCTGGAACGCGATCTTCAAGAAGGCCGCGGACGGCGCCGGCACCGCGAACCAGCGCGGCGTGACCTCGTTCACCTACGACGGCACGAACCTGGTGCAGCGCGGCGGGGCGCTGACCTTCTACAGTTGACGCGCTCCGCGATGGGGCGCGCCGTGGGGGCGCCTCCCTAGCATGCCTGAGGTACTTCGCGACCAAGGCAAGCAATGGCAACACCCACCACGAACCCTGTCCCGAGCAGCGACCCGAACGATCTGGTTTTCAACGCGGAGAAGCTCGACGCCGTAGTCAACAGCTCGGCGCTGCAGTACCAGGACCGGCTCGGCGTGATGCGCCGCACGGTCGCGGGCGCGGTGGCGTCGATTCAGGCGATCAACACCCGCGGCGCCTGGACGACGGCCACGGCCTACCAGCCGCGCGACGTGGTGTCGAACTCGGGCACCTGGTACATCGCGCTCGACGCGCACACCTCTGGCGGCACCTTCGCTGGCGACCTGTCGGCGCACTGGCGCGTGTACCAGGGCGTCATCTCGTCGGACCTTGCCGACAAGGTGTCGAACACCAAGGGTGCCGGCTCGGTCGGCTATGACTCCGACCTGGTGTACGCGGCCGGCACGGTGGGCGCGAAGCTCAATTCGTTCGTGACCCCGGAGGACGAGCAGTTCGGCGCCGTCGGCGACGGCACGACCAACGACACGACGGCGATCCAGGCCTTCTTCACCTACCTGGCGGCCAACGGCGGCGTCGGCTTCCTGGGCCGCAAGACCTACAAGATCACGACGCAGATCACCCTGACGACGCCGGCACGCGGCTTCACGGTCTACGGCGCCGGGCAGGAGAGCGTGATCGCGCTGCGGGCGTCGAGCAACGTCTCGGCGTTCGGGTTCACGACGCCGCAGGACATCGTGCTCGAGAACTTCAAGATCGACGTAGGCTACAGCGTGACGACGTTCGGCAACCACGGCTTCAGCTTCCGCAACGCCGACCGCGTGACCTGCCGCAACCTCTACGTCACCGACTACCGCGGGTCGGCCGGCCTGACCTTCGTCGACGTCGACGACACCAATGGCGACTGCCACTTCATCAACTGCCACGCCGACGGCGGCGGCACGGGCCAGAACGGCTTCCTCCACGAGGGCATGCTGCGCAGCTCGTTGCAGAACTGCACCGTCGTGAACCTCGACACCTCGGGCTCGCCGTGCTGCGGCCTGCAGATCAAGAACAAGTCGAAGCACTGCTGGATCGACGGCGGTTTTGCCAGCGGCTGCAAGTCGGGTGTCGCGCTCGGCGGCGACGGCGTGACCTTCGGCGACGGTCCGTATCGCACCTGGGTGCGCGGCGTCATCACGAAGGACTGCCTCGACGGCGCGACCATCGGCAAGAGCACCGATTGCACGGTAGAGATCTACGCCGACCAGACCGGCAGCCCGGCGCCCGGATCGCTGGTCGGGTACGCGCTGAACGTCGGCGGGGCGAACGTCAACCTGTCCTGCGTGGTCCGCATCAAGGGCGTCAACTCGGGCCGGACATGCATCCTGGTGCGCTCGAGCGACACCAGCATCGTCGTGCCCTACGTCAACGGCATCGGCGCGAAGCTGCTCGAGATGTCGGCCGGCGTGAACCGGTGCCGCGTGTGGGTGCAGGACATCGCCGACACCGGCGTGACCAACATCTTCGACTACGTGACCGACAGCAGCGGCACGTCGACCAACGAGATCACCTTCGCGCGCGACCTCCCCGGCGGCGGGCTGGCGAACGCGAACTACATCAAGCTGCAGGTGCCGAGCAAGCCGCAGAACTGGCTCGCCTTCAACGGCGCGACCGATCAGTTCAATTTGCGGATCAACGGCACCGACCGCCTGGCGCTGGGCACGACGGCGCTGCGGCCGGCGATCGACAACTCGCTCGACATGGGCGCGGCGTCCTTCCGCATCAAGCAGTACTACGGCGTCAGCTCGACGATCAGCACCTCGGACGCGCGCGAGAAGACCGACGTCGCGCCGATCGACGACGCGGTGCTCGACGCCTGGGCGGACGTCGACCTGTCGCAGTTCCGGTGGGTCGATGCCGTGAAGGAGAAGGGCGGCTCGGCGCGCGTGCACTTCGGGGTGATCGCGCAGCAGGTCCGGGACGCCTTCCAGGCCCGCGGGCTGGACCCGTTCCGGTTCGGCGTGCTCTGTTACGACGAGTGGCAGGACCAGTGGGGCGATGAGTTGGACGCCCTCGGCCGCCCGACCGGCCGCAAGCTGCTCACGCTGGCCGCCGGCAACCGCTACGGCGTCCGGTACGACCAGGCGCTGATCCTCGAGGCCGCGCTGATGCGGCGCGATCGGAAGCGGGCGAACGGCGGCGACAAGCTCGCGGGAGGTCCTGGCCCGTGGAGGCCTGGCAAGTGACCCCGGCGATCCTGCTGGCCGAACTGCTGGCGCTCTACACCGGGTGGCAGGCGTTCGCCGACGGGCCGCTGGCCTTCTACGTCAGCGTCGGCCTCTGGGTCGCCTGGCGAATGCTGCTGCTCGGCATGGAGCGAGGCGGCGACTGGTGGCCTGTGTGCCTGTTCGGCATCTCGCTCGGGCTGATGCAGGCCGGGTGTGGCCTTGCCTACGCCGGTGACGGGCGCAGCTTCGTGTGCGATGCCGGCACCGGCCTGCCTGTAACCCCGCTGGTCCTGGCCGTCGCCGCCGGGCTCGTGACCTACTACGCCCGGAGGCTTCGACATGTCGGCACCGGCAGACGTTGACCTGAGCCCCTACGCGGCTTTCGTGATCGCCGCGGGGGCATTCTTCGGGCCGCACGCGGCGCAGTACGTCAGCGCCTACGCGCTGGTGCTGATCGGCTGGTTCTGCGGCCTGATGTTCGGCCTCTGGCGCCGCAGCCCGGAGGCCCGGATGCCGGTCTGGGCCTATGCCCTGTTCACCCTCACGGCAGCGATCGGCGTCACGGTGCCCGCGGCCGAGCTGCTGCAGCCGTACACGCCGCTGCCGGCTTCCGCGCTGCTGTTCCCGGTGTCGGCAGCGATCCCGGCCGTCCCGGACAAGTGGGGCGCCATCGTGGCCTGGGCCGCCCAAGTCCTCAAGACTGCTCGAGGTTCCCGCCCATGAACACGGAATGGACCTGGACCATGCTCTCGGTCGTCGTCACCCTCGTCGCCTGCTTCGTGGTGCTGTGCAGGATCGACAAGATGCTGGCCGGCGTGACGCGGACCGAGGTGTTCATTCAGCACGCGTCGCTCGGGCTCGGGCTGTTCTGCGCCGCGATCTTCGAGGTCATGGGGTTCGGCGGCGTGGCGCTGGCGAGCGCGTCAAGCGGCGTGGTCGCGTTCCTGGGGATGAGCACAGGCCGCTGGAAGCACCAGGCGCCGGAAGGCACAACCCGCCCGGGCGAACTGAGCCAGGACAGCCTGAACCGAATCTACGGGGGGAAGAAGCCATGCGACCGATGCGACTTGCGCTGATCCTGCTGTCCGCGTCACTGGCCGGATGCGTGACCTTCGAGAACCGCCTCGCGTGCAGCCTGGACCGCTCCGAGGCCTACTTCGTGAGCAAGTACGGGCCCGTCGGGATCGTCAGCACCATCGAGGAATCCGACGCCGCGCATGCGTGCACGGTTCCGGTGGGGAAGAAGTAGACCAACTGGGTGCGCTTCGCGCGGCCCAGGCGGCCAGCGCGCCCGGCGCGTAGCAGGTAGCCGATCCGCGCGAACTGCGCACCGGGTGATTCGGCCTCCGTCAGAACCACTGGAAGCCGCACGGGCTGCTTGGCGTGCACGATGTCCGAGACCCAGCCGATCTCCATGCCAAGCGCGGCCTGGTACATGAACAGGATGCCGTGCAGGGCCTGTCGCTGCGTGCTCGCGGAGACGTTGCAGTCGGTCGCGAGCCAGGTCAGGAACTCAGCCACTTCGACGCGGCCCATCTCGCGCGGGTGACGCTTGCCGCTCCACAGGATGAAGCGTTTCGACCAGTGCCAATAGGCTTGGAAGGTGCGCCGGCTGTAGTGCCGCACGGCGCAGGCCTCGCGCATCAGGTCGACGATCTTCTTCGGCTGCGACTGCGCGTCGCATATCACCGGAGCGGCGTCGTGCGTAACGAGCGAGACAGCAGAAGAATCAATGGCTTGCATGGTGCTGGCCTTTGATATGCGACGTGTTCAGGTTTGGCCTGTCGTTGAATTGACGTTAGGCCCAAAGAATTCAGCCGCGCACTTCTCGGCTTGCTTCTCGGCATAGGCGCTGTCGTGCGTGTAGCCTGCGTAGTAGTAGCCAGCGCACCAAGCGCCCTCCACCATTGCGCGCACCGTCGCTTCGTCATACAGCGGCTCAAGGTCAGCGCGGCCCTTCGTGTTGGGGTACATCGCGCACATCAGTCCGCCGCGTGTGCTGGCGTGCTGCAACTGGTCTTTGCGCGCCCACACCTTGGGGCCTAACCCTGCGCTGAACTCGGACCCGCGGTCGGCGGCGCTCGAATCGTCGTTGCTCACTCGTCACTCCTGTGGCCCACGCGCGGGCCGGTTAGCTCTGCGTTAGACAGCGCCAACAGCCGCAGGCGCAGCCATCGCGTCGTCCATCAACTGCACCGCCGCGCCGTAGCCCATGACCGGCAGGCGCTCCAGAATCTCGCGGCAGCGGGTGCGCGTCTCGGGGTCCGCGTGGTCTTCGGTCAGCCAGCGGAAGCGGGCGCTGTCCTTGCGGTCGGGGTGGTGCTCAATGGTGTCTGCGTTCGGGTCCACCAGCTTGTTGCGCGGGTCCAGCATCACCACTGCGCCCCACACCACGCGGAACAGGCTGCCACGGTCGGCCGTCTCCAGCAGTGCCCGCAGCGCCCGGCCGCACTGGTCGTCGTCGTCGCGGTCAAATTCCTCGTCGCCGTCGTTGCGTGCAATCACGGTCGGCATCGCCGGGCAGTGCCGGTGCCCCAGCGTGTCCAGCATCGCCGCCAAGTCCATCGCCATGTCCAGGTCGGCCTGGCTCGCCTTCGCCATCTTCATGTCTTCGGTCCTTTCGTTGCGCGCCAACAATGCGCTGTCTAACACTTCGCTCAAGCGGGACGCCAGCAAGCGGGCGCCCCTCAGCTCAAACGTTAGGCCTCAACAGCCATCGCTGCATCGATGGCGGCGTCAAGCTGCGGCCCAGCCAGAAGCGCAACGCCATTCGCTCCCCACTCGCGCGGGCCGGTGGCGTAGAACGCTGGGTCAGCCCAACCGTTCCCGGAGAGCCAGCGATAGCGTTTCGCGTCGGCCTCAAGCTCAGACAGCCGATCTTCTGCGCTCTGCGGCAGGGCCTTCGACAGCGCGAACAGTGCCAAGGTGTGCGCAGCGCCGATGTCTATTTCCTCGCGCGGGTGGCCCATTTGGCAAGCCGCATCGACTTGTTGCGCAGCGGCAAGCGGAATCGATGTCTTGAACCCTGCCGCCCACAGAATTGCATCAACCACCCACTCGTGTGGTGTCCATAGATCCGCGTCGCATTCAGTACGCGGCAGGTAGTTGTGTTCGCCGGTGTGCCGCATGGCGAAGATGCGTGCGATGGCAATTGCTTGTGCTCGATTCATTCAAAGTTCTCCGTGTTTCTCCGCCAGGCCTAACTGGCGGTTCAAATCGGACCGCCTTCGGCGGCCGTTTAACCTAGTCGTTAGCCGGCCACCAGCACGCCACGAGTGCGCAGGTAGTGCAGCGCCGCATAGCCCTCGCTGTCCAGATGGGCTGCGTGGTCAACGATCACGCCAGGGAAGTCGCGGCCCATCACGTTGCGTGGCTCCAGCCACGACATCGGGCGCACCACCAGGTCATCGCGGCCCAGCTTCTTTGCCAGTTCCTGCGGGTACGCGGTGCGGCTGTTGCACCACACAAAGACCGCTCCCACCGGGGCCTCGGTCATCTGGCGTGTCGTGGTTCCTGTGCCTCTGTCGCTCATGGTCGTTCCTCTCGCGCCGGAAGCAGCCGGCTAACTGGTCGCTCAAGCCGAAAACCAACGGCTGGCAACAGGGTCTAGTTACTCGGGCATTGGCGCGGCCGTTGTTTTCGGCTTAGCTCCAACGTTAGGCCTTCACTTAACGCCAGCGCGCAACATCTGATCCAGCTTCTCGCGGATCAACTGCTGGATTAGTTCGCCCATCGTGGTGCGTGTCATCACCGATGCCATCTTGAGCTTCTGGTGCAGTTCTGTCGGCACATTGGCATTCAGGCGCACATGGCCGTCCGGGGGAAAGTTGCTTGCCATCTCTGTTCTCCATCAGCGCCCGCCTATCGGCCGGCTCGTTTCAAACGCCCGTGCTGCGCACCGGCTCTCTGTTCTCTCTTTCTGCTGCGCTGGCAGCAGGCCTAACCCGTTGCTGGAGCGGACCGCGACCAGCACCGCGCATCAGCCTATTCCGAGCGCGCGGCCCGCTCAGCGCCCACGTTGGGCGTCTTGCTGTCTGGCACGTCCGCCCACATCGCCCGCCTGATCGCATCCTTCCAGCCCGCGCTGATTTGCGTCGTCGGCGCTTCCAGCATGCGGTGCAGAACCTCGCGCAAATTCTCAGCGTCGATCTGCGCCGCCGTCTTCTCGACGAACAGGCGTGCATGCAGGGCGGAATGCCGCTCCACGTCTTCGGCCAACTTGCCTGCGCGCATCGCATCCAGGCTGGACAGGCGCCGTAGCCGCTCGTTCTCATGCGCCAGTTTGTGCGCGTCGCGCTCAGCCTTGCGCCTGCGGGCGCATTCCTTGCCAAACTCGCAGTCTTCCGAGTGTTCCGTCCCGCCGCACACTGGGCAAAGCTCCGGGGCCTCTTGGCTCTCGGGTGGGTCGCCAAATGCTTCTCGGCTCATGCGTCGTGCCCCTCGTATTCGTCGGCTGTCGGCCTGTTCATGCCGTGGCTACAGTTCCGCACGCAGTCAGCGTGCCCAGGACCTCCGGGACCGCCGTAGTCATAGGCGCCGGTCTTCATGTCCACGTAAACGGGCTGCGAGCATCCGCCCCATCCAATCGGGCAGGCCCGGCCGCCCTCGCTCTGCCACAGCCGCGCGCCGTTGCTCACGGAGTCAGTGCCGGCCAGTTGCATGGCTCCGGTTATCAGTTCGTCAAGCGTTCGCATGCTTACTCCTTCTCGCTTCGGGTAGGGCCGCCCAACCATTCGCTGAACCGGACCCGGCCAGGCGGGCAACAGTCAAGCATTCCTTGTGGGTTCGTCTCGCGCCTGGCCGGTCCGGTTAGCTCAAACGTTAGGCCCCACGCTTCGCGGCCATCAGTTTGTGCGCCTGGTCAATCCAGCGGCTGGGCGTCCACTCGCTCACGATCTTCTCGAACTTCAGCGGCTCTTCGTCGCTCACGAAGTACCAGAGTTCGCCCCACTTCTTCTCCACGGTCAGTTCCTCGCGCAACCGCTGGCACTCCAATTCCTTGGCGGCCAGTTGCCCGAGAAGTTGGTTCACGCGGTCCTCGGCCTCACGCGGCCACGGTGCGCCAACTTTCAGCGTCTGCTTGTCAAAGCCGGCAAAGAACTGTTCGTCAATCGGCATGTCTTCAAAGTTCATCTCGTTCTCCAGCAGTGGGGCCTAACTGTCGCTTCAAGCGGACGGCCTACGGCCGCCGCTTAAGCTGGCGTTAGCCGTCATGAGGCGGCGTACTCTTGTTCGCCAAGCTCGCAGAAGAAACTGCACGCTGGCATCGGTTCATCGTGGCGGCCGGCCTTCGGGTCCAAGTCCTTCAACCCGAAGCGTTCCTCAGTGTCGCGGTCGCGGAAGAAGTAGGCGCCTGGGCCGATGGATTCCTGACGCTCAAGTCGCCGCTGAAACACTATCGGGTGAACCTTGCGCACATGGTTCCAATAGCCCTCGCCGCCCTTCGGGCATCCGGTGCAATTCGCGTTGCTGTAGCCCTGCCGGTAGGCCAGCGGCAATTCAATGCTGGCGCGGCGGACCATCGCAAGAGCGTCTGCCTTGCCGATGCCTGCATCCACCAGCGGCGCGATGACTTTCAATTGCGGGTTGCGCTCCTGAAAGTCCTCGAAGCGGTCAGCCTCTTCGGCCGTGAAGCCGAAAACGATCACGTCATCCGGGCGCTTGATTTTGTCGAGCACCTTGCGCTTCAGCTCCCCGGAGCACGGCGCGCCCTTGCGCCCTTTCATGAACTGCTTACGCCGCCACACCTCATCGGCACTGGCTCCGTACTTCTCATCGCGCAGTTGCAGGGCGCGCTGACCAAACCAGTCCTCGCAGTCGGCCAGAAATCGGCGGTTGTCTTCGTCTTCTTCAACTAAGAACGCATTGGCAATCACCACCTCCGCGCCCTTGTGCTGGGCCAGCGCCATCTTGGTCGCCACCGCCGAGGCTGCCCCGCACGAAAACTGCGCTATCACGCGCAGCGCGGTGACGGCTAACCCGTCGCTCGAACGGACAATGCCCGGCGAGTCAGGTTGTGCCGCTTGGTCTATGTCAGTTGCGCCGGTCATTGCCGTTCAGCTCCAACGTTAGCCAGCACTATCCACGCGCCGTGGCGCGCTCCCAGATGTTGTCCAGCGTCTCCACCTGCTTCGCGCTGGGCCGGCGACCTTCGGCAATCTGCCGCTGCAACGAATCCACGAAGCCGCACTCCCAATCGGTCAGCTTCTCGCTGCGCTTCTCGCAGTCCTCCAACATCGTCACGTACTCGTCGGCCCAGGTTGTCATGGCTTCCTCAGAAGGTGGTGGGTTGCGCAATGCCGCGGATCACGGCCATGAAGCCGCGTTGCAGGTCCGTAGCGCCGATGCTGACCCAGCGCTGGTCGAGGTGCAAATCCGTGCCGCCGGCCGCGCCGCCCTTGCTGTCGTGGTGTGTGCGCAGCTTGGCGATGTAGGCCCCGCACTGCTCGGCCAGCGCCTTGCCCTCGTTCATCAGCGCGACCTCGGCCTCGCTCAGTTGCCGGTAGCTGGTGATCTTGGGTTGCGTGAAAGTTTCCATGTCGTCCTTCTGTCCTGCCAGCGTCAAGGGTGCTGGCTTGCCCGTCACAAAAGCGGCGCCTGCTTCAGCAGTGCGCAGTCCCAGCTTTCAAACTCCAGCACGCCAGCGGTCGGCGGCCTTTCGTTGTCGTATGGGCTGAACTCGTCGTCGTCGCCATCTCGAAAGTAGGCGTCAGCGGCCTCCTTGCACTCCGGGTGCCAGTTGTGGCGCTGGATGTCGCCGCAGTAGGTGCTGAACTCGCGCACGTACTGCTGGCCAGCCAGGATTGATTCGCCGCACCAGATGCAGCGGTAGCGCTTCAGGGCCTTGTGCGTGCGCTCGGAAATCAGGGCGTAACCCATCACGCGAACTCCAGTGCAAGGGGAAGTTGAGACTCATCGACCACCGGCCGGGGCCGCGGCAGGCCGCCGAACATGCGGACGTACTTCGCCCGCGGCAGGCCGTCCTTGCGCAGCGTCGCGGCAAGGATTCGCGGCAGGCCCAGGTTCAAGGCGCACGTCGGCCCGACCGGGCCACGCTCGATCCACCCGGCCGGCTCCTTGATGCGGCGGCCACAGTGGGCGCAGTGCATGGGGGTCACGCGGCCTCCAGTGCTGGATGCGCCATGCGCGCCGCGGCCACAAGCCACTGCGCCAGATCGGGATGCGTCGCCGCGCGCTGGTGCTTGCTCATCAACTGCTGGCGCCTGCGGTCGCCCAGGCCGGCGCGCGAGTCGTGCTCGGAGTATGGAAAGTCAAGCATGCGAACGTCCACGCGCGAGAAGCACAGCCACGTCTCCTTGCGCATCGGGTAGCCCCACCATGCTTGCAGCACGGGCACCGTGAACAGGTCGCCGCTGCGCTTTCCAGGCGCCGGCAGTCCAGCAGCTGCGAACAGGCGGGAGTGCGCCGGGTGCTCCAGTACCCCCCCCTCGCGCTTCAGCCAGTCGGCGCACAGCAGACCCAACTCCTTCTCGCCGGGCTCGGGCTTGGCCTGGTGCGCGGTGTAGGCGCTCCAGGCGCGGCACGGCGGATGCGCGACGACGGCCATGCCGCCCGCGAACTGGCGCACGTCGCGGGCCTTGTCGTAGGCGTCCACGCCGGGCATGGTCTTGTAGACGCTGTTCGGCGCGACGCAGAGCGCGGCAACGGTCTTCACTTCCGCAACTCCTTGGCGATCTCGGTGGCGATGTGC
>OFRF01000021.1_pt1 | contig 48838 bp, 76 predicted proteins | sample 1543081 | NCBI WGS metagenome assembly OFRF01 (sample SAMN07774232, study PRJEB24372) | wastewater metagenome
CGCCCTCGATCTACGCCAATGGTCGTGAGCAGCCCATTCGGGCGTCTCCCAATCCACCCAGCACGGCCGTCCTGGCGGGTGGCCGACCCGGGCAGCGGTGCCGGTGCGCTCCAGCGCTGCTACCAGCCCACCGCCGGAAGGCTCCTCGCGAAGCGCGCCCTCCGGGAGCGCTGTAGCGAGCGAGGAGCCGGATTGTTTATTCAAATCAACCGGTTCTCGCGCGGAGACAAGGAAAGATTCTAACTTACTATTGTGGTTAGGTTTCGCTGGGCTTCCTTGTTGCAACGCATTTTGCCGCATCGTTTGGTTAGCATTTGCTTCGTATTTGCTATCCATTCCCTTTCGGATTGCTTTGGATACACCAGACTTGATTCCGCCCAGCTGACCGGCGATGGCCCGCTTGAGTCTGATCTGCTCGGCCTTCTCTATTTCCTTCGTTGCGCGCTTCTGCGTGCCGTCCTCATTGAAGAACGAATTGATGGTCGGGGCGATCTTGTTCCAGTCACGCAGCGACATCTTTGTGATGTTGGCGCGCTTGGCTGCCTCCTGGGGAATTGATCCGTGCACCCAGCACTGCTTCAGCAATAGAAAGTACGCGCCGTGCTCGATGGTCGAGAGCGCCTGCGTATCCTTGTCATAGTCGCCCATGTAGAAGGCGATCCAGGCGCGGCTCATTTTGCTTCCTCAATAAATTGGACGACTTCTGCGACGCACTTCTCGATGCGGTAGTGGATATTTCCCCCCGTTAGGCGGATAAGTGTGTGCTCCGGCATTCCGGTGACGTATTCGCTGGGCTCGTCGTATAACGGATCCATCTGGCTCAATTCCGAGTGCGGGTTATATGCGGGGCTGACCGGTTACGGCCTACGCCGGCGTGCCGTAGACCGTGGTGAGTTTTCCGACCGAGTCTTGGATGGAGTCGACGATCCGGTGAAACTCCTCCTGCCGAGTGTTCTCGGCCCTGGACAATTGGATTCCGAGGAACAGTTTCCCGTCGTCGATCTTGCGCCGCATGTACGCCATGATCGGAACGGGATGTTCGCCGAAGTAGACCGGGATCGAAAGCATGATCGACAACGGCAGCGCCATATCACCCTTCGCCGTTGCGTCGTTTTCCTTGGCGTAGCTGACGCTGGTGTAGTCGCCCATACGGACGGCGCTGGCGAACTGATGATTGCCCTTCACCTGAAGGTCGCGGCAGAGTTCGAGGAGATCGGCGCCGACGGGGTTCTTGATGTCGATCGCGTTCTCCTCGAGGAAGGTCGCGAACGCGACGTGGCTCATCAGTGTGCCGCTGGCCTTATTCCACGTCTGCCATTCGAGGGAGAACGGCAGTTTCAGTGTTGCTCGATGGGTGCCGAGCTTCGCCGCCGTCGCTGCGAATGTCTGGGCTACGCCGTGGTAGTCGACGATCGAAACGATGGTGTTGTTGTCGATATCAGCGAACAGCAGTGTGTCCGGATTCTTGAACCGATTGATGTAGTCGACCAGCGACTCGGCCGTCTGCATCTTGACGTGCTGGGTGACGACCTTCGGCATGAGCACGTCGGCCTTGTTCGGCGACGTGATCGGCTCAAGCGCGAAACCACCTTCGCCATTGGGCAACGCAATGAATGTGCGGCCCTCCGGCGCTTCGAAAAGCACCGGCTTCGCTTGGGACGCAAGTACCAGGCCGGATACGGCATCAACTTCTGACATGGAGAAATTCCCTTCTGGTGTTGAATAATTTATCGACTGGTTCGGTATTCTTAGCCGCGCCCGACACGTTCGAGCGCAACCGCGCCGGCCGCCTCAATGCCGGCCTTACGCTCCATCTCGAGTTCGAGTTGGCGCGGATCTTCGCGGGTAAGTGTCCCGTGCTTGTCCATGAAGAAGATGCCCTTGGCGCGCGGTTTCTTCGGCATCTTGAGAACGACGTCGGGCTGGAGCGTCACGACCGTATCGTCAGTCTTGTCGGGCTCGACGACGATCGAGAAGACGAGCTTGCCGGACTTGCCGGTGTCGCGCACAGCCTGCACCAACTCCTGCAGGTCACGCGCCGCATCTGTCAGCGCCGCGCCTCCCCTAATTTGAGACAGAACATCGAGAAACGATTGCATAATTCACACTCCCATTTGTTTTTGGTGATCAGGTACTCAGAACGCTTTCCTTGCCGAAAATCTTATCGATCTGGTTTTCCGCGAACTCGACTCCGTCGTTCCAGCCCCGCAGGAATGGCCTATCTGGCGACGCCTTCTCGTCAGCCACCCGGCCGGCCTTCAGGGCGGCGCGGAGGGCCTGTAATTGCTCTTCCGGGCTCATGCGGCTGTCACGCCCTTCTGCCGCGCCAGCCGGTGCCCGTGCCCGATCAGGCGCCTGGCCTCGTCGCTATCCACTCGCAGAGTTCCGGCGACGCCCGCGATCTTCTCGCCGCGGTCGCACAGGTTTGCGATCTCTGCTGCCATCGCAGCCTTGATGTCCGTCATTCTGGCTTCGTCGACCTGCTTCATGATGCTGCCGCTCCGATTTCAGCGGCGGTGGCCGCCGGTATGCTGCTGCGAAACCCCCGCCACGGCTGGCCGGGAAAGACGATCCGCCTGGCGATCCACCACCCCTCGCCGGCCGGCCGTGTGAACACAAGTCCGGCCTCCTTGAGCGCGGAGATGTCCGGATCCCCGGCGCGGACGAGGTAGCCGTCGTTCCGGCTGGCGAGATCGAGCGCGGTTGCCTTTGTGATGCTCATGATGTTTCGCCCGAAACGGTTTTTTTCACGGGAAACGTTTGCCGGTATGCCCTCGCCATCGCGGCCTGATCTTTCTTCCATTGGCTCTGATAGGCGTTGTGGTGTTCCCGACAGAGCCGCTGGCCCTTTCGGTCGTGGGGCTTTCCGCACTCAGCACACAGCGGCGTGCCGTCTGGAACGCCCAGCAATGCCCGTCGGTGCGTGTGGTACGGAGCGGCCATCAGACGCCCTCGCCAGACAGCGCTTCAACCCCGAGCCGCACGCTGGCCGCAGGGGCCGCGTGAAAATCGAACACACGAAGACCGAGCGCGTGCGCGGTGGCGACCTCCGCTTGCGCTCCCTTGCTTTTCTCCCACCCTGGCAGGACGGCGACCGCGTCAGCGTGCAGGCAGATAAACTCCAGATCGTCTTTCAACGCCTCCCGCAGATTAAAGCCATGCTGCTTGGCGGCCAGATCCTCGCAGCCGGCTGCGTTACCCTTGGAGATGTCGACGCCGTGGTGTTCGATGTCGCGCTCTGCCGGGTTGAAAACCTCGTGCCCCTCGGCGCGCAAGCGGGCCGTGGCCGCGTGAAAGGCCGGGAAGTTGAATTCGGGGATGCCGCGCATCGGGCCTGCAACATAGATTTTCACGATTCCGTCTCCATTCTGGTTTTCAGTCCGACCTTCTCGGAGGTCGCGTTGAATTTGTCGCGGACGGCGACGCCCATATCGATCCCGGCCGCCATAGCGATCAGGTCTACGCAGATGAGGATGTCCGCTAACTCTTCGGCAAGATGAGCCAGCGTGTCGCGCGAGCCGCGAATACCCATACGTTCTCGTTCGAGCTTCTTGATTACGTTGCAGGCTTCGCCAACCTCGCCAGCTAGCTCGTTGCCGCGATATGCCAGCGTGATCTGGCTATCGATGTCCCATTCAGCCTGCCGAGCCAAATTCGCTTTCCGGAGTGCACTCATTCCGCCACCTCCGGTGTCTGTGCAAATAGGGAACCCGGTTCGAACGGGAGGTCGCCGATCTTGGCCTTGATGGACTCCCGCTTGCGCTCCTCGGGCCCGGCCATAACCAGCGCCATCCGTCGGCGAATGTCGGCCTGGTACTCCGGCTCGCGCTCGATCAGAACGGCCTTGAAGCCCTCACGGAAGGCTGCCTCGCCGGTTGTCCCGGTGCCGGCGAACGGGTCCAGCACCGTCCCGCCCGGCGGCGTGACAATGCGGCAGAGCCATTGCATGAGGTCTACAGGCTTGACGGTGGGATGCTTAGAGCCCAGCCGGTCGTCGGCGTCAGCTTTGGCGGTGTAAAAATAGCGCGCGGCCGACCCCGCGTCCGAATACTGATTATCCGGCGAGACGGTCCCGCCCATTCCGCGCCCATAAACCTGGTTCTTGTAGTTTGGCTCTGCACTTGATGCACTTGATGCACTTGATGCAGACTCGGGGAACCCGGCGATCACCTCGGCGCTGCCGTCATGAATCACGTTCGCCGGCCACCGGCCCGCGTCGATTGGAACGCCGGCCTCGGCGTTTAGAAAAGCGCCGACCGAGACGGTACTGCTCTTGCTTGTGCTCTTGCTTGTGCCGCCATCGCTTCCGACCCTGCAGGCATTAACGTTGATTGCCCCGGTCCCGTGTTCCATCACGTTCCGCGCGACGGTCCCGATCAGCGGCTTGCGGCCGAAACATATCGGCTCACACGCGGGCTTGAGTGCCGTTCCCCAGCCCTGCCATTCCACGGCCTCGTCAGACACGGCCTCGTCAGACACGGCCTCGTCAGACACGGCCTCGTGAAAACCGCGCGCCATAGCAGATTCGCGCCACGGGCGGTCGTCTCCTTTGACCGCGCCACCAACTAAGTTCGGCGGGTTTTTCAAATCGGACGCAGGGATGCGAATTTTGGTCCGCTCCGCGCCGAGCGATTTATCAATCCCTTTGCTGACGTCGTGGCTTTTGGGAAATCCTGACCCGTACAGCCAAGAGAGCATGTCGCGGACCTCAAACCCCGCATCCTCGATCGCGCACGCCATCCGGTGATAGGTTCGCGTCCCTGAGAACGCGACGACATGCCCGCCAGGTTTCAATACGCGAAGGCACTCGGTCCAGAAGTCGACAGCGAACGCAGTTTCTCCGGTGTCCCAACGCTGGCCCATGAAGCCGCGGCACGTTCGGCCGTATGGATTCTCGGTGTTCTCGGTTCGCTCTGAACGCGGGGAGTTAGCGAACCGCTTGACGATCGACACCAGCGCATAGGGTGGATCAGTCACGATGCTATCAATGGAATTATCGGCGAGCGTTTTGAGCACATCGCGGCTATCGCCCGCGTGCAGCGTCACTCTACCGTTTAAGAAGGACTCCCCGCTCATGCCGACACCTGCGGAAAACCGTTGTGCTCGACGCCGTCGAGCTTGCGGCCCGCGCGACCCTTGCCAATCCGGTACAGGTCCGGCGCGTCATCGTGATGCGTCTCCGCACTCACGCTCGGCGTGACGGTGGCAAAACTCCATTCATCCACGAACCACGACGCAATCCGCTCGCTGCGCGTTGGCGTGAAATCTGCGCACTCGCCCGGTGCCCATTCGCCCCATTGCTTGAAGAAGAACGGTACGCCGGCCTCAGAGCACTGATCGCGCAGGTCACGCGCCCAATCCGGATGCATCGGGCGCGCGGCAGGGCCGCTCTCGCCACCGGCGATCACCCAGTCGAGCCGGCCGGTTGAACCGAGCGGCGAATTCGGAACGTGACCGCGCTGCTCGCCGGTGAGAGCGTTCAACAGGCCACTGCCATAGCGCCGATCGAACACGATTGACGTCAGGTCGAGACCGCCAAGCAACGGCTCTGCCGATATGAACCACACCGCCGCCGGCGTCTGCAGCAGCAACGGGATCCGTTCGTCGGCTTCCTGCTGGCGTTCGGTTGAGACGCCGAGCCAGATATTTGGAAACGGACCGGCGCCGGCAAAGCACGCGCTGAAGTGATCGAGCTTGATGCGGGCCTGATGCCCGCCATCGGCAGCGGGCAGACAACTGATCGGCATCGACTGCGCCGCGATCAAGCGCTTGCGGTCCGGACTTGTCATATACTCCCGCATCCGCCCCGCCCGCTTCGTCAGCACCTGGAACGTATGCTGCGGCGACAGCGCCATGACGGCGAACACGCGGTCGATCCATTCGTCCGGGCAATCTTCGTGGAACAGATCGCCCATGGAGTTGACAAAATAGGTCGTGGGTTTCTTGCGCTTCAGCGGGGCCAGGAACGCGCTGTCAGGGGCCTGCACCAGCTTCCCGGTCCACACGGCCTTGCCGTTGACCTTGCGCGTGGTGCCCGCGTAGCGCGGCTGATTGCCCATCGCTTCGATCCGCGCGGCCATCTTCATGGCGTAGCAGTTGGTGCAGCCGGGCGAGACGATCGAGCATCCGACAATCGGATTCCAGGTTTGCTCGGTCCATTCGATAGATGTCTTGCCACTCATGCGAGCACCGCTTTCCAAACATTCATCCGGTCCCGCAATTCCCCGGTCTTTTCGACCTTCCCGTCCTGAAACAGTTCGCTGCGCCTCTTGCGCACGGTCGACGGACCGTAGTGCGAGAACACCGGAAGGTTCTCGAGCTCGCCGTCGGTCATCGGCCCGAGTTCGATCAGCTTCGCGAGGATCGCTGCTTGCAATTCGGTTTTGCATGATCGCGCGATGATCTCGGATGCGACGATACTCGTCGCATGGTCTACTTTCCGGTGCATCGAAGGCGTGTTTTTGAACTGCCCGGCGTCGGCCGCCTTGATGTATTCAAAGAAATCCATCAGGCGAACGCCTCCCCTGCGCCGGTAAGCCGAACCTCGGTTGCTTTCCAGTTGCGCGTAGCCAGCCGAGACCTCCGCTCGCGCTCCGCATCGGAGATATTTATCGGGCGCACATAGACGATGCCCTTGCAGTGTGAGCAGTAGCTTTCGCCATCCAGCGTCGGCGTTCCGCAAGCGAGATAGTCCGGCCCGCCGTCTGCGACGTACCTGCATTCGTTTGGGTCGAAATAGGAGAACGGGCGCAGATCGTTGAACGGGAGATTGAGCGAGCCAGCAAATGGCGGCGGCGCGGGCGGCAGTTCCTGCATTGGCTTTTCCTCCCTGAATTGGTTGCGGCTGTTGCGCTGTCGGATAACTCGGCTGGCGTTGCGCGCCTTGCGCCGCTGCTCTCGCCTGAACAGTTCAGCTTGGCTCACTTTCATGCCGCGCTTTTCCAGCCCGAGGCGGTGAATTTTTCCAATGACCCCGTTACGGCTGACGTGCCCCAACTCAGCGGCGATTTGCGAGCAAGACAGCCCTCGGTCCAAAGCCTTTTCAGCACGTCGACTCTCTCGTCGGTCCACGAATTGAGCACCATTAGAATTCCTCCGTCTCGTGTCTCGTGTCCCGGCGTGGCAGCAGCCGTTCGAAGAAGGATCCGTCCAATATCCTTCGAACCGTGTACACCGACACATTGTAATCCCGCGCCAACTCCGAGACGTCGCCTGGCAGGCCGCGGTACAGCGCGCAAATCTCAAGCGCATCCTGAACGCTGATCTTTCTCACCCTGGTTGCGAGGGCCGAATACCCTTCAACCGGATCTGCGAAAATGACTTGCGTCACCGACGTCGCCGGGATGCTCAGCCGAATGTCACGCTCGCGCCTGACGTAGGTTGGCGGGACCACCCACTGAACTTCGATGTCCGCCTGCTTGCGGGTCGACTCGTTATCGAGACGCAATTTGCGCTGGCACTTGCGAACATTTTCGATCTGGCAACGCATCGTGACTGAGCTGACGGTGCGGCCGAGTTCTTGGGCAATCAACTTTGGCGGCACCTTCTGAGCCCGGCGCGCGGCAAGCACACTTAGCTCTACAGGTGTCCACCTTCGTTGAGCCGAACCGGCCATTCCCCTGCCCTCCTGATAAAGCCCGCCGGCGAAATGCCGGATGATGCGGGCGAGATTTCTTTTCGAAGCTGAGCAATTCGACTCAGACTTGACGCAAATGCTTAGGCGATAACCATTCGGAGACGTGCGCTTCGCTCATCAGCGAAACAAAACATGCTTATCCGGTTGACGCATACAGGTCGAAAATGACACCACATCTAGTGTTCCCTTCATGGTCTACCTGTAGTCAGGTCGAGTTCGGCCGGTCGCTCCGCGCGCGCGGGTTTTTCGATGAACATGTCGGGCTGCTTAATGGCTTCGCTGATGCGTCGGAGCGCGCAGTCGAACCATCGCGGGTCGCGCTCAATTCCAACGAACCGGCGACCGCTTTTAACCGCCGCAGCACCCGTTGTGCCGCCGCCCATGTAGGGGTCCAAAACCAAATCGCCGGGGTCGGTTGTCGCAAAGATGCAACGGTGCGGCAGTTCCTCGGGGAACGCGACCGGGTGCTCTTTGTTTTGCTCTTTGGCTATTCGCCAGACGGTGCCGAGTCCGACACTATCTTGGTTCCATTTCCATTTGTCGCCGCGCACAAGCCATTGAATACGTTCGTCAAAACGGCAGAACATCCGGGCATTGAACATCATTCCGCCGCCGCGATCCCAGACGATTTCCGTGCGCAGCTGCCAGCCGGTCGGCTTAAACCAGTCGATAGGATGCAACGCCACGCCATCCCGCCAGCGGATTTGATGGTTGTAGAAAAGCGATGCCGTGGGGTTGCTGGCCTTCGCCAGCGCGGCAAAGATGGCGTTCTGCTCTTGCTGGTACTCAGGCTCGCCCAGGGCGTCCGTGTAGCCCTTTTCTTTCCAGGAGTTGACGAAGCCCAAGCCGCCGCTTTTATCGGCCCACAGCCCGCTCGGGGCGCGATTGGCGATGCCTTCCATCTGATTGTAGGGCGGGCTGGTCACGGTGCAATCGACGCCGGACAGCGTAGGCAGAATCTCGCGGCAGTCCCCCATATGTATGGTGACTCCTTCCGCCAAGATTTCCGTGCGCGTCGTCAACATCTAGTACCTGTATGCGTCAACCGGATAAGCATGATACCAAAGGTCGAAGGTGCGCCAGTAGGACAGCCCACACATTCGATGCGTCCGATCGAGAACGCTTTTCATTCTCTCGCCCGCCGACCACGGCTCCGAAAGTTCCCGGAGCATCGTCGCTGCATCTGACATTTCAGCGCCATCCCATCATTTTTGGGAATGTTCCCGTGTCGCTCCCAACGCTATGGGCAAATAAAAAGCTCATGACCTACGCACTCACTGTTACTGATGAATCGGAATTGTCGGCGCTGCTGTTGAGCGCGGCGATGAGGAACGCCGTGGCGTTCATGACGATGCCGTCGCGAAGCCACTCGGCCTCAAGCGCAGCAACCTCAGTTTCAAAATCAACGACCACCGGGTCCGCAGGATCGGCTGTTGCAGGCCAGTGGCCGCTATCCGCCATCGTTTCCGATGCCAGCGCGGATTCTAATTCGGTTGAAGCCCAACCGCACGGGCCGGGATCGACGGTCGCGGCAGCCTGTGAGGCAGGTTGCGAAGCCGCGACCGTCGAACGATCCGGAGGAGGCCAATCGACCGGAGCGTCTGAAATGGTTGCGCCGGCCACCGTAGGGCTGGTTACAGCGGCCGGCGCGTTCACGTCCGGGGAGGATGAGGACTCGGACGGAAGGGATTTCGGGCTGGTGTGCAAATTCATGCCGCGCCCTGCTCCATGTTGATGAAGTCGTTGGCCGTAACGGCGCCACTGGTCTCGCGGACAATCGCCTCCATGCGCTCTTTGCCGGGCCACATGCGATCCTCGCAGTACGCGGTGATCATGGTCGGCGTCACACCAATGCGCTCCGCAAAGACATTGCGGCGTTTCCGGGAGCCATCTGGGTTTGGGAGGTTGAGCCAGTCTGCAAGTTTCATGGTGTTGGCTATAGCACGGCTATAATTATAGCGCAACAATAATTATAGCGAGGCTGAATTGTCGATACCTTGCAGTGCGGTAGTTTATAGTATGGCTAAAAAAACCGCACCGAAGCGGGTTGTCCCGCGATTCAAGACCCGAACCCGACGCCCCACCTTTTTTAAGGAGTGGCGAAAAAAGCGCGGCATGACGCTGGAGCAAGCCGCTGAAGAAGCTGGAATGACCGCCGGCAATCTTTCAGCAATGGAGCGCGGCGCCCAGGGCTACACCCAAGACGGCTTTTAGAGGCGCTTGCGGACGTCTATAAAACCAGCACGGGATGGCTGCTCGACGTCGACCCTAGCAAAAACGAGGCGATTATCCCGATTTGGAACGACGCAAAGCCGGCCGATAGGCTAAAGATCGTCGACATTGCCAGGACCATCGTAGGCAAGACAGGAACGGGAAATGGCTAAGATCGCTCTCGCGGCCTTACTTCTCTCGGCGTCGGTTCCTGCCGGCGCAAGCGATACCATCCAAAACATCGGAGGAGAGCTGATCAAGGGATCCGGCCAGCACGGCGTATTCCGCGCGGATCTCAAACTAACCAACCCCAACGATTTCGCCGTCAAGGATGCCCGGCTGTTGTGCGCTGCATACGGCCGCAGTGGAACGGATATCGCAACCTTCCGCCCTACGGTCTACCGGGTGATCCCAGCTAAGGGATCGCTAGTCGTGAAGGGCCTCGAAATCGGCATTTGGCCGAATCAGGCCGTTTCGGCTGCCTGCGTCGGGTGGATTGCCCAACGAAACTAATTTCAAGCCTGACTATAATTATAGTTGCACCATAAGTATTGCGGTGCTATAAGTCTCCCCACACCAGACGCCCATTACCGGGTAGCGGGGGAGATAGCAAATGTCCGACTTCATCCTCATGCTCGGCATCGCCTTCGGCGGCACGTTCGCAATCTGCGCGTGGTGCCTATGATGACCGCACTCAAGCGCACCCGATACGCCACCGACACCGACGGCATGATCTGCCTGCTCCTCGATATCCGAGGGCAGGCCCGGCCGAATTCGCTGCAGGTGTTTTCGTACAGCCAAGGCAAGGTCGTGAACCTGCCGCGGCGCCAGCGCGACGGGCGAGATCTGATCCGCATCGAAACGCCGGAAGCGAAGCGATGGGCTGCCGTGTCGGTCCCGCGCTGGCTCGCCAGCCGTGAGGGCCTGCACGGCAAGCCCGATCTTCAGCCGGTCATGTCCGGATTCTGTCGTCAGTTCACGCCCGACACCCGCACAGCGCAGGAGCGGATCGACGATGGCGAACGCAGCCTCGCTGAATACGTCGTCAGCCGGGAGAACAAGTATCGGCGCACGCCAGACCAGCGGGCCGGTTTTTCAAAGCGGGATTATATCAGCGGGAGAGCGTTCCAATGAACCAGCAGGCCGCAACAGTCGTTCCGTTCCGCAAGCCCCTGCAGGGTATGGACCGCGACGACATAGTGAAGATCATGGCCGAGCATTTGGTCTCGGCGATCCTGCACGCGAGCCTCGATACGTCGAGCGATATCGACGTTATCCAGACGCTGCTCGACACGCCTGAGCGGTTTCAGTCGCGCGTGGTGCTGAACCACATCGACGACGCCAAGGCCGAAGCGCTGCAGATGCTCATTCAACGCGAAATCGGAGAAGGTTGATGGACCAGATGCTCGTCGCCGCGCTCGCGCTGCTTGCCTTCACTGGTTTTGCTGCGCTCTCTTACATTTTCAACGAGGAACGGAAGAGCCGCAGGCCGCGGATCGACGTCCACTCCGGGCCGGACGACGTTGAAACACGCAGCCGGCGAGCGTTCTGATGGGCGAGCTTCGGCAACGACACCCGCGCGAACGCGACCAGCAGCACATCGAATATGTGAACAAATTGCCGTGCTGCGTCTGCGGCTCAATGCGCAACGTCGAAGCCGCGCACCTCAAATTGAGGCGGCCGGAGATCGGAAAGGTCGACGCGCCAGGTATGCAGATGAAAGAGGACGATCGGTGGGTAACGCCGTTGTGCCATTACCATCATCTATCCGGTATCCTTGCGCAGCATCGCATCGGCGAGCCGCGCTTCTGGTTTGAGGTCCACGGCATCAATCCCTTTCCGATCTGCGAACGGCTCTGGATCGAGTCCGGCGGCGCGGTTCGAGCAGCAGAGCGGGAAGCGAATCCGAAACCGGTGCGCTTAAAGCGCGTGGTGCCGCGCAAGCCGCGAGAGCAGCGCGCGAAGATGCAATCAAAATCGAATTGGCCAACGGGTCGGAAAATCCCGGCGCGCCCGGCCGCCTCGCTCTGGCGGTGATGAAGGGGGAGTAGTTATGGCTATCGAAATCAAAAATCGCTTTACCGGGAATGTTATTTTTAGAAGCGAGAAAGCCGCCACGGTGAAAGAGGCTTTGCAAGAAGCCAATCTGTCGCGGGCCAATCTGTCTGGGGCCGATCTGTCGGGGGCCTATCTGTCGCGGGCCTATCTGTCGCGGGCCAATCTGTCGGTGGCCGATCTGTCGGGGGCCAATCTGTCGCGGGCCTATCTGTCGGGGGCCGATCTGTCGGGGGCCGATCTGTCGCGGGCCAATCTCGGTGAACAATGGGTAATTCAAGGCCAGCACCGAAGCGATGGTTATCCGTTCTTTTTGCAACGCCTGACCGGCGACAAAGAACCTATGGTGAAAGCCGGGTGTCGGTATTTCACACTCATGCAAGCCGAAGCGCATTGGACCGCCACACGCGGAGGCACAAAGCTATTCGATGAAACCCGCGCGATTGTCCGGGCGATGGTCGATGTGATGCATATCAGGGGGTTGAAATGACGCACCCTCACTCCCAGCCAGATATTGAAACTCTGCTCGCCAGGACTGCGGCAGTTATTTGCGGCGCGTCTTGCGGGCTTGTCTCTGAATGCCGCAGTCGAGAGGCCGCTGCCGCATTACTTGAGGCGGGCCTTCTTGCTCAGTCAGGGGTGCAGAGCGCGCTTGAGCCGTTCGCCAAGATCGCTCCATCCGTCGAATATACCGACAAGCGGGACGGCGAAACTGTTCATCGCCAGTGGGATCGCGATCTAAAGCAATACCTCATTCTCACTAAGGTCACTAAGGACGACTTTCGCCGCGCCGCGAAGGCTTACGCCGACCTGTCGTCCTCGCTGTCATCGGCTCACTCACGGAGCGAACCATGAGGATCAATTTCCCCGCCTATGGGCGCGTCGCCTCGTGCACGTTCAAGTGCCTTGCCTGCCAGAAGGACAAGCGCAAGCGGACCTTCCGCGTAGAGATGACGGTGAACCCGTTCAATACCAATCCGGACGGCATGATGAAGCCGGCCGACCAAGTAAGCCGGGAGGCCCAGGAAGCGGCCAACCGAGAGCGCGACCAGTTCAACGTCTACCCCCTGTGCAAAGGCTGCGAAGACGCCCGCTCGTGGAGTGAGATGAAGTCCATCCACGACCGCCGCCGCGCATCGGTAGTGACCTCCACGAATGGAAAGTGACATGACCGACATTCAATTCGTGATGCAACCCCGTGCCGGAGTCGGCGATCTTGTCGAGGCGTGCGCCCGCGGCGAGTTGCCGTTCTCAGGGCCTGACAGCCTTTGCGCCAAGGTCCACGCGATGGGATTCAAAACCACCAGCCTCTACGAGATGGTGCGCGCGGCCGAGGCTTCGCTAGTGACTTCGCATCAGTTGTTACAGCAGGAGAAATAGATGAAACGCTGGATGGTAGAAACCCGCGCGACCATTAATCGAACCTACTTTGTCGATGCAGAGAACGAGAAGGATGCAGAGGCGGCATCGTGCAATGCCGACGCCGACCTCGACGAGGAACTCAACGAAGAGACGATGAGCATCACGGAAGTCCCCACCGAAGATGAGCCGTCAGATCCCGCACCCTGTCCGCGAGTGGTTTTGCAGGAGTGCAAGTGATGGGTATCACCTACGGCGACCACCTGATTGACTCCGGCCATTACGACATCACGCCAGAACAAGAGCGCGAGATGGAAGTGCAATGCCAGCTCTGCGGCGGCGATTGCAGTGCGGCTAATCCGCCAGTTTGGGACTGCCCTATGGGCGTCAAGACCCGCCCTGACAACAGTTAGCGGGGCTATGAGATGCCCAATAAACAACGCAAACCGGACAAGCCAGAACCAGAGAAGAAGCCAAGGCGCTGCCGCCAGTGCGGGCGCAAAATCACAAAGGGGATGGTTGGCAGTTGCCCCGTTGAGCACTGGAATTATTGCCCACGCGGACGTGAATAGGAGCGACGAATGACTGGACAATCAGATTATCTACTGCGACCACCAACATCTATGCTTGATCGCATGGCGACCCAAGCCGTCAACAATCAACTCATAATTCAGATTGGCGATCTGGCGAAGGCTGCCGAAACGTTGGAGCCCATCGATAAGCGATGGAATCAAGTCGCTCGCTATCTAGCGTCGGCGCTGGTGACTGCGGAGGCGATTAACCGCCCACCATCGATTGAATCACTGGACGCACTACTGGCTGAGAACGATGACCGGCCAATCCGAATACTCCCCGATGGCAGTATTGAGGAGATCGAGCAATGACTGAAGATCGGAAGGCATGGAGGCTCCTTTTTGAGAAGGTGAAGGAACGCGAAGCAGATTGCCCAGCCTGTGCGGAGCCGCATCAGCCTGGCCAGGAATGCCAACAAAGGCCGTGGGATGAATTCCGCGACTACCTGCCAATCTACTGCAACCCCGGTTCTAAGTGTAACCGCTGCGGCGCCCCTATCTTTTCAGACGAGCCGGCGACGGATCAGCCATGTCTCGATTGTATCATAGGCGAAGAACCACTTATTCACTCCCATCCCGACGACAAACTAAAAGACCTTGTAAAACACTTCTCCGAAGCCCTTCTTGCAAAACTCATAGCGGCCGAAATGAAGTACGGCTGGAATAATGGATGGACGAAGCAAGACTGGGAGGCCGACTGCCAACGGCATCTGTTGGAACACGTCGCCAAAGGCGATCCGCTTGATGTTGCAGCCTATGCTGCTTTTTGCTGGTACCACGGATGGAGATCGGGCTTCAACAGTTCGGAGGGAAATGCTGACCAAGTGTTGAAACCGCCATATCCAGTCAGCGAGCCCGATAAGAAGCTTGCCACAGACTGGTATACTTGGGGTTTTCAGAGCGGCATTGAGGCTGAAAAGAAAGCCGCCGAACGTCGCTCCCCCGCTCCTGAAGGGGGAGTAGTTATGGCTATCGAAATCAAAAATCGCTTTACCGGGAATGTTATTTTTAGAAGCGAGAAAGCCGCCACGGTGAAAGAGGCTTTGCAAGAAGCCAATCTGTCGCGGGCCAATCTGTCTGGGGCCGATCTGTCGGGGGCCTATCTGTCGCGGGCCTATCTGTCGCGGGCCAATCTGTCGGTGGCCGATCTGTCGGGGGCCAATCTGTCGCGGGCCTATCTGTCGGGGGCCGATCTGTCGGGGGCCGATCTGTCGCGGGCCAATCTCGGTGAACAATGGGTAATTCAAGGCCAGCACCGAAGCGATGGTTATCCGTTCTTTTTGCAACGCCTGACCGGCGACAAAGAACCTATGGTGAAAGCCGGGTGTCGGTATTTCACACTCATGCAAGCCGAAGCGCATTGGACCGCCACACGCGGAGGCACAAAGCTATTCGATGAAACCCGCGCGATTGTCCGGGCGATGGTCGATGTGATGCATATCAGGGGGTTGAAATGACGCACCCTCACTCCCAGCCAGATATTGAAACTCTGCTCGCCAGGACTGCGGCAGTTATTTGCGGCGCGTCTTGCGGGCTTGTCTCTGAATGCCGCAGTCGAGAGGCCGCTGCCGCATTACTTGAGGCGGGCCTTCTTGCTCAGTCAGGGGTGCAGAGCGCGCTTGAGCCGTTCGCCAAGATCGCTCCATCCGTCGAATATACCGACAAGCGGGACGGCGAAACTGTTCATCGCCAGTGGGATCGCGATCTAAAGCAATACCTCATTCTCACTAAGGTCACTAAGGACGACTTTCGCCGCGCCGCGAAGGCTTACGCCGACCTGTCGTCCTCGCTGTCATCGGCTCACTCACGGAGCGAACCATGAGGATCAATTTCCCCGCCTATGGGCGCGTCGCCTCGTGCACGTTCAAGTGCCTTGCCTGCCAGAAGGACAAGCGCAAGCGGACCTTCCGCGTAGAGATGACGGTGAACCCGTTCAATACCAATCCGGACGGCATGATGAAGCCGGCCGACCAAGTAAGCCGGGAGGCCCAGGAAGCGGCCAACCGAGAGCGCGACCAGTTCAACGTCTACCCCCTGTGCAAAGGCTGCGAAGACGCCCGCTCGTGGAGTGAGATGAAGTCCATCCACGACCGCCGCCGCGCATCGGTAGTGACCTCCACGAATGGAAAGTGACATGACCGACATTCAATTCGTGATGCAACCCCGTGCCGGAGTCGGCGATCTTGTCGAGGCGTGCGCCCGCGGCGAGTTGCCGTTCTCAGGGCCTGACAGCCTTTGCGCCAAGGTCCACGCGATGGGATTCAAAACCACCAGCCTCTACGAGATGGTGCGCGCGGCCGAGGCTTCGCTAGTGACTTCGCATCAGTTGTTACAGCAGGAGAAATAGATGAAACGCTGGATGGTAGAAACCCGCGCGACCATTAATCGAACCTACTTTGTCGATGCAGAGAACGAGAAGGATGCAGAGGCGGCATCGTGCAATGCCGACGCCGACCTCGACGAGGAACTCAACGAAGAGACGATGAGCATCACGGAAGTCCCCACCGAAGATGAGCCGTCAGATCCCGCACCCTGTCCGCGAGTGGTTTTGCAGGAGTGCAAGTGATGGGTATCACCTACGGCGACCACCTGATTGACTCCGGCCATTACGACACCGAGGAAGACCCGTGCCCCGAATGCGAGGGAAACGGGCAGACCCTTGTCGATGGCCAGCCGATCACCCTTGAAGATTTGGAGGACGCCCATGGCTGACTATATCCGCAGCTACGCCGACATCTCGCCCTGCGGCAAGTATCGCTATTTGCTTGAACGGGAATGGCGCGGCACTCACGACCGAAAGAACTGGCGATGGATGGGCTTCACGGACGGTGCCGGCGCCGACGTGGGCTCGCCAAAATCTGCCCTGTTCGTGATGCTCAATCCATCAACGGCCGATGGCGAGGTGGACGACCCTACCATCCGCCGTTGCGTAGGCTTTGCGAAGGCGTGGAAGTACGAACGGCTCGCCGTCGTGAACCTTTACGCCTACCGCGCCACGCAGCCGGAAGACCTTTTCAAGGCCGGTGAAGCTATGCACGGCCCTCGCAACCAGGAAGTGATCGAAGACGCAGTAAGGGATGCGGGGATTGTCATCTGCGCATGGGGCGCTCACGCCACGGATTGGCAAGCCGAAACAGTGCGAGGCTGGATGCATAAGAAGCCGCATTTTGCCTTGGGTTTTACCAAGGGCGGCAAGCCGCGTCACCCTCTCTATCTGCCGGCCGATTCAAAGCCCGTTCGGATGCCGGAAGGGGCTTACGCATGAACATCGAGGACCGGACCCATCTCGCGTGGTTGGCGATGTACAACATCTCGGACATGGACACCACGCTCGGAGAGTTCGCCAAAGCCGCTGCCGAAGGTCTGGGCTGGCGCGACCTTTCCAAAGACGTTCCGATTGCCGGCGAGATTGTTGTGGCCACTGACGGCGCGGCGCGCTGGCTTGATATGCGCACGGCGTACAGCTTCGATATGAAGTGGCAGGGGCATACGGCGACGCACTGGCATTCGATTGCCGATCTGCCTGTCATCCCCGCTGTTGTCGGAACACTAGGCACGACAGAAAACAAAGGAGAGTGAAAATGAAGGAATTTCTTTTTGACGTTAAAATGTGGGCATCGGTTCATGTAGATGCAGAAACCGAAAAAGAGGCCCGCGCAAAGCTGGCTGATGTAGTTGCAGATCTGGTTATCAACCACGATCACAACGGCGTTAAGATTTATAGCCGCCCGGCATATCTGAAACCATGCGGGAGGCCATCGCCAACAGCGTTGTCATTAAGGTGCGGTCGCAGCTTGCACCATCCACGGTCTCCAAAGGAGAGTTGTAATGCCAAAGCGCGAATACGTCGAGTCGAACGGCTACCCCTGCGACCCGATCAGGATCAACGAGGATCTTTGGCTGTACGCCGAACCGAAGGGTCTTATGGTGGTCACCAATCCCAAAGGGTTGCGCGGCTACATCTCGTGGGCGAAGATTCTGAGGGCCGTCGAGGATCACAAGAAAGCCAAGAGCCGGCGTGTCCGGCGGACAGTGCTGGAACGGGGTAATGCAACAAAAGAACGGCGTAAATTTGTAAGCCTATTACCCTATTCGCCGTAAGTATTACTGACCGAACATTGAGGATGACAACGATGGAACTGCACAAAACCGATACCGAGAATCAGGTGTTTTTCTACGAACAAGATTTCTACGTTCTATCGAACTTCTCGGCCTTTCGCCTTCGATGGTGCGGCATTGACTTTGACACGTCAGAACATGCTTACCATTTCCAGAAATTCAGGCCGCGTTTTGACGATGGATCAAATCAGCAGCGTCGCATCCGTGGCGAAATCATGCACGCGAGATCGGCGCACGATGCATTCAAGATCGCCGAGGCCAATAAGGACCTTCGGCGCCACGATTGGGACGACGTAAAGATCGACATCATGCGCGATCTTTTACGCGAGAAGGTCAAACAACACGAATACGTCCGTCGCAAGCTGCTGGCGACAGGAGATCGCGAGTTGATCGAGGATTCTTGGCGTGATTACTATTGGGGCTGGGGACCGAACCGAGATGGTCATAACATGCTCGGCAAGCTGTGGATGGAAGTCCGCGCCGAACTTCGCGCGGCGGCGGTCGCCGTATAACCAGTCTTGAGCAGCAACTAGGTAACGTAACTGAGATCAAGGTAATTTCGACCCGACGTTACCCAGATAGGAAAGGTGCAGGGGCTATTATAGGTGTGAGCCTGACGGGTGGAGCTTCCTTGCAGCCCCGGCCATCCGTCGCCTCTAAACGGGATGTCCAGATGAGCGAACAATTTAGCGACAAGCATCTTCTCTGGTGGGTCTTGAAGGCGATCGATGCTTGCCGCGCCGACGGCGTAAGACCGCTAACGCTCCAAAGCGAAACCATGTGGAAGAACTTGGGTGCCCCGGATTGGGTGCTGCCGGCCATGCTCGAAAAATACCGTGAGCACCACGGAGGACAACATGAGATTAATTGCGACGGGTGAATCGTTTCGACGTGAGAGCGAGCCGACGCAAAAAAGCCCGCCACCCGGAGCCCTCGCGGGTTCGGATGACGGGCTAAGTCTAGGGAGGAAACATGCTTATCCGGTTGACGCATACAGGCCGAAAATGACCCCACATGTAGTGTTCCCTTCATGGTCTACCTGTAGTCAGTTGAAGCTGCGGCGGCTTCTCGCGCGCGGGCTTTTCGATGAAAAAATCGGGCTGCTTCAAGGCATCGCCGATGCGGCGCGCCGCGAGGTCAAAATAGGTAGGGTCAAGCTCAATCCCGATGAACTTGCGCCCCATGTTCACGCACGCGACGCCCGTGGTCCCGGACCCCATGAAAGGGTCCACAATCGTCCAGCCGGGCTCCGTGGTGCGATCAATGAGCTTAAGCATGTAGGCAAGCGGCTTGGGGCTCGGATGATCGGGCTTCGCCTCTGCGCCGACCGCAAACTCGAAAGCATCCTGCCCTCTGTGGGGCACGTCGCCGCCGACAACGGCGGGAATCCAATTATTGAAGCCAATCGGCCCAAACGTCATCCCGTTCGTGTTGTGGCCCGCTATGACGGCCTTGTAGCGGTCGCCCATGCCCTTGAGACAAAGCGGCATCGCCCACATGCCCGGCATGATGACGACGGTGCGCGCGGCGGCGAACGCCAAATCTTCAAGCCAATCCGGGTATTTTTCGTCCCAAGCGGCCTTGTTCACGCCATAGGGCGGGTCGGTCACAACCGCGTCGGCGCGCGCGAGCGTCGGCAGAATAACGCGCGCATCCCCCATATGCAGGGTCACGCCTTCCGCCAAGATTTCAGTGCGCGTCGTCAACATCTAGTACCTGTATGCGTCAACCGGATAAGCATGGGAGGAAACAGGACCATCTCTGGTCCGAGCCTACCGGGCAAGGAACGGGCCCGGTAGAGGTGGACGGCTCGAAGGCCGAATTACGATCCTGATATCCCGACGAAGCAAAAGACGTAGCCGGAAGAACTCAGCCACACCACGGCGCGACCTGTCGGGTTCGGGTCTTTGTTGAACTTGTGCGGGGGAATTTCGACGACCGTTCCGTTTGGAACATGCCTGCGGTTTAGCTTCGCGTCGTCTCTGTCGTCGTCGATCGTGCAGACGACTTGCGAGCCTCGCGCGCATTCATTGCACCAATAGGAATCAGAGGGGCCGCAGCAGCTTATGCCAGTGTCCGGCTGCTTTCTGGTAGCATACCATTGGTCTAGTTCGGGATGTTCGTGATCGTGCGCCTTGGCCGCGGATATCCCCAGCACAGCAACGGCGGCACCGACCAATGAAATCCCTCGCCATCTCGATCGATCATTTCGTGCGATGAAGATGCCGGCCCAGATCATTGCGAGCGCGGACAGGACGGCCATGCTCATAAGACCGCCCTCGCGATGGCGTATATGACAAGCCCGGATAAGATCAATGCGATGGAGACGACCGCGATGAATACCCAAACGGCACGGGTCATTTTATCTTCTGCGGTACGGCTCATCTGACCGTCACCTTTGCCAGCCCGCCCATGCCGATCGCGTTCGCGCCGGCGCGGGAAAGATCGATGCAGCGGCCCCGAACGAACGGCCCGCGATCGGTGATCCGAACCGTGACCGACCGACCGTTGGCGAGGTTCGTCACCGTGACGCGGGCGCCGAAGGCCAGCGTCTTGTGCGCGGCCGTCAGCGCGTGCGTGTTGAAGATCGAACCATCAGCCGCGCGCTTGCCGTGATAGCCATCGCCGATGCCGTACTGCGATGCGATGCAGGTTTCGGCTTTGGCCTGCGAGCCGATCAGGATCAGCACCAGCGCCACGATCGCCGGGATGAGGTAGCCGCGGGCGGGGATCATAGCAGCCCCACCGCGATCAGGGACGCGGCGCCGAACGCAACGAAGCCAAGCGCCGCGAGCCCCAGCCATCCAGCCGCACCGGCCCGCAAATCCTCGATCGCCCAGGCCAGGATCATGACTAGCAGCACGATCCCGAGCGCCAGCAGGATCCGGCCCAGCTCGCCGCGGAACACGGCAGCCGAGGTGAGCAGTTGCGCAGCCGGCCCGTTCATGACGCACCCGTCGGGCTGACGATTGTATATCCGGCGATCGAGCGTGCATGGATGCGGGTCTGCCGGCCGCCAGAGTTGGCGTCGTAGACCTGCCAGAGATCGCCGCCGATGTGCTGCTCGAGCACAAAGACATGATGTCGGCGGACGGCGACCGCGCCGGCCCGCGGCGAGGTCCGCGGAAACTTGAACCAGTTCCGGGCCAACCAAAGTTCACGCACCGGACGGCCGAACACCCGCACCGCGGCGCCGCAGCCGCAGAACGCGCGCGCCGGGCAGCCGGAAGGGTGAGAGACGATCGTGGCGCTGGAATGCCGGTGATGGCGGCGAGCTTCAGCGGGCAGCGCCAGCGCGACAAGCGCCAGCGCCGCCAGAAAGGCGGTTCGGATCATTCGTGATGCTTTCGATTGTGGAAGGGCTAGAGCGGCATTGCCGCGTGGTGTTCACGCTTTACGGGCGCGAATTCATGGAACCTTTGAGGGCAGCGGCGGTTCTTTGCGCAGGATCGACTTGATCTCGCTGATGCCGTCCTGAACGGTTTCGAGTTTGGTTTCGACACGGGCCAGGCGTTCGGCTTGCGGCGCGACGCCATCAGCCTTGCGTTCCAGGTTGCTGACCCGCTCGCTGGTCGTCGCACCCCACCAGATCATCCCGCCGGTCTGGAACAGGATGGCCATGATCATGGCGATCGGCACCTTCTTGTCGAGGTGCCATGCCTCATCATCGGTCGATGGCCTGGGGCGCCGGCTCATCGCGCCACGCCCTTCGGATCGAGCAGATCGTCGATCGCGCTGCGCGGCTTTGGCGGCGGCACGGGCGCAGCCGCCACCACCGCCGCCGGCACGTCTACCGGCGGTATCTGCGCCACCGCGGACGGTTTGGGCCAGATCGACTTGACGCGCTCTTTGAGCCGCGCGACGACGCCGCGTCGTTTCGCCGGCGCACTCGCGACCTTGCGGGCTGGCACCGCGTCGATCGACGCCGGCCGCGGCGCCGGTCGCTTCCAGCGGCAGGCGCCGACGCCGCCCTCGATGGTGCCGTCGATCCAATTCTGATCGTAGGGCCGCTTGCCGAGCACGACATATTCCGGCCGCTCGAATACCTTGCATTCGCCGCCCGCGACCGAACCCTTGACGGTTTGCCAGGCGCAGCCGCCGAGCAGCGGCGCCAGCAGCAGCAACAATGCCAGACGAACGATCATCGGCATCTCCCGGTCGACTGATCCCAGACGCGGCCCGCTGCCTGGCAGTCGGACAGCACCCGGCGCATCTCCAGCGCGCGGCCGACCATCTCGGCGTCGGCCTTGGCGATCTTCGCCAGGGTGTCGTTGACGCCGCTCTGGTAGATGCGGTGATGCCATACGCCATAGGCCGTCAGAGCCACGCCGGCGAGGCCGAGCGCGATGATGACTTTTGTCAGCAAGCCGGCACCGCCGAGCGCCGTCATCGCAGCCTTGAGATAGATCATTGCCGCTCTCCGCTTCGAACTGCCTGCAAGCTGGTCTTGATCGAGCGCCACGAATTATAGGCGATGAAGGCCAGCCCGCCGGCGACCAGCAGCCACCAGAAGCCGGTCGGCATCGCGGTGACGTATCCCCATGCCGTGCTCAGAATGCCAGGGTGATCGTCGACCACATCCTTGTGGTCGGTGAAGAAGTCCCACGCCTCCGAAACGTAGCCGCTGACCGTTTCCCATATCGCGCCGGCGGCGGCGACGATCGAGGCCCAGATCGCGGTGATGAAGTTGCGCTTGACTGGAGCGACCTCGGGAGCGAGCTCCTTGACGATCTGCGGCTCGGCATTGGCCCTCGCCTCGCTGACCGGCCGGTACCAGCCGATGCTGCCGTCCGGCTGCACCTCGGTTTCGGCCTCGATCAGCTCGGCGCGGACTTCGTCGGCGATCTCGTGAAATTCGGCGAGCGATGTCGGTATGGCGATCTTGTGTCCTCGGTCGCCCATGAACCCGCTGAGCGCGCCCCTGGTGCCGCCGCCCCATTTGCCGTCCAGGATGCCGGGCGGGTATCGCCGCCCCTTGAGGCGCTGCTGCACGTCCAGCAGCACCGGGTCGCCGTCAATTGCGGGATCGAGCGGCTGCACGTTCGGCGGTGCGACTTCCAACGCCGGCGCCGGCGCTATCGCCGGTGCATCATCGTCCGGCTGATCGGCCGCGGCCGCGCGCGAATGCGACGACATGTCATCCGTCGCCGCCGCAAACATCGCGGCCAGGCCCAGGCCGGTCGGTGCCCATTCGCTGGCCAGCTGCGCCCGGTCGCCGTCATAGACGTTGCAGTCGAGCCCGCGGTTGCCGGAAACGATGCCGGGCACGTTGTGCGGCGGCGGACCGACGCCGTCGCCGGTATATTGCCAGAGCCAGTAGCGCGAAAACCCCTTCGGCAGCACCGCACGCGGGCCGTACTGGCACAGCCAGAGCCGATGCGAAGTGAGATATTTGCGATCGGCAGCCGAGAGCTTCCCGATGGTTTCCTTCAGCCGGTTGCCGGAATAGATTGCGCCCTTGCGGCCGGTCTTCTGCTCAAGCAACCGCAGGAAGGCGACGGCCTGCTGCACGGTCATGTTGGATTTCGTATTGTCCTCGAAGTCGAGCACCAGCAGCGTGGAGTCGTCCGGCTGTGCGCACTTCAGGAACCAGTCGACCTGGGCGGCGACGTCGGAGCCGTCGTTGAAATGATAGGCGCCCCAAAGCATCCCGGCTGCCTTCGCCAGCTTGCGGCGCGGCGCATAATCCGGATCGCGATAGCCTCTGCCCTGCGACGATTTGTGGATTACGCCCCACACCCCGGAGGCGGCCGTGGCCGTGAGGTCGATCACCTTGTTGTGGTGAGAGATGTCGACCACGCGCGGCGTAAAAGTTGCCATGGAAATTCCTCGCTAGAACTGCGATTTCAGGGGTGTTCGCTGTGGGGTTGTGGTGCTAAGTTCCGCGCCTTAGCAATACAGACGGACTGAGGGCGTAGGGGAAGCGGGAAATGTTGATGAAATGCTTTTGGCTGGCGTGCGCACTCGTGATCGGCGCTTCGGTCGTCTATACAACACCGGAACCGAAGCAAGTTAAGGCATCAGAAATCGAGGCAATGGTACGAGAGTTAAAGGCGCATTAAACTATCCGGCGATCTCTGTCATAACTGATCCTGAAAACGTGAATTAAACGAACGGGACCGCTATTCCCGCGCAGCTGGCCGCATCTTCGGCGGACAAACAATGCGTCAGCTTTCAAGAACCCAAAGATCGTTAAGGAAGGAGCCAGGCCCGAGTACGTCTGGATTCCTGTTCCCGCCAAGGATATGAAACGATCCATTATAGGTGAACGCCGCAGGTGCGTGCCGGCTTGGTGGTTTTGTCGGCGTCGCTATCTTCGTCCATCCGATATCAGCAGCAAACGTCCAGGTATCGTCATGGTTGCTGCTGGCAACATTGTTGAAACCACCGAACATCAAGATGGAGTTATTGAGCAGGGCAATGCCTGGCCACATCCTCGGGGCGAATGGAACCGGACCAATGTCCGACCAGTTCGCCCCATCATTGGATACCAGCATGGCGGTGAATGACGTGAACCCAGCATAGACTGCTTCGGGTGGAACATTCGTTATTCCGGTTGCCCCAGCGAACACATAAATACTCCTACCGAGAACGGCGGCCGCGAATCCGGTCGCAGGAAAGCCCGCCCCGTCGTGCACGTTCGTCCAGCTTGCTCCGTCGGTTGATGACCAGATGCCATTATTTGTGATGGCGAAGATGATCTGACCTGAAAGCGTAACAACCTGGATATGACTGAGCCCGGCGCTCCACGGTGTTGGATCACATATCTTGGTCCAGTGCGCTCCAGATGACGGATCTCCTGTAACCTTCCAGACACTGTTGCGAATGGCGTATAGACTTCCACCAAGCCCGATGAGTTTTGCGTACTCATCGAAAGGTGCCGATGGGTTTGAGATTTGTTGGGCAAATGAACTCGGTCCGGTGCCCCTGTAAAAATCGCGGTAGTTTATCCCACCGTAATAATAGCCGCCCGCAAGCCACAGACGATTCCGGAACGACAATATATCGGCAGAGTCACGCACGGAGACGCTGCCAACAGCGCCAAGTGATATCCAGTTCATTGCGTGACTCCAAATAGGTTTGCTGGAATGACAGGGCTGTGCGGCCTCGGACCGAGCGCAGCCGGCCAGAGCGACCGCAAATGCTCCGGATCATCTGCATCGCGCAACACTGAGCGTACCGCGATAGCAGCCACATGGTCGCCCCGTAGACCAATCCGTAGCGCCTCGGCATCGCTTTCGGCAATTGCGGCGCGAAGGCGCAGGTCTCGCAAGAGTTCTGTTTTCCTGATCTCGATCTGCGCAGCATGGATGCGGCGCGCCTGGCGCCGGTTAATTGCGATCGGCCCGCCGTTGTGGCTCCGAACCCATGCATCCCGGAACCAGCGGTCAGACGGAATTTCGTCGCTATCCCAAAGTTCGATTGCAGTTCCATGTGGAGCACAATCGCGGTCTCTGAGAATTTCTAAAGCCTCAGCAGTCGTGCAGCCGCCGAATTGCATCGCGAGCACGAAACGCTGCGCAACATCGGACCGAATGCCGCGCTCGATTTGCCTATCAATCTGATCGTGCAAGAACCCGCGGCGCTCGCCGTTCCAGCGGCCGCCGCAAGCCATCATCGCAAGACAATTTTGCGCCGGAGCATAGACACTGACACCACCGTCAGACTTGCGATTGTAGACGATGCGCTTTGGCATCACAGATCGCCAAACGCCGCGACATAGTATTGCGACATATCAACCCGCCCGACGCCGACATGCCACGCTTGAATAACGACTGAGCCGGCTGCCTGCGAATTGATATTGCACAGGTACGACGATGAAGTCTCCAGCGCCTGCGCGGGGACCGCATAGTTGGCGGTTGAGAAGTCAGTATCCCAAGTGACGGTCACTAGCCCGGTGCCAGTGTCGGTAACGCCGGAAACGTTATAGCTCGCCGTGTTATTGGCGGCGCTGTCGACCTTGCACCACGCCTTGGCTGCACTCTGATGGTACTGCTGCACACTTGGTGTCACCGATCTGGTGGCGTCGGTCCCGGCTTCCATCTGGGCCGCGGTCGCAAATGGCGCAATCCGCGAATAGGAAACGCAACGCACAACACTGGATGCATAACCGCGGAAAATCGCAATGTCGCTGGCTTCGGTGGTGATATTGGCCCCGCCCGGCAGCACCAACGAAGCGCCGTTCGTCAGCGTCAATGCGCCAGTAAATCGCACCGTGCGCTCATGGCCTTCCGACAGCGTGATCGCAGTAATGGTGGTGGTGCCGGTGACGTCAACGAGATCTCCGGTCGCGGCCTCTAGATTGACGGTCGCCGCCGAAGCTATATCGGCGCCATGCACACCGAACGCGCCGTTCAGATTGTTGAACCGGGTCTTGCCGGTCGCGTCCATGCCCGCGAAGGCCGGAAGATCAATGAAAACATCCTTGGTGCCGGCGCTGAAGTTGACCAGCGCATCAGCATTCGAGCTACGATAGACAGTGGTTCGCGTGAGAGTATTCGATGCCGAATAGGTGCCTAGACCAACCTCCCATTCCGTTCCGTTTATGATTGTATAGAAACAGGTATCGGCAACGCTCATCCTAGATGAGAACGACTTATAGCCGGACACTGCGCCGGTAAGCGTTATGTTGCCAGTACCCGTTGTCGTCGAATTCTCACGAACCCGATCGTCAAGAACGAAGGTCATCTATAGCCTCTCTTCAATCTGGTATTGTTTCGAGAACCTGTCGAAGTACGGCTGCACCACCGGCGTTAGATTGCTGACCAGCCCCCAGATCGTGTCGCGCGGCAGGTTGGTGCTTTCCGGATCGATGATGAACAGGACGTCGGTACTCATGCCGTTGACGCGGTCGATGGTTTCGAGAACGCCATTTTTCTCGGACTCGCTCAGAAACCCGAAGGTGAGATCGACCGTGCGATAGGTCACGTCCGGGTTGATCTGTGTCTGGCCGCCTCGCGTTTTGGCGCGAACGCTGCGGTCGACATATTGGCGCTGCCAGTTGTAGGCAAAGTTGATCGAGAATTGCGTCCGTGTCCCGATAAAGACGCGCCCAGCCTCAATGTAGGCTGCGCTGGTGGTTGCAATCGCGAAGCTGATGTAGCGCCCCACGACCGGAGACCCGATCAGGTAGATCATCGACGGATAGTCGGCGTCGATATTTCCGCTCGCGCTATCGTAGAGTTCGCCCGTCGCTCCGGTTGAATCGGTCGCCGATACCCTGGCCCGGATCGTCTCTGCGTTGAGGCCGAAAATGGCGAGTGTGTCTATCGAGATCGCCGCCCCAAGATCGAACACCACCGTGGCGCTCGAAAGGACCGATCTGTATTTGCGGGCGACGTGCGGGTTCTGCAGGTTCGAGACCGGCAGCAACAGTTCCTGCGTCGAAGCGAGAACGGTTGCGTCGTCGGCAAGATTCTCATGCGCGATACATGCTGCACTCATCAGGCGTGAACTCCGATTGTGCAGGCGTTGTTGGCGGCGTTTTCGGTGATCGACACCACCGCGCCGTTACGGCCCACGGTCAGGTCCCAGCGCGGGTATTTGATGTTGACAGTATCGCCGAGATTTAGCGTGAACGGCTCGGTCCCGAGGTCCACCGTGTAGATCGCGCTGGTTTGGCCATAGAGATCGAGCAGGCGCTGGGCTTCAGCGAGAGCGTCGGACTCGTTGCGGAAATAGCCACGGATCGGGGCCGGGTCCTTGGTGAACGGGTGATCGGCCCTGATCGAAGCCGACTCGGCCGTGGCGTAGCGATATTCTTCCGCGAGAAACGCCTTGCGACTTTCGCTGACGGAGCCCGCGAGGTCGGTTTGCACCGACCAGTTTTTGCTCCAGCCCACCCGAAACTTTGCAGAAGGCGGCGACAGCGCGGAAGGCGGTTTGCCGCGCTTGACGTCGCGCTCGTCGATCCGGTCGTAATAGGCCGCCGGCGTTTCGGCCGCGCCAACATAGATATTGACCTCGAACTTGCCGTCACGGCGAAAGCCCGCCCATCCGCCGACCGAGGCCATGATGTCGGAGAACACGTCGGCGATCGTGGTTTCCTGGTCGGGTCCCACATAGTACCCGAGCTGCGCGGTCTGGATGGCGTTCACCAGATCGATGTTCGGCTGATAAATATCCGCATCCGCAAAATCGGTGGCGCGGTCGATGATCCGTCGAACGATGTCCGCGGCGCTCGACACGAAGGCCGGATCGGCATCGCCCTCGACGTCCGCGGTAATGGTGCCGTCCAGCACAAAGTTGACGCGAAAGAAGCCTTCGGCAAGGCATGTGGCGTAATAGCCCGACGGAACTGAAGCAGCGAGCAGCAACGTCGAAGTGGCGTAGTCCGAGCCTTGCGTGACGGCCACGCCGCGATTGTAGACCGCGCTGATCGCCTGCACCGCCCCGTCATGAACCTGATAGAGCAGCGAGGACGCCTTGACCAAGGGCGGCGCGATGTTCTGCACATAGCCAAAACTCAGCGGCTTCTTCTTGCCTTTGAGATCGTCGCCGCCATCGATGCCGCCGCTCCCGGCATAGGTATTCGGCTGCACGGGAACGTTGAGCTTGTAGCTGTTGTCCTGAATGTCGATCCGCACCAGACTCTCCTCGACGCTCCAGTCGGTCGCCGGCCCCTTGAAGATCGTGAAGAACGTTGAATAGTCCGCGCCCTCGACCCCTACCTTCACGGTGATGTCACGGCCGTCGATGGCGTAACCCTCGATCAGGAAATCATAGCGGGCGTCGGCATTGGTGATGTCGATTTCACCGGAGCCGGACGTGAAGCGGCCGATCAGGTCCGTCCCGAGGATCGATCGGCTGAAGCTGAGCGGCTGGTCGAGCGTGCCGAGGAACGGCTGACCGTCTTCGGTGACGAACTCTCTTGTGGCGGCATAGATCCGGTACTCGAAATTGATCGAGATTTCGGAACCGCCATAGAAATTGATCCGGGTTTCCCGCAGCGCGGAGAACGGGAATTCCGAGAATGCGCCAAAGCCGAACATCAACTAGCTCCGGTCAATCGCCCAAGGCTGGATTTCCACGGTGTAGATCAGCCGAAGTCCCGGCTTCGTCAGCGTGGTGATGTAGTTCGAGGTCGGCGCCAGGCTCATGGAGGCGGTGCCGACGAATTCGATCTGCGCGTAGTCGAGAATGACCGGCCATTCGAGGAAGGCCGCGAACTGGTGATTTGCAACCGGAAGCGGCGGAAGGAATCGTTTCGGCCGCGAGAACGGCGGATGCCACTTGTCAGCGCTGACCCGCTCATAGAACGGGGCGAACTGGACGAATGCAGAGAACTGGTGGTTCGAGATCGGCAACGGCGGCCGCATCCGCTTCGGCTGCGAGAACGGCGGATGCCAGCGGTCGGCGGTGACGGCTTCTGGAAACGGGTCGGCCTTGACGAAAGCCGAGAACGGATGATTGGCAATCGGTAGCGGCGGCCGCAACCGAATGGGTTGAGAGAACGGGGGATGCCACCGATCGGCGGTGACAGATTCATAGAACGGCGCGAATTGGACGAACGCGGTGAACTGCTGCTGGTTCGCCGCCAAAGTCCGCAGGAACCGAACCGGCTCCTGCAGCGCAGGATGCCAGCGGTCGGCGGTGACGGACTCGGGAAATGGCTCAGATTGAACCAGCGCTGAGAATTGCTGAGCGTGTACAGGAAGAGATCGGAGGAATAGCTTCGGCTCGCGGAGCGGCGTGAACCACCGATCCACACTTACGGTTTCATAGAACGGCTCAAACTGGACGAGGGCCGTGAATTGTTGGCTACCGGCCGGCAGCGGCGGCTGGCGAAGTATCGGCGCGGAGAACGGCGGATGCCAGCCTTCCGTCGGCGTCGATGCGACGACGCCGGTGATGTCCGAAAACGGCCGCTCTGAGAATGCTGTAAAGCCGAACATCGATCAGCCCAACCTCATCGTGCCAGGCCGTAGGACATCAGCGCGTGATAGCGGGCTTCCGTCCGCTCCAGTTTCTTCTCAAAGGGATCGCATGAACCCTTGGCCGTGCAGCGCGGACACGTCAGGCCCATGCAAATCTTGCAGAGGCCGCCGAGATCTTCCGGCCGGTCCTTTGCACCGACCGGAACGATCCCGTTGCAATGCAGGCAGGTGAAGGTGTCCCGCATCGTCTCGCCATCGGCGGACGTGCAGATCAGAGCTCCACCTGGCCGGTGCATTGACATGATCAGGTGTTCGAGACGATGGCGTCGGCAACGCCCGTGCCAGTGTAGCCCGGCGACTTCAGCCGGAACACCAACCCGGCCAGGTTGGTGGCGGGGACCACGATCCATTGCCCCGGCGCCGCCACCCAACGCATCGTAGCGCGCTGGTTAAAGCCCCAGCCAGCCTCGCGGCTCGCCGCGGTCACGGTGCCCTCAACCGTGTGATTGGCCGTGGCAAGCCCCAGGAACGCGCCATCGGCCCCATCCAGCTTGGTCGGGGTGATCGAGGTCGCGGTACCATCCGCCGACATGCGCGAGACATCGCAGGTCATCGCGTTATCCGCCGGCGTACCGTTGGTGCCGATCAGGAATTCCTCGAGCTTGAAGCGCTGCAGCGACGTGCCCGAGGACGCCATGATGGCGAGAAGCGTCTTGTAGGTGGTGGTCATGGCCTGCTGGGTGCCGCCGAGCAGGTTCGATGCCGCATATCCGGCCATGGTCGTTCTCCGTTTTTAGAATGAACCGCGTGAGCGGCGGGGTGATGGCGGAAGCCCGCCGGGTTACTCGAAACGCAAAGACATCTGGCCCGGAGTGAGCTGGAAACTTTCTCCGATCGGAACCGTCTGGGCCGTCACCGGCGCCGCGAATTCCAGCATGTTGCCTGCGGTCACAGCATCGTCGATGCTGGCATAGGTGATGGTGCCCCAATCGGTGGTCGCCGGGCCGTGAGTGATCACGACCGTATTCACCGCAATGCCCGTCGAGGTATTGGTCGCGCCCATCTTTGCCGTAATGGCCTGGCGCGCGTAGCCCGAGCCGGATGTCGTCACCTCATAGGTGCGCGAACCGGATTTCGTGGGGCTTGCGGTATGGAGCCCCAAAAACACGCCAGTCGGCATCGTGTAAGCCGTGAGCCCGAGCATGTGGTCCTGAAGTGCTGCTTCAAGGTAGCGCGTCATCGAAGCCATCAGAAAGCCCCTACATATCCGTTAAGGCGGCCCTCAAGCGGCGCGCCGTATTTGTCCCGGTCAATCTCTGCCGTGAAAGCGTTCGGCCCCTGCACGGCTCCGTAGCGCGCGCAAATGGCCTTGAGCCGCGCGCCGAGCGCCGGCGTCAGGTCGGCCTGCTCGATCCGGTGCCAATCGTTGCGCATCCTGGCGATCGCCCTTGCTGCGGCGATTGCCTTCCGGTGGTCGTCGAACGAGGCCCAGAGCTGCGGCAGGCAAAGCCCGGCCGGAACCAGGGTGATGGCGTAGAGGCCGGGGATCCCGACCTGCGCATGAACCGCCCAGTCCTGAATCCGCCGGCACGGCACGGAAGCCGAGCCAAAAAAGCCGCGAACCGTGATCATGCGGCCTTGCCAGGCGTTGCCGGACGCTTTGCTGCAATACGCGCATCGCTGTTGCCGCGTCGGATTTCCGCGCGCAGCTCGCCGATTTCTTCCCGCAGCGCCGACACCACGGCATTGAAGCCGGACGCATTGGTTTGGGCCAGCATTCGAAAATGCGCGCCGTTGTCCGAACCCATATTGTCGTTGGCTGTTCCGCTCCGCATGGCGTCGAGCTGCGAGCGGTACTGCCGCGTCTGGTTCGCCGGCATGACATACTCGCCGCCAGCGAGTGCAATGTCGCCGCCGCCGGCATAGCGCGCGCGCACGCTGTCCACACCATAGGTTCCGTTGCCGACCATGCCGCCGCCGGCCATGCCGGGGATGACGCCGCCCAGCTGGTAGCGGGCCTCCGGATGATCCGCGCGGTAGAGGGCTCGGTGCGATTCCGTCCAGTCGCCCTTATCTCCGTAAAGATATGGATCGACGGTCGGATAGTGCCATGTCTTGGCGGCCTCGGCGGCGGCGACGGCCGCGGCATTCACATCGCTGGCTGCCGGAGTCGTTCCAGCTGGAGCGGCGATCGTTGCGGACAGGCTCGCGACCGCGTTGTTAAGCTCTATCAGCCAGTTGAGCTGCTGTTGCTGGATATGGGTCTGCTGTTCCAGCCAGGACACCTGCGCCACGGCATAGTTGATCTGCTGTTGCGCCGCGCTTTCCGACGACAGTAACGAGTCCTGCACCTCGCGGAATATCGTCGCGTACTCCGTCGACGAGGCAAAGAACGACTTGGCCTGGTCGAGATAGGTGCTCGCCGCACTCTGCAGGTTGCCCTGCGCCGTGACGTCGCCGCTGTTCGCCAGCGCCAGCGTATCGCGAAACTGGCGCTGCGCCTCGGTTAGCTGGTCCGCCGGCGACAGCGTAGATAGCGTATTGTTGACCAGCAGCGACTTGCGGAAATCCGATATCTTGCGCATGAAATCGGTCAGGGTGGTGATGGTCTGCTGCAGCGTGTCGGTGGTATCGGCCGCCGCCGCGCTGAATTCATGGACCTGTCCCGCGAGCTGCGGGAACGCCGCCAGCACCTGCTGGAACGCAACGCCGGTCAGCTGCGCGTCGTCGATGGTCTTCTGCACCTGCGACTTGAACGCGAGATCGACCAGCGCCGGGCTGATGCCGAGCTTGGTGGCGTCGCTCATATCGCTGGCGCGCTGCCGGATCAGGGCGGCGATCTGCGTCAGATAGCCGGTGCCATAGGCCTCGTTGATCTTATCCATCAGCCCGGATGCAAAATCCGACTGCAGCTTGGCAACGGCGACGGCGACATCGTCCGACAGACCTGCAATGCCCTGACCGAGCACCGTCAGCGCCGTAGCCAGGCTGGTGGTGGCATCCGTCAGCGACTTGATGGATTCCGTAGTGGCCGATCTGGCGCCCTGCACCAGGGCATCGAACTGCTTCTGTGCGTCCTTGAGGCCACTTTCGGCAATCGCCGTGCGCTCGGATGCCAGCGTCTGTTCCAGAAGCACCAGATTGCGGGTACCGTTCTTGGCCTCCTCGGCGCGCTCGCGCTCGGCATCGACGTCGAAGGCCTGCAGCTCGCCGAGCAGCGTCGAGGTGTCGATCGACGCCTTGCGGATGCGGTCCATATAGCCCTGTGCCCGATCGGCCGCCTGCTGGATGGCGTCTGCCGCCGCCTTGGCGTCGGCCTCCTGTTGGGTCAGCATGTTGGTCAGGAGGCTAATCGCCGTGCCGGCGGCGCCGATACCGAGCGACACCGGATCGAAGCCTGACAGGCCACCTCCCTTCAGCATGGTCGACAGGCCGCTCTTGAGTGAATCGGTCCCGACCTTGGTTAGCGCCGACCCCAATGAGGATAGCGCCGGGATCAGCGCCTCGATGCCGGTCTTGCCGGATAGCACCGCCTGCAGCAGGTTCTCGCCGAAATTCGCGGCGGCATCGCCGAGATTTTTCAGGCTACCGTTGAAACGGATGGCCGCCGCTTCGCTGGAAGCCAGCGCCGCCGGCACGTCGTTGCCGTAGAGACCCTTGAGCTGCTGGGCAATGGCGACGTCCTGCGGTGACAGGAACGCGGTCTGCCGGTTGAAGTCGATCTGTGAGGCGATCTTGGCTTTTTCCAGTTCGACGGCCGCGCCGCCCGCAGCTTTCGAAAGTCGATCGATTTCCGCGGTCAGCTCGGCGGTGACGGGTATCTTCGCCTGAAAGGCCGCCGTCGTCAGCGCGGCCTTGGCTCTCAACTCCTCTTGTGCTCCAACTCCCAATCCAACCGCATCCTTATCGGCAACGAGCCGCGCGGTATGTTTCTCGATCGCATCCCTGGCGCGATCGTATTGATCCCGTGCCTCAGATTGCTTCTTGGCGGCATCGTCCGTCGCCTTCGACGTGTCCCCGTATACCTTGGTAGCGATGGTGTTGGCCTCGTTGACCTGCTGCTGCACCGCGTTGGTATTTTGAAGTCCCGCGCGAAGCTTGACCAACGCGACGGAATAAGCGTCGGTCGCGACCGCAGGGCTTTCGCTGGTAGCATTGGCTACCGCCCGCGCAGCCATGCCGCCAACCGGACCAATCATCGGAATGGCCGGCGCCACCGTCGCAATACCGGTCGCAGCGATGTTCGCGCCCTTCTTGATATAATCCCAGAACGTCTGCGGTATTTCGCCGATCTTCATGACCAGCTTTGTCACCCAGTCCACCGCATTGGCGACGGCTTCGACGATACCAACCCAGGCGGCCTGCATCTTGACGCCGGCCGACGTGAGCAAGTCCTGAATCGGGTGCCAGCGCTGTTCGAGGATCTTGACCGCAGCGTCATAGCGCGCCTGCAGTTCGAGGGCGCGGCCGACATCGCCGGCCGAAACGATTTCCGTTGCCGCCAGCTTGTCAGCCGAGGCCTGCATCTTGTTCAGATATTCGGAATCCTTCCGAAGGTTCTCCGCTATCACCGGGCCCAGCGCGGTCCCGGCTAGGTCCAGCGCGGCGAGCCGTTCGCCTTTCTGCATCGCATGATCGATCAGCGTCGTGATCGCGCGAAATTTCTGCTCTTGCGTGTTCGCCGCCGCGAGCTGGTCGACGCCGGTATTGCCCTGGAAATTGCCGGCCTTCGTCAGCTGGTCCATCCGGGTTTGCAGCGCCGAGCCGCCGAGTTTTTCGGTGGATACATCAGCGAGCTTCTTGAGGGCCGCGGTCAAATCGTCGACAGGCAGTTTTGCGTCTGTTGCGGACTTGGTGATCCGCTGGAAGTAATCCGTCGACAGATCGACCGCTGCAGCCTTGGTCGCGATGTCGCGGTATTCGGCCAGCTTCTTTGCGCCGAGGTCCCACGCTTCCGCAGCGAGCGTGACGACTTCCTTGATAACCTTATAGGCGAGAATGATCGGTCCGAGAATAGCGAGCAAGGAGCCGAAGATCAGCACCCCGGCGCCAACCGCGCCTGCGGTCGCAAGCCATGACGCCGCATGATCGACCGCCGTTTTTGTCGCCACGCGCAACACGTCACTGACATGGGACGTCGACCTCGCATAATTGTCGTTCGCCGCCGTCATCGCGTTCGTTGAATCGACTGTCGCCGCCGCCTGCCGGATAATGACAGCCTGATAGGCACGCTGCTGCGCGATCAGCTGATCATAACGCGAGTGCAGCTTTGCGGTGCGCGCTTCATTGACGCCGGTCGCCGCTGACCCTTCATTGAGTGCGGCTGTGACGCCCTTCTGCGCGGCCTGCACGCTGCCGATCCGACGAACCGCGTCGTCGGAATCAACCTTATAGGAAAGCCTGCGGACTGCCTCCGATGCTCCGGCCATATCAGGCAACCCTCACGATGATGGCAGGTACGTTCACGACACTTCCCTTGACCCGGTCAGGCCGCTGCCGGCGGCTGACGCGCCGCTTACCGCCCGCGAACGAACGATAGGCCTGATCATTTCGCAGCGTGTAGGCGTTCGGCGGCGTGATGAATTCAGACGAAATCCGCGCGACGTTGCCGAAACGCGCCGCAGCATCCTTGCCCGTTCTTTGATAGATGCGCGGTTGAACCTGAATCACGAAATCCCGCCCGGTCTCGGTTTTACCGATCTCGATACGCCGGCTATAGGCCGTCGCATTGAAGAACACATATTCGCGAGCCTGCGGGATTTCTCCCGTCACATCGAATTCGACACCATCCGCCATGACGCGGTGTTCGCGCTGATAATCCCCGGAAACAATAGGAGACCGCTCATCCAGCGTCTTGGCGATCCAGACCAGTATGATCGGAATCAAAGATTCCCATTCGGCGACGATCTCGCCGCCGGATGGCTTGACGTCGTAAAGCGCGACGTCGCGCCGTCCGTCTACCCTGATTTTTTTGGCCAGCGCGAAGCCGAGCCGGATCACCAACTCAGCATCTACCGTTGCGATTTCCCTCGCTACAAATTCGGCAACGGACCGCCCGATCGAGACCGGCGACCGCTGATCAGTCAGCAGCGCCATCTCTGTGCCGGGAGGATCATTGTCGAAGGCAATCTTCATTTTGTCGATGCCGCTTTCGGCTTCTCTTCCGACTGGATCGATGCCCGCAGGTTGACAAGCCGTACCAGTGCCTTCTTTTCCCACGGCTCCAGATCAAGACACATCGCAGCACACCAATCCTGCACGTCGCGCCAGCCCGCCATCACCGGTCCCATGCCGTTCGAGGTGAGCCCCATCGAAAACTCCAGAAACAGATTCCAAAGATAATCGAGTACCCAGGGAAATGGCGGAAGATCAGGGTCCGCCATCTCGACAGCCGGACTCTTGCTGCCGAACATCTTTAGCTGGCGGGCCGCCGACGCATTATGATCCCCCTCGCTTCCTAGATCGTTGAAGTTCCGGCTCGCCCGGAAGATGGGCTCGGCGTAGCTGCAGAGTTCTTCGAGGGCTTCGGCAAAAAATTTGCCGCGTCATTCGCCCCTACCCAGGGCTGCACGAACAGCCAGCCCATCCCCGGCGGGGAATAGAGATCGGCGGCATTCTCCGGCGTGCAGGGCACGTTGATCACTTCGCCCGTCACGATATCGACCAGGTGCCAGCTTTCGGTCAGCGCCGCGCACTTGGCGATGTTTTCCTCGAGCGCATCGTCGGGATCGACCTTGCCGGTGCGGGACTTCTTGATGCGCAGCATCAGGTCCTTGCGCTTCGCCTTGTCGAAGGCACGGCCGCGCTCGCTGTCGGCGGCCCATACCGCGATGAACGCGGCCTTGCCGGTCTTGTCGCGGATCACATCCTCGGTCGCGGGATTGATCAGTTCCACGACGAAAGGCTTCGAGACGTCGGCAGCGAGATTTCCGAATTTGCTCATGGGATTTTTCCTTTGGCGGAAGGTTGGTTAGATTTTGACGACGGAAAGCGTTCCGTCTTCGGCGATTTCGACGCGTGTCCCGTCGTGGAATTCGATGGCGCGCACGCGCTCGTAACGGTCGGCCATCGGGTTCTTCGTCTCAAATTCTACTTTCCCGGCAACGATACTCAGTGACGGCATCGCAAGCCGGCAGGTCGCTTTGACCATATCCCGCTCGATTATGATTTGTGCGCCATACTCAACAGCGAGCTTGGAAGCGATGTCCTCGCCGGTCTCGGTGTCGATCATCTTCGTGGCGTTCGAGATGCCGGTTTCGTTGACAAACCTGATCATCGCTTTTCCCTCTGGCGGAAGGTGAACCGGAGAAGCCCGCCAGCCCCTCCGGTTCGATTGAGCAATCACCCGGCCGGAGCCGAGTGGGTTTCCCTGTGGCAGCAGGGATTATCGTTATCGTTAGGCCCCAGCAGTATCGTGCAGGCGGATGGTGGTGGCGTCGAAGCCGGATCCGGCCGTAGCATATTTCAGCGCGGTGAACGGGCAGGTCTGGACGATGCCCGCCTCGCCCGACAGTGGTGCATCCGCATCGCCGAGCTTGACGCGCGGCAGCGTGATGCTGGCCGCCGGAGACGTGTCGTCATTGTTCGCGGTCAGGAATGCCACGATCGACACTTCGGTTTCGTTCTTGAAGTAATTGATGAAGGTTGCATCCTCCAGCATGATCGTCGCCTGGCCGGTGACGTTCAATTTGCCGAGGAAGACTTCCGGCACATAGTTCTGACCAACGACCGCATCGCTTGATGCGTTGAGGGCCGCCTGGATGTTCAGACCCGTGCAAACTCCGACGCGCGTGCCCTGGAAGAACAGCGCACCATTGACCGCGGCTGCAAGCCCGGTTGAGGTTTCCGCCGTCGGTGCGGTGAAGAACGGCGACGAGCCGGCGGTATAGATTTCCATGTCCCGGCCCATACCGGTAAAGTCGATCGTGGAGAGTCCGGTCGCCGGCAGCTGCCAGTTGAAACCATCGAGACGGACTTCCGTGAACAGGCGAGCAATGTCGATGTCGGAGAAATAGTGTTCGATCGCAAATTTGCGCGATACGTGGCTCGAAGCCGGCATAAACATCGACTGACCGATTTCCGCGACTGAAAATGCCGAGTCGGCGGTCATGGTGTCCGGCGCCGGGTAGACGGTCCACTCCCGGTTGGATGTGCCGCCCATCGCAGCGATGATAAAATTGGTCGAATTATTGTCCGCATCCGAAAGGTTCGTGAAGCGAACGATCGAGCCAACACGGAAGCCCTTGGTGTGAGGATCACCAGCCGTGAAAGTAAACTTGGACGTGGTGTTATCGGCAGAGACGGAGGTGAAGTCGCTCTGGCTTGCCGTTACCGCCGCTGCCGCCGTGCATCGAAGCACAGCCTCGAACAGGTCCCAGTAGGTACCGGGACTGAACTCGCCGGAGACCACGCCGCCCGTGACGCGCTTGATCCCGTGCCGGAAGTCCGACACCTGGCGGTGAGAGTTCACCTCGTTGGACGTATAGGTGTCCTTGCCGAGCTTCAGCGTGCTGGTGACGCGCCGGAGGATCTGACCGCCGGTGACAGCGGGATCCACGGTCGACACCGGTTGCGTGTTCGACGTGATCACCCCCGTGCTATACGGTTTGATCGTGACGCGCGCGGAGACGTTTTCTGCGAGGGACATGATAAGAGGCTCCATCTAAGGGATGCGACGTCGTCCGACGTTGCGGTGCCGCTTGCCCAAGGCGGTTGTGGGCGGACGGTGACCGCTTGCGCGGGCCGGATTCGTTAACCTATCTGGTCGAAGTGCAGCGAGATCTCGGCGACCGCGCACTGGTAGTTACTGACTTCCGAGCTGAGTCCCGGCGGCGCGATCTTCGATCCCTCGCCGACCGGGATCACGTCGGCTGCAAAACAGGAGATGCCCGAACCGCGGTAGCTGCGCAGCAGAGCCGCCAGTGTTTCGGCGGCATCGGTCGCGACCGACAGCCCCTCGCCGTTCGGTGCGAAGACATAGGCTTCAACCGAGGCCTGGTTGCGGTAGAGATTGGACCCTCGCCCGCCGCCGAACGCCGAAGGACCGCGGCCAGAGCCATCATTGTTGAACACGATGAACGCGAACGTCTCCGGCGTATCGGGCAGCGGCCCGCTATCCTCGCCCTGCCATCGCAGCGGGAACGCGAGGCTTCCCGCCTCCAACCGCGCCCGCACGGCCGCCAGCGCCTCGCTTGTGGTGACGCTCATGACGGCAGCATAATCTTGACGACTCCGCGATTGACTTCTGTGAGCGCGTTGCCTTTGGCGTCTGGCGGAGGGAGTCTGCCGTCAGCATCAGTAACGAAGCACACACACTCGCCCGCTTCATCGTCGGCAGTGATGCAGTTCCTGATTTCGACGCCATCGAGCATAACCTTTGATTTAAGATATAGCTCGTTGAACGACGGGTCATTTCGATCGGCAGATATTCTCATCCGCGCACCTGAAGATCAAATGCAATCAGGACCCCGCCGTCGGCGCGCCTGGTGGCGTCGTCGGGCGCGATGATTGCAAGTTCCCTGCCCTTCACCACGGCCTTGTCGTTCGTCGTCAGCGGCAGCGCGAATTGAGCCGCCAGCAGATCTTCCGCCAGGAAGATCACATGCCGGTCGCCCTGCACGACGGTGCCGACCAGGTCCTGTGTGTCGTAGCCCATCACCCGGGCCCGCACGGCGACGTCGTAGCGCGGCCGGTTGGACCCCGCCCCGGTGTAGCGGCGGATGTAAACCGTCTCACCCTTGCCGATGCGGCGGCGATACATGGCCTTTGCAGTCTCAGGTGTCACCGCGGCTGCATCCTCACCGAGACGCTCGAATTGCCGGCATATGTGCCGGTCACGATCTTGCGGGCGCGCCAGCGGTCGCCGAACAAGCCGTCGACCACAGTATCGTCGGAAAGAGCCGCCGGAGTCAGCGGCGTTGTCTTCGGCGTCAGCGCAGAGACATTGACGATCCGCTGCCCGCCCGACGTCGTGAACGCCGCCCGGTACACCTCGAGCCACGTCGTTCCCTGATCCAGACTGGTCTCGATGATGACCTTCAGCGTCGATCCACCGGACCCATAGGTGAAATTCACCGAGATCGTTGCACCTTGCTTGTCACCGAGCCCGGACAAGTACGCCTGCGTGGCGCCGGACTGATCGGACGCCGACGTAATGGTCTCGCCGGTGGTGGCCGTCGTGATCGCATTGTCACCCAGGTTCAGCGGCTCGCTCATATCGATGTTCTCCGGAACGGCGCGATGCGGGATTCGACGGAAGGCGGCAGCTCGCCGGACTGTCCGACAGCGCCCACCCAGTAGGTCACAGAGCCGAGCCCCGGCACGTCCTCACTGCGGATCAGCGGGTCGCGGCCGCGGCTCATCCAGTAGGACTGCAGCAGCTCGACACAGGCGGCTTCGAGCGCGGGCTCGAGGTTGGCACCAGTCTGCCCCGGCATGATATAGCCCGCCGCATAGACCACCACGATCGACTTGCAGGCTATCCATGAGATCGGATAGCCATTGGTGTCGAGGCAGTAGAGCTGGCCGGTTTCGGCATCGAGCCGGTAGTCGGTTGTCGCGACGTCGTCGACCGTGACGCTGGTGATCGAAACATTGGGGCGCCGGCGCAGGATCAGATATTCCTCGCAGCCGACGTTCCAGAATGTCTGCGTCAGCGTCTCCAGCGGATCAGCCCAGGCGCGCGCGTTGATATCGGATGTCGCCTCACGAATTTTTGCGCGCAGCAGGATGTCGCTGGCGTTGTCCACGATCGACAATTCGGTCTTGACGCGCTCCAGCGTCGTCAGGGCCGTGACGGTCGCCGCCGTCGTGATGCTCAGGATGCTGCGCAAGATAGAACCTCATCGAGATCGGCGAACGGAAATTCGGTGATGGCAGAGCTGGGCGTGCAGTTGACGATCGAGACGCCGGAAGCGCGAGATGCTTCGTTCCAGCCGTTGAATGCACGCTTGAATTCATTGTCGTAGAGAGACAGGTCGCGAGGGCCTTTATATTCGTCGTGATGATGTTCGCGACCGTTGATCACGCGGCAGTCATACCCAAGCAGAACCACCCGCTCCGCACCCATCGCAATTGCAAGGCTGACCGCCGTATTTCCGCTGTTGCGCCCCTGCTGTATCTCAGGCGACCCGAGATCGGGAAACCCCGGCACCTTCGGCAACACACCATCGGCAACACGCACCCGAGGCGGAGCATCGGGATCTCCGCATCCCTTGACGCGCAGGATGCGGCGCTTCCCGCCCCGCGCCGCAACCATATCCGGCGCATCCAGTTCACGCTTCGCCTGGCGCGACATCGACACCACTAGGCCCGGCCAATTCGCAACCAGATCCTTGCGGGCGCCGTACCAGCCTGAGTCCGTAAAAAAGAGAACATCTGCAAATGGTGCCAGCGTGCATGATGAGTTGACCGCGATCACCCTGCACTTTCCGGCAAGATGCGCGGCGCGGACTCGCTCGCAAGTCTCTTGTGTCAGCGAAGGGCCAGACGCAATACAGACCACCGTCTCGCCAAGGAACAGTAGTTCCGGCGTCCAGATTTCATTTTCCCATGGCTTGATGGGATTTCGGAGGTTGACAACGTTCACGGCACCAGCACCACATCCCGGTTGACGCGCTCGACAACCCGGTATTTCAACCGGTTTTCCAGCCACGCCACGACGTCGCCCTTTGCGATCCCGTAGCGTTCCGACATCCCCTTGTCCTCGATCGCGATAACCGGTTGGCATCGCCGAATAGTGTCTTCCGCGCCGCGGAGCGCCGGCAATTCATAGCCTTCAATATCGAGATAGATCAGGTCGCAGGCGTGAAGCGCGAGATCGTCGATCCGCAGCGTCGGGATATCTCCGGCGCCGTCGACCTGGTGGGCCCCGATGTTCTCCGGACGCCGGTCCAGCCCGACCGAGCGGTGATGCTCTCCCAACGCGGAATTGAACTTGAAGACATTCTCCGCCGGCGCGTTGGCGCAGAGGCAGCGGAAATTGATCGGATCCGGCTCGAACGTGTAGACCAGCCGAAACCTCGTCCCCATCGCCGCCGGCCATACGCCGCAGTTTCCGCCAGCCTGCACCGCGACGTCGAAGCCGCGGCAGTGACGGTAGGCCAACTCGAGATCGCCCATCGTCCCGAATATCGCCGACGCCGCCCGAACGTCGCTCGCCGGCCACGATAGACCGCGCTCGGAGCGATAAATCGGGTCGCTCACGCCGCCATCTCCCATGCCATCCTGACCGGATCATTCACCGGCATGTCGCCGAACTTCGGTCGACCGTGCAGACAAACCACCCGCGCGTCCGGCGGGATACCGTCGCGGCAGTGAGCCTTGTAGGAGACGATCTGGTTCGGAACCGCGTCCTGCAGTCGAATGATACCGGGCAAAAACGCCACGCGCTCAATAAACTCCTGATCGCCGCCGGGACAATCGGCCATCCACCGTTCCGGCGCGTAGCAGAACCGATCATAATAGCAGCAGGCCGAAACGTCGTTGCCGCTCCATGCCATAACGCCGGAGCCCAGACCCTTCGGCCGGTAGAAATCCCGAAGCATCGCGATCGGCGCCCGCGCGGCGACCTCAGCTACATCCGAGAGATTGCCGACGATGGCGGTATCAAGATCGAAGGCGAGAAGCGGCCCATCCAGCGCCAGCATTTCGATCTTCGCCCACCATCCCGGCCAATCGTGTTCGAGCGGCATCCGCTCGCACGGCACGTCGACGTCGGCCAGGCAGACGAAGCGATGTTCCTCCTTCAGGTGTCTCGCAACACCCGCCTGAAGCCTCGCGACCCACGTCGCGTCGTAGATTCCACCGGATCGGAGGACGGTGCAGACGGTAAGCATCCGAGATATTCCCTGGCGATCTCGACCCGCGCGGGGTCCAGATCGATGCCAATGAAATTCAGGCCAAGCTGCTGGCACGCTTTGCCGACCGTCCCGCGGCCCATGAACGGGTCGAGGATGGTCGAGCCTTTGACGGCATACTCGCGCAGCAGGCGCAGCGGCAGTTCTGGCGGAAACCAGCCGCGGCCCGGTTCAAATTCGTCTTCGACGAGATCGGAGACGTCGACCTTGAAAGCCGGGCTGTTCGCAACCCAGACCGTGTGCGACAGGCCCTTGCCCCACTGCCCGATTTCGAACAGTTCGGCCCGGGCGTATTCCTCGCAGCGAGACTTCCGGTTCGTAAAGTGCGTGATCAGCATCGGCAGACCGACCACAGCCATCGGCAGCGGAGCGTAAGGATTGGTCACGACCATATCGGCCTCGCCGACCCATTCCGACGCATCACCCTGCTCGAGTTTCACCGACATATCCGAACCTCGCCGTTGCCAAGGGTGTCCCGCAGCCTGCGCGGCGCGATCAATTCAATGAAGTCGTCCGAGTACCGGTCGCCCTCGAATTTGAAGGCCCACGCCTGGCCACCCTTGACGCCGACCGGGTAGAACCGTGCCCACCGCGGCACCCATTCAACATCGAGGCCTTTGCCGCGCTCGGAGACGTCGAGGATCTGGGCCCGGAAGTATTCCTTACCCCACCAGAACGGTTCGCGAAGCCTGATATTCAGCGAGCCCGGGCGAGGCCTGAAGCCCAGCACGTTCTCGAATTCCTTGATCCGGCGACCGTCGGCATATTCGAACGCCGCGGTCGCGCCGCCGGCGCCGGCGATGATCTCTCCGGCGATCTCCCTCGGCGTGATCGCCTTCGGACAGAACCGCCAGACCTCCCTGGTCGGCTCGTGCAGTGCGGGGCCGATGAATTCGGCCTCGAAATACTCACTGGCCGCCTTCAGGATCTCGTCCCGTGTATATCCTGGCCGATTGGCGTCCGAGACGTTCGCGCGCACCACCGGGTCGGAGTCGTCGACCGGACCCTCCCAGATGACATGCCCGTCCCAGGCGCAGTGCCGATGCAGCCAGAACCAGACCGGCGAATGGTCGCCGCCGGCGGCCTCGACGAGGTGATGGTAAACGCTCATCACCAGCACAACGTCGAACCGGCCGAAAAATCTCCACTGCTTGCCGAGATTGATGTGCTCGAACTGGCAGACCGTTCCTTTTGCGGCCTTCCGGTTCATTGCGATCAGATCGGTCTCGACGCCGCGCACCGCGCGATTGCGATCGATCCCGAGAACTTCCGTCGCGCCGCGTTCGGCGGCCAGGAAGGCAAAAGCTCCGTGGTCGGTCCCGACATCCATGAGCGACTTGCCCTTGAGATCCGGGAACGGGATGGCGGCGAGTTTCAGGCCGACGCGACGTTCGGTCTGATAGTCACCGGTCATAGGTCTCGACTCCAAGGTCGAATTCGGCGCCGTAGCGGTCGATCAGCGCCCGCCATTTTGGCTTGCCGTCGGTCGGCGAAACGTGGTCGTAACAGCGCAGCGCCGTCATTTTGATCCCAAGCTGATGCTCGTTGAGCGCCATCCGCTTCGGTCCCGCGGCCTTGCCGTACCCGCCGGTCACCACCTTGTCGGGATAGCGCGCCACGAGCGCGCGGTTGATCTGGACATGATGCTGGTGGCCGTACTCGCCGACGACGTTGTGCGTCACGATTTCGTCGAAGCCGGACAGGTCGATCAGATCGAGGTTCTGAAGCGGGTCTTTCGGACCGGCCTCAACGAACGGCAGAATCCTTGCTTTCGCCCCGAGAACTTCGCAGGCGTCGAAGAACTTCCACGCGCGGACGGGATCCGTGCGCGGGATGCTGGCGCAGAAGATCGTCCAATCTCCAGGCTCAGTAGCCAAAAGGCCGCCGAACCAGAGACTTTCATCGTCGCAATGAGCGACCACCAGCGCACGGCGCATTACCGGCGCTTGAAGCCTCGGTTCGAATGGTCGGATGGCGCGGCCGGAGCAACGGGAGAGGTCCGTTCGGCCGCGCCCTCGACGGCCTCGACGCTCACCGGTTCTGGTGCGGGTTTCGGCTTCTCTACGACGGGCGCGACATAATCCACCGCCAGTCCGCGCCGCTTGTACTTCTCGGCATACGACAGTTCGAGTTCGTAAGACTCCCCGACCCTGTAGTGCGGGCCCTTGCCGTCACCCTGAATTACCTTGTGGTCCTTGATGAACGTGATCTTGGGCATAACGGCCTCGCATGTTTGATGGAAAGCGGCCCCGGCAGAAGCCGGGACCGATTAACGCTCAGTCGCGAACTTAGTTCGCGATGGCAGACACGCCGCCGGCGAGGGCGTAGCGCGGTTCATGCAGGACGTAGAGCACCGCCGCGATCTGGTTGACCGAACCAGCGTCTGCGATGGTGACGCGGATGCAGTCGAAGCCGTTGTCGACGTCGAGGTCTTCGGCCTTGATGTCGACGACCCAGATTGCCTCGTTTTCCGAAGCGGTCGCGTTGGTGTAGGTGCCCGCTGCCGACTGGGTGGTGGTCGTCCAGGTGCCGACCGAAGTCAGAGTTCCCTGCTTGGTGTCGATGCGGGTGAAGGTCAGAGCCTTCGCGCTCGACGGGGTGATGTTGATCGCCTGCTCGACCGTGATCGTCGGGTCTTCCGATGCGGAGCCGGCGGCCTTGAAGAACACGATGGCGCAGCGGCCCCAGTTCTTCATGGAGATGGTGTCACCGGTGCGGGCCGAGCCGATATTGATCGGCACGATACCCGAAACGATGTCAACTTTTTCGAGGATATGCTGGTTCATGTTGCTGGTGTCTTTCTTGAGCTATGGCGCCGTCACGGCGCGAAATGGGGGATGGCAGTCTGGCGGGCCGAGTTATCCCGGCCCGCCGTTGCTATCAGCGCGCGTCGAGAACGCAGGCCCAGGAGAGCGTATTCGAACCGTTCTCCGGGGTGATGACCGAGGAGCACGCCGGCTGGCCGTTGACCCGGAAGATGAACCGGAACGCGGTCGTCGCCTGGTCGAAGTACAGGTGCATCGACGTGTCGGTGCGGATACCGGATGCCTTGCGCAGCAGCCAGTATTGCGCCAGATCGACGAGGATGATGTCGCCCTGATCGCCGACGGTCTTACAGGCCTGCAGCGGAATCACCGGGCGCCCCATGAGAGTGGCGTAGGGCGAACCGGAGAGACCGTTGACCGGCAGATAGGCAGGAACGGCCGAGGTGCCGGGGAGCATCGAGGATGCGCCGGTTGCCTGGAACGCCATGCCATGCAGCGACGGCTCGATATCCTGGTTGATGAGCCAGACCGAGTTGCGGCGCCACGGCGCATACATCCGCGACCACATCTTGTTGATGTTCGCGAACCAGATCGTATCCGCCGGCTGCGAGGTTTCCTTCGCCACCGAAATCTTCGATGCCGAGTTCAGGATACCAAGCGGCTGGCCGGCGCCTGTTCCGGACACGATCGCGGTGTTGATCTTGTGCGCGAGGATGCCGGGCACCTTGGCCTGAATCCACGACTCGAAGCCGGTCGAGTCTTCCAACAACTCGTCCGTGACCGGAGCGAGCGCCATCAACTTGAACAGCCGGAAGGTCGAGGATTCGAACACGGCCTTGGTCTGCGACGCAGTTGCGGCTTCCGATTCCCAGTAGGCCTGGATGCCAGAAGTGCCCCAAGGGGTGGTCTCGTCCTTCGGCAACGTCATGCTGTTGCCCGAGGGGGTGAGCTCGGTGCAGCGGGACATCAGGTTCTCTTCCGCCTCGACCTTTTTCCAGATGTTCGCAGCGAACTCCGGGGGGACGAGGAAGCCACCATCGGCGCCGGTGCCTTCGTTGCCGTAGGTCGTGGCGGCGTTGGTCAGCTTGCGGACGCTCTCGTGCTCGACGTTGCCGCCGGCATGAGCGCGGACGGACTTTGCGAACTCGCCCATGTTCTGGAAGCCGTGGCGCGCGCTGTCGCGGGCGGTGGCAGGCACGGCGCGGCGGCCGGGCTCGTCACGGTTCTGCGGCTCCGGCGCGGAGCGGCGACCCTGACCCTGCGGCTGGACCAGCTTGCGAGCGCTGATCTGGCGGTTCAGTTTTTCGACCTCCGCGGCGTTCGCCTCGATGGTCTCGATCTGCTCGTCGGTCAGGTCTGCTCCGGCTTCATCGGCCTGAGCAGCGATCGCTGCAGACGCATCCTGCAATTCCGCAAGACGCGCCTGCATATCTTCGATCGACGCGGCCGCCATCATGATGACGCCCGGTCGCACAAACGACGTTGCGCCCAGAAGGGCGTTCTTGATGTGCATCGTAGTTGTCCTTCTATGGGATGCTTCGTCTCACGACGGAGCCGTAATGCGGCCGGATCACTCCGGGCGCGGTTCACGCGGCGCATCACTGCGGCGCGTATCCGTCTAATGACGGAATTGGTTTCAGGCCTTGTCGAGCTCGCTGTCGGTGTACCAGTAGTGAACATCGCTCATGCCCTCGAACTTGATTCCGAGGGCCGGGGCACTCACTTCTTCGACCGTGCCGGTTTTGCCTTTTGTCATCGTGTCGTGTTCCTTGCCGGGCTTAACCTTTACTTTGTCACCTACCCCGTATTTTGAGCCGGAAGCAGCGTTCCGGATTGCGGCGATGCGCGCCAGCGCGGCGGCAGCGCGGACGCGGTTCGGCCGCAGCGCGGCGGGGAGATTCTTGAACCGATCAGGATGACTGACTGAGGCTGCGACCTTCAGGTTCTCGACCATCTTGTCGGCAAATCCGTGCTTCACGGCGTCGGCGCCGGTCAGCCAGGTCTCGTCATCCATCATCTGTTGGATGGCCTTGCGATCACCCTTGGTTCGGGAAACATAGACGTCGACGATGGTATTGTTGACGGTCTCCAGCATGTCGGCGGCGCGGCGCATCTCGCGTGCATCGCCGATTGCGACCATATAGGCGTTGTGGATCATCACGAAACCGCCCTCGGCGATCTCGATCTCATCGCCGGCCATTGCGATGAACGACGCCGCCGACGCGGCGAGGCCGTCGACGTGCACGATGATCTTCGCCGGATGCTCGTTGAGCAGCGAATACATCGCCTTGCCGTCGAACACCGAACCGCCTTCGGAGTTGATCCGTAGATCGATGGTCTTGACGTTGCCGAGACCCTTCAGGTCGTTGGCGAATTGCTTCGCCGTAACGCCCTCGCCGTACCAGTCGCCGCCGATCGCGCCGTACAGGTAGATTTCGGCCGCATCATTGCCGCGCGCGACGACGCGATAGCCGCTCGTTGTGGCGGCCGGCTTCGTCTTCGGCGCCAACTTGTGCACCGAATTGAAAATCATGGGATTTTTCTTCATCTCACCCTCAATTCGGGACCAGAACCTGGAACGTTTCGCCGTTGACCGTGATTTCCCGGACCATCAGCCGGTCGAGATCCTTTGCCGTGATGCCGGCGCGGAAGACATCGCCGACCTCGACCGATGCGCCGCCGGTGCCGGCCGGACCAACCGGCCCGACTTCGCCGCGCAAGCCGCGCTCGCCGCGCGGGCCAGCCGGGCCCATATCGCCCTTCGGTCCTGCAATGCCTTGTTCGCCGCGCGGCCCGGCCTCGCCGCGGTCGCCCTGCGGACCCATCGGTCCACCGGGGCCCTGCTCGCCGACGAGTCCCTGAATGCCTTGTTCGCCGCGCTCGCCCTGTAGGCCAACCTCGCCTTGCGGGCCGGCGGGCCCGGCCTCGCCTTGGACGCCCTGCGGGCCGACCGGCCCAATTTCACCCTGCGGACCGCGCTCGCCCTGAATCCCGGGAAGGCCATCGCGGCCGTCGCGGCCCATCGGCCCATCGGGCCCAACCTCGCCGCGCGCGCCAATTTCACCGGCCGGCCCCTGCGGACCGATTTCCCCGCGCTCGCCGGCGGCGCCGGGTTCACCTTGCGGCCCGGCATCACCTTGCGGGCCCGGGTCGCCATGCAACCCTTGCGGACCGGCATCGCCGCGGGCACCGGCTTCACCTTGCGGACCGGCTTCGCCGCGCGGACCCTGCGGGCCGACGTCGCCCTGCGGCCCCACCGATCCGTCACGGCCCTGAATACCGTCCCGACCGTCCCGCGCCGCCGGCGCGCGCTCGAGCGCGGTCAGCCGCGCCATGACGCGATCGAACAGCTTTTCAACCGCAGCCCACGGCCCTTCGGACTCGGGCT
>OFRF01000023.1_pt1 | contig 48153 bp, 76 predicted proteins | sample 1543081 | NCBI WGS metagenome assembly OFRF01 (sample SAMN07774232, study PRJEB24372) | wastewater metagenome
GTGACGCTGTGACGCTGTGACGCTGTGACGCTGTGACGCTGTGACGCTGTGACGCTGTGACGCGCTTATATAAGCGAAGGCGAATATAGTACTTAATAGACCATAGTAGTTAAGCGAACATAGTACATAGTAGACTGTAGACCCTAGAAAATACGCTTGATTCTCGCAGCTTTATTGACTATAATATATTCATATTAAGGGGAATGAAACATGGAAAGATTCTTGACATTCGTTTATGAGGGTTCACGCGGTACAGTTACAGCGTCAGGTTTTGTACATTGGAAAACCCTTAGCTGTGATCGTTCTTGCCTTGTTGGTTCACTTCGTGATATGGTTGAAGCTACACTCTACAGGATTAATATATGACATACTTTACATTTATGTTAATGTTGGTTATTGCATTCTTGCCAATGTTTCTTATTATCTACATGCAACGCATCAATGGGGACATACTATGATTTTAACATTTAAAGAGCTAGGCATTAATAAAGAAGAGTTTATGATGCAACCATACTACTTGTGTCATTCTCGCATCGTGAATATAGCTTGCGATTATGTAATGCATCACTTCTTTAAGGGTATGAAAGAAGAGGAATGCATTTTTAACCCTAGAGATGCATTTGTTAACTTTATAACCCAAAAGGTTGAATTGGAAACCGTTAAACCTTTAACACATTAGGGGTATGAAATGGAATATTTAGATTTAGTTGATGAAATGGCATGGGAGGATAACGATAAGGTTGAATTTATAACCTTGGAAGAAGCAGGATTAGAAGATAAGACTTTTGATACTATACCAGCTTGCCGAGTTATAGACTATTTTGATAATGAAAGGTAATTAAAAATAATACTATTAAGCCGCTATGATTTTCATAGCGGCTTTTTTACGTCTCACACGCTATCATTTTGATAGCGTTGGGTGCGCCAAAATTATACCACATAATTTTGGCCTGCGTCAAGGGGTTTCCTGTAAAAACCACAAAATAAATAAAAATAAATAAATATTTATGTATTGACGCAGGGCGGCGGCGTATGATATACTGGTACTGTGGGCCTATTGTTTTTGCCTTTAATTTTTCTAACACAGATACGGCTTAGGGTCAAGTGATTTTTTAGACTGTAGACTCTAAAAATATATTGGAGTTTTGAGGTTCTATCGACTATAATAGACTCAAGGAAACAGAAAAGGGGAAACAAAATGATACTGGCCTGTATCACCTAGCAGGTAGTTTAGGTGACGTTTAACCCGGATTCATACGATAATTGAATCCACTTAATTAAATAAAATGTTGAAAATATTTAATTAAGTATGTTATAATACTTACTTGCAGGCAGTATAGGGAAACTGTTAAAAATCCCTTATTCTCTTGATAGGAAAATTGAAAATGACTGACACCACAAAAACCGTTAAAGCCGTCAACTATACACCTGAACAAACAGCAACCCTTGTTTCTCGTTACGTTGACGACAAGGCAAGCGTCGAAACTATCGCGCAAGAATTTGGCAAGTCGGTACGCTCTATCGTCGCAAAACTGAGCCGTGAAAAGGTGTACATTGCAAAAACCTATACCACAAAAACGGGTGAAAAGGTTGTGAAAAAGGATGCCTTGGCCGATGAGCTTACTACGCTTGCAGGGTTGAGTGAATCCGAAGCAGACAGCCTTACAAAAGCCAACAAAACAGCATTAATGAAAATAATCGCTGCTATCAAAAACAGAGCAGTTGATACTACTGAGGCGGAAACTGGGGCTGAAACTGAGGCTGAAACTGAGGCTGAAACTGAAGAATTCTAAGGTGCTATCCTTTTAATAGCAAGCCCGATAGGCAAAACTTATCGACTTCAACGCTATCATTTTGATAGCGTTGGGTGCGCCAAAATTATACCATAGAATTGTGCGATTGTAAATAGGTTGGACGAAAAAACCACAAAATAAATAAAAATAAATATTTATTTAGGTATTGACGCAGGCCAAAGTTTCGTGTTAAAATGGTACTGTGGGCCTATTGTTTTTGCTATGGTTTTGATAGCGCATTTTCTTAACACAGATACGGTTTAGGGTCAAGTGATTTTTTAGGCTGCAAACTCTAAAAAACAGCGGCTTTTTTCTATATAATAGAATCCATGGAAACCCAAACAATTCAAAACTACGCTGAAAAGCTATGGGATAGCTATATAGAACTATTCCCAAAACTGGCAAAATTTGACTGCCCTAAAATTGTGCTTTGCAATAGGCTTACCCGAACGGCGGGTAAAAATTATCAACCTAACAATAAAATACACCTTGGCAATAAATTTTTTATCAAGCATAAAAAAGAAATGTTGACGGTAATTTTACCCCATGAAATGGCACATCAAATAGACTGGAATTTATTTGGCTTTTCTGAAAAAAATTGTGGCCATGGTAAGAAATGGCAAGAAATTATGTTAAAATTAGGTTTACCGCCTAATAAATACCACAGCATGGAATTATGAAAATCATTGCATGGATCGGAACTATCGCAAGCATAGCAGGCAGTTTTTTAATTGCCTTTGGCATGATGCTGGCGGGTTATTCTTTTTTTCTCGTTGGTTCCTTGGCATGGCTCACAATCGGGGCAAAAAATAAGGATTACCCACTGATAACTTTAAACGGTACTTTTTTTATAGCTAACATTATTGGCTTTTTTCGTGCTATAATGTAATTTTAGGGGTTTAGAAAATGGCAATTAAACGAGTTTCAATTTATGATATGGATGGTACTATCGTTTGTTCGATGCACCGCTATAAAACCGATAGCACTGGCAAAATTGACTTGCAATTTTGGCGTGATAATCAACACTTGGCAATGAGTGATAAATTACTCCCCTTGGCAGAACAATATAAAAAAGAATTGGCAGATCCTGAAATATACGTCATTATTGCCACTGCTAGGGTAATGAATGAGCCTGATTATCATTTTGTCAATACTGTGCTTGGTAAGCCCGATTTTTTGATTAGCAGAAAAGAGGGCGATTCTATTTCAGGCGGTAAACTCAAAATTAATGGGTTAACTAAATTCTTTAATTTGAAAAATTTTGTGAATGCAGAATTTATATTTTATGAGGATAATGCGACGTATTTAAAAACAGTTTGCGATCATTTCAATATTCGCGGTATTTATATTCCATCAAATCAGGGGCATTAAATGAAATATATTATGACAATTAATGCGTACAATAAAATGATTAAACAATACACCGATACAAAAAAGGTATTTGATAGTTTAATTGATGCAGTACAATTTTTGGCTATTGTTAAGCCTAAAATGAAAGAGTATGATTCTATAACTATTGTGGCGGAAAAACAACACTAAAATAAATTTTAGGGGTAAGCAAAAACCCCTAAAAATGATGTATAATTACTGCATTGCACAGTTTAATGCAATCCGTGATTATCCGGCGGTTCCGGTATATTTTGAAAGATAGAAAATGGCAAAAAAACAATACTTTGCAATTTTGGATACTGAAACCACAATGCAAAATACCGTTGCAGATTTTGCAATTATTATCTGCGATCGTGAAGGCAAAATTTACAATCAATGCGCTGTTTTGGTTTCTGACCATTATGGCAAGTTTGAACTGTTTCACGATAAAAACGCTAATGATATTTGGGGTTATGGTGGTTTGATTAAACGAAAAGAAAATTATGTCCAAATGCTAAATACCGGAGCCAGAATGCTAGCTTCAGTTAATGCCATTAATAAATGGATTACTCAAGCCATTGCAAAATATAACCCTGAATTAACGGCATATAATTTGGCATTTGATTTGGACAAATGCAAAAAGACAGAAATTGATTTAACTGGGTTTTCAAATAGTTTTTGCCTTTGGCAAGCTGCAGTAGGGAATATTTGCGATACTAAAAAATTCAAACAGTTTGTATTGGAAAATCACGGGTTTAATAAGCCTACAGAATTCGGCAATATGACAATGCAAACTAACGCTGAAATTGTCGCAGGGTTTATTAATGGTGAATTTAAAAAAGAACCGCACACTTCATTGGAGGACTGTCGCGACTTCGAAAAACCGATATTATGCGAGATACTTAAAAAGCGCAATTGGAGAGAAAAGATTACCCCTTATAATTGGCGAGCTTTTCAAGTTAAGGATCATTTTGCAGTAAAATAATATTATGTATAACACAATTATTCTGATAATGAATATCGGAATAATTGCCGTTATGTTTTGGCAATTATTCTTTTTCAATTTGTTCTATAGGTTTTTGACTAAATACTTTTAGGAATTAATATCATGAAAATCAAAACACTTATTAAAGCACTTTATTATAGTAACCCTGAATTATTCGGGTTTGATGAAAAGTCTAGTCAATCTATTGATTATATTTACTCACATGTTGTCAAAAATGTGGAGGTTGATAATACTACACATATTAATAATATTACTATACGTTATTTTATTAATACGTATATTGAAGAAATAAAAGATAATGTATTAGACTTTTATGAAGAAAATTATTATATTTAAGGATAATATATTATGAAACAGCTTAAATACACTACTGCACTTGGCAATATTATTTCAACCGTTAAATTGCCTTATGGGAAACAATATGAAACTATGGTATTTGATACTAAAGGGCGGGAGGTATTTCGTCGCAGACATAATACTAAAAATGACGCAATTAAATGTCATAATATAACAATCAAATATACCCCTTAGCTATCTATTTGATAGCAGCCGCTATGAAAATCATAGCGGCTTTTTTTCGCCTCGCCCGCTATCATATTCATAGCAGCTTATATAAGCTGCTATGAATATGATAGCGCCAAAATTATAGCATAATTTTGGCCGCCGTGGCAATAGGTTGGGCGAAAAAACAACGAAAATAAACTTAAATTTTGGCGCGTTTAAACATTGACTATGGGCGAAAACCGTGGTATAATTAATTACGGGCGCCAAAATTTTGCTATCGAAATGATAGCATATAACATAGATACGGTTTAGGGTCAAGTGATTTTTTAGACTGTAGGCTCTAAAAATATATTGGAATTTTGAGGTTCTATCGACTATAATAATCACATGGAAACGAAAACAGGAAAGCAAAAAATAAAAAAATAAAATGCTGTTGTTGAAAAAACTGTGTTATAATTGATTTCAGGCAGTATGAGAGAACTGTTAAAAACTCTCAAAAATCCTTAACTTTTTAGGAAAATACAAAATGGAAGCTACTGCAAAAACTGTCAAAGCCGTGAACTATACCCCTGAACAAACGGCAACCCTTGTTTCTCGTTACGTTGACGATAAGGCAAGCGTGGAAACTATCGCAATGGAATTTGGTAAGTCGGTACGCTCTATCGTTGCAAAACTGAGTCGTGAAAAAGTGTACATTGCAAAAACCTATACCACAAAAACGGGTGAAAAGGTAGAAAAGAAGGATGAAACCGCTGATGCTATCGGTGCGGTTTTGAAAATGACAGAACCTGAAATTGAAAGTCTGACAAAAGCCAACAAAACAGCACTTCGGAAAATTTGGCTGGCACTGGCAACGTCGAAGCCTTTGGGTGGTAACGACTAAAAAATAATAAGGCATTGTTTCATGTGAAACAATGCCTTATCTCAGAAAAAACTTTTTTAACTTTATAGGACCATATCATGGCAACATCTAACACAAAATTGACAAAAGAACAAAAACAGAAATTGAATGCTTTAAAAATGGCCTGCCCTGAAATTCAATTTTTTTATTTTCCTAATGAATTTGCAACAGTCGCGATTCAAGAAGAGTTTCCTAATTCTAAAATGGTGAAAGTATCCATTTCCTATTGTTCACTGGACGAACAAAAATATCGGGCTAAGGTTGGGGAATATCACGCAATTAACAAAATGGTGTATTCCGGTGAGTTTATAAAGGTCCCACGTCCTCATGGCAGGAATCTAGAGGTGTTGGCAGAAAATTTTGCTTATGTAGCATAAAATAAATCACTACTAAAAAGCCGCTATCAAAAAGATAGCGGCTTTTTACGTCTGGTCTGCTATCTTTTTGATAGCGGGCTTTTTGCTATCAAAAAGATAGCAGCGCCAAAATTTCAGCTCACATTACCACCACCTCATTATACACGAAAACCCGACCCTAAACCGTAAATACCTCAAAAATCGAAAATATATTTTTCTGGCATGGTTCTTGCAGTCGCCGGAACCTGGCATGTTTCTTGCTTTGCTATCGCTGTTGTTTTTTCGCGCTCACTTTTTGATAGCTGTTGTTTTTTCGCACTCACTTTTTGATAGCTGTTGTTTTTTCGCACTCACTTTTTGATAGCACGGCTATTTGCGAATGATTCTCATTCAGCACAGCACGCGCGCAGCGCCAGTGGTAAAGTGGCAATTCTAAATTTTTTGTGTTGCGCGGCGGCTACAGTGGTAATACAAGTGTAAAATTCACTTTGGCTTAGGGTCAGAGTGGCAGACATACGAAAATACAGTGTTGTTTCGAATTTAAAAATTTGTTATAATTATTACATAAACAGGAGATAGTAATGAACGAATTCGAAGCGGCTTTTTTCTACGGCGATTTCTCTAGCCTCCGTGAACTTATCTCGGAACTGCTGTACGAGAATGAAGATGGTACTACCACACATTAAGAAATTTTGATTTGAAGTGATTGTTAAAGTTTGTTATAATTATTACTTAGAATTGACCCTAAACCGTAAAAAACGCTGCAACTTAGGGTCAGAAAAAATGATCTTGTTTCAATAGTTAAAGTTTGTTATAATTAATACATGGCGGATACGAGACAGCCTCTGACATAATACACACATAAACGCGTTATGTTCCAGCAAGACTGATAAATCCTTAATTGAGTGAAATTCTGAACTCAAACCATGTAAACCTATCTGATGAGCTAGTGAGACTCTAGCGAAACCCTAAGCCGTCGCGATCTATACTGCTTGTACTCTCCCCAGTACTACGATAGATCCAGCTTAGGGTAATAGGGAGAAGTTGTATATCCTTGTGTGCTTTCTATGAGAGGGCTCACAGAAGCTGCGTGGGATACCAAAGCGACAATACTCGAGACCCAGAGTATAAATTAGGTAAGCCCTATTGTAGCGTTTACTACATACTGCAACAAGCTAAGCGTTGTTGGGCGATACAGCTTAGGGTCGAACGTAAAGACCTAAACAGTAGAACCGACAAAGAAGTCGTTAAAATACAGCTATAGTTTAATCCTAGAACCCTGGAAACAGGTGATGTGAAACCGAAGAGCTAAGTAGCACGGCCGTATACGGTGATGCAGACGCTGAATCTCACTAGCGAAGAATAAAGACTTTTGAGCGATCAATACTTTTACATATGGCGCTTGACTTGCTAAGCAGAGTAACTTTCTGCTACAGTTGAGGCTATTTGCTGTAACCGTGATTCGTGTAGATCTAGTTACTCTACCAGCTATTAGTAACACTGCTTACTTTGATTATTTGTAATCAAAGGCAGCCAGTTTGGGATAAAACCACCTTTGACGACGGTCACTGGTGGTTTTATTTTGTCCGGAATTTGGCGCGTTCGAAAAAGCTGATGTGACAAGTCTGCGCCATTTTACCCTAAACTGATTAGGTTTGTCAAGTGTATTTTTAAACGGGCCTGGAGTAGCGCTCGGCGCCAAATTATAAGTGCTAAAGCGGTTGTTTGTCAAGTGTAAATTCTAAGGCTTCACGACCCCCCTAAGCTGTAGCGAGTGTACCGCCGACCCTAAGCTGCAGCGAGCGTAATGCTTGGTATACCTAAGCTGTAGTGGGTGATATACTGCAGCGACCGACGCACAGCACCCAAACGCATGTATTTACGCAACTTGACAGATTTTTACGGTTTAGGGTCAATTTACAAACTTAAACGAACAAAAGCCCGCTTAATTTGACTTAAGCGGGCTTTTTCGTATGTGGCACCCAAAGCTAATGCGGTTTAGGGTCGGAATTTTTTGAGGTTGGCACCCAAACTTTTGGGGGTCGAGAAATAAATACTTGCCATTTTTGGTCGGAAAAAAAGGCACAAAAAAGGGCTTTTTTGCCGTCTCTACCTCAGTTTTCTGTTAATTTAACCCACCCTAAACCGTGGCGATTATTGCGAATGGTAGCTTTAAAAAGTCGAACCTAAACCGTGGCGACTATTGCGAGTGGTAACTTTAAAAAGTTCACCCTAAACCGTGGCGACTATTGCGAAGGGTAGTGGGTTGACCCTAAGCTATAACGACTTGATTTACTCAAGTCTGTTTGATTTACTCAAGTCTGTTTGATTTACTCAAGTCTGTTTGATTTACTCAAGTCTGTTTGTCCCACCGAAGAAGTTGAACGGCTGCTCCGACTTAGGATCAGCCTGTCTACGAGCAGGTACTGGTTCTACATCAAGCTTACGCTCAATCAGTGCTAAAACGGCTTTGTTTACCTTCTCTAGGCTTTCTAGCATCTCTGCATTAACGTCTAGAAGAGCTGCAATGCGCTCAATATACTCTTCCTTCTTGACTGGTGTTTCGCCACGCTTATTGGTGTAGGTTTTCTTCTTGTAAACCCCTAGACTAGCGAGTTTAGCAATAACGCTACGCTCTGGTACTTCTTCATTATGCTCTAGAGATAGTTTATCAGCTAGCTGTAACGCTGTAGCTCCTGACGTGTACTCAGCGATAAGTTTATCAGTAATATCTTTAGTGTATTTTATTGCCATGGTAACTCTTGTGTTTTCTTTTGTTTGATAGGTGCAGCAGGTTCTTCGATCATTACGTCTACCGAGATCAAGGGCTTGGGCATGTTATCCCAATTAACAGGGTCTAGAATCATGTAGCTAGTACGTAAGCTAGGATCTGCGACCCAAAGCTGGGTAAGCATGGTTTTTGTCAGATTAGGATAGCGGCCAATCTCAGTACTTAAAATACCTTTAGGTGTCCATCTACCTGTAGCTTTTTCACTAGTACCGGCTTTGGGTCCTGTTGCAATTCTGAGTCCTTGTAACCTAAGTTCCAACAATCGCTCAGATGATAGAGAATTATCATAGTCTGTTGTGATAGCCTCGTATAAGTTACTAGGCATGAGGTGTTGAAGACCCTCAGCTGTATACTCCATATAATTAATGCCCTGGTATTTCTTTAGTCCTGACATAATTAAAGGCACTAAAGCAGAATAATCAGGGTACTTGTTTTGAGGCTTTACTAAAGAACCCCGTGGTAACTGATTTACTACCCTCCAGATACCTAACATGTACTTATCCGTACCGAAGTTATCGGCTAATAAGGCTTTGCATATTACCTTGCCTTCTTCATCTCTAGTAACCTTGAAGCTGCCAAATAGTGATACTAGCTGAGGAAGCATCCAGCTAGTATAAGAGCCCATATATAAAGAATTGGCGTGCGTCTCTAGCTCTATAGGATCAGCTAGATTGGCGAACTCCTCGAAAGGGAAAGTTTTAATATCTTGTTTTTGCATGAAAGTGATAAGGTTATTTTGCCCTCGCTAGCCGCTAAACAGTCGAGAGTGGGAAGGTTTGCTTTTGCTATTTCAGTTTGCATTGGCACCCGAAATCGAAAACAGAAAATTGGGGGGTAGTTTATTAAGATTTTCTTAGGTATTTTAGTAGTTATAGTTTCACTTTTTGGGCAGGTTGGAGCCCGGTCACCCCCTAAGTGTTAAAAAACCCTAAAATAAGAAAAATGATCCTGTTTGCTTGTGTACGGAGAGCAACCAGTCATTTTTATTTTAGGATTTTATAAATCCCGGGGTGACCGGGCGTCTCTTTTATTTGCTTTATAGATACAATTATAGCACATCTTTTAGCAAAAGTCAAGAGTGTATTTTTTCTTAGCCTTGGAATATTTCTTGAATTTACGTAAAATATTCTTAGGCTGAGTAAAAATAAGTGTGTAGATGAGGTGCTGAAAATTGAAATTGACCCTAAGCTTTGGCGGTTTGGTCTTTCTCTGCGTTTAGTGCTTCTGCCGGCTCTTGGATAGCAATATCCAGTTCAGAAGGCGCATTAACCGCTGCAGCTATGATAATAATCGGCCACCAAACGTACGCATAATACCTGTAAAATGGATGGGGTGCTTGTGCTAACCAATTGTCGATGTAATCCTGCTCTGGCTTAGCTTGGATATGTAGAGCGATAATGCCAATGGTGATGTAACAGGTTAGATATAGAAAAACTATCATAGGTCCTTACTTTTAGAAACAACTGCGATAACCCCGTCAAAGAACTCGGGTGCTTGCTTAGCGATGTGTACACATCGGGCTTTTTAGTATTGGTACTCTAGATGACCGCACATATTAATATGCCCAGGGCCGTATATCTATCATTAACACGTTTACTCATTTTGTTACCTCTGTAGAGTTACTCTGAATTTTCCAATCATAGTTATAGTCCATAAAAACATGATAAACTAGACCATAGCTAGTAAACGACCCTAAGTAGTAGCCATCTTTGCATTCTACGCCTGTCCAATATACATAGAAGTAGACCGGACCTGTGGACGCCTCTGGGTCGACCATAGCGTAAATGTATCCGTCCTCACTAATGCTGAGTACCTTAGCTCCCTGTGGCAACTCTATTGATACATACTGCTGAGGGATATGGCTGTAGTTTAGCTTATATTTAAATATCTTCATAACGTATTGTTCTCGTTCATTAGGACTTTCGCCCATTAGATTACAAGGACTTTCGCCCATTAGATTACAAGGACTTTCGCCCATTAGATACAGTTTAGGGTCAAATAGACCTCCAGTATGAAATACCGTCTGTTGCTTATATTTTAGCGGAGGTAGCCCTCTTGCATCGTTAATTAGGCTGCACAATCGGGGTGCAGACAGGTACATGCTTCTACATACCAGCCTTGCGGCTTAGGGTTAATTATTTCAACTCCTTAGGTACTTCATATTCTGCCTTACAATTCATACACGTGATTTTAGACGTGCCGTAAGTATCTTCAACAGGAAGATCATAGCTAATCAAGTATTCTTCGAAATCCTCATCCCATTCAACCTTAGAGAACTCCGTCCGTTCTTGTGCTAGCAGAAACCTAACAGACCCACAGCCGCAGCGTTTTGGTAAAGTTTTCATTGGATGGGTTAGCTTTAAATTATTTTGTTGCATAAATTATTTTACGTCCCTCAAACTCTGATATGGAAGTATCAGAGATACACCCTTTAACTCTGATTGAGCCATCTCTTAGTTCATCAGTTCCAAATTTACCGGTAACACCCTTGCTCCTGAGGAACATTCTGACCCTAAGTCGAAGCCCTTTTGTAGGCGTCCGAACAAAAGATTCCTGACATGTTCGTGTGCTAGTAATACTGCCAGTATTTTTCAACTCAGAGCCATTTCCACGATATTCAGTGCGTGTGCCGTATCCACGGCCGTTCCATATTTTTAGCATTATCTTTTCCTCAATTGTCAGATCGTTTTGGTAAAGTACTTATTCTACTACCACCTCAATGTAATAATTAGCATAGTAAGCAGTTGAGATATTGTGGATAATATCAACTACTGTGTATGTACCTCCATTAATATGCACTGATTCCCCCAGCTTAGGGACGAGCTCTACCTTAGCCATAGTTGGGTCTTGATGTGGAACTTTAATATAAATCTCAATCATATTGTCTTCTCCGTTTAAGTATTAATTATAACGCAAAACGGTCGGGCGTACAAGCCAGAAATTACTCTGGTGTATGCCCGACCGTTGTTCAAACTTCAATAATTAAGTTATTGAAGTTTTTATTGTAGTGGTATCCGTAAGGGTTACTAACACACCTGGTATCGCCAATAGTAACATCTATTTTATCATGAGTGTGCCCAAACATCCAAGTAGTATCTTTCAGATCGCTAATCCAATCGCCGTAGTCATTAGCGAAATAATAGTTAAGAAGATCAGGTCCACGATACTGAGGAGCAATACACTCAACAGCGGGAAGAAAGTGAGTAACAATTACTTTCTTCTTATCGTTAAACATACTGTAAGTATCTTGGATATACTTAATTTGCTCAGTATGTAGTAAAGAACACTGGTCTGTATTGAAATGTCCGATTCTTCCGAAATCATTAATACCTCTAGCACAAACAAACTTGGCTATAGCGTCCTTACGGAAGTTAGTCCACAGGGTACTACCAAAGAATACCACATCATCAATAATAACATAATCACTATTAAGGAAGTGTACTTTAGTATTCTTTAATGCCTCCTTTAGCATTGCATTAAATGCAGGTATATTGGTACCATAGTACTCGTGGTTGCCTGCCACGTAAATTACGTGTTTAGCTTGTAACGAGAACCTCTCCAAAGCAGCATAAACATCATTAATACCAACTGCTAGATCACCTGCAATAACAAGTACATCTTCGCCCCTATTAGCATATAGAGTAGTGTCATGACAGAATTCCTGATGTATATCTGATATTAGCCGAATTTTCATAGAATTAGCGAAGCTCCGAATTTAATTGTGTATTTTAGAATGCCATAAGTTAAACCAACTAAGAAACCAATAGTTGGAATAACTAAGACGATAGCTGCAAGTATTTTAATTAGTAGTTTGTACATACATTGTTTGGAATTAATTGACGGAACTGTATCCACCCCCTAAAGTTACCACTCCACAGCTGCCCGTAACGATCCATATGAGTAACACCATACTGCCAATCTTCATCGTGCCCGCCAATTAGGTCAATACAAGGAGTGGCTTGATGCTCAACCGGAGAAGCATGAACAGGTACAGAGTTGATAAGGCGATCAAATACCATTTCAGCCTTCTCGATACTGTCGTCCAGCTTGCGGTAGCTTACTTGAGCGCAACAAGATGCTGAAATCTTCTTAGCCTTCTCAACGTCTAGCTCGATACCATTAACTGAGTAAACGATAATATTATCCACATAATCTCTAGCACGATCAATATAGGGTACATGCCATTCCCCGCTATATAGAATCATAGGAAACGATTCATCTCTAGCTTGTTTCATCAACTTAGCAAGCTCGTGAATCTCCGGCTGAGCATCTGTATGATTACGCAACCAGAACCAGTTATCATATTCAGTAGCTGTAACAATCGTTTTCATTATCTGGAAAGGTTCCGTAACCCTATTAGCAATCTGCTTATGTAAATTAAGTTCTGCTAAATTGCGTGAATGTTGGACAGCACTAAGAGCAGCATGATTCCATGCCTGCTTAGCATGGGTTAAGTCATTACCAGTTAGCTCCTGTTTAGCCTGCATACCTGCTTGATTAACCCCCCAATGAATTGGTTCTGCATGCTCAGCAGCGATATGTTGTAGCATCTTTTCAATAGGGATAGCTCTAGAGCTTGCAGCGTTACGACTGAAGCAGCGGTGTGTCATCAGTTCTGCATGAATAAATCTAGGATAGGTCAACTCAAAAGTTGTGATACGCACTTTATTGCATAGTGAGTCCTGAATGATTTTTGCACTAATCGTCATTTGTTGGTCCTTCAAAATATTGCCAATGTGTTACTTCAATCTTCTTGCCCTCAATAGAGCAAATCCATTTATAATTCCCCTCAAGAAACCAATAGCTAGCTGTATATACCTCACCCGGCATATCAATATTAGCCACTACTACAACGGGGGACATTTTCCACTGCTCTGAGATGAAATACATTTCGGGCATTCCATTTTTCACGCTAATCCATGAATTTTTCATTAAATTCTCCTTCTAAGCCTCTATTATAACGCAAAAAGGGCAGGATGATCAATATAAAAAATATTGATCTACCCTGCCCCTAATTTACTTGTAAAATACGTGCTGCCCTATAGTGGCAACTTTATGTAGCTTCCACCCTGGATTCACGCTTTTAGCATGAAAGTACTTTGCTTTAAAATACCCTAAGCTGTCGCGGTTCATGTAGGCCTGCATAGCGGCATCTACTGATTCTCTCCATTGTTTATCATCTACATTAAACTTTTTTACAGTAGTAGTCCAGCTGAACTGGTGCCTCTGATAAACGACCCCGCAGATAGTCTTAGGAAACTTGTCCGACTCTACTCTATTAAGAGTCACTAGTGCTACAGCTATTTTACCTGCTTTACTCTCTCCACGGGCCTCATGGTATACGTTATTAGCTAGACACTGGAATTCGGTATCCAGCGCTATTAGATTGCTTACCGGAAATGTTAGTGCTATTGCTAGCAATATTTTCTTTAGCATGTTTTTCTCCCTCAAATATCGCAACCGTTTCATTGAGAGACACAATATACTTTTCTAAGTAAGACAACCTGGCATCTGCCAGGAGCTTTGCTTGTTTCGCTCGTACCAGCCCAAGCTTAGCCTCATACAAATCGTTATTAGCGATACGTACAAGCTCTTTAGCATAATCTGGCTTAAAAGGGTTACTAAATTGTTTAAAAATGTTCTTCATATTATTTAACCGATACTAGAATTACTTTGAGGTTCTTCTCCGAGTCCCTCACTAACTGAATCGCTTGAGCCGGTGTCTCCGTCTCCGCTTCCCACATCGCTAACTTCATCTGTGGCTTCTTGTCTACCAGAGTCTGTACTTTCGCATACACTTTCCACATTGGCATCAGGTCGAACATTTCTAGTTGCATCATCTAGTTTTTCCTTTAGTTGTTGATAGTTACTGAACAGTTCATTATATTGTAAGCTTAATTGATTAGAAGTGTTTACGGCATTGTTTACCTGATCTATAAGATTTTTAATAGTTCTAGCCGATCTTAGTGCTAGAAGGGTAGGTGGATTAGTACGCATTATACCACCATCCACGTACTCTACGGTACCATTGTTGAGCTCATTTAGTAAATTATCCATTTATAATTAAATTTCTGAAGAAGTCTTAATTATATAGTAAATGGGATGAAAAAACAAGCCAGAATTTTTAAATGCTACACTTCTGCGCCAAAGCTCGAAAATTTTTGTCTTGTTATTGTAGGACTTGCGTGTTATAATATTCGAAATACAAGGATACCTATGCAATTCTCCCCCTCATACGTTAGCCAGTTAGAGTACTTAATTTTAGACACTCTATTACCTATATATGAAAAATACCAGAAGTCGCAGGGAGTATATAATCCCTTAAAAGATATTAATCCTGAAATAATCAGTAAAGTGAAGGCTAAGAAGCCTGTTGCTGCACTACTTAAACCACGAGAAAATTACTCTTGTAATTAGTAACAAATTCTGTTATAATTTAGTCTCAACAACAAGTTTTCTAAAATGAACCCTATCACCTCACGAGAAGCGGGCTTAGACCCTGATCGTAACCGCCCATTCCCACACCGTGTTTACCCTGTGCGACAACCTACTCCTACAATAGGTGGAACTATGTCAGGTATTACTCAACTTCCTATAGCCCCTGTTAAAGACTTTAGTGAATATTTTAAAACAGTACCCGAAGTTGCTGTAAAGCACGATGAAGCTAAGACGGATTGGTCTTTAGTACCATTCGAAGCTTTAGAGGGTATGGCAGATGTATTGACTTTCGGTGCCAAGAAATACGACTCTTGGAACTGGACTAGCGGCGGAGGCTTCCACTATCTACGCGTGTTACGTTCTTGCCTGCGTCATATCTTTGCATTCATGCGTGGAGAGGATAATGACCCTGAGTCAGGTCTATCTCATATATCGCACGCACAATGCAATCTGCTCTTTTTAGCCTTCTACCTTAGAAATAGAGATAAGTACAATAAAGATGATCGATATGTACGATAATCTCGCGCAGGCATTACGTAAAACCAGAAAACCCCTATATAAGGCCTGTCTAGAAGTAGGTATAGACTCAGAAACTGTAGAGTTAGACAAACTGCCATTGCTTTGCTGCGACTGGTGTGGTTTCTGGGATAAACCAGTTAATATGACAATTGAAAATGAAGATGACGTGTACTGTTTTGTATGCGAAAACGAAGCTCTACTAAAATGAATAAAACTGAACAAATCTTCTCCCTTTCATGCCCATACGATAACGAATGTCAAGGGCACTATCGTCGTGTATTGTTTGTATGCTCGGCAGGCATGTTGCGTAGCGCAACTGCTGCATATGTAGGGTCACTAATGGGTTTCAATACCCGCGCATGTGGTTCCGAAAATTATGCCTTAATCCCTATTAGTACGAATTTAATTCACTGGGCACAATCTATTTTCTTTGTAAACGAGTACAACTATCTTAGCACTAAGGATACTTTTGCTTGTTATCCTGATATAATTGAAGAGTTAGAGGGAAAGTCCAATGTTTGGGATATTGACGATATTTATAACTACCGTTCTCCGACCCTAATTCATATTATTGAAGAATTACTGTCTTGAAATGTATATCCGTCTGAGTTATAATTATTGCTTAGACGGAGATTGGCAGCTCTGGCGTTCGTCTAATGGATAAGACATTAGGTTTCTACCCTTTTGATGGCAGTTCGATCCTGTCACGCCAGACCAAATAAGGAAAATATGGGACAAGCTAAAGCACGTGGTACACTAGAGCAACGTATAAAAGAAGGTGCTATGAAGCGCAAAGAACAAGAACGTGTGTATGAAGAAATGGTTAAAAGGCGAAAAGCTCAGGATGATGAATATTTAGCTAGTCTATCTCCTGAAGAGCGAAAGAAGAAACTAGATTCTCGTGCTTTTATTAAGAAGTTAATGGAACTGTCTGTGGATTATACTTTCTAACTTGAATTGATTGTTTAATTGCGTTATAATTAATACTTAAACGGAGAAACAAATGAAAAAAGAACTTTGGGTTATAGACTTTGAGTCTGCAAATTATGCAGGCGCAGGAGAGTATTGTTTGGTTTGGGCTTCTTCTAAAGAAGAAGCTGAAATTGAGTCTTGTGAATATACGGAAAACTTCTACTACGAGCAAGACTCTGAGCAGTATAAAGATGAATATGGTGACGATGACGAGGGTGTATGCTGGTCTTTCTTGAACGATGTGTATCCATTAGCGTCTGAAAAGGCTGACGACATTCGTGATTATATCAAGGTGGAGTCTCAAAGAGTGTTTTATCCGATAATTAATGACTTGAACTAGTATTCGATTAGAGTTATAATTATTACTTAAACGGAGAAAACAATGGCTGGATATACACGGGAATTTTTGCTTGATGCATTTGTAGAGCGTTATCGCCCACTAGGTATGGAAGTTGTGGATAGACAGTACGCTTTAGCAGCTAATCATTATGATAAAGTTGGTAAAGATGAATTCCGTAAGGCAGCCTCACTTGACGCTGAGGCCATTAAAAAATATAAACTTGTTCTTGCTAACAAATAGTGTTATAATTAATACATAAACAGGAAATAAAGATAACTTCCGGCTTCCTGTTAATGTTCCCAGATCGGATAACTGGGATATTTAATTAAGCGTATAAATATTGTGGCCAATGTGCTCCTTTATACTGTGATGCTAGGTTAGATTCCTAGTACGCTTAATTAAATGTTGCTAAGGCCGGTACTGCGGTTAGTATAATAAGTCGTTGATTACGTATGATATGTTGACCCTAAACCGCTGCGGTAACACGGATGTGGGGAATAAGACATGCGAACCGTATACACTTGACTTATATACGTTTATTCCCATTTAGTAAATAGTAGGTCACTTACATTTTATTGTACGAAGCTTTGCTACTGACTTAACAGTAGCACCGGGTTACATAACTTGCATGGTATGACTATGATACATTTAAGCTCTGTATCAGTTCTACTATTTACTAAATGGATAATTAGACTTTTTAGTATAAACTAGTACCCAGTTTACTGCAGGGTAAGAGTATTAGTAAGTAGAGTGCCGGAGATCTGCCTATATAAGGCCACGCGTATTAAGGCAGTAAACCTTAAAGTAGCCGTTTTATTACAGCTTATTTCCCTCGACGCTCTGCCCAATATTATTCGCCTAGTTTATACTAAATGGATAGTTAGACCATTTATTCTAGATGTTCAAGAGCTAACTACGGCGGCAACCAAGACACTGCCCACCCCTTAGGTGAAAAGTACCTACCAGACGCGGGTAACCTGGAAGAATTATGGAGGCTTATACCGTTAAGGAGACGGTTCCGGCTGTAACCCGGACGCTTTAAGCTCTGATGGATCGTTACCATCAGCCTCCACCAAATAAATAAACTTGAATTGATTACTTAAATAAGTTATAATTAATACTTACAATATATGAAGAAACGGACATAGTCCAAAAGCTCATTTTATTGTAAACAATTTATACAGACGAAAAGGTTTAGCGGCCCTGCCAGTACCATGAATACTGGCTAGTCTAACTTTCTTTCATGGAGAATAAGATGACAACAGGAATTTATATGCTTGCCTTTGATGGTACGCATAAAGTATATATAGGACAATCAAAACATATAGAATATAGGTTTTCAGAGCATTGTAGAGACCTTTTAGGAGGAACTCATTCAGCGAAGATGCTAGAGGCGTATACGTCTTTTGGTATCCCTGAATACGAAATACTGGAAATATGTGAGCAAGATAATATGGACGCATTAGAAAATTCACATATTAAATTATGGAATTCTGTAGAAGACGGCTTTAATACTATGTATAAGGCTGGTGACTACCCTATATTGTTTGGAGAGCGTAACCCAAAATGTAACTATACTAATGAGCAGATTTTAGAAGTAGTTATACTTTTGGCGGAGAACAGCTTATTACATATAGATATAGCAAATAAAGTAGGAGTAACCAAAACAGTAGTTGACTTAATATCTAATGGTACAACGCATACATGGGTTAAAGATACACTGCCTGTCGAATATACAAAAATGCTATCTCAGATAGGCGTTAGTAGTGCAGCAAAATCTAGTAAGATAGGTAGTATTATTAGCCGCGCTATGCGGAATAAAAAATACCCAGATATTATATCACCAGAAGGCATAGTATATGAAGTATTAAATGCTAGAGAGTTTAGCAGAGAGCATGGATTAGGGCAATCTGCCTTAAATGCTTTATTAAACTTTAAGGCCAAATCCCATAAAGGATGGAAGTTAGCTTAAACTGCCTGAACTAGGCTGTCGCCTTGACCTAGTTCCTATAATTAAACGTATAAATATTGTGGCTAGCAAGCTCCTTTACACTGTGAGGCTAGGTTAGATTCCTGGTGCGTTTAATTATAGTACTTTTAAGTACATTCTATGGAGAATTATTATCAATTACATCCTATAATTAAGTACTGTATTATCTATAATAACTGCTGAAGCTGGCAGACACTAACTAGCAAGAAAGAGTGTAGTAAGTTACATGCCCTTAGATAAGGTGTGGTACCGTATTTAATTATAGTACTTTTAAGTACATTCTAATGGAGAATTATCGCGCTTAGTAACGTGCACGCTTTACTAAGCAAAGGTCCTAGGGAGATATATTTTGCGGCCGCTGAATATCCCTTAATACGAAGATAGGGACTGGTTTCAATGCCAGTATGTACCTAAAAGTACTAATACGGGCAGATTTGACGCTGCAAAGCTAAGACGTTTTATCGTGGGTAACCTTAGCAACTCCAAACTACTACCTAAGTTCGGAACCTATAATTAAATATACTATAGTTATTAAAACCCGTGAGTGCAAACCCTCGCGCAGAGATTAGTCTCTAGTGTCGTTGAACGCCGGTAGCGTGGGCTTTAGTATATTTAATTATGGGCTGCTGACATATGCAAATTGGTACAGCTACTCGCCTTAGAAGCGAGGTTTTTTCCGGTTCGACTCCGGAGCGGCCCACCAAATAATGGGAGTATGGTGAAATGTAAACACAGCGGTCTTAAACACCGCCGCCCCTTAAAAGGCTTGTCGGGTCGTCTCCGACTACTCCTACCAAATAACTAAACTAAGCTAATATGAAATACTACAACACAATCACTCAAATCTCGGTAGGTCAGGAAACAGATAATCCAGTATTCGGAGAATGCGTTAGAGTCAAGCTAGAGGATGAATGCGGGGGGATGTTTATTGTATTTGAACAAGACTCTCATGATGATAAGATAAACGAAGTTCGTATTGGTTTTGACGAGTGGGATAATATCTGTCAAGCTGTACTAATGTTGAAGAATCAAACTTTAGTAAAATGAGTAACGAATCAGTAATCATTGTTAGCAGATTTGTAGACGACTTCGGTAACGAGGTATTTCCTTATCTGCTAGAATCTTTCTTAGCCCGGTATTATTTTTACAAGGGCTATTTGTAACTCTATGGGTTGCCTAGTAACGGCGTAAAAGAGTCTAAATTGCCACAAGGCTCGCATGGTGCGACTACTACTTTCATCAATATTAACAGGAGAACTATTATGCTATTTTAGATAACTAAAAGGAGCCTAATATGTCGAGAACGACAAAAGATAAACCCGGTAAGTTAGTATGGGGCGATTATGCCCAAGACTACATTTATCAAGATTCTTATCGCCATATCTGGCGTAAGACAACAAAACCAAAAGTTCGTAGAACTAAAAATACTGAATGGGATTGGATTCATGGCACACCTAGTTGGTGGAATAACCTGTTCCATACTAGACCGATACGTGGTAACTTTCGTAAGTTTTGTAAACTTGCCAGAAAGACCTCAGTAGAGGAGTTAAGTAATATTTTAGAACCTAGCGATTCTAATAAGCCTCACAAATATTTCTATTAGCAATTCACAATGTGATAATAAAATTTAGACTTGTTTTAATATCCCTAAACTGTTATAATTATTACATAGACGCAGATGATACAACTATATCGGCCTAGATTGCCATACGTGCATCGGACTATTTCAAAATCAAGTATCCTGCGTCTTTTCCCGGTTATGTGATCTCACTAATTCGGTGTATGTTCTTCCGTACGAAAAATTTAACTCCGTCACCTTGCGTGCCGCTGGATAGGTCGCTAGACAGGTAACCAGACATAGATTAGTCGCTCTATGCCAAAAAAGACTTTATCAGAAATTAGTGAAATGGTATCACTTTACGTTTGGGACGTAAAAGCGTTAGTTCGATTCTAACATTTCTGACCATTTAATTTAGTACTAATTCGTGACCCTAAACTAAGGGAACCTTGCACTCCAGAGACATGTAGCTAACCGGCCGGTATATGCTAAACGCGGAGTAACCTTAATATAACGAGCTTCGAAACCTCATTCAAATTTAAGGTATGCAGCAATGCAGGCAGTTAACTAGTACTAAATTAAGTGGTGTTAAATATGGGTACTCAGAATATCCGTTGTCTAGAGTGCAACATCTTTCACGGTAAGACCGGACTAACAAAAATATCACTAACTAATCAGGGGTTAGCGTATGGGACGCGAAGAGCATTTGCAATGCTTTGCTTGGAGATCGTTACTCCATAGCTCCACCAAAATATAAAGCCTCGTAGGTTGCTAGATTATTCTAGCATAAAGGTGAAGCCCTACAATTATATAACAACGCTGTACGTTCAAGCCGCAAGGTACGTACAGCTTTTCTAAGAGCATTTTATGACACGAGTTTTATCCATTAGTAATCAGACAAGTCGTTCATTCGGCTGGAATAAAACCGTCTCTAATTTTTAGCACATAAGACTCATTGATTACTCAAGGGCCTTATGGCCCTTTTTCTTTTACTAGAATTTATATGTGAGTGCTAAGCTAAGGCGGGAACCTTAGTTGCTTAAGTTGATATTCCCGTATCATCTTTTGCAGTATGGTGAAGTTAGCATTCGCATATAAGTTTTATTCCCGTATAGCTCAGATGGTAGAGTCTCCCTTGGTAAGGGAGGGCGGGGTTGTTCGATTCAACCTATGGGAACCAAGTTTTGGGATAGACGATAGGCTAGAGTCCTAAGTAGCGGCCCTGCTCAGCAGGCTTGATTTACCGTGAAGTATAGTTTGTTAAAACTCGCTTATTCGAGACACACTGGTAACAGTTCCCGAATTATTCTATTGTTTCTTAGTGTAAATTGCGTTATAATTAATACTTAGAAACGGAGAAAACAAATGGCTAAAGTAATTGGATTCGACCCTAAACTGATGAAGCAGTGCACTTGTAGAAATTGTGCTGCTATTATTGAATACTCACTCACTGAGGTTAAAAAACACATTGAGCATGATTATGATGATGACTCCGAAATAGTCTATACCATAACCTGCCCTAATTGTGGTAATAATGTTACTGTAAAGGCTCGCTAGCGACCATGTGGCTAGACCGAGTGAAGCGAGTAAGTTCTCACCCCCATCCGTGTAGGGTCGCCCCCTATATAGGCTAGATGGCTGTACGATGGTAAGCAGATAATTTTAATTAAGGAATAAGTATGAAAGTTTATGAAGCAATTGCAATGTTGGAGCAAGTAGATCAAAATAAGGAGTGTATCGTTACATTTGGTACTCCAACTAAAGTTGTTAGAGACGAATACTTCCACACAGACTTACGCTCACCTTATATGACCAAGTGGGTAATTGGTAAGGAACAGTGGCCTGTGAACCCTAATGTAGTGACCTGTAAACTGCATTAATTTAGACTTGAATAACGCCTTAATTATTGTTATAATTAAGGCTTAGAAAGAAAATAATATGAAAACTGACAAGAAAAAGCTAATGAAACGTAACCCGTTCGTATCATTAGCTATAAATAGAAAAGCGGGATCGCATACCAAACCGTACAAATCGGTGCGTGGTAGGCAAAATAGGTACATATTCGCCGATAGTTAAGCGGTTATAACATCACCCTTTTAAGGTGTAAGACCTGAGTTCGAATCTCAGTCGGCGAACCATATTTAAGAGACTTAAATCATAGATATATCAACTACGTGGATTCAAGACTAAAATCTGGATGAAATAGCGTCTAATAATGTTGTATAGGTCTCTTAAATATGGTATAGTGTAATGAGAATGCACAGGAGGGCCACATAAATCTCTTTAGGTAGAGTGGTGGAATAACTTTCAAGTACGGTAAAAACCCGTAGGCCATATTTAAGTAATTTGACGGGCAATTTGGCCCGGAGTATATAACCTATACTGAAATAATACCAATTAAATTACTTAAATATGGTAAAGGAAAGTAGGCTTAGGAGTAGCCATCTTTTAAAGAGTTCGACAAGGGCAAGTTGAGTTTGTAGGTGAGGAAGAAGGGCATTGTAGTAATCACCGAAAGTAGAAACCGGATTAAATGCCGCTAGTATATGAATCTCGCTTGAGCCACCTAGTTAAGTACATAGGCACCCCGTAAATGGTAAGGCCGAAGTTCGATTTGGTGTAATAACACACCTTTACCATTCCATATTTAAACACATCTACTATATTACTTTTGCCGGTAATAGAAGATTAGAGAAGTAGCTATCTCGTTAGAGTGTTTAAATATGGTACTGCAGCCTAATTACCTGTAGCCATATCGGGAGTCATGACCCGAAAGACTCGTGATCTTATAATTGGATAATAAAGCACCCCTTTGCGGAGCTAATGCAGGTTCGAGCCCTGCTCACAATGAGTCTACATATATTAGTATTATTGACGGGTAGAGACTTGGATACAGAACTAGTCTGTATTCGGTGGCTTTGACGAGCTGCGAAAATTGTAGCGTCAACTACTCAGTATTTATAATACTAATATATGTATAAAAATAAATGGCGTATTTGGGCAAAAGCCCTTGGAGAGAAAGCCTCTGTTAGAAATGACGAGGCCGATATGATAGCTTTAGTTAGGACTTGTATAGTATTATGCTATGTGATTACTAATTTAGTTATTGTAGCTGGTGTTATCAGACACTGGTAGAAATTACTGGGGTATGGTGTAGCAGATAACACAACTGACTTTGACTCAGTCGTCCTAGGTTTGAACCCTGGTACCCCTGCCATTAAGAATCCTGTGCGGTTAAAGGTAAGCAGATCCGCAAAATTAAAAACCTTACTGCACAGTTAGGTACAGGCGTCCTAACACTAATTTATTCAGTTTATTATTCTCCGAGTTAGCTCAGTTGGTAGAGTACACGGTTGTTACCCGTTAGGTCCCTAGTTCGAACCTAGGACTCGGAGAATAATAAATTTAAGGCGAAAAGGGTTGCTCTCTGTCAGTGCCAGTAACACTGACTAGCCTATTTCTTTACTGGAGAACATAAAATGACAATAGGAATTTATGCCCTTTATTGGGAAGATACTGCTATGGTTTACATAGGCTTATCGCAGGATTGTGAGAGTAGATTTAAGGAACACCTACGTGATTTATTAAGGTTAGATCATAGTAACTATAGAGTGCAAGAACAGTATAATCTATATGGTAATCCTACTCTAATCGTGTTAGAGACATGTGCTATATCTGAGTTAAATAATCTAGAGATAGTTTGGATGGATGAGTTTAACGCAATTAAAGACGGATTAAATTTAATTGAGGGCGGACAGGTTGGTTGGGGTACTAACAGCAATGCTTCTAGGTATACACGAAGACAGGTACTATCAGTATTTTCACTGTTGTATCGTACTAATTATACCCATAAAGAAATATCAAATAGACTAAATGTAAACATGTGCCTATCTACAGATATTAAATTAGGGAACACGCATTGTTGGTTACGAGAAGTATATCCACAACAGTATAGCTTAATGCAGTCCAGAATTATAAATAAGAATATAATTAGAACTAAGCCAGTATTAATTTCGCCTAATGGCGAGGAAGTGACACTAACAGTATCCCTTACTGAATTTTGTAAATCACAACCTACATTAAACCATACTGCTCATAGCTCTAGTAAGGGGATTGGAAAAGTTATTAGAAAAGAAAGAATAAGCTACTTAGGCTGGAAATTAAAACCTGAGTAGCCAAATAATCCCAATGTAGCTCAATTGATAGAGCGACCGCGATATCCGGTAGATGATGGTTTGAGTCCATCCTGAGGGGCCAATTTTTATATCTGCGTTAATGTCAAAGCCGAGGCGGCCCTAACTACTAAGGGAATATCGTGCCTATCCTACACTAAGCCCTACGTGTAGATAACGGGCGAAGGATTTTAAATCCTCTAGCTCATAGGTGAGAGGACTAACTCTCTTAAAATTAAAGTAGTACGCAGATATAAAAATTTAGACTTGTTACATATATCAAAATGAGTTATAATTAATACTTATTCGGTGGATATGAGTTCAAGCTGTTAGTAGTAACCCTCTGTGGCGAAGACAGTACGCATCAGCAGATGCATTGAATTAAATTCTTAATGATCGACAAAGCTTAGCGATCGCCGTTCTGAAAAATAGACTTGTATTAATCATCAAAACGATGTATAATTAATACTTATTCGGCGGACATGAGACGCGTTAAATGATAGTCGGACATTTCGGTAGTTCTGGCCCGCGATTAAGTCATTAAAGATCGACAAACCTCAGCGATCGCCGTTCGTAACTTTAAGTAAGATCACTGTGTGTGGCCACACGTAGTATTGAAACTGCCAGCGAAACAGCAATAATATCAGGGCGTGCTTTCTTGCTAACTGTCCCCCCTTGATTGAGTACAGTATCTGGAATTTTGATATACAGTGATCTTTCTTAAAGTTATTATAACTAAGACTGTAGTGAAGTCTTGCTAATAGGGTCGTCCCGAAAGCTACTTACTTTATGTAAGATGTTTTAGCATTAACGACAGTTACTTCATAATGACTAGTAGAGGCGTGGTAGACAAAATCCACAGCATATTTCCCTAGTAGGGGTTTATGTTATATTCTACAAAAACCAGCAAATCGTCCACACGCTGGCTAATATGTGGGACGAGCACTGTAGACGAATAATCTCAGTCTTAGTTATAATAACTTATTTAGTAGCGACAAAAACAGTTACTTCTAGACTTTTAATCTAACCAAATAAACTGTTTTGAATTATTCTCTAAATTTCCAATAATGCGTGTGATGTGAACACAGTAATATCTAGTATTGAAGTAAATCACAGTAAGCGGATGCTGATAGATACTAGACGCTAATAATTATTTCGTAGCGACAGATGGCAGTTACTTCATTTTACTGTTAATAAAAACCTAGATGGTTCGATTCCATCGTGTCTCAGTGGTCATGGGAGACAATACCTGCTGTTAAATATTCTCGAAATTTCCAACAAAGGCAAATCATGTACATTGATCTAGAGTTAACTGATGACGAGCTTCTAGTTCTATTCAAAGAAGCCCATAATCAAGATATTACGTTTAATCAATTAGTTAATAACATTGTAAGAGAAGCAATTAAAGACTTGAAACAAAGCCAAGAATAATGTATAATTAATACTTAGCGAATGAAACAGTTACTTCACTTCCAATGACGAGACGGTGGTTCGAATCCATCCCGCAGGTAATATACCTAAGGTAGCTTAGTGGTAGAGCGCGATAATTTCTGTTCCTAAACTGTTCTAGTATTTCAACTTAAAAAGGTACTTATGTCCTCGATTAATCAAAAAATTAAACCAACTACCTTGAACCATGAGGGTGTTAAGGTTCCTACAATATCTGCAGAAAAACAACTGCATCGAGCAGTTTTAGCTTGTATGCTTTTCGAAAAGCAATTCTATCTAAATGGACAGGAATCCGCTAAGATTATACAAGATCTGGTAACTAAAGTGTCACCAGATAAAGTTGCAGAGCTCGCAATTAAAGCTCGCAATGAATATAAGCTTCGCCATGTGCCTCTGTTCTTGTGTAGAGAGCTTGCCCGCAATGGAAAGCTTAATGCAAATACACTTAATAGTGTGATTAATAGAGCAGACGAGCTTGGAGAGTTTTTAGCTATGTATTGGTCAGACGGCAAATGCCCTATCTCTAATCAGGTTAAAAAGGGCTTGGCTCAGGCTTTTGGTAAATTTAATGAGTATCAGTTAGCTAAGTATGACCGCAACTCTGCTGTAGTATCTTTGCGAGACGTACTGTTTTTATCTCATGTCAAACCTTGTTCGACTGAACAAGAAGCACTTTTTAAACGTGTTGCCAATAAAGAGCTAAAGACTCCGCTTACATGGGAGACAGAACTATCTTCTGGCGCAGATAAATCTGAAACTTTTACACGATTAATGCAAGAAAAAAAGCTAGGGGCATTAGCTTTTTTACGTAATCTACGTAATATGGTACAAGCTGGAGTTTCAGAAGCAGCTATCCGTGATTACAGCCGTAGTGTTAATGTTGATAAGGTTCTGCCTTTCCGTTACATTGCTGCTGCACGTATCGTTCCTCAGTTTGAGGATATGCTAGAAGCTATGATGTTCCGGTCTTTGGCTGGTGCACAAAAGCTTGGTGGTAAGACATTGCTGCTTGTAGACGTGTCGCCTTCCATGTTCGGTACTAAAGTATCAGCGAAATCTGATCTAGACCGTTACGATGCAGCCGCTGCTCTCGCTATGTTGTGTAGCGAAGTGTGTGAAGAACTCGAAGTTTACTCATTCTCTACGGAATGTGTTCGAGTAGCTCCACGAAAAGGTTTCGCATTGGTTGATGCAATTAAAGGATCACAAGCTAATAACGGTACCCTTATGGGGAAAGCTGTTAAAGTAGCTAACTCAAAAGGTTATGATCGTTTGATTGTTATTACAGATGAAGAATCACAGGATAAAGTGCCTAATCCTATCGGAAACAAAGCCTACATCTTGAACGTGGCTTCATACAAAAATGGAGTTAATAGCTCTGCTTTCACCACGATTACTGGATTCAGCGAAAGCTGCATTGACTATATTCGTGAGTCTGAGGCCGAATAAGTAGGCAAATAGGTGGTATGTAGTTCAGGCCCCCCAAGGCCAGAACGAGGACCGTGATTCCTGAAGCCCCGAATGAGGGTACTACTTAAAGTGGGTATTATCATGTCTTAGCCGTAGTGTACATCGTAAGCTAAGACCGTATAATACTACTAATCCCCAAACCGGATGCTTTCTATTGAGTAATGATCTGCTCTAACAGCTAAAAACCGAGGCGAGGCCTAAACGGGGTGATTAATTCATACATAAACGAGTAGTCAGTCTCGTGGCCCACAAGCCGATTGAAGCATTAATACACACAGGAATGCTGTAGCCAGTCAGCATATTAATCGAGTGTAGCTCTAATCTTTAGGGTTTAGAAAAGGGTATAGCGCATTATTACAGTTACTTCATTATGGTTTGATAAACACACTGTGATAGACTATTCTTACCTTTTTCTAATCCCTAATCTGGAAGGTTAACCAGCCAGGGTGCTGGAGGGGCTTGCTAAGCCTTTTGTACTTGAAACATAGTATGGTAATCGTGCTACCAGCCTTCCGCCATAAATAAACCTTAGCGAATAATATAGTTACTTCACTCACCACAATCCGAGTACCGTAGACTGGCTACATGATAGGGTTCGACTCCCAGGTATCAATACCTATATTAATATATTCTAGATTTTTCGCCCGCGTAATTAAACGGTTATAATAATCCCCTGATAAGGGATAATTGGTTGTTCGATTCAACCCGCAGGTACCAAAATTCCGAAAGGATGCCTCCGTACTACGGGGTCTAGCTAAATGGAGCAACTGATAGTCGATGTTTGTCCTGCAGGCAACGTGTAGACAGGTCCAGGAAGGGGCTAGCGATGGGAGTCAAAGCTCCCTATAATTGTTGTATTACATTCAAGTGAATGTGGGTGAGACGCCGGTTCAACTCCGGCCAGCTCCACCAAAAGTGTATCAAGTGAGTTAGCCATTGACTTTTTCATGATGTATAGTATTCCTGTACGATATACTTTTGATGGGGCTGATCTGGTATTCGATCACGCAAGATAGCAAGAGTCACAACACGTCAGGCCAATGACGCTAAAACAGCAAATCAAAATAAACGCAAACGATACAGTTTACGCATTAGCAGCCTAAACGCTGCTTAGGGCTTGGGCCACCTCGTAACAGAACGGCCCAACTAATTTATATGAGATGGTCAGGACGTTCATGTGCCGATCTGCAAAATCGTGCTAAACTGGTTAGACTCCAGTATCTCATTCCAGTTATGTAAGGGCGTGTTGTAGTGGCATGCATGCAGGTCTCCAAAACCTTGCGGGTTGGGTTCGATTCCTAACGCCTTTGCCAGAAATATAAACTTGTTTTTATTTCCTTAGAGTGTTATAATAATTCTTTAAGGAAATAAAATGAATAAATACATCATAGCATATGTTAGCTTATTTGAAAATCAGCTAACACAGACCCTAGTTGAAGCAACTTCAGAACGTGATGCGATGCTAAAGTATTTAGCAGCAAAACAAGATATTGTGTTTGACGAACAAGAGCTTCTAGGCTTAGAAGACGTAGCTTCGTTAGTAGAGAAATGTTTCGACATGGATAGTAACATTTCGGTATATAAATTAGATTAACGCCGAGTAGAGAAGTGGTTATCTCGCTATCCTCATAAGTTAGAGAACGCTGGTTCGATTCCAGCCTTGGCAACCAATAATGCATAGATAGCTCAGTAGGTAGAGCACCGGCCTGAAAAGCCGGGTGTCGGTGGTTCAAACCCATCTCTGTGCACCAAAAATTAGGAAAGTAATGCAGCGGGGTTGGTCCTGCGACTGGTCTTGAAAACCAGGTTCTCAGAAATGGGATGGGGTTCGACTCCTCTGCTTTCCGCCAGTATTCATATATGAACAAATTGTTAATAGCCCTGCTAGCTATGTTAGGCTTACATGGCTGTGGTAGTGGAGGTGAAGACACGTATCTCCCCGCACCTAAAGCAACTGTAGCTATATATGGGGATAGCATCACAGCCTCCACAGGTATAAAAACTTCCTTTGCTAAAGAGTTAGAAATCGCCCTAAATGTTAAAGCTATAGACATGTCGGTAGATGGTGGAATAGTAGCTAACTTTCTGCCCCCGCTAAAAACAGCGGATACTGTAATAATAAGGTTCGGAGGAGCAGATGCGCTAAAGTACGGTAACACCTTACTTACAAGCAGTTCTTTTGAGAAAAATCTGTCAACTTTAGTGGAGTCAGTACCCACTAGTGTAGTACTAACAAGTACGATTACCTTAGCTCCCTACGACGAGATAAAAGGAATCGGCTGGAGCTACTCCAAGTACTTAGAAAATGTACAGGCATTAGCAGATGCTAATACTGCTATAAAAAAGGTAGCAGTTAAGTATAACGTACCATATGTAAATTTACTAGAAGTACCTTTTCGTGGCAAGTTAGACTTACATGATTATGTACACCCAAACCAAGAGTATAGTTCAAAGCTAACAAGTCATATTATTGCTACATTAGCTACAGTGGAACATTAAGAACCTCCTAGTACGTTCAAATCCTACGAAATGTATCTAGCAACCATAAAAATAACTAAGGACACAATGAATAGAGACCAATACGAATTGCAAGAGATTTACTCTAAAGGTAGAGTATCTCCTAAAGTTACCTCTCATATCTATGAGTTTTATATCTCTGGAGTAATTTCCGGGCCAGAAGATTACGTAGAAGTGTTCGATCAGATTAGACACGCTAGAGAAGACGACGAGATTAGAATTTATCTTAATACTTATGGCGGCGACATGTATACCGCTATTCAGTTCATGCGGGTACTTAGTGAAACCAATGCTTTAGTTACTTGTAGTGTTGAGGGGGCCTGCATGAGTGCAGGAACCCTTATTTTCTTGAATGCGGACATTTTTGAAGTTACTCCCCATTCCTCATTCATGATCCACAACTATTCAGGTGGAACGATTGGTAAGGGTTCTGAAATGCACGCTCAGATTACCCACGAGAAGAAATGGTCAGAGAAGCTATTTAAAGAAGTGTACGAGGACTTTCTAACTGTTAAAGAAATCGAAGAGGTCCTAGCAGGTCGTGATTTATGGCTAGAGATTGAAGAGGTAGCTGATCGTATGAATAAACGCATTGCCACTCGTCGTGAGCTTGCAGAGCTTGAAGAAGTAACAAAACCAGATTAAGGTAGTGTAGCCTAGCGGTTAGGCAGCGTCTTCATACGGCGTGCGAAAGCAACGGTGGTTCGAATCCACCTACTACCACCAGTTTTTAACAGGCGCCAAACCTCCGAAAAATTAAAGGCCAACGTGAAGGGCCTGACATTAGTAGATATAGACATATATCGAGATATGTCAAAGGTGTGCGCGATCACCACAACTCTTGTACGTTATCAGACTAAACGTACAACTGCCTCCCTAGTATAACGGAAAATACACTAGGCTACGAACTTAGGAACGCGTGTTCGACTCATGCGGGAGGCTCCATAAATTAAGGTATTTGAGGTATTGGTCAAGCCCAGTCAAGTTGTAGTTTAACGAAGAACGCAAATACCTTAATATATGGCAAAACAATTCAACACAATCAAGAAAGGTCTAGGATTACTAGACCTTATACCTATTGGCAAATACAAAGGATGTAGGGTAGACTCTATCATTGAAACAGATGACGATTATCTTAGATACATGATACTACAGAAAATTCTAGTAGTAGACAAAAACGTAACAGACGCGATCAATCTAAAATATTCTTTAGAAGCTGCTGCTGTTAATGCAGAGAACGATAAGTACTATAGCTCTACCAATCCTTGGTATAGCGATGATGACGATGATATACCCTTCTAATTATGATAATTTATAAACACGGTAATCTGCTAAATGTTACTGAAGGTGTTATTATACATGGGTGTAATGCACAAGGTGTAATGGGTTCAGGCGTTGCTCTAGCAATTAAAATTAAGTACCCTAAGGCGTATGAGGCTTATAAAGCCTTTGAAGAGAAGCACGGACTATCTTTAGCTAGTATATCTATTAGAAAAATAGACCCTAAACTGTATATTGCTAACGCGATCACACAGGAGTTTTATGGAAACGATCCAGTAGTACAGTACGCTAGCTATGGGGCGATTCATCTAGCTTTTGAAAAACTACATAAACACTTTCCAGCAGAAGTACCTTTCCACTTCCCTAAGATAGGGGCTGGCAGAGGTAATGGTGATTGGCTAGTAATATCACAATTAATTGAACTAGCTTGTCCTTATAGAGAGTTAGTTTGTTGGGAATTATAGTAGGCCTGGGTGGGTTTAATAAGGTTCGATTCCTTAATTCTGAAGTTATACTGTCAGAAGCTGGATGCATGTTGTGATGACACTCGTGAGTTCGAATCTCACCCTACTCCTTTACGGTGGCGATAGTGTAATGAGAGCACCTCGGTCTGTGAAACCGATAGATAGGGATTGAAACCCGTCGTCACACCAATTGCGTGCATAGTTTAATGGTAAAATCAGACGTTGCCAACGTTTAGTTCTGAGTCCGATTCTCAGTGCCCGCACCAAGTTTTATATAGTGCCTACTGGAAAAGACACGGCACTTGGGTAGTATTCTGTTCAATTCAGATGAAAGTATGGTACACGTAATTCCGCATGTCGTGGTGTCGTTCGATTCGACAGCATTATTCCCAGTTTCTGTAGTTATAGCGGTCAGCTATTGGTAAAGGCGTTGCGGAATGGTGTATGTCACGTTAAATATCGAAGCGCAACTTAATGATAATGTGTGCAGCCTACTACAGAATTTCTTATTTGAATTCTAGTCAAATATTCGTTATAATTATCACATGAAACGAAGTAAGTCATACTATAAGCTATACCTTAGCAGAAATCGGTTATCTAATAGAAACTTTAACTTATTAATGTATAAAATTAGACTTGAAAGTCGTCTCAAAGTTTGATATAATTATCACATGAAACGAAAACTCAATTAATAAAGTGGGATTAGTGTTTAACGGCTAGCACGGTAGGCTTCCACCCTTCAAGTTACGATTCGAATTCGTAATCTCACACCAAATATTATGTTACATCCAAGATACAAAAAGAAAACTGATTACTGTTGCTGCACAGGTACAGTGCATTGTAACTATTGTGCTGGGCAAGGTAAACCACCACATCTTACAGTAGATAAAGACTTCAATACTATATTAATGGTTGATAAAGATTACTCTCTAAAAGTGCTCACTAGGTCTGTTATTTTAGATTATGAAGCCTATGACTTTAGTAAGAAAGCATATACTAAAGAACCAATCAACGAATTAAACGAAATTTTAAAGGAACCAAAAATGAATTCAATTTCAACTCAAAACGAAGCAATTCAGGCAATTAAGTCACAATTCTATATTGTAGGGTCTGTTGACTCTAGCGGGAATCTGTCTTTCTCTTCGAATCCTGTAATACAGGCTTCCGTATCTTCAGCACGTGCTGAATGTAAACGTCTTGCATCAATTACTCCCGGTAAATTGTACGTATTTGTGAAGTTGTTCGGTGCAGAGCTTGTGCCTAATAACACGATCAGTATCTAAATAGTAGGTCTCTTAGCTCAGCGGTAGAGCAACGCTTTTACACGGCGAAGGTCATAGGTTCAATCCCTATAGAGACCACCAAACACTAAACCTAGCCCACGTGCTAGGTTTAATTATTTTCAGCCTTGCACTGAAGCGGAATCAGTCTGAACAGCTGTTAGAAAGCATTATTTCGACGTAGTGTTAGTATTACGAAAGCTAAGTGGTCGACAGGGTTGAAAATAATTAAATTGTTTGTTTTCGATAAATTTGTTATAATAATTATATTGAAAAGGAAATAAGATGAAAATTGTAGTTCACGCAACCACTAACACTGTAGGTACTGATAGTTGGTACTTCATTGCAGTAGATGACGACATTCCAACTAAAGAGTTGGACGATATTGCTCAGGATTTAGCGCATGATAATGCCGAAATGTACGGCATCTATCCACCTCCTGAAGATGAGAGTGCTTATGTTGAAGATGACGATGGAGCTACCTACGATGATAGCATCGGAGGTAGCTGGTATCACTACGAACCAGAGTTGCATGATATGTATACTTGCTGTGGTGAGCCCTCTTGGCAAGATTTGACCACGTGATGTACGTCGAGTAAGCACTTGCGACGGTTATCGTACCGCTAGTTAAATAAACGTATCGAAATGCCTGGACGAATACGTATATCTCGGGCTAGAGGCCCATCGTCGAAGATAGTAACCTAGCTGCAGCTAGGACTATTGGTTTAGTAGTTAGTGTGTCGGTCTCCGATAAACTTTAAATAGAGATTAACTACTAAACCAATAGGCTTCAAAGTGTTTATGGACGCACACAGCACTGTCACTGCTGAAGAAGGAGATCGTTACTCCTTGAAGCCGCCATCTTTTAGCATCGAGTGAGACATATCGGCGCATGTAACTTTCAAGTATCTATCAAGGCGTCATAGATCGAAAGCATCTCTTATATAGGTTCGAATCCTATATGCTAAACCAAGGAATATAATGTATAAACTGTATATTGCTGTACTAGACACTGTGCCAGACTATATGGTACCTACTTTAGTAGCTCACTCCGTTTTAGGAGCGCATCTTACTTTTAATAATAAGAGTAATGAATACGATGCGTGGCTGAAAGACTCCTTCAAGAAAGTTGTACTAAAGGTTAATGCTAAAGAGTTCGAAAAAATATTATGTATCCCTAGCATATACTTAGGATACGAGAACACTACGTTAGGTGGTACTAATAGCTGTATTATATTAGCTCCTAGAGAAGCTTACCCTAATGTTATTAAATTTGCAAAGATGTGGAAACCAGAATGAGTAATATTTTCCTTTGTTCAGATCATCATTTCGGGCATGAGTCGATGATGAAGTTCACTAGGAGCGACGGAAGTCCTTTACGTGTATTTCAAGATGCTACTCATATGAACGAGTACCTTGTAATGCAGCATAATAGAGTAGTTAGTCCTTCCTCTAAAGTCTATATGTTGGGTGATTTGGCAATGAATAAGAAATTTCTACCTATCCTGCTCAGGATGAATGGTGAGAAAGTTCTTATTAGGGGCAACCATGATACTGATAATGCTAGTACGTATCTAAAGTATTTTAAAGATGTTCGCGCTATTCATGCTCTAGACGGAATGTTACTTACACATATCCCTATTCATACAGAAAGCCTTAGTCGCTGGAAAGTTAATATTCACGGCCATCTTCATGCTAATAGAGTTATGAAAGGCTTTGGTACACAGATCGATGAACGGTATTACAACGTATCTATGGAGTGTCTAGACGACTATACACCTATCTCCCTAGAAGATCTAAAAAAGAATGTAAAATCTGTACTTGAATCTTCAACTAAATCTTGATATAATTAATACTTACAAACAAAGAGAATACTATGACTAACCAGAAAGAAGATCTTGTAGTTTTGCTAGAGTGGGCTAAGCGGGAAGGGGTAGGCCTTGTGCATGTGCACAATATCAAAGGCGGCTTAACCATTGCGTTTGCTCCTACTACTCCATATGCTTCTTGTCGCATCGTAGATGTAGCCGTACAAATTTGCTCACCTGAAGATACCTTTAGTAAGCGACGTGGAGCAGTTGGCGCTTTGGAGAAGTTTATGGATGGGCAGGTAATTCAATTACCTCTACTTAACGTGTACCCTAAAGAAGATTTGCCATATATCGTGAAAAAGGCGTTTACTTCGCTATACGGCGATATGTCCTTCTAAATTACTTGTATTGACCGGACGCCGTGCGGTCGCAGGCCCTGTACTCATAATGCAGTGGATAGTATCCCATCCTCGGTTCGAATCCGAGTCGGTCAACCATTATAATATTTACCCACCAACCTCAAGAAACCCTAAGATGAAATTTTTAATCGCCCCCGCCTCTGCCGAACAAATTAACGATTCGGGCACAGAAGGCTTGTTTGTAGGAATTGATAAATGTTATTACAACTACATGATTGAATATACTGAAAACGAGGACGTAGTTATTACAGATAATGTTGGCCGTCGTATGCCTATTTGCATTTTTGATGTACGTGGACTGCAATTAACGTTAGATCGAATTGCATATTTTCAGGAAGCTCAGGAGGCTTGTTATGCTCACAATGTTCAAACACTTCTTCAAGGTATTAGCACCTAACCCTATCCCTTCCACTCTCCATGTACTTCCTTATATGGAGAGTGTACTAGATGCAGAACTATATGATAAATTACGTTACTCTATATTAGATGTAACTAAGTATGCATATATATCTGATAGATATATATTAGACCTGCTACAATACCTTAGCGATTCTAATCTAGTTGAATTAACTTCTATAACGCCAGTATCTGCTACTGGCACTGTTTATTTTATTAAAAGGCTATAACAATGGCGAACAAATCTCGTAGTAAGGCTGCAGAGCAACAATCCGCAGTTTATAAATCAACTAAGCGCTGGGAAACTAATCGTATCGCTAGACTTGAGAGAACAATTAAGGCTCAGCCTAATAACGAGCAAGCTAAAAAGGCGCTAAAGGGGATGGTTTATCGTCGTAAGACACCTACTACGCGAGTATGGTCAGCCTCTTGGATTCGAGTAGCAAAGATTTTTAAGGAATTCACTGGACGGTTTGATCCAGCTATTATGAGTTCTAACCCTAAGGTGGCAAGTGATGCGCTTGCAGCGCACGGCCCTAAATCTGTAGGGTATGTACCTGCCCCCGGCTATGATAAGAACTTCTTCTCAATTGCTGCTCGGGTAATGGGTCGATAATATGTGGTTAGAACTGTTAAAATATTATTCGTTCTTCTCTTTAGTAACGGCTATTGTAGCGTGCTATGAGCTGTTAGCCCCCGTTATAGCCTCAGAGAAATTACAGGGACGTAAGGTAGAAGATGAGGTAGCAATGTATATAGCCTCTTTAGGCCTATTCCTACTCATGTCCCCCTTAATTTTTGTAGCCTGCATTGTGCCTTCTATCGGAGAAAACTTCCGTATAGGGTTACAAAAAGGGTGTTTCGATAAACAATAAACACATTCCCGGTTAGCGTAGCGGTAGCGCAATCGCCTTGTAAGCGATAGGTCGTCTGTTCGAATCAGACACTGGGAACCAAACACACTGCGTTCGACTTCAGGTGAGGTCATCACCCTTTCAAGGTGACTAGATGGGATCGTTACCCATACGCAGTACCAGTATAAATATTGACTAGATTCTTAGTCAAATATATTGTATAATTAATCTTTAAACACAACTAGGAAACCAAAATATGGCATGGACTGACGAGCGTAAACAACAAGCTATCGACCTCTACACTGAAGGTAACCCAACCGCTAAGAATTCTACTGAGCTGGTAAAACAGATTGCAGAAGAAATGAATGAAAGTTCTAATGGGGTTCGTATGATTCTTTCACAAGCACACGTTTATGTAAAGAAAGGTGGGGCTTCTGAAGGCTCTGGCGATGCGGGTACAAAGACACCTGCCACTGGAGATAAAGCTCCACGCGTATCTAAAGAGTCTCAACTTACTGCACTTCGGGAAGCAATCGAAGCTAAGGGTGTTGAACTAGACGAAGATGTAATTAGCAAACTGACCGGCAAGGCCGCAGCATACTTTATTAAAGTGCTATCATCTTAAAATAAAAAAGCCAGCCTTCGAGCTGGCTTTTTGCATTATACCTGCAGAATTTTAATCTGCGCCAAACCACCAAAATTAAGGATCTTATGTTTTATATTTACTCGAAGCCAAACTGCCCTGGCTGCTTACAGGCCAAACAGCTACTCTCAAAAAACAATAAGCAATACGTAGAAAATATGCTAGACTACGGTCAGGAAAAGAAGCTTGGGGTGCACTACTTCAAAGTAGCTGAGCTAGAAGCTAAACTGCCGGGGGCTAAGTCAGTACCACAAATCTTCTTAGATGATTCACATATTGGTGGATTAGCGGAACTGCGTAAATACTTAGAAAATTTGAACTCGACCCTAAGCCATTAAAGTGTTATAATTATTCTTTAGATAAGGAGATATACGCATGGCAACACGTTCTAAAAACACTGAGGAAAGGCTTGACGAAGCTCATATGGAGCGCGTTATTGCTGGACTCGAAGCAGATAAACCTATTACTAAAAAGGATGCTTGTGCGATCCTTGGCATTAGCTATAATGTAACGCGTCTTGGTACTCTTATTGAAAAATATAAGGAGAACAAAGCTCGAACAACTGCTAGACGTGAGGCCTTGCGAGGTAAGCCAGCTACTAATGATGAAGTAATTTATATCATTGCAGAGTACTTGGAAGGCAACACTATTGATGGGATTAGCAAATCCACATATCGGGGCGCTACATTCATTAAGGGTATTCTAGAGAAATACAACGTACCTATTAGACAAACTGCCGCAGACTACTTTAAGCCAGAACTTATCCCAGAGGGGGCAGTACGTGACAGATTTGCAGTCGGAGAGATTGTTTATAGCTCCCGCTACGATTCTTTAGCTAGAGTGGATACAGAGCAGTTTTCTACTAAACATAACTGCTATGTTTATCGCTGCTGGCTACTATCAGATAAGTGGAAACAGAACATGTATTCGGAGGCTTTTGAGCTAGCCTCATTAGAGCATCTTAGAAAGTTGGGGGTACGGGTATGAATAAATTAGAACTAAGACCAGCAGTTGCAGCGTTTGCACAGGAAATGGAACGCAAACTGCGTTTGAATGATTGGAAGGGTGGATGGTATGATTTATCTATACCAGATGCTTTCCAGCGTCTAAAAGAAGAAATACTAGAGCTTAAAGACGCCGTAAATATTCCGGTACGCTCTGATAACTATGGTAATATACTAAGTGAGGCTGCTGATGTAGCTAATTTCGCTATGATGATTGCTGATATAAATGATGAGCTTAAATATGAATAAACCTATAGCATATACATATGAAGGTATGTGCTCTACAGGGTCATACAGCCCACCTTTCTGGGAATTAAAACTATCATTTCAAAAACCAGAACCAAGCGAATTCACACGAAACATTAGACCACTATATTATGAACAATCAAATCGAAACACTAAACAAACTGAACAAAATCTTCAAAGTACTCAAGGCTAGCGCTGGAGAAATTCGTCCACACTTTATGCTTACCGGCCCTAGCGGTTCTGGTAAGAGCTTTAACGTACTTCAACTATGCGAAGATAATAAGCTAAACTATATTGAGATCAATGCAGCTCAACTTACTAAAGAGGGCATCAGTGGTAATAGTCTTAGCAAAGCCCTAGCTCCACTAGCGGGTATGGGTGATAAGCCTTGCGTATGCTTTGTTGATGAATTTGACAAACTATTTATTAGCGGAAACTCTAATAGTGACCTAGCACATGAGTCTACTAATGGAGTTCAGAACGAGTTCCTGAAAGTCTTAGAAAGCAATACTACATCAGTGTTTGGCGATTACGGCAAGTACCGTGAGATTAGTGTAGGTAAAGTATTATTCGTATTCGCTGGTGCATTCAATGGCGAAGAAAACCTAGACATGGATAGGCTTCGTCAGATGGGTATGAAGACTGAGCTTTTGGGTCGTGTCGGTCTAGTATTCAATCTATGTAAATTAAGTTTGGCTACATTGCGAGAGTGCCTGACTAGTAGTGAACTATTGAAGAACTATCTTAAGCTGTATCGTGAAGTACCAAAAGATGTTGTAGTTAACACTGTGATGGAGGCTGTAGAAGCTAATTATGAGAACAATACTATTGGCGCTAGACTGCTTAATACATTGCTGCATCAATACTTTATTAATGGCGGTACATTACCTATGCAAACCATTAAAGAAAGTACCTTTCAACACTCAATGTCACTAAAGGACTAATATGATACCAGGTGATAGGATAGAAGCTAGGGTACTAGCTTGTGATATTGAAGAGGTATTAAAGTGGGAGATTTTAAACTCACTTAAATGGTATAGAATGGCTCTATATAAGGCTACTCAAGAAAACGAGCGTCTTGAAAAATCTATTAGTGCTGAACGTTGGAAAACAGCTATTTGTACAGGGAGTTATTAAGTATGAGCAAACTATTACAAAAACTAGAGGTAAGGAAAACTTATAATAAGGTAGATATATTTGATAGAATGGTCGCAGTTACTAAGGAGACTGCATCCTTAAGCTTCACAAATGCTATTGAGTATAGGATAATGGTAACTATAGGTAGCATGGTCGTGGTTTCAGAACAGCAAAGCGAAGAGCTAGATATCGCCATTCGTAATGTGAAGCGGAATATTGTCGAAGCAGTATATGGTGAGTTTAGGGAGAACATAGCTCAACTTAGGCTGGCCCTGTATAGCAGAGATACCTTTAAAGCTATAGAAGTGCTTGATACTTTAGTGAATGAAATGTACGGAATAGGGGAATAATATGGCAACGTATACACCAGATCGTTGGGTTGTAGTTGAACTTACCCATAAGGGCGAGAAAATCCGCAAAGTATTTGCTGGATGGTATGGGGGATATTGTGGTTCGGATAGTTGGAAGCTAAGCTCAGAAACCGTAGAAACTATTGACCAAGGCGACTACTTCGAGTTTCGTCAGTTTAGTGGCAGTACTTATATGTGCTATAAAGGTAACGAGGGCATGTCTGTGTATATGGGTTCTGTATTTAATAACTGGGCAGCTCAGAATACACCTGAGACACACATTGTGAAGGTTTAACATGAGAAAAGAAATGTTAATAAATGCGGCTAAGAGGTCTGGAATTGATACCTCTGACGAGATGATTAATAAACTACAGCTTTTTAGTCTACTAATTAAGTCTGACATGTCTAGTAACGCATATACACGTAAAGTTCCTCGTAATAGTTATGGTGAGGCTAACTATAACCCTATGCTTAATACGCATGACTCGATTGATGCTTATATAGTAGGTGTTATATGACTGAAGATCAACTACGTATGGGCATGGGTTTACGTGCTATCTTACTAGACCTGAAAGATCATAAGGCAGATATTGAGAATCACCCTAGTGCTTATCTAGACTCGTACTGGAGTGGGTATAACCGTAGCCAAATGCTACCTTTAGAAATGCTGGATAGACATAAAAAAGAAGTACTAGATTTCCTTGAGGCGGAAATTCTGGCTATACAAGAACAGATAGAGGCAATATGACACAAGTGCATGGAATGAGCACTACCGCTGAAATAATGATGCTGGTTGAGATGTATGCATCTTGCGTTTTAAGAGTTGCCACGGGTCAGACCAATAGGCCCGAATCAATATCGGTCGAAGCCCGAGCCACCCTACTCAAAGCCGTCGAAGCGTTGGTAGCTGATGCTGAATTTGGACGGAGTATGCGACTATCAACAATTATTGCTGCAATGAAAGAAGAAACACCATGAGCACAGACACATCCGATCCCGCATTCCCGCTACCTCTTGGGGAGCAGAACATTCACCCATGCGTGTCGGGGCTGACCAAGCGAGAGTGGTTCGCTGGGATGGCACTCGCGAACCTATACACCCATCACGAATCTGACTCAAGGAAAGCGGCAGAGTGGGCGTACTTATTGGCTGATGCAATGATCGAGGAGGGGAAGAAATGAGCACAGAACGCGAACAACTTGAGCTTGCGGCTAGGGCTTGTGGGATTGAAGTGGAGTTCTACGAAACCCGTGGTCAATTATTTTGCAGAAAATCAAATGACTACGGCCCTAATAATCGCTGGAACCCAAAACACGACGACGGCGACTGCGCACGCATGGAGGCTGCTTTGGATATTGATGTTGTTTGGTATCCAAATTCAGTTAGCTGTGAAACTGAAAATAGTGCGAAGGTGCGATATTTCAAAGACCACAACGGCGACAAGAACGCAGCACGCAGGGCCGCTAGTGTGGCTGTAGCGAGTGAAATCGGGAGGATGAAATGATTAAGACATGGCAGAAGCGCATAAATCAGCAAACCACATCAATCTCAGAAGTGCATAAATCAATGCAAGCCGAGATTGACGAACTCCGGGCTGAGAACACCAAGCTGCGCGCTGCCGCAATAGACGTAATCGACCGCTGGGACACGCCACTATGGAAAGACGTGCCAGCGACTGCTGAATATATTGGGCGGCTTCGTGCTGCGCGGGGGGAGTGTTCATGGGTGTGTGCCAGTTGTTGCAGTACGTTCCCGGCTGGAATGCCTGACGCCTGTGAGCACGGAGACCAAGGATGCACGGACATTATTAAGCGCGACAAGGCGAATGCACTTCTGCCAGATAACGCAGAGGTGAGTGGCCCGTCCACTCGACCGCCCTGTTAAACCGAATTTTTACCGGAGAAGAGCATGGGACAAGCAAAAGCACGCGGCAGCAAAGACCAGCGGGTGACCGAAGCAGTTGAACGCGCAAGGGTTGCGGAGGCTATTCAAAAAGCACAGGCGCAGGCCGAGCGCAAGGCAACAGCCGAAAGACTGGCAGCAAGGCAGGCAGCTTGGGAGAAGGACGCTGCCGAACGGCTCGCACGAGGCGTGAAACCAGCCATACGGCCACCCCTTCGCGGACGACTAAACACAAGCACCCTGCTTGCGGTGGCCGCTCTTGGGATGCTGGCGCAACGATGAAGCGGTTTAACGCCGTTATGAGCCGCCCGTAGGGTCGGTTCGATAGAGAGTTAGACACAGGAGATTGACATGGATATAAACGAATGGTTCTTGACCTTGCCGCTGAAGCGCCTGGAAGCGGCGGGAAAGTGAAACTGCTTTGCAAGGTGCTAGGGCACCTTCACCCAAGCGGGGCGCAGGTGTTCGCAAGCGTTGAGCAACGTGAGGCGGACGGCGCTTGGCTGGCGGTGCGCGGCTGGTGCAAGCGATGTGATGAGCGGCCCCTGCTAGGTTCGCTGTGGGTGCAGGACTACACAGCCCGCACGCTTGCAGATGCAGGCAAGCGGGAGTCGGCTAACGCCGAATTGTGCGGCGGCACGTCCGCCACGAATGCCCAGTTAGAGGGCGAAAGGAAATAACGATGAGAAATTGGATTTACTTCGGGTGCCACCGTGGCCCCGGCCACTACACATTTGGTGAGGGGATGCGGTCGCTTGTGCAGCGATACGGGTCAAGGGACTTTTCACGGTTTGATGGCATGCTGCCACCACAAACCGATACAGCGCCCTACATCGCCACTGTGTCGCGCCTTGAAGGCTGGGGGATGAGTGCGTTGGCATTTTGGGACTACAGCGTGGACAAGCGCGGCGGCTGCAACAGCGTGGTGTTCGCGCCGTCTTTGACGATTGCACCTGACGAACTGTTGGCCGAAGCACAAACGCGGTTCCCACAGGTGTTTGACCGCCTCCCGCAGCCTGTGCGGTTGTTGCCATCTAACGCTTGAGCTACGCGGTGGCGCAGCCATCCGGCTTGAGCGAACTGTTAAACAGCTTTTTACGAGAAAGAAACCATGAAAATTTACCTTAGCGGCCCAATGACGGGCTACCCCGATAGCAACTTTCCAGCGTTTCATGCGACTGCCGCCGCCCTTCGGGCTAAGGGGTTGGATGTTGTGAACCCGGCTGAAATTGAACCTGGCATGCCACAGCCAAAAGAAGACTCGCCCGACTGGAAGGACTTCTACAACACCTGCTTGCGAGCCGACATAAAAGCGCTGGTTGACTGCCAAGCGATTGCATTGATGCCGGGGTGGGAACACAGCAGCGGCGCGCACCTCGAACTGCACATAGCGCACCGGGTTGGGCTGACTGTGCTCAATGTAGGCGAACTGCTTGCTGTTTAACGCCGGAGACAAGCGGGGCGCGTAGCGCATCCGCCTTGGGCGACCTGTTAGCCAGCACAGGCACAAATGCTGGCACAACCTGAAAGAACCAACCATGACCGAAGACCAAATTGCCCGCGTGTGCCACGAAGTGAACCGCGCCTATTGCCAAGCACTTGGCGACAACAGCCAGCTCACATGGGAGGACGCGCCGCAGTGGCAACGCGATAGTGCCATGCTGGGCGTGAAACTGCACACCGAAAACCCCGCGGCTGGGGCGCAAGCGAGCCATGAGAGTTGGATGGCGCAGAAGGTTGCGGAGGGTTGGGTGTATGGGCCAGAGAAAAACCCGGAACTAAAACAGCACAATTGCATCGTGCCATTTGCCGATCTGCCGGTGGCACAGCAAGCAAAGGATTTTATCTTTCGCGGCGTGGTGCGTGCGTTGAATAATGGTTAATTGGTCGACCGCGTGCCCAGATTGGGGCGACAGGATTAAAACCGGGCGCTCCATAATTCCGCCGCCCATATTTCCTGAACAGGCCGAGCAGGCGCTGGCCATATTTAAGGAATTAAAGATTGTGGACGCCCCAGGCTCGCCCACCTTTGGTGAATCGTGCGCGCAATGGGTATTTGATCTGGTGGCCAGTATCTTTGGTGCCTATGACGCTACCAGCGGGCGCCGGTTGATTCAGGAGTGGTTTGTTCTGATCCCAAAAAAGAACAGCAAAAGCACCCTCGCCGCGGGGATCATGATGACTGCGATGATTTTGAACTGGCGGCAGTCTGCCGGGTTCACCGTCCTGGCACCCACAGTGGAGGTCGCCGGTAACGCATTCAGCCCGGCCCGCGACATGGTGCGCAAAGACGAGGAATTAGACGCCCTCATGCATGTGCAGGGCCACATCAAGACCATTACCAACCGCGACACCAACGCTACGCTAAAAGTGCTGGCCGCCGACCAAAACACCGTGGGCGGCATTAAATCAGTTGGCACCCTCATTGACGAGCTTCATTTGTTCGGCAAACAAATTGGCGCGTCGGCCATGTTTGTGGAGGCCATTGGGGGCCTGGCCAGCCGTCCCGAGGGTTTTGTCATTTACTTGACCACACAAAGTGACGAACCACCGGCAGGCGTGTTTAAAGAAAAGCTCGATTACGCCCGGGACGTGCGCGACGGCGTCATTCACGACCCGCATTTTGTGCCGGTTATTTTTGAACACCCCGTCGATATTGTCGAAAAAGGCGGCCATTTATTGCTGGAAAACCTGGCAATGGTGAACCCAAATATCGGATTTTCGGTCGATAACGTCTTTTTAGAGCGGGAATTTAAGAAAGCCAAGGACACCAACGAGGCAGCGTTCCGTGGCTTCATGGCCAAGCACGGCAATGTGGAAATCGGCCTGAATCTGCGCTCCGACCGGTGGGCAGGTGCCGACTACTGGGAGCGCCAGGGCCGCCCGCACGTCACGTTTGACTACCTGATGACGCACAGCGACATTGTTGACGTTGGCATCGACGGTGGCGGCCTGGATGACCTTTTGGGCCTGGCGCTGATAGGTCGCGAGCCCACCACCGGGCGCTGGCTGCACTGGGGGCATGCGTGGGCGCACCCGAGCGTCATGGAGCGCCGCAAGAGCGAGGCGGCCCGATTCAAGGACTTCGCCAACGACGGCGACCTGACCCTGGTAGCCCACGTTGGCGACGACGTGGTGGGGCTGGTGGCTGTCATCAAGCGGGTCTACGAGGCGGGCCTGCTGGACAAGATAGGCGTCGACCAGCACGGCATTGGATCAATCATCGACGCGCTGGTGGCCGAGGGCATCCCCGAGGATCTGTTGGTCGGTATCAGCCAGGGCTGGAAGCTGCAGGGCGCCATCAAGACGGTAGAGCGCAAGTTGGCCGAGGGCAAATTTATCCACGGCGGCCGACCCCTCATGGCATGGAGTGTGGGCAACGCGCGCATCATTCCGGCAGGTAACGCAATCGCCATCACAAAGCAGGCCAGCGGGTTCGCTAAAATCGACCCGTTAATGTCCTTGCTGGACGCGGCGCAGCTTATGAGCCTGAATCCCGAGGCGGGCGGCTTGTTTGACGACTTTATCTCTAACCCATTGGGGCAAAAATGAACATCTTTTACAGCTTCTCCAACTGGGTCATGGGCGGTCTGCGCCGGGCGCTGGGCGTTCAGTACACCGCCCCCATGAGCTACGCATCGGACGCGGCCAGTACCGTGACGTTCGATAGTGCGATGCAACTGAGTGCCGTGTGGTCATGCGTCAAGCTGCTGGCCGAGACAATGGCCAGCCTGCCGGTCACGCTGTATCGCGGCACCGGGCCGACGCGCAGAGTAAACGACATTCACCCCCTGGCCATCCTGTTTGCGGGCAAAGTCAATCGCTACCAAAACCGCATAGAGTTTTTTGAGACTGTGATTCTGAATTTGGTGATGCACGGCAATGCCTACATTCACATACAGCGCATGGGTGGGCAGATTATCGGCCTGATGCCCCTCATGTCGCCGCAAATTGAGGTGCGCCTGCTTGCTGACGGTTCGATGGTCTACGCTTATTCCAGCGGTGAAAATGTCACGGTCTTTGCTGCCGATAGTATTTGGCACATCAAGCTCATGGGTTCGGGCACCGTGGGGCTATCGCCACTGGCGTACCAGCGCAACACCTTGGGCATCGCCCAGGCCGCCGAAGGCGCCGTCACCAAGATTTATCGCAACGGTGCGAAACCGTCGGGCGTGCTGTCTATGGACAAGATATTGACCCCGGCCCAACGCACCGTCATTCGGGAAAACTTTGCCACGTTGACCACATCGGACGACGACCGGCTCATGGTGCTTGAAGGCGGCATGAAATTCGACACGATCAGTATGAGCCCACAGGATATTGAACTGCTGTCAAGTCGCAAATTCCAGATCGGTGAAATCTGCCGGTGGTTTGGTGTGCCATCAGTCATGGTCAACGACAACAACGGTACGAGCGTGTGGGGATCGGGTATTGAGCAGATCGTGGAGGGCTTTTATAAGCTGACGTTGCGCCCCCTGCTGGAAAAAATCGAATTGTCAATGAAGGTCAGCCTGTTGACCACATCAGAGGCGCAGCGCATGGAGTGGGAATTTGATTTTGACGCACTGTTGCGGTCGTCACCAAAGGTCAGATATGAGGCCTACCGTGTGGGCATCGCCAGCGGCGTATTGAAGCCCAACGAGGCCCGCGCGGCTGAGAATTTGCCCCCCGAGGCGGGCGGCGACCAGTTGCTGATACAGGGCGCTATGATCCCAATAGCTATGGCGGGTAAAATTCAGGCACAAACCGGGGCACAAAATGACAATACTGACCAAAACACTGGCACTGCAGGCGCTTGAGCTTAAATTTGCCGACGGTGGCATGAAGTTCTCGGGCTATGCGTCGAAATTCGGCTTGGTTGACAGCTATGGTGACACCATCGTGCCGGGTGCCTACAAGGACACGCTGGTGGGGCGCGACCGGCCCATTCGCATGCGCTGGAATCATTACGGCCCGGTCATCGGCAAGTGGCTGAGTCTTGCCGAGGATTCTGTGGGCCTGATAGTCGAGGGCGAACTGACGCCCGACCACCGGGTTGCAATGGACGCATACGCCAGCATGAAGCATGGCGCCGTCGACGGTATGAGTATTGGCTACATTCCAGAAAAGTCGGTTGAGAATCACGCCACCGGCACGCGGTTGCTGGAAAAGATCAAACTGATTGAAATTAGCATTGTGGAGGAACCGGCAGACCTTGGCGCCCGCATTGAAGCGGTAAAGTCTGCGTCTACAATACGTGAAATTGAGGCCATTCTGAGGGATTCAGGTGGGTTTTCAAGGGGTGATGCTGTGACTCTAATGTCACGCATGAAATCCGTGCTGCAAGGCGAGCTTGCCGCAGAAGCGAAGGCGCAGCGAGAAATCGCGGCAATTTTTGAGAAAACTTATTTTTAACTTTTGGAATCCCATCATGAAACACTCTCGTAATATCGCGTTGGGCCTCATGGCCCTGTTCGTAGTCGTCGCCAATGCCATGGGTGCTGACCTGTCTCACATGGCGCTCGGGGCTATGGCCTTCGGCATGGTTGGCGAGGTCAGCGTCGACATGAAAGCCATGATTGAGGCCGGTCTGCAGGCACAAGGTGAACGGCTGCAAAAAGCCATTGAAAAGTTTGAAGGTCAACTAGCTGAAAAAGGCAAGGTTGACACTGAGACAAAGGGTGAGGTGCGCGAACTGTCCGAACAGTACAAGCAAATTGCCGCGACTCTTAGCGAACTGGCGCAAAAGCAAATTTCGTTGGCAAACGTGCCGCCCGCAATCCTGTCCGCTGGTCAGGAATTTGTAGCGTCGCAAGCGTACAAGGACTTTGCCGCGTCTGGTGGTGCGATGGGTCATGGTCGGGTGCGCTTGGAAGTCAAGAACACCGTCACGGCAGTGCCTGGAAATACAAATTTCCCAGAGCAAAAACCCGGCATCATCCCTGGTAGCTTCGTTCCGCTGACCGTGCGTGCCGCGCTCACTTCGATCCCTGTCACCAGCAATCAGGTCAACACTTTGCGCGAGTTGGCGTGGACAAATAGCGCGGCCGAGGTGTCGCAAGGTGCTGCCAAAAACGAGTCGGATCTGACGTTTGAAGCATACGATGTTGGCATCAAGACGATTGCGCACTGGATCAAAATTTCCAATCAGTTGCTGGCCGACGCGCCCGCAGTGGTTGCATATATTGACACCCGGTTGCGTGACGGTTTGGAGCAGCGCATTGATGCGCAGTTGCTGAACGG